>Ga0310810_10007719_pt1 | contig 12311 bp, 7 predicted proteins | sample NCmetagenome_FD_207641 | JGI IMG/M metagenome (GOLD analysis project Ga0310810, IMG submission 207641) | Soil microbial communities from experimental microcosm in Duke University, North Carolina, United States - NC | ecosystem: Engineered > Artificial ecosystem > Soil microcosm > Unclassified ... | reverse complement strand
GAGCACGCTTGGAAATCGACTCCGGTCGCGCGTGCTGACGCACACCGAACCGCACCAAGGCACTCTCGATCAACCACTTTCCGCAACAACGATCTGCTTCAGCGTGCCCCTATAAATGACGGCGTTGCCCCAGGGTTTCGCGGGGTGTCTGACACAGTTCTGACACAGAGTATTGTTCGACTTACCGGCAGACGTCGTATCCGGCCACGGCTCGCGTTCGTGACGCGTGCGAGGTCAGCAGTACGCCGTTGTCCAGGAGCCATCCCGTCCGCGCTCGCGGTCGCTCGATATAATCGCGCAAACATTGGCCCTCACTCCCGGCTCACGTCTCGGCTCGTACGAAATCGTTGCCGGCATCGGCGCGGGTGGCATGGGTGAGGTTTACAAAGCGCGCGATCCGCGACTGAACCGCTTAGTGGCGCTCAAGCTACTGCCGGCGGCGGCCGCGAAAGACACGGAACACCGCGAACGGTTCGAGCGCGAAGCGCAGGCCGTTGCCGCCCTCAACCATCCCGGCATCGTCACGATCTATTCAGTTGAGCAGGCCGACGGCCAGTTCTTCCTGACAATGGAGCTGGTCGAAGGCCGATCGCTGGCCGACGCGTTGCCGACGACCGGGTTATCGCTCGATCGAGTGTTGAGGATTGCGATTTCCGTCGCCGATGCCATGGCGGCCGCCCACCAGAAAGGCATCACGCATCGCGATCTGAAGCCAGGCAACATCATGCTCGGCGAAAACGAACACGCTGGACGCGTCAAGGTGCTCGACTTCGGACTGGCGAAGCTGGCCGAGGCTCCGGCACCGGCCGCAGGCCCAACCACGATGACCGCGCTGCCGACGGCGCCGATCACGGGAGAAGGGCGGATCCTCGGGACCGTCGCGTACATGTCGCCGGAGCAAGCGGAAGGCAGGCCGATCGACGCGCGATCGGATCTCTTCTCGCTTGGCGTGATCCTTTACGAGATGGCGACCGGCCAGCGGCCTTTCACCGGGGACACCAGCATCTCGATCATCTCTTCGATCGTCAAAGACACTCCCACGCCGGTGACCGAGCTCAACCCGGCGCTGCCGCGCGATCTCGGCCGCATCATCCGCCGCGCCCTCAGCAAAGATCTCGAGCGGCGATACCAGACGGCCAAGGATCTGCGTAACGACCTCGAGGAGCTCAAGGCGTCGCTCGACTCGGGCGAGTTGCAGACGTCAGCGACGGCGTCCGCTTCATTCCCGGCTGGCGCAGATGGAGCCGCGGCTCGACATCGCGGGGTCGTCATCGCCGCGGGACTGGTGGTCCTCGCGCTTGCCGGTGGAATCGTCTACTTGTTGGCGACGCGGCGTCCCCAGCCGGCTGCATCCGCGACGGTGGGCCCATCAGTCCAGGATCTTCAGATCACGCAGTTGACGACGAGCGGCATCGCCGGCCGGCCGGTGATCTCGCCCGACGGGAAGTACGTCGCGTACATCCAGCGTTCGCAGGTGCCGGGGCCCGGTGGTGATTCAGTCCCTGCCTCCAGCGTGTGGATCCGTCAGGTGGCGACGTCCAGCAACGTCCAGATCGTGGCGCCTGACCCGCTCATGGCCGTCGGCGGCCTGACCGTGACGCCCGACGGCACCTATGTGGACTACGTCGGCCGCGCACGCGGAGCAACAGCGCGGGAGTTGTGGCGCGTATCCTTCCTTGGCGGTCCACCGAAGAAGTTGTTGGAGAACGTCGTCACGCCGATCGGCTGGTCTCCTGACGGCCGGCAGATGGCGTTCGAGCGCGAAGACCTGCGTCGAGGCGTGTTCGAGATCGTGCTCGCCGAAGCCGACGGTGCGAATCCTCGCGTGCTCACGATGCGGAAGTATCCCGCTTCGTTCGATTCGCTCAGCCTCATATCGGCGCCCAGCGTCCGCCCCGCCTGGTCGCTCGACGGGCGGGTGATCGCTGTCCCGGGTGCAGTCCGCTCCCCGGACTTTCAAGAGCAAATCGTGTTCGTGGACAGCACGAGTGGTAGGGAACATGCGGTGCCGGTTCAAGGCCCGGTGTTCGGCCTCGATTGGCTCGACGCCGGTTCACTGGTCGTGGATCAGGTCGTGGAAACCGGCGGGCCCTCCCAGTTGTGGCGCCTCGCGTACCCGAGCGGCGCAGTCACCCGTCTGACCAATGATCTCGGCAGCTACACAGACGTGAGTCTCACCGCGGCGCGCGACAGCCTCGTGACGACGAAGACCGACCGCCGCGTCGCGATCTGGGTGAGCGACGGATCGGGAACGAACGCGAAGGAAGTCGTGCCCGCGACTCAGTCGAGCGGGACAGTCGATGTAGTGGAATGGGCAGTCGATCGCGTGTTGTTCACGAGCACGATAGGCGGCCACCGATCGATTTCGAGCATCGGCCAGGATGGCGGCACGTCTCAGGAGGTCGTCACTCAAGGGGCGTTGCCGACTACGACTTCCGACGGCAGGACGATCGTATTCAGATCGACGGATCCGAAGCGCCAGGGGCTCTGGAAGGTCACCGACGGGGGTCGTCCCGCGCTGCTGTTCAGCGGGCCCACGAACTGGCCCAGCGTGACACACGACGATCGCTCGGTCGTCTTCACGTCAGAGTCAGGCGGTGTGCAGGTTCTGTGGATGGTGTCGATCGACGGCGGGACGCCCACACAGATGTCACACAGGTTCGCCTCGGTGGCCGTGTTGTCGCCCGACGGCAAGGCGGTCGCCTTCGAAACCCAGGACGATCAGGGTCGCCCTGCGTACGCGATCTGCAACCTGCCCGACTGCTCGTCGCTGCGATTCGTGCCCCCGCGGCCCGGTGGCGGGAGTGGCAGAATCACTTGGACCCCCGACAGCACAGGGTTTCTCTACACGACCGGAACGCCTCAAAACCTCTGGGTCGAGTCGCTGGACGGCAAGACCGCTCGGCAACTCACGCACTTCACCGACGACCGCCAGATTGCCGATGCCGCCTGGTCGCGCGACGGCAAGCGCCTCGCCATCGCGCGCACGACGCAGATGGCCGACATCGTGCTGTTTCGGGGATTGAAGCGGTAGCTGCGGCCCTGCGGCCGGCCCGGATTGCTGCTGATCCTGCCGCGCGGCCTGTCGTGAGCGAGCGCAGCGAGCCGAACGGAGAGATGTCCGAGCGGTTGAAGGAGCACGCTTGGAAATTGATTCCGCTCGCGCGTGCTGACGCACATCAAAATCCACCAACGCACTTCCGATCAACGACTTCCCACAACAACGATGTGCCTCAGAGTGTCCCCGTAAACCGATTCACGCTTCGCCGCCTTGGGTTTCGGGAAACACTAGTTGGCATCAACGAAGGTCGACGCGTACGCCCGCGGTTTTTCAGTGCGGAGCTAATTTCGGTCGCGCGTCTTGGCCGGAAGTGTCATCAGTCTCTTCGCCGTCTCCGCCGAGCAGTTGCGCCAGCTTATGGATGTCTCCCGGTTTGGTCAGGTGTTCGTCAAAGCCCGCAGCGAGACACCGCTCGCGCATATCCTCACCTGTGAAGCCGGTGAGCGCGATCATGAATAGCCGTTCGCGGGGAAATACGGCACGCAGCTGACGACCGAGCTCTATCCCATTCATGCCTGGCATCGAGATATCCAGCATCGCGCAGTCTGGTTGGAAGCGTTCTGCTAGCAGGATGGCACTCGGCCCATCCTTCGCGAGCGCGACCTCATGACCAAACGTGCGCACGATTCGAGCTAATGACTTTCTGACCTCGTCGTGATCGTCCACGATTAACACCTTCCGCTGGTGGAGTGCGGTTGGTGCCGGTAGGGTTCTCGTCTGATCCGTGGGCTGCTGGTCACCCGCTTCGTCCGCGACCAAGAGCGGCAACCGGACGACGAACTCGCTGCCGGTCGTCAGCCCATCGCTCCTCGCTTCGATCTGGCCGCGATGCAACTCGACGACTCGACGCGCGACGCTGAGTCCCAGCCCCAGTCCGCCAGGACGGCCTAGCGAGCCACTCGACTGCGTGAACGGCTCGAATATGCGCTCCAGGTTTTCGCGGGCGATCCCGATGCCCGTGTCACGCACTTTGAGCAGCGCGCTCCCGTCTCGCTGCTCGAGCGTGATCGTGATCTGGCCGCCGGGCTCGGTAAACTTTGCGGCATTCTCGAGCAGGTTGGTGATGACCTGTTTCAGCCGTTCTGCATCACCGTTGATAGAGACCGGTTCTGCAGTCAGTTTCACTGACAACTTGTGCTGACGGTTCGCAATGAGCGGCTCGACCACCTGCGTGGCCTCGTGGACGACGGATGCGAGATCCATGCGGTCGCGTCGGACCTCGATCAATCCACGACCGATACGGGCGACGTCCAGCAGGTCGTTGACGAACCGCAGCAGTGTCTGAGTCTGGGTATCGATGGTGTCGACCAGTTCGGCGATCGCCGGCTCAGGATTCGCGAGTCTCAGCAAGTAAATCGCATGCGTGATCGGCGTCAGCGGGTGGCGCAGTTCGTGACCCAGCATGGCGAGGAACTCGTCCTTCCGCTCATTGGTCGCAACGAGGCCGGCCGTAATGCCGGCGCGAACCGTGACGTCACTGAAGGCGAGCAACAACAGCTCGGCGCGTTCGGCATCGCCGGGCAACTTGCTGGCATTCATTGACAGAACGCGGCGCCCTCGGCCGCCGAGCTCCAGCGTCACTTCGTAGTCTTCCATCGTGTGCCGGCCGCTCGCCACATCGCGGAGCCGCTGGCGCAACTCCGGAATGTTCCAGCGACCCCGATCGATGTCGTGGAGGAGCTGGCCTTCCGCTTCCTCCCGTGACACATCGAGATCGAGCGAAAACGCGGAATTGACGCGGAGAATGCGGAGCGCGCTGTCCATCACTGCCAAGGGCTGGCGCACGGTGTCGATGATGACGTCGGCATACGAGCGGGCGCGTTCGGTCGCCTTGCGCGTCTCATCGAGCTCCGCGTTCACGACTGCGAGTTCCTGGTTGCGGTGCCGTAGCTCGTCGATCGTGGTCGTCAGCTCCTCGTTGGTCGACTGCAGTTCTTCCTTCGACGTTTCGAGTTCTTCGTTCGTGCTCTGAAACTCCTCGTTCGCCGACAGCACCTCTTCATGCGCCGACTTGAGTTCCTCCTCAATCGCTCCGTGTTCTTCAATCGCGGCGCGCAGGTAGGCGCGCAGGCCCGCGAGGTCGCGCTCCAACTCGCCGAGGCGCCGGTCCTTCTCGGATTCTGGGAGGGCGGCCGCGGCTGCAGACACTTCAGCGCTCGGCCGCTGGCCTGGCCCATCGTCGAAGAGGATCAGAAAGCCCCGCGTGTGCGGTGAGCCCTTGAGGGGAGTGATCTCAAGGTTGACCGCGCGCCCATCCTCCATCCGTACCTCGTGATGGGAAGGCGCTCCCGTGCGGCTCGCCTCCTGGACCGCGGGGGTGATGCTGACGAGCAGTTCTGGACGGACGACGCGCCGCAGATCGAAGCTGGGGGCGCCGCCGGCGGGCTCGAGATACGGGCCGATGGGACCACGGAACTGCAAAATCGTGAACGCTTGGTTGATAACGAGACTCGCTGGTGCAAAGCGTGCGAGCAGGAGTCGATCCGCTTCACGCAGCAGCGACTCGGCGTCACCGTCAACCGCCGTGTCCTTCTTCCCGGAGGCGAGCGTGGAAGCGTCCGAGGCATGGAGCGGCGGCATCCCGCCACCGCCGTGATGGGCGGGCAATCGGCGGTACACCCGAAAGCGTTTGTCGACTTGCTCGAACAGATCGGAGGACGGCCCGATGCTCTCCGCGGGTCCAAAGACCAGCATGCCCTCGGGGCGGAGGGCGTAGTGGAAGGTCCTTAGCACGCGCTGCTGTGCCACACCGTCCAGATAAATGAGCAGATTTCGGCAGCTGATGAGATCCAGCCGCGAGAAGGGCGGATCGTGCGTCACGTCCTGCCGTGCGAACAGGCACAGGTCGCGGAGCTCTTTGACCACCCGGTAGTCGCCATTCTGCTTCGTGAAGAATCGCTGGAGTCGCTCAGCGGACACTTCCCGTACAGCAGATGCGGTGTACACACCCGCGCGCGCATGCTCCAGCGCTGTCTCACTGACGTCCGTGCCGAAGATCTGGATCCTGGCGGAGGGGACGGAATCTCCGACGTATTCCAGGAGGGCCATGGCGACGGAGTACACCTCCTCACCAGTCGCACAGCCAGGCACCCAGATTCGGAGCAACCGTTTGCCAGACAGGCCTTCACACACGACGGGAAACACGTATCGGCGCAGCGCGTCGAAGGAGTCCGGGTCGCGGAAAAACTCCGTCACGCGAATGAGAAGATCCTGGTACAGGGCGGCCAGCTCACCAGGATCGTCGTCAATCAATTTGCGGTACTCGTCAACGCCATCGATCCGTCGGAGTGCCATACGCCGCTCGAGCCGACGCCACACAGTCGTTCGTTTGTAATGCGTGAAGTTCACGCCGTGCACGGCGCGGAGCCGGTGGAAGATATGCCTCAGGGACGCTTCATCCGCATCCGCTTCCTGGTCAGCGCCGTTCGTCGGTCTGGACGCATCTGCCGAGGACGAGAGTCGCTGCCCGAGACGGACAAGCTCGTGGGCCATCTCGTTGGGACGCAACACGAGATCGACGCAGCCCGTTTCGATGGCGTGCCGAGGCATGTCTGAGAAACGTGCCGTGTCGGGGCTCTGCGCCAGCGTGAGTCCACCGGCCTGCCTGACCGCCTGAACTCCCGACGATCCGTCCGAGTCGCCACCCGAGAGCACCACGGCAATCGCATGGTCGCCAGAGGCATCGGCCAGTGACTTGAAGAGGGCATCGACGGGAAGAGACCGTTCAGGCGCGTTGGGGCGAGGGCTCAACAGAATCCGGTCCGCGACAACGGTCAGTGTGACGTCCGGTGGGATGACGTACACATGATCGGGCTGCACGATCTCGCCGGCGAGCGCCGCCGTCACGGGAATTGGCGTCTTCTTCGCCAGAATCTCGGACAACAGGCTTTCGTGCCTGGGGTCGAGATGTTGCACGACGATATAGGCCATCCCGGTCTTTGCCGGAAGGGCCCCCAAGAGCTCGGCAATGGCTTCGAGCCCTCCCGCCGAGGCGCCGATGCCCACGATCGTCAGCGGCATGTGAGGGCTCGCATGTAGACCTACGGGCGAGTATACGCCGCATCGCGTGGACCGACGCTGCGCCTGCTTTTCTCAGGCGCCAGGGCCGGCGATCGTGATGAGCGCTCGCGCGAGCTTCGCGGGGCCGCCGGATTGCCGACCGTTCTGTGATTTCCAATACTCGATCAGCGGCCCACGGCGCTCGTCATAGTCCGCGATGGACGGCTCCGCGTAGTTTGTGGATTGCTCCGTGAGGAGCTCCGTGCGGAAGAATCCGGGATTGACGATGGTGGTGTGGATGCCAAACGGCGCGACCTCGGCCTGGAGCGACTCCATCCAGCCCTCGAGACCGAACTTCGAGGCGGCGTAGGCGGACACGAAGTCGAAGCCGGCGGCGAGGCCTGCCGACGAGGAAATCGAAATGATGTGCCCAGCATGCTGCTTGCGCATCACTGGGAGCACGGCGCGGGTCACGTTCATGGGGCCGATGAGGCTCACCGCCAACTGGCGGTCGAACTGCTCGGGGGTCAGTTCCTCGAAGTAGCCCGCGTAAAAGCTGGCGGCATTGTTGACCAGCACGTCGATGCCGCCGAACCGGCCGACAGCGGCGCCGACCGCGGTCTCGGCGTCGGCGCGTTTCGTGACGTCCAGCCGGACGGCGAGCAGGTCGCTCGACTGTCCCAGGATCTTGGACACCGCGTCGCTGTTTCGGCCAGTCGCCACGACGGCGTGGCCGACCGCCAGGGCGGCCTTTGCCAAATCGGCGCCCATGCCGCGGCCCGCGCCGGTGATGAACCACACTTTCTTGTTACTCACGACATCTCCGTTTTCTCACCGTCCAGCGGCCCGTGCGGCGTGCCGCGCCGCCGGCGCCGTCGATCAATGGATCATGCGGTCGATCATGCGATCGCAGAACCATGTTCGCATCATGATCGTCGCCTTTGCGTACCTCGACCACATCAGCTGCGCCATCGATCGATACGGAAGGGCTGGGAACTTTGCTATCGACGTGACCAAACGAGAGGCGTAGGATCAAGTTGCTTTCCTGAGTCCTGTCCCGCTGGTCGTTTAGCGCGCAGCCCGCAGCCCTCACCAGAGCCGAGGGGGCTGCATGCTTGCGAAAACTCTACCCAAACGACGTCGCCTACGTTTAGTCGTTCTCAACGATAGCGCAAGGGTGCTGAAGATGCTCTGCGACTGGTTACAGCGGCAGGGCCACCATTGCGACACCGCGCTACTTGCGGATATGCCCAAAGCCCACGAGGAAGTGGGACGCTTCATTCTGAAGCATCGACCTGATGTCGTCATCTACGACGTGGGGATGCCTTACGTCAGCAGCTGGGACCTCTTGGAAGTGATCCGCACTTCGCCGGCGCTTCAGTCGCAGCCATTCGTGATCACGACTCCGAACAAACGGAAGCTGGAAGAAGCCGTAGGGCTAACGTCCGCTCTAGAAATTGGAGGACGCGAGGAGGACTTGCGTCGGGTGTCACAAGCGGTCGAAGCCGCGAAGGCTGCAGCACCGAAGCACATGTGACGTGATCCGAGGGTCGCATGGGCCGTCCCATGACGGCGCACACAGCGGTGTTCGTCGGTGGTTGTGAGCCTCACCTTACACAATTTCTACACAGTTCGCGCTCGCGACGAAAACATTCCAGCCCAAGCAAACGCGTTCTAGAGACTCTGTGCACTCTCCGCAACCGACATGGACGGGTCTTAGCAAAACCTTCGGGACACCGCGACTGCCGATTTTGCTACCGTAGGAGAGCCTCTTTCCCGGCGAGATCCCGACGTTGCCGATTTTCTCGATCGCTCTTTGCCCTTGAGGAATGCCGTCACGTCGCACATTTGCGCGGTATTGTTCGAAGGGGGTTTCAGTCGCTCTCGACTTTCCCGGCAACACGAGGGCGCAGCGTACCTGGTTCCGAGAAATATTTGAGCTCGCGCATGCCACTCATGAGCTGCACTTTGTCGACGCCTCTGATGCATTGTGCAAGCGTCAGCTCAGGGATCGAACCAGGCACCAACCTCCCGGCACTCCGTGGACGACGGATTCAGAATCCTTCCTCGATGAGCACTTCCGGCCAGACTGCGAGCTGCTCGTCTTACGCAAGGCCGATGTACTCGAGTAGGTGGTCGAAGCGCGGGTCTCGGCGCAGGCAGTCCCATTGAGGGTCGACATTGAGCGAGACGGCGCATGCCTGGCGTTGGGCGATGACCACGTCCAGTTGGCGGAAAGCCGCATCGATGTGGCCTTGCTCGCCGCTGGCAATCGCGGCGTTGGCCACTGACGGTCCGCCCGCTGCAATCGGCAGCCGCGCCATCACGACTCGCGCGAGCGGGCTCGGCCAGCGGGCTGATTCTGCCGTTTGGGACGACGCGCCCGCGGCGTGAGTCAGCGTCTCGCGCGCGATACCGAATGCGTCGGCTTGTCGCAGCAGTTCGTTTGTCACCGCGTCGTAACGCCCGAGCTTCCACAACGCGAACGCGAGGTACATGCGCGCGCGCACGTGCACGCTGTCGTGCGCCAGCGCGCGTTCGCTCCACGCGATCGTGTTCATGTAGTCTCGTCGCCGCCAGAACGACACCGCGATGTCTGTCAGTACGTGGGGCGACGCCGGCGCGTGTTCGAGCGCGCGCATCTTCATCGCGAGGCCGTCGTCAAGGTGCGCGCGCGTTTCGAGCAGATTGCCGTACAACAGATACGCGTCAACGTGCTCGGCGTCGATTTCGAGCGCACGTTGCACCGCGCGCTCGGCGCTTGCCCAGTCCCACTCCATGAGGAAGAGGAGGGTCGCGAGCGCGACCTGCACAGTGGCGTCGCTCGGGTCGAGCGCCAAGGCCCGCAAGGCTGCATGTGTCGCGTCTGTATAGGCACGGCGCGGCGCATCGGCAAGGTGTTGCGCCTGTGTGCACCGGGCCAGGGCGAGACCGGCGTACGCGCGCGCATCACTTGCATTGGCGCGGACGGCTGCTCGAAAGCTGTCGACGGCGTGTTCGAGAGCGAAGTGTGACCCGTTCAACAGATGCAGTCGCCCTCGTTCGACGTGCTCGAGTGCTTTGCTGTGAATCGGGCCTGCGATACGGCTCGACGGGTGCCGCACGACAGGCGCGACGAATCGATACCCGAAGCGTACGACGGTTTCGATGTACTTCCTGGGAGACGCCGTATCGTCGAGTGCGCTGCGCAACTGCGAGATGTAGACGGTCAAGATCCCGGGTTCGACGCAGGTGTCCGGCCAGACGCTCGCCAGGAGCTCGCGTTTGTGGACGAGTCGCCCGACGTTGCGCGCGAGCACGACGAGCACGTCGAAGGCCATAGGCGACAGGGGCACCGGGGCGCCATCGCGGGACAGACGGCGATCGGCGAGGTCGAGTGTGAAATCCCCGAACGAATACCGCTCAGCGCACGATCGCACGAGGGCAGATGCTAGCAGAAGGCAACCCACGGGACACATCTTTTCGGAAAACCTTAGGACCGTCATCGCCGGCCGTGACGTATTGTTGCCCCCATGATCATGGTCATCGGTGCGACCGGACGAATCGGACGGGCGGTAATTGATCACCTGCTTCGCGCCGGTGTGTCGGTTCGCGCGATGACGCGACGACCCGCAGCCGCGAACCTGCCTGCGGCCGTCGAAGTCGTGCCTGGCGACCTGACGGAACCGGCATCGCTCGCCGACTGCTTGCACGGTGTCGACGTGGTCTTCCTGCTGTGGACGGCTCCAGAGGCAACTCTCCCCGTCGTGATCTCACACATGGCATCCCACGTGACGCGAATCGTGGCACTGACCTCACCGCATCAGGTAGCGCACCCGTTCTTCGAGCAGCCAAATGCCATGGCGGCGCTGCACGCGCATCTCGAGCGGCTGATCGCCGCCTCCGGTGTCGAGTTCACGATCCTCAGACCCGGAGTATTCGCGTCGAACAGCCTGGCTTGGTGGGCGCCGACCATTCGGGACGGCGACGTGGTCCGATGGCCATATGGCGCGGCCGAAACGGCGCCAATCGATGAGCGGGACATCGCAGCGGTCGCGGCACGTGCGCTGTGCGAGGACGGGCACAACGGCGCGGAGTACGTGTTGACCGGGCCGCACTCGTTGAGTCAAGTCGAGCAAGTGCGGATCATCGGACAAGCGATCGGCCGTCGGTTGCGGTTCGAGGAGATGCCCGTTGAGGACTTCCGGCGCGAGATGACGAGACGAGCGCCAGGACCATGGGTCGACATGCTACTCGGCGCGTGGCGGGCCACGCTGGGACACCGTGCGCTCGTGACGTCGACCGTCGCGGCCGTGACCGGTTCACCGGCGCGCACGTTCCGCCATTGGGCCGGCGACCATGTGAATGCGTTTCTCTCCTGAGGTTGCGGACGCGAACGGGTGCGTCCCGATTCAGGGCCGAACGATGCTGGAGATGACGTTTCCGGAATTCGAGTAAATGGCAGTTCCGGTACTGACTGCCCGAGGAGCACAGGCCTCATGTTGAAATCGCAGTTGCTCGCGTCAATCTTTCTGGTGATGGCCGGCGGTGCGTTCGCCACCGGACATTAGAAGGTCTGACACAACTCCTTGGTTTGGCCGTGAGTTGGGGTCGTAAGCCCTCTGTGAGAAGGCGACTACCATGGGGCGCGGGAGGAAGGCATGTCATATTCAAACTGGCCGTTGGTTTCGGTGATCATCCTGATCGCGTACATGGGGTCGCCCGAGGTCGCTGTCGGCCAAGCCGATGATTCGTCGGCATCGGCTGCCGAAGCGCAGCAGTGCGCTGCTCTGAGTGCCAGGAATTTCGAACAGGTGGACGGCGGCCCCGCGGTCGTCACGTCTGCCCGCGTCATCGACGTCCCCACCAGCGGTCTCGAAACGCCAACGTACCCAACCTTGAGCGGGTTCGCGAGTCCAGTCAGCCGACCCTTCCGCGCCATCCGTCGCTATTGCGACGTAATTGGGTATGTCGCTCCGCAAAACAAGTTCGAGCTGAAGCTGCCGTTGCCGGCCGACTGGAATCAAAAGCTGTTCTTCGAGGCCTGCGGAGGGTTCTGCGGCACCCTCGACGGACGGCTCTGCAACTTCGGCCTCGCACGGGGGTACGCATCCGTAACGAGCAACGGCGGGCACGACAGCGCGTCGGGTTTTGATGCTGCGTGGGCGGCACACGCGCCCGAACTGCAGAACGACTTCGGCTGGCGCAGCACGCACGTGGTCACGCTGGTCGCGAAGGCGATCGCGACCTCCTACTACGGTCGACCGATCGC
>Ga0310810_10007718_pt1 | contig 12311 bp, 10 predicted proteins | sample NCmetagenome_FD_207641 | JGI IMG/M metagenome (GOLD analysis project Ga0310810, IMG submission 207641) | Soil microbial communities from experimental microcosm in Duke University, North Carolina, United States - NC | ecosystem: Engineered > Artificial ecosystem > Soil microcosm > Unclassified ... | reverse complement strand
GGGCGGCGGCGCCTGCGCCCCGAGCGCGACGACTCCGCTCACGATCGTGATCACGGCAAGCACCGGTGCCAGTCTCATCGCTGCCTCCTGCCCTTCTGCCTTCTGCCTTGTGCCTTGTGCCTTGTTAAGACGTCGCCTTCGTGATCTTCTCCGTCGGCAACGTGATCTTCTTTTCCACCTTTTCGCCCGCGAGGATCTTCGCCGCCAGTTCCACCGCCTGGCGCCCGCCGGTCGGGTAGACGAACGTCGCCTCCAGCCTGCCGTCGGCGACCGCCTGTCGTCCGCCGTCGGGTCCTGGCAGCGCGTCGATGCCGATGAACTTCATCTCGCGGTCGCGCCCCTTGGCCTTCGCGGCGAGATACGCTCCAATCGCCATCGGGTCGTTGTGCGCGTAGACCAGGTCGATGCGATCGTGCGCCGCGAGCGCGATCTCCATCTGCGTCATCGCCTCCTCACGCAGCCAGTTGGCCACCGGATCGTGGACGATGCGAATCCCGGGGAACGCGGCGATCGCCTCCCGCATTCCCTCACTCCGATCGCGCGCCGGCGGCGAGCCGGGCAATCCCTTGATTTCGACGATGTCGCCCTTGCCGCCTAGGATGTCGCCAATCAGCTTCCCAGCCTCGCGTCCGATCAGACGATTGTCGGCGCCGATGAACACCGTGTAGGCATCACCCTCGACCGCGCGATCGATGACGATCACCGGAATCCGGCTCTCGTAGGCCTTTCGGACGACGGCGGTCAGCGGCTTCGCCTCGTTGGGCGAGATCATCAACAGGTTGATGCCCTGCCGGAGGAACGTCTCCACGTCCGCCACCTGCCGGGCGTTGTCCTGCTGCGCGTCGGCGAAGACGATCTCCATCTGCGGGAAGTCCTTGGCCCGGGCCGCTACCTCCGCGTTCATCGCCACCCGCCACGGCTCGCCGAGATTGCACTGCGAGAACCCAATCAGGAATCTCGACTCGCTGCGCCGTCCGCACGCCGAGCCAATCGCCGCCGCGCCAAGGCACGCGATCGCGTGCCGGCGCGAGACGAGATCAGCGCGGACGCCGCTGGAGCCAGACGGCGCCGAGGATGATCGCGCCCTTGAGAATGAGCTGCAGGTTCGCATCGATGTTGTTCAACCCCATGCTGTTGTTGATGACGCCGATGATCAGCGTGCCGACCAGTGTCCCGCCGGCCGTGCCGACTCCGCCGGCCAGGCTCGTGCCGCCGATCACCACCGCGGCGATCGCATCGAGCTCGTATGCCACACCGTCATTCGGATTGCCTTGTTCGAGCTGCGCGCAGTGCACGAGGCCGGCAAGCGCAGCCAGCACGCCGCACACCACGTAGACCAGTGCCTTGTCGCGGCCGACCCGCAGCCCGCACAGGCGCGCCGCCGCCTCGTTGTCGCCGATCGCATAGACGTAGCGCCCGAATGGCAGGTACGACAGCATCACGTGAATACCGGCCACCGCGAGCAGGAAGAGCACGGCCGGCGCTGGCACGAACGGCAGGATCGGACCGGCCAGCGCCTGGAACGATGCCGGCGCGCCGCCTTCGCCGAACGCCATCGGAATCGCCGCGCCGCCGCTCAGGTACCTCGCCACCCCGCGCGCCGCGCTCATCGTCGCCAGCGTGACGATGAACGGCTGGATACGCCACGCCGATACGAGCAGGCCGTTCAGGAGTCCCACCGCCGCGCCGATACCGAGGACGATCGCGGCCGTCGCCGCGACACCGAAGCCGCCGTGCATCAGCAGCCATGCCGCCGCAGTGGCGGTAAGCGCCAGCACCGATCCCACCGACAGGTCGATTCCGCCGGAGATGATGACCGCCGTCATGCCGGCGGCGAGAATCCCCTTCTCGGCAACCTGCCGCAGGATGTCGGTGAGGTTCCCGATGTCCAGGAACACGAGGCGCCCGCCCCGGTTCGGCGAGAAGACGATCGCAAGCACGACAACCGCGGCGAGGCCGAAGAGGCCCGCTCGACGGCGCAGCCATTCGCGGCCGCGCGATGGCGGAGCGGCGGCGGGCGGCGCCGCGGGTTGGAACGGCACAGGAGCGGCGGTGTCCGAGCCGCCTTGCGGCCCGCCCGTGGCTGCGGCGAGCAGCCGCTCCTCGGTCGCTTCGGCATGATCGAACGTTGCCGTGACGCGACCGTCGCGAAACACGATCACGCGATGAGCGAGGCCCAGGATCTCGGGCAACTCCGAGGAGCAGAGAACGATGCCGAAGCCGCGCTGTGCCAGGTCGCGGATGAGGGCGTAGATCTCCGCCTTGGCGCCGAGATCGATGCCCCGGGTCGGCTCGTCGAGGAGCAGCAGCGACGGCGACGCGAAGAGACAGCGGGCGAGAATCGCCTTCTGCTGGTTCCCCCCGCTCAGCGTGGAGATCGGTACTTCGAGTGACGCGCTCTTGACGCCAAGCTGCCTGGCAAGATCGCGGGCAGCCGTGTCTTCGGCCGCGCCGTGAATCACGCCCCAGCGCGTCACGCGATCGAGCCCGCCAACGGTGATGTTGGTTTGCACGGACTGGTGCGGAAGCAGGCCGAGCTCACCCCGCTCCTCGGGGAGCAGCACCATCCCCGCCTCGCGCGCGGCCGCCGGCGTCGTCGGCGCGTAGAGCTGATTGTCGATGGTGATGCGACCCTCGACGCGGTTCTCGAGCGCGCCGACCAGCGCCAGGAGCAGGTCGGTGCGGCCGGCGCCGACAAGACCCGAAAGCCCGACGATCTCGCCGCGCCTGACGGTGAACGACACGTCGCGGAGGCGATACCCTCCCGGCCGCCGGTCATCACGAGAGTCGGCCGCTCGATGTCGCGGCCAACCATCAGGCGCACCAGCTCCGGCTCGGTAACAGCCGCGGCCTTGCGAGTGGTAACGCGCTTGCCGTCACGAAGGACGGTGATCCGGCCGGCCAGCCGCAACACCTCGTCGAGCCGATGCGAGACGTAGACGACGGCGACACCGCGGGCCGAAAGCTGAGCGACAACCGCTTCCAGGCGAGTGACATCCGCCGCGCCGAGCGACGCCGTCGGTTCGTCCATGATGACGAGCCGCGCATCGAGCGACAGCGCCCGGGCAATGGCCACCATCTGGCGCCGGCCGGTGTCGAGCTCTCGGACCGGCACACTCTCCAGCGCTGTCTCGCCAAGCGGCGACAGCGCCGCGGTCCCGCGCGCGGCGAGGGCTGCGCGATCGAGAAACCCGAAGCGCGATCGCGGCTCGTGGCCGAGACACACGTTCTCGCTCGCGGTGAGCGGGCCGACCAGCAGCAGTTCCTGCGGGATGACGGCAATGCCCTTCGCAATAGCCTCGCCGGGAGTTGCGAATCTCGACTCCTGTCCGTCGAGGCGAAGCGCGCCGTCGTAACCGGCGATCTCGCCCGAGAGGATCCGGATGAGCGTGGACTTGCCGGCGCCGTTCTCGCCGACCAGCGCGTGAACCTCGCCGCGCTCGATCGCGAAGTCCACGTCCTCGAGCGCGCGCACGCCAGGAAAGGTCATCCCGATGCCGGCAGCCTCGAGGAGTGGAGGCGTCTCCATCGGCGTCAGTGGGCGACGCGACGCAGCCGCGACATCATCGCCGTGCCGCCGCGGCCGAAGTGATCGTGCAGTTCCAGGTACTCGCGATAGAGCGCGTCGTAGAGATCTGCTCGGGCCGGATCGGGGTCGACACGTCCGGGCTGAAGCGCGGCCATGTGTGCCGCCGCCGCGACGAACGAGGCGTGGCCGCCGGCGCGCTCGCCTGCTGCAACCGCGCCGAGCATCGCCGCCCCGGTTGCCGACGCGTTCGGCGACGCGGCAAGGGCAATCGGGCGGCGCGTGATGTCGGCGTACACCTGCAGCAGCAGCGGACTGCGCTCGGCGAGGCCGCCGACGGCGATCAGCTCGGTGACCGGCACCTCGCAGGCGGCGAAGGCGTCGAGGATGCGCCGGGTGCCGAACCCGGTCGCTTCGAGGAGGCTCCGGTAGACGTCGCCACGCGTGGTCGCGAGCGTCATCCCCATCAGCACACCCGACAGATCGGCATTCCCCAGCACCGATCGATTGCCGTTCCACCAGTCGAGGGCGACGACGCCGTGACCGCCTGGCCCGGCGTTCGCCGCTTCACGTTCGAGCGTTTCGAAGACGGCGGCCTCGTCCGGTCCAGGGCCAGCGACGTGGTGCGCGTACCACCCGAGCAGATCGCCCACCGCGGGCTGGCCGGCCTCGTAGCCGAAGTAACCCTCGACGATGCCGTCGGCGACGACACCGGCGACGCCTTCAACCGGCTCGTGGCGATCGGCAAGGAGCATGTGGCAGGTGGACGTGCCGATCACCATCACCATACGCCCTGGCGTGACCACCGTGGCGGCAGGCACCGCGCTGTGCGCGTCGATGATGGCGGCGGCCACTGCCGTCCCCGAGCGCAAGCCAAGCCGCGATGCCATCTCGCTCGTGAGACCCCCGATCTGCCGTCCGGGCGGCACGATCTCTCCCGGCAGCTTGTCGGGCAGCGACCGCAGCGCGGGATGGAGCGCGGCAAAGAAGTCCGCGCACGGAAATCCGCGCTCTCGGCTCCACAGACCTTTGTAGCCGGCCGCGCACGCGTTGCGGACGAGCGTGCCGCACAGCTCGGCGGCCACCCAGTCGCCGGCTTCGACGAAGCCGAAGGCCGCATCATAGACGGCGGGGTCTTCTTCGACGATCTGGAGGACTTTGGCGCACAGCCATTCCGACGACGTCCGGCCGCTGTAGTCGGCGAGGAACGGCTCGCCTCGCTCGCCAGCCACGGCGTTGATGCGATCCGCCTGCGGCTGCGCGGCATGGTGCTTCCACAACTTCACCCAGGCGTGGGGTCGCGAGGCCATCTCTGGACGCAGGCACAACGGCCGCGCGTCGCGATCGATCGGCAGGATCGTGCACGACGTGAAGTCGATGCCGATGCCGACCACGCGCGCGGGCTCGACCGCGGCCGCCCGCACGGCGCCGCCCACCGCTTCGCACATCGCTTCGAGGTAATCACCTGGATGCTGCAGCGCCCACTCGGGCCCCAGCCGTATGCTGGTGCCAGGCAGGGTCCGCTCGATCACCCCGTGACGATACGTTGCGACCGCGGAGCCTCGCTGCACGCCGGTCTGGGTTTCGATGACGACGGCACGGACCGAGGCAGTGCCGAAGTCGAGTCCCAGCGCACACGGGCCGGCGCTCACCGCAGCTCCCGAGGCTGATGGAAATCGAGTGCGTCGTGGGCGTCGCCGCACAGGTTGACGGTGATGCCCAGAGCGTGCGCCATCGACGCCTTGGCCACGAGCGCATCGAGCGCGCGTGCGCCGTCGGACGCATACGCCACCTGGATGTGATTGGCCTGGTGCTTGGCCATCAGCTGGTCGCGCGTGACGCCGTAGAGCACCGCGTGCATGATCGGCCACTGGCTCGTCGTCAGCTGCCACCGCCGCGCGGTCTCTTCGTTCGAGAGGCGGACGACCCCGCCGCGGCCGATGTCCATCGCGAGGCGGTCGCCCTCGACGTAGATGCGGCTCCAGACGATCTCGCCCGGCCGGCTGACGCCTTTCAGCGTGGAGCCGCCGCGCGGGAAGTACATCGGCGGTTGCCGTTCCCCGCTCGCGCCGCGGTATCCGTCGATGAAATGGCTCGCGGGCGCCGCGCCGGAGATCTCGAACACCCACACGAACTCGTCAACCCCGCGCTCGGTAACCTCTTCGCCCCACCGCACGTCGTGCAAGGTCGTCGAGGGATCGAGGCCGAGCGCCGACCAGACCCGATTGGTCAGGACGGCATCGATGCCGGCGCACTCATCCACTTCGTTGAAGTGCGGTAGCGCCTGGCCGTCGAACAATACGCGGCCGCCCTCCGCGTGCACTGGCGGCCGATCCGGATTGTTCAGCAGGCCTTCGGCAAGATCCGACGCCACGCAGACGTCCTTCAGGCCCTGCTGATACTGAATGCCGATTGCCGCGCAGCCAAAGGCATCGGCCATTCGGACGGCCGCGTCGTACATCTTGAGCCCTTCGAGCACCTGCGCCTCGGTGAGCTCAGTTGCCTCGTCCCGCCCCAGTCCAAACGTCATGCCGCGGCTGAGCAGCCAGTCGTAATGACGTCGCGCCTCGGTATCGCTCACCTCGCGCATCGCGGCATGGAGCGCGGACTGACTGAGACGCTCCTTGAACAGCCCGAGCGCGTGCAGCAGGTGATCGGGGACGATCGCGTTGTACATCCCCATGCAGCCTTCGTCGAAGACGCCGAGGATGGCCTGGTCGCGGCGCAGCGTCTCGCCGAGACGATCGCCGAGCTCGCGAGCGGCGGAGACTGCATCCGGCCACGGCTCGCGGTCGAAGGGCCGCGCGTGCGAGAGGTCGTGCGCGATACGACCCGTGTCGCACCACTGCCGTAGCGCACCGCGAGCGAAGTCGTCGGTGAAGTCCACGCTCCAGATCGAGCTGTAGCGGACACCGGCCTTGGTCAGCGATCCGTTCAGATTGAGCAGGCCGACCAGGCCCGGCCACTGCCCGCTCCAGTTCGCGAGCGTGAGGATCGGGCCGCGATGTTTCGTCAGGCCGGCCAGCACGTGGCTGGTGTACTGCCACACCGCGGTGGCGACGACGAGCGGCGCATCCGGGTCGATCGCGCGAAACACCTCGATGCCCCGGGCCTGCCCGTCGATGAAGCCGTGCTCCTTCTTCGCGTCGATCGGATGCGCGCGTCGTACCTCTCGGCCCAACTCGCCGAAAGCTCTTGCGACGATCGCTTCCAGTGCCTGCTGCGCCGGCCAGCAGACACGGTTCGCTGACAAGCGAGAGTCGCCGCTGGCCACGAGGACGATCGGGGTGCTCATGACGAGAGTGTGGGGGATGCTATCAGTACGAACAGGTGGAGGACCTCGTACTCAAACGGTGAGGAGTCGGCGCGGTCACCGCAGCCGGCGGTCGCCCTGCGTCACGTGCCGCGCGCGCAAGGGCCGCGGACCTGCGGGAACGCCACCTCCAGGCAGCGGATCGTGGTCACGCACCCGCCCGACTCGCGTCAGGGCGCGATTGATCGAGTGGACGCAGAATCCGGACCTGGGTGCAGCAACCCGCGGACCTGCGGTGACCACCCTCGCGAGTTACAGCCGCAGTAGCGCGGACCTGCAAGTGGTTGAATGGCCGTCACTTAAGTGCCATTCAAAAATTTCTGCCTCGGACCGGTGACGTGACTCCGGGGTTCCGGATCCGTGATGCCGCACTTCCGTGACGGTGGTCCGGGCACGCGTTCACTCAACTCTGCGCCTTCGTGCCGCAGGCCCGAGCATCGCTTCAGGTGAGGCCGCACCACTGCGAAGGGGGTGCCGGATGACCGGTTCACACGGTCTGCCGCCCTTGTCTGCACGCTCGGCGGTTGGTGCCGGAGATCGACGGAGGTGCTGCGGTGATGCCGCGTCGGTGATGCGCCAGGTCCACCGTCTGCGGCACTGATGCCCGGCGGGCGCGTCCGTAACTCCGCTGGCCGCGGCAGTGAGTCCGAGGCGCGCTGCTGTAACCCTCGAGGGTGAGAGGACTGCCTATTTGCCGAACACCTTGGCCGCGGCTTCTGCTGCCTGGGCATCCTCGATGACCAGATTCAGTTCGATATCAATCAGGTCGCCCCACTTGTTCACATGCTCGGCGAGGGCGGTCATATCGTTTGTTTCCAGGACGTGCCAGCCCAGAACCGAGCCGGGCACGTGATACCGAGCAACCTGTTCCACTCCCTTCGGCGGCGGACCGCCGGTTTCAAGGAACTGCTGAAACGCCGCCTTGTAGAGGCCGGGGCGCGTTCGCCACGTAAGCATGAATTTCACGGGAACACTCTCCATATTCATTGAGCTGTAGAGCGAGCGTCGCAGCTTATCACGCCACCGAGTGAAGACGGGGATGCCGACGGCACTGCCGTGGGCCGTGTCCCCGCAAACGCCTGCTCGAATCAGAAGGTGCCGGACTTGAGCGCAAATGTCGCAGCGAGTTCGGGCTGGTCATCCTGGCCGACCACCCTCCTGGCGACGTAGTCGCCGATCATGATCCCGTGCTTGTAGCCGTGGCCTGATCCGCCACCGACCACCCACACATTGCCGAGTTCCGGGTGCGCCTGGACGATGAAGTGCTCGTCGATGCTGTCTTCGCGCTGGCAGATGCGGCTGTCGACGAGCGGCTGGTTGGCGAGCGCGGGGAACCACTTGGCGGCGAACTCGCGGCCCTTGCGCTGCTCGTCGGGGGTGAGCGCGTGCTCCTGCGTGTCGGGGTCGACAAGGACCGGCGGGTTGAACGTGGGCACCACCTTGAATCCCCGGCCTTCGATACAGGGAAAGCCGTAGGCGTTATCCACCGACCAGGTGGGGAAGTTCGGGTAGGTGAACCGCTGGTCGCCGGGTGGCGTGCCATAGAAGAACACTGCGCGCCTGGGCGTCTTGAGCTTGCCCGTCATCAGTGAAGGGAACACCTTTGGCAGCCACGGACCGCACGCGAAGACGAACGTCTGCGCGCCAACCCGCTGGCCCGTCGACAGCACGACGTCCTGCAGCGTGCTGCCGGAGCGCCCGCCGAGCTCCACCTTCGCCGTGAGGAAGTGTCCGCCCTTCTTCTCGAACGCCTGCGCCACCGCGACGCATCCTTCGCGCGCCTTCAGCACGCCTGTGCTCGGCGTGTACATGGCGATGCTGATGTTCTTGAGATTCATTTGCGGGTACTGGCGCACCAGATCCTCAGGAGCGACGACCTCGTACTTGACGCCGAGCCGGTCGAACACCTTGCGGGTCTCGGTGAGCTCCTTGGTCCATTCGTTGGCGAGCGAGAGCTGCCCGGTCTGGTAGAGAATCCTCTTGCCCCACTCCGCCTCGCGGGCCTTCCAGCGGTCGAGGGCCTTCAGCACCCAGCGCGTGTAGATCTCCCGCTCGCCGTAGACGGCGCGGATCTGCCGCGACTCGCCGCCCGACGTGGCGCGTGCGTTGCCGGGACCGTACTGATCGATCAGCGTGACGGTATGGCCCATCTCACGCAGATAGAGCGCCGTCCATCCGCCAAAGGCGCCCGCGCCAATCACGACGATCTCGGCGCCACCGCTCGCCCCGGACCGCTGCCGGGCAATGGCCGGACCTGCACCAAGCGCCAGGGCGCCTACGCCGCCGGCTGCCTGGAGGAACGTACGTCGATCGAGGGGCGTCATGTTGGAGTCTCCTGGGCGGCCACTCTACTATGAGGGCAGTCTTGCCATCCTATCGTCCCGTCGAGGCGGTCCTCTGGCACAATGCCGCGCAGGGGGACGGCCGCCAAATATGACCTCGTTTCGGAACCGCTTCGCCCGCCGCGATGTGCTGATCGGCACGTTCATCAAGACGCCGACGACCCACGCCACCGAGATTCTCGGCACTCTCGGCTTCGACTTCGTCGTCATTGACGAAGAGCACGCGCCATTCGACCGTGCCCAGACCGATGTCCTGCTGCTCGCGGCAAGAGCGTCGAACCTCGCCGGACTGGTGCGCGTCCCCTCCGCCGCACCCGAGGGCCTGTTGTCAGTGCTCGATTGCGGGGCGAGCGGCGTGCTGGTGCCGCACGTCAAGAGCCCGGAGATGGCCCGACAGATCGTCGCCGCCTGCCGGTATCGCGGCGGTTCGCGCGGATTCTCGGCCTCATCCCGCGCCGGGCGCTATGGCGGGCTGGCGATGTGGGACCACGTCGAGGCGGCCGACGCCGAGGTTTCCGTGATCGCGATGATCGAAGACCCCGAAGCCGTCGAGCACATCGAGGCCATCCTCGCGGTCGAGGGGCTGGACGGCATCTTCATCGGCCGCGGCGACCTCACGGTCGCGTGCAACGCGCCAACCCGGGACGCGCCGAAGATTCAGGAGGCGATCTCGCGGATCATGGCTGGAGCGACCAAGACCGGAAAGCCGGTCTGCATCCTGGCCGACGGGCTGGCCGAGGCGAAGGCCTTTGCGGCGCTGGGCGCCACAGCCTTCATCGTGGCCTCCGATCAGGGCTTCATGAAGAAGGCGGCGCACGCGGCAGTGACCGAGTTCGCGACGTTGAGAAAGTAGAGGACCTGCCTCATGTTCCACTCCACCGATCCTCGAGCACGCCTCGCGCAGTCCGATTCCGGGCCGGCCGCTGCGACCCATTTCGCGGCCGCCAGCTATGCTCGGTTCTATGTCGAGGCACCTCAGATCGAGACCGGCCTGGAGCGGACGTGGCTCGCCCGCGGCTGCAACTTCGTCGTCGCCTACTCGATGGTGGAGGCGGGCGCCGTCCTCGAGCGCCCGGCACAGGTCGACGAGTACTGCCTGATTCTGCCCGACGCGACGGGCGGCGTGACGATCACCGCCGGTCCCGACACGAAGCCGGTGGCGCCGTTCTCGGTGTCGTTCATTCCGCCTGGAGCGAGCCGGATCCACGTCACCGAGCGCGGCCGCCTGATCCGGGTCTTCTCGTCGCACTCCCGGGATCTGACTCAGACCTGCGGCAATGCTGCCGACTTCGAGGCGCCGCAGCCGCATGTCGCCCCGTTCGCGGCGTGGCCCGCGCCCGCGGAGTGGAGGATTCGCAGCTACTCGCTGGACGTCGGCGCGCAGGCGGGCCGCTTCGGCCGGATCTTCCGCTGTTCGACGGTGATGATCAACTTCCTCGACCCGCGCATCGGCCTGCGCGACATCACCAAGCTGTCGCCCCATCACCACGCCGACTTCGAGCAGGGCTCGCTGGTGATCGACGGCGCGTTCGTGCACGATATCCGCTGGCCCTGGGTTCCCGACATGCGAGCCTGGCGCAACGACGAGCACGAGCTGCTGGCCGCGCCGTCATTGACTGTCATCCCGCCGCCGGCCATCCACACCTCGCGCTCGGTGGTGCCGGGCTTCAATCAGCTGATCGATATCTTCTCGCCACCGAGGGCCGACTTCTCGAAGCAGGCCGGCTGGGTACTGAATGCCGGCGACTACCCCTTGCCCGCTGACATCGCCTGACATCGCAATCGACCAACAACGCGGGAGCACCACATGCCGTCGAACACACCATCGGAACTCGACCGCGAGATCTCACGACTCCTGCAGGGGGCGGTGGACCTGCATTGCCACAGCGGTCCGGCGGCGATGCCGCGGATCCTCGATCATCACGAGGCGATGCTCGACGCGGCGGCAGCCGGGTTCCGAGCGCTGGTCTACAAGGACCATTTCTACCTGGGCAGCGCCCACGCGCGAATCCTCGAGAAGCTGTTTCCAGAGACGAACCTCCGTCTGTTCTCCGGGCTCGTCCTCAACAACGCCTCGGGCGGCTTCAATCCCCACGCGGTGGATCACTGCATCAAGATGGGCGGAAAGATCGTCTGGCTCCCGACCTTGTCGGCCGCCAATCACCTCGCCGCGGTCGCCTCCGGTGCCGCAGCCACTTTCCCGTCGACGGCCAAGAAGATGATCCCGGCGGATCCGTTGAGCGCGCTCGACAGCAATGGGCGAATCATCGACCCGCTGAAGCGCATCCTGGATCTCATCGCCGCCGACGACGTAATCCTGGCCGGCGGCCATCTCACGGCTGCCGAGCTGATCGCCGTCTTCGAGGAGGCGCGCCGCCGCGGCGTCAAGAAGCTGCTCGTCAACCATCCGACCTACATCGTGCGCTGCAGCGATGACGACATCCGCGCCCTGGTCGCGCTTGGCGCCTACATCGAGCACTCGATCTGCATGTTCGTCGAGGGCCGATCGAAGAAGTACAGCAGCGCGGACCTCGATCGGCTCATCAAGCTGGTTGGTGTCGAGCGCACGATCCTGTCTTCCGATCTCGGGTTGGTCGGCTCTCCGCGTCCGATCGAGGGATTCCGCGCCATCGTCCAGCAACTGCTGGAATTGACGTATGCCGAAGCCGATATCCGCGCCATGACCGGCGATCACGCGGCACGGCTGCTCGACCTCGACTCCGTCGCCGTCGAGACGGGCGCGGCGGAGGCCAGGCGTCGTATTTCATAGAGCGAAGTCAGAGGAAGTTATCGCTCAAGGCCGGACGATGGATCAATCGTTGACGCCTCAGCAGGAAGCGACGATGGCCCGCATCGTCTGGCGGCTGATGCCGCTCTTGATGCTCGTCTATCTGATGGCGGTCATCGATCGCGCCAACGTGAGCTTCGCCAAGCTGCAGATGGTCAAGGACCTCGGCATGTCCGAGACCACCTACGGACTCGCCGCGTCCCTGTTCTTCATCGGCTATCTGGTGTTCGAGGTTCCGTCCACGCTCGCCCTCAGCAGGTTTGGCGCCCGCCTCTGGCTGGCCCGGATTCTGATCTCCTGGGGCGCCGTCACCGTGGCCCTCGCCTTCACCTCGTCGCACGC
>Ga0310810_10007716_pt1 | contig 12312 bp, 8 predicted proteins | sample NCmetagenome_FD_207641 | JGI IMG/M metagenome (GOLD analysis project Ga0310810, IMG submission 207641) | Soil microbial communities from experimental microcosm in Duke University, North Carolina, United States - NC | ecosystem: Engineered > Artificial ecosystem > Soil microcosm > Unclassified ... | reverse complement strand
ACAGGCCGAATGAAGCGATGTTGATGAAATGGTGCACGCAGGGCGCTCCGGACGCGGTGAGGCACGAAACCCGGCCGACATCGACCGGCATCACGCCTGCCGTCTTCAGTCGCGCAATGGCTGCAGCAGATCCCGGCGCGATGCCGAACGTCTTGCGGAAATCCCCGCCGGTGCCACTGGTGACGAAACTGAACACGGCATCCGGCGCAATTGGGCCCTCGTCGTCGAAGAAGCCGTTCATGGCTTCGTTGATCGTGCCATCACCGCCGATGGCGACGATTTCGGCGAAGCCCTCGCGCAGCGCGTCCCGCACGAGTGATGTGGCTTCTGCCTGGCGGCCGGTGTGCGCGACCGTGATTTGCGGCCAGACGGAACGCAGCCCACGCTCAATGGCGGGCCACTCGCGCTGAGTGCGGCGGTTGCCGGAACGCGGATTGACGACGACGAACGCGCTCATGCGTCGGTCTGCGTTCTGAACTTTTTCCGTACCGTTTCGATTTCCATCCGCTTGCGCGTTTCGTTCCAACCGAGTTCATTCGCCATTGTGCTCGCAATTTGCTCGAGGACGGCAGGGCCGGGGTCACCAAGTTGCCCGTGGCCTGTGCGACGCATGACGACATCTTCGAGTGTCATTGCCATTTCCCAGTGGATGGCGACTAACACTTCCTCATCTCGATTGGAGTCTCCCGGAGTTGGGAACCTGGAAGTCGCCGTTGTGCATGGGCGCGCGGGTTTGCGCAGTTTGGAGACGATTGCATTCACCACATTCTCGGCGAGATGGCGAGACGTCGTCCACTTGCCGCCGATTGCCGAGTACAGGCCGTCGATTCCGTCGTCTTTGCCGTGGTCGATCAATTCAGCGCGGCGGCTGGCGGCGTAGGTGCTGCGTGCGCCATCATCGACCAGCGGGCGCAAACCCGCATAAAAGTGTTGCACATCGCCGCGCTTCAATTTCGCAGACGGCAAATGCCCATTGATGAATCCGAGGAAATCCGAGATGTCGCGCTCGCTCACGCCCACCGCGTCTGGCAAGCCCGAGAAGGCCGTATCCGTTGTTCCGAGCAGCGAGTGTCCGCGCCACGGCAGCACGAAGAAATGCCCGCCATTGGCGCCGATCGTGAGCGCGGCCGTGCGTGTCATCGGTGGCACAACCAGGTGAATACCTTTCGATCGTATCAACCTGTGCGACGCCGGCTTGCCGAGCGCATGCGCCAGAAAGATGTCCGCCCAAGGCCCGGCCGCAATCAGTGCGGTACCCGCGCGGATTTCGAAGCGGGCATCCGTGAACACATCTGCCACCACGGCTCCTTCGATGCGTCCGTTGCGCAGCAGCAGTGTTTCTGCGGAAACGTGATTGGCAACCGCAGCGCCATGCAGGGTTGCGTCGCGGACGCATTCGAGTGCCAGCCGCTCCGGCGAATCCATTTGCGCGTCGTAGTATTCGAACGCGCCTTCGAACTGTGGTCCTTCGAGCAGCGGCTCCCCCGCAAGCGCGGTCTTGGCATCGATCCAGCGATGGCCAGGTAAGCGTTGTGCCGGATCGTCAAGCCAACCACGGTCGAAGGAAAGCAGATCATACAGGGACAAGCCCGCCGCCACCGACGTGCGCGCTTTCCGGCCAGCGCCGTAAAGCGGAATGAGAAAGGGCAGGGGATGAACCAGATGCGGGGCGATGCGCTGCCAGATACGCCGCTCGCGAAGCGACTCGCGCACCAGCCCAAGCTCGAAATTGCGCAGATAGCGCAAGCCGCCGTGAATCAGCTTGGAGTTGTGCGCGCTGGTCGCGCAGGCGAAGTCGTTCTTCTCGACCAGCACAACACTCAAGCCTCGCATGGCCGCGTCACGCGCGACGCACGCGCCGGTGATCCCACCGCCGATGATGAGCAGGTCGAATCGTTCGTTGGAGAGGCGCGCAAGATCGCGTTGCATGAGAATAGGAATGAACAGACGACGCCCTTGCCAGCTGCGAGCGTTCCTGCGCTAATTTGACCGCGAAAGAAACCTCACCGCAAGAGGCGTTCCATGCCGCAAGTCAGAGCCGACGGTATCGATATTGAGTATGACGCGTTCGGGCGGAAAACCGATCCCGCGCTGCTGCTCATCATGGGCTTCTCGGCCCAGATGACGATGTGGCCCGTCAAGCTGTGCGAGGGGCTTGCGGCACGTGGGTTCTTTGTTATCCGGTTCGACAATCGCGACGTCGGCAAGTCCACCCATTTCGCCAATCTCGGTGTGCCCAATGTCGGCGAGGCGATGGCGAAAATGATGGCGGGCCAGCCGATCACCAATGCGCCATACACGCTGGACGACATGGCGGCGGATGCGGTGGGCCTGCTGGATGAACTCGATATTCCGAGCGCGCACATCGTGGGTGCTTCCATGGGCGGGATGATCGCGCAGATCATTGCGGCGAAGCATCCGCAGAAAGCGCGCAGCATGGTGTCGATCATGTCGACCACCGGCCGGCAGGGCCTGCCGCCGGCGAAACCGGAAGCAATGGCGGCGCTTACGACGCCGCCGGCGAGCGACAGCCGCGAGGATCGCATGGCGGCCGGCCGCAGGATCTGGAAGACCATCGGCAGCCCGGGCTATCCGCCGACCGAGGACGAATTGACGGAGCTGCTCGAGCGTGAAGTGGACCGCGTGCCGTACGATCCGGAAGGTCCCGCGCGGCAGATGGTGGCGATCTTCGCGTCGCCGCCGCGCAATGACCTGCTGAAGAATGTGCGGTGTCCGTGCCTTGTCATTCACGGCGCTGACGATCCGCTTTTGCCCGTCGAGTGCGGCAGGGACACGGCGGCCTGCATTCCGGGTTGCGAACTCGTCGTGGTCCCGGGCATGGCGCACGATTTCAGCAACGCGTTGGTGCCGCTCTATCTCGAATACATCGGGAATTTCGTCAGTGGCGTGGAGCGAAAAAAGGCAGCGTAATTTCACCTTCCCTTCGTGCGGGAGGTCGCGGAGCGAAGCGACTTAGGTGGGAGGCACCTCGGCCCCCCACCTGATTCGTCTCGGCGCTTCACTCTTCGCCCGATCGACCTCCAACAAAGGGCACAAAGGGAGAGGTAAATCTTACCCCTGAATGAAGGCGAGCAGGTCCGGGTTCACCACGTCGGCTTGCGTGGTGCACATCCCGTGCGGGAAGTCCTTGTAGACCTTCAGCGTCCCCTGCTTCAGCAGCTTTGCGGAAAGCGGCGCCGAGTTGGCGATGGGCACGACCTGATCGTCTTCGCCGTGCATGACGAGTGTCGCCACGGTGATGTCTTTCAAATCCGGCGTGAAGTCGGTTTCTGAAAAGGCTTTGATGCAATCGTACTGCGCCTTCGCGCTGCCCATCATGGCCTGCCTCCACCAGTTCTGGATGATGCCCGGCACCGGTTTCGCGCCCGGCCGGTTGAAGCTGTAGAAGGGACCGCTTGCGAAATCGAGGTAGTACTGCGCCCGGTTGGCGGCGAGCGCCTTGCGTCCTTCGTCGAACACTTCGATCGGCACGCCGCCCGGATTGGCCGATGTCTTGAGCAGGAGAGGCGGCACGGCGCCGATCAGCACGAGCTTCGCGACCCGCCCCTGAGGCTCACCGTATCGCGCAACATAGTGGGTTGCTTCTCCGCCGCCGGTCGAGTGACCGACATGGATGGCATTATTCAGGTCAAGATGCTCGACGACAGCGGCAATGTCGGCAGCGTAGTGATCCATATCGTGACCATCGCTCACTTGCGCCGAGCGGCCATGGCCGCGCCGGTCGTGTGCGATCACGCGATAGCCTTTGTCGAGGAAATAGAGCATCTGCGCATCCCAATCGTCAGCGCTCAGTGGCCATCCATGATGGAAGACGATTGGCTGGGCACTCTCAGGTCCCCAATCCTTGTAATAGATTTCCGTGCCGTCTTTGGTTTTGATTGTGGGCATGGCTCAGTTCCTTCCGGAAGAGCCCCTTCGAGCCTCACGCTACGCCCCGCGGATGACGAATACGAGACCGGCGGATAAAAAAAGAAAAAGCCCCGCGTGTGCGCGAGGCTCTTCGAATTTCGCGGAATGCGGCAGATCTATTTGATCTTGCCTTCCTTGAACTCGACATGCTTGCGCAGGACGGGATCATACTTCTTCACCGAGAACTTCTCGGTCATGGTCCGGGTGTTCTTTTTGGTCACGTAGAAAAAGCCGGTATCGCCCGAGCTGTTGAGTCGGATCTTGGCCGTGGTGGGCTTCGCCATCTGTCACATCCTCGAATTCAAGGGCGCGTAACCTAGTCAGCAACCTTGGGATGTCAAGCCGGATTGGACCCGGCAGGCCGAAACAGCAGAAATCCCACGTAAGCAGCGCAGATGGCGCCAAGGACCGCTAGCAATCCGTGCGGATTCCAGGCATCGAGCGCCACACCTTCGCCCGCTGGCCCGAGCAACAGTCCAAACGAATAAAGGATCACGAAGCCGGCATTTGCGTTGGCAAGATCGCCACCTTTGTAGCGCTGGCCCAGCATGGTCAGCCCGATGCTGTACACGCCCGGGATCAATCCGCCCCAGAGGAACAGGAGGAGGTACAGCAGCATGGGGGAATGTACCGCAAATGGCGTGAGCGCTGAACCGAGAGCGCCCGTCGCCGCGCAGAGCGCGAGCAAGGCACGCCGGCTGAAGTGGTCGGCGAGCGCGCCCAGCGGATACTGAAATACGATGCTGCCAACGGCCATTGCCGTGACACACAAGGCAGCGTGCGCTTCGGTATAGCCCGAGCGCACTGCATAGACAGGAAGCAGGCCCACCATGCCGGCATCGATGGCTCCGAAGACGAACGCGGCCGCAAAGGCGGTTGGCGCGGCGCGAACAACCGAGAAGATCGACGTGGTGGCGGAGTCTTCGATTCGCGGCGCCGTGCGGCGCGCCAGCATTACCGGCAAGAGCGCCACAAGCAGCATCGCGGAGCCAGCTGCAAACGGCGCAATTCCGCGGGTGCCGATGAATTGCAGAATGGCTGGCCCAATACCGAAGCTTCCGGCGATGCAGACGACATAAACCGCGATGTAACGGCCGCGATTGTTCTCGCTGGCGAGGCGATTGATCCAGAATTCCGTCACCACAAACAGCGCGTTGAGCGCGCTCGATACTACGAAGCGCACGGGAAACCAGAGCCACAAGTTCGGGATTTCGTAGAGCGCGAGCAGCGCGGCTGCCGAAACGACGAGCGACAATGCGAGAAATTCCGCCGCGCCGGTACGCGCCATCCAGCGCGGCACGTATGGCGTGACAAGCAACGCTGCGAGGCCGCCGGTCGCGAGATTGAATCCATTGATGCTGCCCGGCACGCCCATGCGTTCGAGAATCAGCGAGAGGAGCGGCAGCGTAAGCCCCATGCCGATTCCGTAGGCCACGCAGGCAGAGAGAATGGCGACAAGGGACAGGCGGGTTTGGGCAGGGGTCACGAGTGAATTGGCGAGTGGCGAATAGCGATTAGGATTCGCTTATACTTTTCGCTACTCGCCATTCGCCTTTCATTACAGGTAGTCTAGCTGAGATTTCCCGCGCAGAAAGCGGAAGAAGGGAACCGGGCGCGATGGATCGGCACCGTCCCGCACCCGAGCCTCAACTTCATCGAGCACCAGGCGCGTCACGGTAGGGAGATCGAGGACTCGCGCTTCGGCGAAGGTGAGCCAGCAGGGCGTCAGCAGCTCGTCGGAATGCGCCGCCTCGAGTTGATGCGCAATGGTGCTCGCATCGGCCATGAAGAATCGCGCATCAAATCGGCGGGTGCGATTGGGCGGCGTGATTGCGCGAGCGATAAAATCCAGCACATCAACGCGAGGTGCGATGCCGTGGGCGAAAAACCGCGACCAGGCGCTGCGCGTGCGCGGGAGGTCTGCTGCCCGTTCTCCGACAAGCACCCCTGCTTCCTCGAAGGTCTCGCGAATGGCTGCAAGCCCGAGCGCGCGACCCGACGTTTCACGAGAGACCTTCTTCACCCGCTCTGCCACGTGCGGCTGGAGTTCGCCACCCAGTGAGAGTCTCCGATCGCAAACATCGACGCGTCCGCCGGGAAACACATACTTGTTCGCCATAAAGGCCATGCTGCCGTGGCGGCGGCCCATCAGCACGCGCTGGCCCTCGCGATCGCGCCGAACGAGCACAAGGGTCGCCGCATCCTTCGGCCGTAGCCGGTTCCGAACGACTATTTCGTCCTTGTCGAATTTGTCGACGCCTTGTTCCATGCATCACTACCTTGCACGCAGTGTGGGTGTCCGCCAGACCAATTTGCACGCGGAGACGCGGAATGTTGTAAGGGCTGCATTGTGTCGGTTTGTCCGGTCACACGAGATCGTCACCTCTCTGCGTCTCCGCGGCTCCGCGTGAAAACTAGTGCGCTCGGACGCGCTGAGGTTTTCGAGATACGGCAGGGCGGCGGTTCGCATGCCGCGGTGGCGCATTGGCTTCGGTGAGTTCGAAGCGAAGTCCACCGGTGAGCGGCGCGGCCTCCATCAGCCGAGCCGTGAGTCGATCACCCAGCTTGTAGACTGTGCCGCTGCGGTCGCCGATCAGCGCGTGTTTCTTCTCGTCGTGGCGGAAGTACTCAAAGCCGAGCGTGCGCGCAGGGATCAGTCCCTCGGCGCCGCTCTCCGGCAGTCGCACGAACAGGCCAAAGCGGGTGACACCGGTGACGCGCGCTTCGAAAGTGGCGCCCACGCGATCTTCCATATACGCGGCCACGTAGCGGTCATTGGAATCGCGCTCCGCCGCCATGGCGCGGCGCTCGGTCATGGAGATGTGGTCGGCGACGTCGTCGAGCTTAGCGGCCTGCGCATCGCTCAAGCCGCCGTCGCCCAGCTTCAGCGCACGGATGAGGGCGCGATGGACCACAAGATCGGCATAACGGCGGATGGGCGAGGTGAAGTGCGCATATCGGTGCAGATTCAGTCCAAAGTGACCGATGTTTTCAGGCGCGTAAATCGCCTGCGCCTGCGTGCGCAGAACGACATCGTTCATCACCGCTTCGTTCGGGCTGTTCTTCGCCTGCGCGAGAATATGGTTGAAGGTGGCAGGTTTCACCACTTGGCCCTTGGCGAAGCTCAAGCCGATCGTGCGCAGGTAATCGGAAAAGGCATAGAGCTTCTCTTTCGACGGCTGCTCGTGAATCCGATAGATGAGCGGTTGCCGCGCCTTCTCGAGCGACTCCGCCGCAGCGACATTGGCCATGATCATCATTTCTTCGATCAGCCGCATGGATTCGAGCCGCTCGCGGAAGGCGATGGACTTCACCTTGCCGTCCGCGCCGATGACGATGCGCCGCTCCGGCAGATCGAGGCTGAGCGGGTCGCGCCGGTCGCGCGCCTTTGCCAATGCCTGGTACGCATTCCACAGCGGCGCGAGCACATTCGTTGCGATCTCGCCCTTATCCTTTCCATCGAACGCGCGCTGCGCTTGGTTGTAGGTAAGCGTGGCGGCGGAGCGCATGATCCCGCGAATAAATTGATGCGAACGCTTGTTGCCGTCGCGCTCAAACACCATGCGGACGGCGAGACAGGGGCGGTCCACGTTGTCCATCAGCGAACAGAGATCGGCGGACAATCTTTCCGGCAGCATCGGCACGACCCGATCCGGAAAATAGGCGGAGTTGCCGCGCTTCAGCGCCTCGCGATCCAGCGCCGAGCCAAGCGTCACGTAACGCGCCACATCGGCAATGGCGACAATGACAATATGTCCGCCCTTGTTCCTCGGATCGCCATCCGGGCCTGCCCAAACGGCATCGTCGTGATCGCGTGCGTCCTCCGGATCGATGGTGACCAGCGGAATTTTTCGGAGGTCCGTTCGGCCCCGCGCATCGGCAGGTTTCGCCCGTTCCGCCTCGTCCAGCACGTCCTTCGGAAATTCGGTTGGAATGCCATGGGCGTGAATGGCAATCAGGCTCACGGCTCTCGGCTCGTTCATGGAGCCGAGGCGCTCTATCACCCGCGCACGTGGCAAACCCGAGGCGCGACCGGACAGCGGCTCACATAAAACCAGTTCGTTCGATTGTGCGCCGCCGCGGTCGCGCTGATCGACGATGAATTCGTATTTGCTCTTGCGGTCGATGGGCGAGATGCGCCCGCCGCGTTCCGTCTGGTGAAAGACGCCGAGCACCTTGTGCACGCTAGCGCCTAGGCGCTTGATGACGCTGGCTTCGTAGCCTTCGCGCGTTTGGGTGACCCGCGCGAGCACGCGCTCACCAACGCCAAGGGCAGCACCGCGCGCCTCGTCGTCGCGGCCGGGAATGACGATGATCTGTGGCGGCGATTCGTCAGCTTCCCAGCGTTGTGGCCGCGCGAGCAACTCGCCGTCCGGGTCTTGCCCAGTGATTTCGAGCACCGTGACTTCGGGGAGGGTGCCGGGTCGTTCGTAGGAACGTTTGCGGCCGCGCGCGATGGCGCCTTCGGACTCCAGTTCCTTCAGGATGCGCTTGAGCGCGATGCGCTCATTGCCCGAGACGTGCAGCGTGCGGGCGAGATCGCGTTTGGTCTGTTGAGGGTTTGTGACGAGCGCTTCGAGGACGCGTGCCTTGTCGAGTTGTGGTTTTTCTTTGCGGTTATGTTTCGTCTTCAAATCAGGTTTCTACTTCTTCCATTTCAGCCTTTGGCTTGGCCTTCTTCGCTTTCACCTTAGGCTTCGATTTTGCAGCGGGCTTCTCCTTGGAAGCCGCCTTCGCTTTGCTTTTCTTTTTGCCGCCGCCTTTTGCTTCGCGCTCGGCGATCAGCGCCAGCGCCTGATCCAGGGTAACGCTCAGCGGATCGGTGCCGTTCGGGATGGTGGCATTGGTCGCGCCGTCGGTGACATATGGTCCGTAGCGTCCGCGCATCAGCTTGATGGACGCGCCGGTGACGGGGCTCGTTCCCAATTCCTTGAGCGGTTCCGGTCCGCGGCGGCCGCGTGGATTGGCCTTCTTCTCCGCGATCAAGGTCACCGCGCGATTGATTCCGACCGTGAACACATCTTCCGGGGACTCTAGCGAGGCATAAGTCTTCTGGTGCTGCACATAAGGGCCATAGCGGCCGAAATTGGCGACAATCGGCTCCCCCGTTTCCGGGTGCTTGCCGATTTCGCGCGGCAACGACAGGAGCTTCAGCGCATATTCTAGCTCGATGGCATTTGCATCCGTGCCTTTGGGAATGCTGGCGCGCGCAGGCTTGTCGCCTTCTCCGCGCTGCACATAGGGCCCGAAGCGGCCGGTGCGAATGGTGATGGGCTCTCCCGTCTCCGGATCCTGCCCCAATTCGCGCGGCTGCTCGCCGCTCGCTTCTTCGGCGCTCTGACCGAGTCTGCGGGTATAACGGCATTCCGGATAATTCGAGCAGCCGACGAACGCGCCGAAGCGGCCGAGCTTCAGCGACAGGCGTCCATCACCGCAATTGGGGCAGACGCGCGGGTCTTCGCCAGCTTGAGTGGGAACGAAGATGTGCGGGCCCAACACGTCATCGAGCGCCGTGATGACTTCGGAGATCTTGAGGTCCTTGGTCTCGCCGATCGCGCGCGAGAAATCGCGCCAGAAATCGCGCAGGAGCTGCTTGTAATCGAGTGCGCCCGCCGAAACTTCGTCCAGTTTTTCTTCCAGATCGGCGGTGAAGCCATATTCGACATAGCGCCGGAAAAAATTCGTGAGAAAGGTGGTGACGATGCGCCCCTTGTCTTCCGGAATGAAACGATTGCGCTCCATGCGCACATATGCGCGATCGCGCAAGGTCGAGAGGATGCTCGCGTAGGTTGAAGGTCGACCAATGCCGAGCTCCTCCAGTTTGCGAACGAGAGTCGCTTCGGAATAGCGCGGTGGCGGTTCGGTGAAATGCTGCTCCGGCGAGATCTTCTCGACAGCGGCAGCCTCGCCTTCTTTCACCCGCGGCAGTTTTGCGCCTTCCTCGTCCGCTTCGTCGTCCTTGCCTTCCTGGTAGAGGGTGAGAAAACCATCGAACAATGTGACCGAGCCGGTCGCGCGCAAGGTGATCTTATGGTCGGCGGAAATTGCATCGACCGTCGTTCGTTCGAGTTCCGCACTCTCCATCTGGCTGGCGAGCGCGCGTTTCCAGATCAGCTCGTACAGCCTGGCTTGGTCATTATCGAGGCGACGTGAGAGGGATTCGGGGCGCCGCGCAAAGCTCGTCGGACGGATGGCCTCGTGGGCTTCCTGCGCATTTTTCACTTTGCTGACGTAAGGTCGCGGCGCGCCAGGCAGATATCGCTTGCCGTACTGGCCGCCGATCACATTGCGCGCTTCGGCGATGGCTTCGGGCGCCACATCGAGGCCATCAGTCCGCATGTAGGTGATCAGGCCAACGCTTTCGCCGCCAATGTCCACGCCTTCGTACAGCTGCTGGGCGATGCGCATGGTGTGCTTGGCGTTGAAGCCGAGCTTGCGCGACGCCTCCATCTGCAAGGTGGAGGTGATGAAGGGCGGGGCAGGGTGGCGCTTGACCGGTTTGCTTTCGACGCTGCCGATGCGAAACGCTTGCGCCTTGATGGCATCGACGGCGTGTTTGGCATCCGCTTCACTGCCGATCGAAAGCTTCTCGAGCTTTTTGGCATCAAGATGCGTGAGGTGTGCGGTGAAGCCGCCCGCCTCTGTGCGCAGGTCAGCATCGACGGTCCAATACTCCTGCGGCCGAAAGGCTTCGATCTCGCCTTCGCGCTCCACGATCAGGCGGAGCGCGACGGATTGAACGCGCCCGGCCGAGCGCGCACCCGGGAGCTTGCGCCACAACACCGGAGACAAGGTGAAGCCAACGAGATAATCGAGTGCGCGGCGGGCTAGGTACGCGTCCACCAGCTCATCATTAATGTCGCGCGGATTCTGGATCGCCTCGAGCACGGCGTTCTTCGTGATGGCGTTGAATACCACCCGCTGGATCTTGGCCTTGCCCAATGCCCGCCTCTGTTTGAGCAGTTCGAGGACGTGCCACGAGATCGCCTCGCCTTCGCGGTCGGGGTCGGTGGCCAGGATCAGCTTGTCCGCGCCTTTGACGGCGTCCGCGATTTCCTTGATCCGCTTCTGGGCCTTGGGGTCGACCTCCCAGGACATGGAAAAATCTTCGTCCGGTCGGACGGAGCCGTCCTTGGCCGGCAGATCGCGGACATGGCCGAAGCTGGCGAGAACCCGGTATCCCGGCCCGAGATATTTGTTGATGGTCTTGGCCTTGGCCGGGGATTCGACAATGAGAACGTTCATGCTCGGCTTCAAATAGGGGTGACTTGGCGCTTCCGGAAGGACCGAATCGGGCACCCGCCCGGTTTTCGGGGGCCGGACACTGGCCTCGGGGTTTCCGTCCTGTCAACGCCGGACCGGACAGATTGGCCGATGCTCCCTCCGACAAAGGCGCAAGGGCGAATGTGCATGGTGGATACAAAATAGCAGAAGAATCAGCGACTTAGGCAGCAGCGTAGGTCGCCAAGGTAATCGGCCTAATATAGAAGTGAAATTCGGTTGCCGGGATGGCGCTCGACTCGCCCGGCCAGTTGGAGCTCCAGCAGTGTCTCGAGGACCAGCGGGACGGCCGCGCGGGTCTGCCGGACAAGTTCGTCCAGTTCCACCGGGCTTGGCCCGAGCAATTCCAGGAGTTGCTGCCGAAGCCGCTCTGTGTGGGACTCGTCCGGTGAAGGTCCGTTGGTTGGTGCCGAAGGGGGCGGCTCGCGGAAGGCATGGCCCAGTATCGACCTGAGCGCACCCAGCACATCCTCCGCTGATTCAATAAGTGTGGCGCCCTCGCGAATGAGCCGGTTGGCGCCCCTCGCGCGCGGATCGAGCGGGGAGCCGGGCACGGCAAAGACCTCGCGCCCCTGCTCAAGCGCATAGCTCGCCGTGATGAGCGAACCGGAATTCTCCGCAGCCTCAACCACCACCACGCCGCGCGAGAGACCGGAGATGATCCGATTGCGGCGCGGGAAATGCCGCGCCTGCGGCGATTGTCCCATCTGCATTTCGGAGACCACGACACCTTCACGCCGCAATCTTTCGTACAGAGCCTCGTTTTCCGCCGGATAGGTCACATCCACGCCGCCCGCCATGACGGCACAGGTGCCGGTCTGCAACGCCGCTTCATGCGCGGCGGCGTCGATGCCGCGTGCCATACCGGAGGAGACGACCAGTCCAGCTTCCCCCAAGTCCGCGGCAAGTCGCGTAGCGAATTTGCGCCCAAGCGCAGACGCGTTCCGCGCACCGACGATGGCGATCATCTCGCGTGCCAGCAAATCCACACGGCCAATCACGGCAAGAATCGGCGGCGGCGAATCGAGCGCCGCCAGACCGCTGGGGAATTCTGATTCGCAGGACGCAACAAAGCGCCCGCCCAATGTGCGCAGCGCTTCG
>Ga0310810_10007715_pt1 | contig 12313 bp, 9 predicted proteins | sample NCmetagenome_FD_207641 | JGI IMG/M metagenome (GOLD analysis project Ga0310810, IMG submission 207641) | Soil microbial communities from experimental microcosm in Duke University, North Carolina, United States - NC | ecosystem: Engineered > Artificial ecosystem > Soil microcosm > Unclassified ... | reverse complement strand
GCTGTTCGGGTTCTCGGCGCGGTCGCTGAGCCAGATCGGCTGCGCCGCCGGATTGCCGTCGCGCGCCGAGCCGTGCGGTAAAAAACCCGCGTCGTCATAGGTCCAGAGGAGCGCGTTCAGATGCTCGACGCGCTCTGGCGAGGCGGCGCGGATCACGATGCGGTGGCCCTGCGCGCAGGCCCGCTCTAAAAGCCGCGGCAGGGCGCGCTCGAGCGGGGTCGACAGCAGATGGTAGAACCCGATTTCGGCCATGGCTTGTCCGGCTCGACCTTATTCTTCGGCTGGTGTGCCGTGGCGGCCGATGCCGGACGCGAAGCGGCGTGCGCCGACTTCGGTCTCGCCGCTCGCCACCGTGGCGATGCCGAGGCGGAATTCGTTTAGCACCGCCGCGTCCCAGCCGAGCCCCCATTGCTCGATCGCCGACAGCCGATCGCTCCGCAATGCGGCCTGCGGCAACCGCGCCAACTCATGCGCCAGTCGCGTCGCGGCGGCGAGCGCCTCGCCCGGCGCGACGACGCGGTTGACCAGGCCAATGCGCTCCGCCTCCTCGCCGGAGATGCCGCGGCCGCTCAGGATCAGATCCATCGCGCGGCTGTGGCCAATGAGGCGCGGCAGCCGGATCGTGCCGAGATCGAGCAGCGGCACGCCGAAGCGGCGGCAATAGACGCCGAACACCGCATCACGGGCCGCGACCCGGAGATCGCACCACAACGCCAGCTCAAGCCCGCCGGCAACGGCGGAGCCCTCGACCGCGGCGATGACCGGCTTTGATAGTTTGAGCCGGGTCGGCCCCATTGGGCCGTCGCCGCTCTCGACGCGGTGAGCGCGCCCGCCGCCCGCGACCTCCTTCAGATCATAGCCGGCGCAGAAATACCCGCCGCTTCCGGTCAGGATCGCGACCGAGAGCGACGTGTCGGCATCGAAACGGCGAAACGCGGCGGCCAAGGCCTGAGCGGTCGCGCGATTGACGGCGTTGCGCGACGCCGGGCGCTCGATCGTGACGGTCGCGACCGGCCCGTCCGTCTCATACGAAACGGTCGACGCTTCGGTCATTGCGTCAGCCGGTCTCGTAATAATCGGCGACGAAGCGGTCGAGAAGGCGGACGCCAAAGGCGGTGGCGCCCTTCGGCACGGTGGGCGCGTCTTTCTTCGACCAGGCGACGCCAGCGATGTCGAGATGCGCCCAGGGCACGTTGTTGACAAAGCGCTGCACGAATTGAGCGCCGATGATGCTGCCGGCTGCGCGGTCGCCGGCGATGTTCTTGACGTCGGCGGCGTCGCTGTCGATCGCGCGGTCATAGGTTTCGGCCAGCGGCAGGCGCCAGACATGCTCGCCGACCGCCTTGCCGGCGGCGATCAGCCGCTCGGCGAGCTCGTCATTATTGGCGAACAGGCCGGCATTCTCGTGGCCGAGCGCAACGATGACGGCGCCGGTCAAGGTCGCGAGATCGATCATCGCTTTCGGCTTGAAGCGGTCCTGGCAATACCAGAGCACATCAGCGAGGACGAGGCGGCCTTCGGCATCGGTGTTCAACACCTCGATTGTTTGGCCGGACATCGAGCGGACAATATCGCCGGGGCGCTGCGCGTTGCCGGACGGCATGTTCTCGACAAGGCCGACCAGGCCCACCGCGTTGACTCGCGCCCGGCGAGCGGCGAGCAGGCGCATCAGGCCGATGACGACCCCGGCGCCGGCCATGTCCCATTTCATGTCCCACATGCCGCCGGCGGGTTTGATCGAGATGCCGCCGGTATCGAAGGTGACGCCCTTGCCGATAAAGGCGACGGGAGCGACATCCGCCGCGGCGCCGCGGTACTGCATAACGACGACGCGCGGCGGGCGGACGCTGCCCTGTGCGACGCCGAGCAGCGCGCCCATGCCGAGCTCGGTTAGGCGTTTTTCATCGAGCACCTCGACCGTCAGGCCCGGGAGATCGGGGCCGGCGAGGGCGGCCGCGCGCTCCGCCATGCTCTCGGGGTAGAGCTCGTTGGCCGGCTCGGAGACGAGGTCGCGGGTGAAGGCGACCGCTTCGGCGGCGACGCCGAGCGCCTGGTAGGCCTGCTTCGCCTCGCCGGGCGAGGCCGCCGAGACTGTGATCGAGGCCAGCGAGGGTTTCTGCTCCGGCTTCTGCTTGGTGCGGTATTTGTCGAAACGGTAGGAGCGCAGCGCCGCGCCATAGGCCAAGCGGGCGGCAGCCTCGGCGGGCCTTACCGATGCGCCTTCGCCGAGATCGACCGCAAAGGTCGCCTCGCTTTCGCCGGCCGAGTTCAGATGCGCGGCGAGCACCCCGCCGAGATCCTCGAGCAGCCGCGCATCGACGGCCTTGGCTTTGCCGAGACCGGCGAGCACGATGCGCGAGAGCGGCAGTCCGGGCGGGCCGATAACGGGCACGAGCTCGTTCTTTTTGCCGTGAAACCGGGGCGCGGCAGCAACGGCACGCGCGACCGCGCCCTGCGTCGCCTCGTCGAGGCGGCGGGCCGGCCCGGTCAGGGCCCGGTCCTCCCAGACGCCGACCACGACGGCGCCCGATTGCGGCAGCGAAAACTCGGCGAAACGGATGTCCATGGTGGGTCCTTGGCGGGGTTCCTTGGGGAAACGCTTTGCCTCGGGCGATAGAGAACAGCCGCCCGCGGCAAGTCAATGCCGCCGAACGACAGGGCAGCAATACGGGCCAGGCAAATGCCGCCAGCGGATCATTGGGAGGACGGGTTTGTCTTCTCCAATTCCTCGGCCCGCCTATCCAGTTCATCGGCCATCCGGCGCAGCTGGCTTGAAAGAGGCGTGCGATGCGTACCGGCGATCTCACGCAATCGCTCGGCACGCTGTCGCAAGAAACGGGCTTCCTGACGAAAGGTCATCTACTCGCTCGGCCAACCGCGATGCAGGAACAGGCGAGCGCTGCGCCAAGTTCGCGGCTATGCGCCAGAAGCGTACGGCCCCGGGATGTCTGACCGGGGCGGGCGGCGAAGGGGTGGCCGGGGCGGGCGACGAGCCCTATGATCCGGCGCCCATGACGCCGTTAATCCCGCAGCTCACCAGCCTCGACCGCTTCCGTCTGGGCAGCCTCGACCGCTACATCCTGCGGCAATGCCTCAGCGTGACGCTGTTCGTCACAGCGGCGCTGAGCGCGGCGGTGTGGCTCGCGCAATCGTTGCGGCTGGTCGATCTGATCGTCAACCGCGGCCTCGCGGCCGAGGTTTTCCTCTACCTCGCGCTGCTGATCCTGCCGCGCTTTATCGATATCGTGTTGCCGATCGGGGCGTTTATCGCGGTCCTCTTCGTCTTCAACAAGCTGACTTCGGAGAGCGAGCTTATCGTCATGCGCGCCTCGGGGCTGAGCCCGCTGGCGCTCGCGAAGCCGGTGATGATCCTTGCCGGCATCGGCTTTGTCGGGCTGATGAGCCTCTCGGCCTATTTCCTGCCGGCCTCGAACCGCGAGTTCAAGGATTTGCAGTTCGAGATCCGCAACCGCTTCGTCTCAAGCCTCTTACAGGAAGGGACGTTCACGACGATCTCGGATAAGCTGACGATCTATATCGGCAGCCGTAACGAGCGCGGCGAGATCAGCGGGGTCCTGATCAATGACGAGCGCGACCCGCAGCAGCCGGTCACGATCTTTGCCGAGCGCGGCGCCTTCGCCGACACGACAGAGGGCTCGCGCATCATCCTGGTCAACGGCAACCGGCAGCGCTATGAGCGCGGCAGCGGCAAATTGTCGGTCCTGACCTTCGAGCGCTATACCCTCGACTTGGCGATGCTGCGGGACGCACCGGTCGTGCGGTTTCGCGAGGCGCAGGAGCGCTTTCTCGGCGAATTGTTCTTCCCGCCCGGGGATCTCGACGCGACGAACTACCGCAATTTCATCGTCGAGGGCCACCAGCGGCTCGCGGTGCCACTGTCGATCTTCAGCTTTGTCATAATCCCGCTGGCCTGCCTGTTACCGGGCGAATTCAACCGGCGCGGCCAGCTGAAGCGGGTGCTCCTCGCCGTGGTTTTCGCGCTCGTCTTCCAGTCGACCGATCTCGGTATCAAGAATCTGGCGGCGAGCCATTATGCCGCTATCCCCTTGATGTACGTCATCGACCTCTTGCCGTTGGCGCTGGGGTTTGGAATGCTGTTGTTCGGCGGCATACGGTTCGGGTTCTGGCGGCCCGCGGCCGCTGTCGCAGAGCCGGCCTGACCGCCGGAGAGCGCCGCCGAGGCGGCAGGGGACAGGGGGAGCTCGGTGCAGGTCGCGCGGATCCTGTCTGCCTATATCGCGCGCCAGTTCTTCACATGGTTCGCGGGGGTGTTCGGCACGATGGTCGCCATCACCTTTCTGCTCGACTATCTCGAGCTGCTGCGCCGCGCCGGCGGGCGGGCGCAGGCGGGCTGGGGCATCCTATTGGAAATGGCGGCCTTGAAGATGCCGCACACCGCGCAGGAGGTCATGCCCTTCGCGATCTTGTTCGGGACGATGCTGGCCTTCTGGCGGCTGACCCGCAGCAACGAGTTGATCGTGGCGCGCGCCTCGGGCGTCTCGGTGTGGCAGTTCCTGACCCCGGCGGTGCTCGTGGCGCTGGTTGTCGGGGTGGCCGCGGTCACGGTGTTCAACCCGATCGCGTCGGCGATGGAGGGACGCTACGAGAAGCTGGACAACCGCATCCTGCGGCAGGCCGGCGACCCGATGGCGCTGTCGCGGGGCGGGTTGTGGCTGCGCCAGAGCGACGCCGCGGACGGACAGATCCTGATCCATGGCGAGAAACACACGGCCTCCGACCTGCTACTGCTCAATGGGGTCACGGTATTTTTTATCGACCGGCTGATGACGTTCACCTCACGGATCGAGGCGAAATCGGCACGGCTCGAAAACGGCTTTTGGTTCCTCGAGGATGGGCAGCGCTTCCAGCCGAACGAGACGCCGGAGCGCTTTGAGTCTTTGCGGCTGCCGACCAAGCTGACGACCGCCAAGATCGAAGAAAGCCTCGCCTCCCCCGACACGATGTCGTTCTGGGATTTGCCGGGATTTATCGGGCTGCTAGAGCAATCCGGGTTCTCCGCCGAGCGGCACCGGCTGCACTTCAACGTGCTGCTGGCGCGTCCCTTCCTGTTCTGCGCGATGGTGCTGGTGGCGGCGACCTTCAGCCTGAGGATGCAGCGGCGCGGCGGCGCGACGATGATGATCGTCAGCGGCGTCGCAGCCGGGTTTCTCCTCTATTTTCTATCCGACGTGGTGTTTGCGCTCGGCCTGTCGGCGAAAATCCCGGTCCTGCTCGCCGCCTGGACCCCAACCGCCGTCAGCCTGACATTCGGCGCCTCGATGCTGCTCCACCTCGAGGACGGATGACGGCGCCCGCTGGCATGACGCTCTTGTTTGACACCGCTGCCCAAGGACATTCCTCGATAGGTTCTCGATAGATTCAGGCAAACTTCCACCGAACTTCACTGAGCTGTATACGACGAATGACAGGTTTCCCCCAACCTGGAGGACGCCCGATGCGAATAGGGCGCGCCGGCCTACTGCTGGCGTGCGGCGTCGTCGCATGGCTCTGCACCGCTGCGCCCGCCGGCGCCCAATTTTCGGCCGGCGGTCACCGGGAGCGCGGCGCGCCTGTCTTGTTCCAAGCCGACGAGGTGCAATACGACGACCAGTTCGGCCTCACGATCGCCAAGGGCCATGTCGAGATCTCGCAAGGCGGCGAGGTCCTGCTCGCCGATCAGGTCAGCTATAACCAGCGCACCGACACGATCACCGCCTCGGGGCATGTCAGCCTTCTGAGCCCGACCGGCGAGATCGTCTTCTCCGATTTCATCGAGTTGCGCGACTCGATGAACAACGCCTTCGCGCAGAATGTGCGGATGCTGCTCGCCGACCGCTCGCGGCTCGCCGCCAACACCGCGCGGCGGATCGCCGGCAACCGCACCGAACTCCGGCGCGGCGTCTACTCGCCGTGCGATCTCTGCCGCGACAACCCGTCGGCCCCGCCGGCCTGGCAATTGAAGGCCCGGGAGATCAGCGACGACAAGGAATACAAGCTATTGGAGTTCCGCGACGTCGTCATGGAGATCGACGGCTGGCCGGTATTCTACGCGCCCTACATGTCGCAGCCCGAGCCGGGGGTGAAGCGCGCCAGCGGCTTTCTGATGCCCAGCTTCGGCAATTCGAACACCAATGGCTTTCATTTCGGCCTGCCATATTTCTGGGCCATCGATGTCGACAAGGACCTGACCTTGGGTCCACGGTTCTACAGCCGGGCGGGGCCGTTGCTCGCCGCCGAATATCGCCAGCGCTTTGGCAACGGCGTCCTCGACGCGCTCGGCAGCCTCAACTACAGCAATGTCGGGGCGAACGGCGAGAGCAGCATCGAGCATCAGTGGCGCGGCCACGTCAACGCGTCCGGCGTCTGGGATCTCGACCCGACCTATCGAACCGGCTTCCAGGTGCAGCGCGTCTCGGACCAGACCTATCTGCTCCGCTTCGGTTTCGGGGTGCCGCTGCTCAACGCGATGATCAGCCGCGCCTATCTCGAAGGCTTCCAGCCGAACGCGATGACCGACATCAACGGCTATATGTTCCAGCCGCTGACGCCGGGGCTCGGCGACTCGACACAGCCGATCGTCATGCCGGTCGCCAATCGCTATTGGGTCAGCGAGCCCGATGGCTGGGGCGGAAGGTGGCGGCTCAATGCCAATCTCCTGAACATCGTCCGCGAGGTCGGGACGCAGACGCGGCGGTTGTCGCTCGGCAGCGTCTACGATAAGAGCTTCCGCGACGGCATCGGTGGGCAATACCGCTTCACCGCAAGCCTGCGCGGCGACGCCTATTCGGTCAACGATCTGAGCAACAAATCGAACCCCGAGCTGCCGAGCGCCTTCTTCTCGCAGAACGGCATGCCGCCGCTCAGCCCGATCAGCAACAACTTCCTGACCGGGCGCGCTTTCCCGCAGCTCGGCATGACCTGGAGCTATCCGCTCGTTCACCGCAGCGACGACATCACCGCGACGATCGAGCCCATGACCGGAATCTTCGCCGGGCCGGCAGGCGGCAATCAGCGCCGCATCCCGAACGAGGACAGCCTCGGATTCGAGTTCCGGGATTCAGACCTGTTCCGCCCCGACCGGCTCGCCGGATATGACGTAGTCGATACCGGGCAGCGGGTCGATTACGGGCTAAAGCTTGGCCTCTACAACAAGGATACCGGCAATTACCGGGTGCTGATCGGGCAGAGCTATCGCGCCCAGATCAACCCGTTCCTGCCGCCGGGCTCCGGCGCGGAGACGCGGTTGTCCGATGTCGTGGGACGCGTCGTCATGTCGCCGAGCTCTTATCTCGATCTGGTCTACCGCTTTCGGTTATCCAAAAGCGATTTGAGCAACAAAGCGAGCGAGGTCGGCATCAATGCCGGGCCGCAGAGCCTGCGGGTTGGGGCCAATTTCCTGCTGCTCGCGCCGCAGCAGCAGAGCGAGCTGGTGACCAACCCGATCGGCCAGAGCATCCTGTTCGGCAAGCGCGAGCAGATCACGTTCAGCACGGTGGCGAAGCTGACCCGCTACTGGTCATTGACCGGCAGCGAGACCTTGAACCTGTCGAACTCGACAAACTTCATCAACGGCATCCCGACGCCGCAATCAAATAATACGAGCCTCTATGCGACCGTGGCCGGGATATACCAGGACGAGTGCATGGCCTTCATCGCCTCGGTGACCCAATCGGGGATCCGCAGCGGCGATGTGACCCCCGGCATCTCGGTCATGTTCAGCATCGTCTTCAAGAATCTCGGCGAGATCGGCGGCACCGTGCTGTCGACGCAAGGCAGCCTGTTGTAGCTGCGCCGATCACCTGACCAGTGCGAGCCGGGAGCGCACCGAACGGGCGGTCATGGCAGCGAGGCGCGCGCGGCTGGCTCGGCGCTCGGCCATCGCGGTTTCGGTCATGCCGGCAATGGCGGTCCGCGCCGGACGCGGCCGCGGGTCAACGCTGCGGCGGCGGACGAGGCGCGACGCAATCACGGTTGCGGCAGGGTCAACGCCGCGGCGATCATTACTGCCAGGAAGATGACCAGCGGCACCGACAGCAAAAACCAATCGTCCTTCGGCATCAGACTTCCCCCCCAAACCGAAAGTCGAACATGTGAAGCCTAATGGTTAATACTTGGCTAAACTCGCGGCCGAAAGAAAGCGCGCAGTTTTCGAGGCACCGCGCCGACGCTTTGGCCGCGGGGCACTGACACCAAAAGGCGAAGGGTGTAGGGTGCCGAGTGGGGTCGCCGAAGGGGGTGGTTGTCGATGGTCTTGCGTTCGCTCTGCGCCTTACTGATTGCGCTCGTCATTGGCGCCGGAAATGCTTGGCCAGCGCAGGTTTCCGGCCGTCGCGCGGCGGCGGCGAATGCTGCCGGACAAGCCGCTCCGGGCCAGTCGCAACGCAGCGCGGCGGCGCCCAGCATCGCGGCCGTCGTCAACGACGATGCGATCTCGTTTTTTGATCTCGCGTCGCGGGCGCGCATGGTGCTGATTTCATCGAATATTCCCGACACCCCGGAGAATCGGCAGCGAATCGCTCCGCAGGTATTGCGCTCGCTGATCGACGAGAAACTGGAATTGCAGGAAGCGAAGCGGCAGAACGTCACCATCACCGAAGAGGAGCTGAAGAAGGGGATCGACCAGCTCGAAAAGCAGAACAACATGCGGCCCGGCCAACTGGACGAATTCCTGAAGGCGCGCGGCATCGAGCGCGCCGCGATCGTCGATCAGCTCACGGCGTCCCTCCTCTGGGCGAAGCTGGTCAAGCGGCAGGCGTCTCAGGGACTGACGATTTCCGATGACGAGATCGACGACGCGCTGAAGCGGCTCAAAGAGCATGCCGGCGAGCCGCAAAGCCGCGTCGCCGAAATTTTTCTCGCGATCGACAACCCGGCGCAGGAGGACCAGGTGCGCCAACTGGCCGACCGGCTCACCGCGCAAATGAAGCAGGGCGCGCGGTTTTCGGCGGTGGCACGACAGTTCTCGCAGGCCGCCTCGGCAGCAGTCGGCGGCGACATCGGCTATATGCGACCCGACCAGCTGCCGCCCGAGCTGGGCAAGGTGGTGGCGACGCTCAAACCCGGCGAATTGTCGTCACCGATCCGCAGCGGCGGCGGCTATTACCTGCTGCTCGTGCTCGACCGCAAGCTTGGGGCCGGCAGCGCCGAGCAGGAGCCGATCTTCGACATCGTGCAGGTCGTGTTCGCGTTTCCACCAAAGGCGAGCCAGGCGGCGAAGCACGCTGCATTGGCCGAGGCGGCGTCTATACGCGGTCAGGCCAAGGACTGCCCGTCGATGCTAAAAATCGGCCAGGAGAAGGCGCCGCAATTGTCGAGCCAGGGCAAATTAGCGGCGAGCCAGATCGCGCCGGAGATGCGCAAGGTCATCGAGTCGATGCCGATCGGACAGGTGTCGCAGCCGATTGTGCAGAAGAATGGGGTCGGCGTTATCATGATCTGCGACAGATCAACCGGCAAAAGCCCGACCGGGGTGACGCGCGAGGAGGTCGCCGATACGCTGCTCCGCCAACGCCTCGACACAATGTCGCGCCGCTATATGCGCGACCTCCGGCGCACCGCGTATGTCGATGTGAGGGCGGGCGGCGCATGAGCCTGCCGCTCGCCCTGACAATGGGCGAGCCGGCCGGGATCGGCGGCGAGATCGCGCTGCAGGCCTGGTCACGGCGCGGTGACGGCGTGCCGCTGTTTTATGCGATCGACGACCCCGACCGGCTCTCGGCCTTGGCAAGGCGGCTCGGCATGCGGGCGCCGCTCAAGGCGATCGCCACGCCCGAAGACGCCGCGACGGTGTTTCACGATGCGTTGCCGGTGTTGCCGGTCGGCGGTAAATGCCTTGCCGAACCGGGGCGGCCCAACCCGGCCGATGCGCGGCTCGTCATCGCCGCGATAGACCGCGCTGTCGCCGATGTGAAGGCGGGCCGAGCGGCGGCGGTCGTCACGAACCCGATCAATAAGGAGGCGCTGTACGGCGCCGGGTTTCGTCACCCCGGCCATACCGAATATCTCGGCGAGCTCGCGGCGCGGCTCTATGGCGCAACGGATGTGACGCCGGTCATGATGCTCGCGTCGCGCGAGTTGCGCGTCGTGCCGGTGACAATCCACTTGGCGCTACGCGAGGTGATCGCGACGCTCACCAGCGCGTCGATCGTCACGGCCGGGCATGTCACGCATCGGGCGCTCCAGCGCGATTTCGCTATCGCAGCGCCGCGGCTCGCCGTGGCGGGGCTCAACCCGCATGCCGGCGAAGGCGGCGCGCTCGGGAACGAGGATTGCGACATCGTCGCGTCTGCGGTCGCCGAGCTGCGCGCGTCAGGCATCGATGCCAGGGGGCCCTTGGCGGCCGACACGATGTTCCATGCGACGGCGCGGCAGGGCTATGACGCGGCGCTCTGCATGTATCATGACCAGGCGCTGATCCCGATCAAGACGCTCGATTTCGACGGCGCGGTGAATGTGACGCTGGGGCTTCCGTTCATCCGTACTTCTCCCGATCACGGCACCGCGTTCGACATCGCCGGGACCGGCGCGGCCCGGCCGGACAGCCTGATCGCCGCTCTGAAGCTCGCCGCCGAGATGGCCGCCCGCCGCGCCAAACAATCCGGTTAAATTGGCGTCCCGCCGCAGGCCGGCATGCACCGTTCAACCGCCGAGAAGCGGATGAGCGGGTCCCGGCTTGCGCCGGGACGCCGCGTCTTCTGCGCCATGCGAGAATGAGCCCAGAACCGAATGCCGACCAGCTGCCGCCGCTGCGCGAGCTCATCGCGCGGCACGGGCTGATGGCGAAGAAAAGCCTGGGGCAGAATTTCATCCTCGACCTCAACGTGACGCGGCGCATCGCGCGGGCTGCGGGGCCGTTTGATGGCTTCGATGTCATCGAGGTCGGCCCGGGGCCGGGCGGGCTGACGCGCGCGCTCCTCGAAACGGGCACCCGCCGCGTTGTCGCGATCGAGCGCGACCCGCGCGCGCTCGCCGCGCTGCAAGAACTGGCGGCGGCCTACCCCGGGCGGCTCGAATTGGTCGAAGGCGACGCGCTCGAACTCGACCCGGCAGCTCTCACCGATGCGCCGCGCAAGATCGTCGCGAACCTGCCCTACAACATCGCGACCGCACTGCTGTTGCGGTGGCTCGACAATATCGGCGCGTATGACAGCCTGACGCTGATGTTCCAGCGCGAAGTCGCCGAGCGCCTCGTTGCCGTTCCGCGCAGCCCGGCCTATGGCAGGCTGTCGGTCATCGTGCAGTGGCTCGCCGAGCCAAAGATCCTGTTCGACCTGCCGCCGCGCGCCTTTGTGCCGCCGCCAAAGGTGACATCGAGCGTCGTGTCACTGGTGCCGCGCGCGATGCCGCTCGCACCGGCCGACAAAGCAACGCTCGAACGCGTTACCGCCGCGGCGTTCGGGCAACGGCGCAAGATGCTGCGCGCGAGCCTGAAGCGCCTCGGCGTCCCGGTCCAGCCTTTGCTCACGGCGGCCGCAATCGTGCCGACGGCACGCGCCGAGGAATTGTCGGTCGCCCAATTCTGCGCCCTCGCCCGCGCGCTGGAGACACTCTCCTAGAGAGCGGGAATCCGAGCTGCCCGGCTCGACGCCGCTCTTCCGACGGAACACCGGGCGGCAACGCCAGTAGAGAGCCGATACCCGTTCGTTGCTCTTTCAACTCGTGGTCGCATTGGTGGTACCGTGTATCTACCAATCGGTAGTCCACGATCACCAAAGGAGGGGAGACATGATCCGTTCGTCCGCCGGCATGCCGCGAGTCAGCAAGACCCTTCGATATGCGCTGTCAGGCGCGGCGATGTCGCTGGCGCTCGCCGCGCTGAGTTCGCCTGGCCAAGCTGTGACATTTTTTTGCGACGACGATCTCGTGAACCGTAATTTCACCTGTGGTTCCGCTGCCACGACCGCCGGTTCCACGTTCTCGACGGCGGTAGGCGATTCCGCTTCGGCGACCGAAGGTGGGGGGACTGCGGTGGGCACGTCGGCAGTAGCCGACGGAGGCGGTTCGACCGCGGTGGGTCACAGCTCGCAGGCGATCGGCGAAAGTTCGATCGCGGTCGGGTTTCAGGCGGTGGCAGGTTTCCATGACTCAACCCACAACCTGTCCAACTCTGGGGCAACCGCAATTGGCACGAATGCCGAGGCTGGAACGGGCGGACTGGGCCAGGACAACGCCACCGCGGTCGGCCAGGGCGCGGTAGCCAACGCCGCCAGCGCGACAGCGGTCGGTCAGCAGGCATCGGCCAATTTCTCCAGCGCCAGCGCCTTTGGTCAGGGCGCCGTGGCTGGGGCCGCAA
>Ga0310810_10007714_pt1 | contig 12313 bp, 9 predicted proteins | sample NCmetagenome_FD_207641 | JGI IMG/M metagenome (GOLD analysis project Ga0310810, IMG submission 207641) | Soil microbial communities from experimental microcosm in Duke University, North Carolina, United States - NC | ecosystem: Engineered > Artificial ecosystem > Soil microcosm > Unclassified ... | reverse complement strand
CTGGGTAGCGGACGCCGGGCATCCAGTACGGCTGCAGGAGCAGGCCCATCGAGCCCGGCGGCGATGCGCTCAGGAGCTCCTCGAACAGCGCCTCCGGCGGGACGTCGAGCGCACCGGCCCGGGTGACCTCGGAGGCGCCGAACTCGCGCTTGAACCACTCGACCATCCAGAACCCGCGCATGACCTGCAGCTCGACCAGCCAGGCGCCCGGGATCGCCGCGGGGTACGGTGGCACGAGCGGGATGGCCTCGAGGTAGCGCCGGTGGGTCGTTCCGATCGTCGCCGTCGTCCCGAACGACAGCGCTGCGACATCGGGCTGGATGGCGCCGGCGCCGAGCGCCTCGCACTGCTTGTCGCCCGCGGCGGCGATGAGTGGCAGCCCGGCGCCGACGCCGAGGTGCTCGGCGGCGACCGCCGTCAGCTCGCCGAGGCGTGCGGTCGGCGGGACCAGCCGCGGCAGCCAGGAGCGCACGAAGGACGCGACCTGCCATTTCCAGTCGAGACGGCCAACCCACTCGCCGCGCTTGAAGTCGAACGGCAGGTAGCCGACCTGGCTCGCCGTCGAGTCGACCCACTCGCCGGTGAGCCGTGCCGTGAGCCAGGACGAGAGCACGCCGTAGCGCCGGATCCGCTTCCAGACCGCGGGCTCGTTGCGCTCGATCCAGTTCGCCTCGGCGTCCGCCTGGAACCGGGCGACGGTGTCGCGGACGCCCATGACCCGGAAGCCGAGGCCCCACAAGCCGCCGATCTCGGGCAGCCCCTCGGTCCGCCGCTGGTCCAGCCACACGATCGCGGGGCGCAGCGGCGTGCCCTGCTCGTCGGCAACGACGAGCGTGACCCGCTGGGTCGTGAGTGCGACGCCCGCCACCGCGTCGCTGCCGACCTTCGACGAGGCCCACAGCTGCCGGCACGCGTCGCCGATCGCGGTCCACCAGACCTCGGGATCCTGCTCGGCCCAGCCGGGCTGGGGCGAGACGTACGCCTCGATCGGAACACGGCCCATCGCCACGAGCTCGCCCCGCGGGTCGAAGAGGATGGCGCGGACGCTCTGGGTCCCGACGTCGATCGCCAGCGCGTGGTCGGCCGCGCCTCCCGCTCCCACGGCCGTATGGTGCCTGAGCGCGCGCCCTCAGACGGGCGGTTGCGGCCTCAGTACGGCGGCCACGGGATCGCCGGCCAGTCGGGGTTCGGCGCCGGGAACCGCCCGGCTTCGAGGAGCGCGGCGAGCCTCGCTCGCGTGGCCTCGATCTCTTCGAGCGACAGCAGCTCGCCCAGGGCGACGGCGAGCGGTCCCGGCACGGCGCCCTTGCCAAGGCCGTCGCTGACGCGCCAGAGCCCGGCCGTCTCATCCGGCTCGAACGCCTTGCCCTGCCACGCCCACAGGACCGTTCGCAGCTTCGGCTCGACGGAGAACGTGACCCCGTGGTCCACCGCGAACAGGTGGCCGCCCGGGACGGGCAGGAGGTGGCCGGCCTTGCGGTCGGTGTTGTTGATGAGCGCGTCCAGCGCGGCGACCCGGCGCAGGCGTGGATCGGCATCGTTGACCAGCGCGATCACGTCTGCCTCGGGATCGACGTCGATCCAGTGCTGGAGCATGCCCTCGCCATACGGACCGTCGCGGAGCACGGTCGGCGGGACGATGCCCCAGCCGATCGCCTCGGAGACCAGGTACGCGGCGACCTCGCGCCGGCTCAACGTCCCGAGCGGGAAGTCGAACAGGGGCCGCTCGCCGGCGGTCGGCTTCCAGACGGCGAGGAGGTCGCCGTCCGCGATGGGCCGCGGCGGGCTGTCCGACGGTGCTGCGGGCGCCGCCGAACCTGCCGGCCAGACCCGCACGACCATGGCGTTGTTCGACGAGCCGATGAGCCGGCCGATGATCTCGAGCTCGCCATCGCGCAGCAGGCCGAGGAGGTCGTCCCCGGGCCGACGCGCCACCTCAGTTGAGGTAATGGCCGTTCTTGCGCGGGCAGATATGACCGGTCGCATCGAGCGGGTTGCCGCACAGCGGACATGGCGGGCGGCCGGCGCGGACGACGCGGAACGCCTGCTCGACGAACGAGCGCGCGGCACCGGCCGTGAGGCGCACCCTGAGCAGGTCCGGCCCGTCCTCGTCGTCGTCCTCCACCTCGACGAGGGACTCGTCCGGGTCCTCCTCGTCGTCCTCGCCCCGCGCGCGGGCCTCGATCAGGATTCGCTCGGCCTCGCCATCCCAGCCGAGGGTCAGCGTCGTCGCCCGGAAGGCCTCGTTGAGTGGCTCGTCCAGCGGCTTCTCGTCCGGCGCGATCGGCGCCGGCGGGTCCTCGACGATACCCCGGCGGTCGAGCTCGATGAGGAGCTTGCCCAGGCGGTCGGCGAGGACCGCGACCTGGGCCTTCTCGAGTCCGACGCTGACCACCCGGCGGCCGTCGCGGGCCTGCAGGAAGAACGCGCGGTTGCCTGGCTCACCGATGGTCCCGGTGGCGAAGCGATCGGGGAGGTCGAAGACGAAGAGGCGGCGTGGCATGAGCTGACTGTACCCGGATTTCGACGCGGCTCCCGTCGGTCGCTAGGCGACGCTCACCCGGATCGTCTGGTGTCCGCGGGCGCCGTCGGGCGCCGGGCTCGACAGCTGGTCCGTCTGGACCTCGCCGGTGCCGTCGGTGGCCCGGACCTCGATCGTGTGCGAACCGGACGGGGCATTCCAGTCGTAGAGCCACTGGACCCAGGTCGCCTTCGAGATCGGGGTCGACAGCTTCGCCGGCGCCCAGTCGCCACCGTCGACTCGAATCTCCACCTTCGACACGCCGCGGTCCGGGGCCCAGGCCACGCCGGCGACCGCCACATGCCCGGCCGGCACGTTGGCGCCGTCGCGCGGCACGTCGATGCGGGACTGGGTCAGGATCGGCGCCTTCTGCGCCCAACCCAGGGGGACCCAGAAGCCCTCGAACTGGTCGAACCGGGTCAGCTGGAGCGAGGCCAGCCATTTCGTGGCCGAGACGTACCCGTACAGGCCGGGGACGATGAGCCGGGCGGGGTAGCCGTGCTCCCGGGCCAGCGGCGCGTCGTTCATGGCGACGGCGATCATCGGCGTCCGCGCCGGATCCATGACCCACTCGACGGGCATCCCTGCCGTGAAATCGTCGACCGATTGGCCGACGAGCTGGTCTGCGTTGGCCTGCACGCCCGCCATGTCCAGGACGTCGCGCAGGCGCACGCCCGTCCACTTCGCGTTGCCGACGAGCTTGCCGCCGACCGTGTTCGACACACAGGCGATCGTCACGTACTGCTCGATGATCGGCAGCGCGACCAGCTCGGCGTAGGTGAGCGTCACTTCGCGGTCGACCATGCCGTGGACGCGCAGGGTCCAGGTGTCGCGATCGACCGAAGGCGGGATGAACGCCGTGTCGATGCGGTAGAAGCGGTCGTTCGGCACGACGATCGGGGTGAGCCCTGCCTGGCTGAGGTCAGCGGTCGACAGGTCCGCGCCCGAGGGGAGGCTTGCCGGAAGCGGCGCGGCGGGCACGTCGGCGCGTGTCGCCGGCGCGCGCTGCCGCTCGAGCAGCATCCGCCCAACCGAGCCGAGCACCACGGAGCCGACGGCGATCGCGCCACCGGTGCGGATCAGCGAGCGCCTGGTCCAGTCGGGCATGCCGCCGGTCCGGGTGGCGTCGGGCGAGATGGTGATGGCGACCAGCCGGCGCAGCAGCCAGATCCCGGCGATGGCCTCGACCCCGGCCGTCGCCGCGCTGAGCGCCGGGGAGACGACCGGATCGCGCAGCGAGGCCGCGAAGCCCGCCGCGGTGAACGCGGCGAGGATCGCTCGCGCCGCCGCGGGCCGTCTCGGGCTGAGCAGGCCGAGCGCCGCGCCGATGGCCAGCCCGACCAGCACGATGAAGACCTGGAAGGCGAGCTTGTCCGCCTCGCCGAAGATGCCGACGATGAAGTCCTTCGCCCCCGGCGGCTGGACATCGACCACGAACCGCGCGACCGCGAGCAGCGGCGACGGGACGTCGGGGAGGACGCCGGCGAGCAGCTCGCCGATCGCGAGCGCGGCTCCTACCGCGACCGCGCCGGCAAAGGCCAGGCGGAGGCGCGGGTGGTCCGCCGGCCGGGCGGCCGGACGCGACACGGCACGAGTGCTCACCCGGGCAGCCTACGCACGCATCGATGACGGGACGCTGACTCGCCCCGGCTCAGCCGTTCGGCTGCAGCTTGTCGAGCCGGCCGAGGATCGACGATTCGAGGTCGAGGATCCGCTTCTCCAGGCCCTCGACCCGCTTGAGGATCTCCCCGTTGCTCTCCGAGATGGCCCTGTTGCCCTCGAGGAGCTCGTTGTTCTGCTTCTCCTCGATGTCCGCCTCCGTGGCGGCATGCTCGAGCGTCAGCCGGTCACGCAGTGACTGGCGGTTGCCGGCGAGGAGGATGAGCGGCGCGGCGTATGCCGCCTGGGTCGAGAAGGCCAGGTTCAGCAGGATGAACGGATAGGGATCGAAGTGGAAGAGCAGGACGATGTTGCCGACGATCCAGATCAGCACGATGACGGTCTGGATGACGATGAACTTCCAGCTGCCGAGGAAGGTCGTGACGTCGTCCGCGATTCGGGCGCCGAGCGGCGCCTCGTCGCTGAACTCGCGGTTCACCGGGTGCAGGCTCGGCTTCCGCGGGCGCCGGCGGAGCCAGCGTGTGCCGGCGGCCTCGGGAGTGCGATTCAACGCGGTCATGTGACCTCCAACCTCGACCGGCCGACCCCGCCGCACCGGTTGCGGCGCGAGTACGCTTCGGCGCAATGATCGACCTTCCCCTGCAGCTCGATCTCTCGGTCCGGATCATCGTCGCGGCGGCCCTCGGGCTGGCGGTGGGCTTCGAGCGCGAGATCCATGGGCACCCCGCGGGACTCCGGACGCACATGCTCGTCGCCGCCGGCTCCGGGCTGTTCACGGTGCTGTCCGCCTACGGCTTCGAGGGCGTCGCCAGGGGCGTGACCGGGACCTTGCCGGTCGACCCGACGCGCATCGCGGCCCAGATCGTGTCCGGCATCGGCTTCCTCGGCGCCGGCGCGATCCTCAAGGACGGTGTCGTCATCCGGGGCCTCACGACCGCGGCGAGCCTGTGGGCGACGTCCGCCGTCGGCATGGCCGCCGGGGCCGGCGAATACATCATCGCCGGCGTCGCGACCGCGACCATCCTGGTCAGCCTGTGGCCGATCAACGCGATCGCGGAGCGCCTGCACGGCACCGCCATCCCGGCCGTGCAGGTGCGTCTCGCGCTCGATCGGCTGGAGGTGCTCGGCGACGTGACCGGGCTCCTGGTCAGCCAGCGCCTCGAGATCGGCCAGATCTCGACGACCCGGCTCGGCAAGAATGCGTACCGCGCGGATATCACCATCCGTGGCCGCACGCCATCGGTCGTCTCGAACGCGATCGCCGCCATCGACGACATCGCCGGAGTCGACATCATCTCGTCGAGCACCGCCGACTGACACGCCTGGAGGAGTCGCCTTGAGGTCGCAGCCAGCACCGCGCGCCCGCGATCTGGGGATCGTGATCGGGGAGGGCGTCCCCGGCCCCAACAACGCGATCACCGACATCCCCGGTGTCCGCGTGGGGCACACGACCCTGGTCTCCGGCGATGGCCCGCTCGTCGTCGGCCAGGGGCCGGTGCGGACCGGTGTCACGGTGATCGTCCCGCACGACGGTGACGTGTGGTTCGAGCCCGTGTTCGCGGGCACGGCCACGCTCAACGGGAATGGCGAGCTGACGGGCCTAGAGTGGATTCGCGAGTCGGGCCTGCTCACCGGCGCGATCGGGATCACCAACACCAACGACGTGGGCAAGGTGCGCGACGCCCTGGTCGGCTCGGCGGCGGCCACCCATGATCCGCGCTCGAGCTACTGGGCGCTCCCGGTCGCGGGCGAGACCTACGACGGCCAGCTCAACGACATCGCCGGTGGCCACGTTCGCGCCGAGCACGTCGCGGCCGCGCTGGCCGCCGCAGCCGCCGGCCCGGTCGCGGAGGGCAACGTCGGCGGCGGCACGGGCATGATCTGCCACGAGTTCAAGGGCGGCATCGGGACCGCGTCCCGGCGAGTCCCGGACGAGCTCGGCGGCTGGACCGTGGGCGTGCTGGTCCAGGCGAACTACGGGCGCCGCGGCCTCCTGCGCGTCGACGGCGTCCCGGTCGGGACGGAGATCCCGATCGAGGAGGTCCCGTCGCCGTGGTCGCCCGAGCGGCGCGGGATCCGGGCCGCGGGTCGGGCGCCCGGCTCCGGTTCGATCATCGGCGTCGTCGCCACCGACGCACCCCTGCTGCCGCACCAGTGCACTCGACTCGCGCGCCGCATCCCGCTCGGGCTCGCCCGCGCCGGCGGCCTCGGTTCCACCAGCTCCGGCGACATCTTCCTCGCGTTTGCGACCGGCAACCGGGGCATGCCCCCGACCGAGGCCGAGGCCGACAACGACGGCATCCTCCAGCTCCGGGGCATGGTCGACCGGGCGATCGATCCGCTCTTCGAGGCGACCGTCGAGGCCACGGAGGAGGCGATCGTCAACGCCCTGGTGGCGGCGGAGACGATGACGGGCCGCGACGGCATCACTGCGCACCGACTCCCACATGGTCGCCTCGTCGAGGTGATGCGCCGCGCCGGCCGGCTGCGAGGATCGCCCGCCGCCTGACCGCGGCATAGGATCGCGTCGTGCAAGCGCTCGCGACGACGTTCCGCGCCCGCATCCGCGGCATCGCCCCCGGGAGCCTCGCCCGCCTGGCCCTGGTCGCCATCCCGGCGCTCGCCGCCGCGACGGGCCTCGTGTGGGTGCTCGAGACGCGCTTCGACGTGCTCAACGCGTCACCGGTCTACCTGCTCGCGGTGGTCACGACGGCACTGCTCTCCGGGACCATCGGCGCGCTGCTCGCGGCGATCAGCGGGATCCTGATCTACGACTACCTGTTCACCCACCCGTTCCAGACGTTCGCGATCAGTGACCCGGCAGAGTGGCTGAACCTGATCCTGCTCCTGTTCGTGGGCGTCGTGGTCGGGCAGCTCACGGCCCTCGAGCGTGCCCGGGCGGTGACCGCGGAGGCGCGCGAGCGGGAGGCGCGCGAGCTGTTCCTCGTGAGCCGTGCCCTGGCGACGCGGTCCTCGACCACGGCGGTGCTGACGGAGATCGCGGGTGTCGTACGGCGCGAGGCCGGGCTTCGAGCAGTGTGGTTCGCGCTCGGGCCGGACGAGGCGAGCGAGCGCATCGTCGCAACGGCGGGCGAGGGGCGTCCCGCGACCGCGGCCGGGAGCCTGCAGTGGCAGCTCCGGCGCATGCCCGGCGACGAGCCGGCGGTCTGGATCCGGACCCATCACCGATCGACCGGGCGGCCGCGGGACGTCGCCGAGCGCGGCGAAACGGAGACGTACCGGGTCCGCATCGAGGCAGGCGGTCGGTCGCTCGGGACCATCTGGGCCGCGCGCGACCGGCGCCGCGGCAACCCGGATCGGTCGGCGACGCGACTCCTCGCGGCTGCCGCCGACCAGGTCGGTCAGGCGCTCGCGCAGGACCAGCTCGCGGCCGAGGCCGGCGCGGCCGAGATCGCGCGCCAGAGCGATGCCCTGAAATCCGCGCTCCTCCAATCGGTCTCACACGACCTGCGCACGCCGCTCGCGACGATCAAGACCGCCGCCGGGACGCTGCGACCCGACAGCGACCTCGACGACGAGGGGCGGGCCGCGAGCGCTGCCGCGATCGAGCGCGAGGTCGAGCGGCTCGACCGCCTTGTCTCGAACCTGCTCGACCTCGGCCGGATCGAGGCCGGCGAGCTCCGTGCGGACCTCGACGTCTTCGAGCTCGACGACCTCGCCGGTCGCACTGTCGGCCGGATGGCGCCGCGCCTCGCCGGCCACGACCTGCGGGTCGAGGTCGGGCCGCTGCCGGTCCTCGTGGATCCAGTCTTCCTCGACGAGGCGCTGACGAACGTGCTCGACAACGCGCTGAAGTTCACGGGCGCGAAGTCGACGATCGGCATCGGCGCGCACGCCCTCGATTCCGACTGGATCCGGCTCGTTGTCGAGGACGATGGACCGGGTGTCGTCGATGGCTCGTTCGACGCGCTGTTCGAGCGATTTCACCGACGCCCCGCCGCCGATGGCCGGCTGCGGCCGGGGACGGGCATCGGCCTCGCGGTCGTCCGCGGCCTCGTCGAGGCGATGGGTGGCCGAGTGCGCGCTCGAGCGAGCTCGCTGGGCGGACTCGCCGTCGAGATGGACCTGCCCCACGCCCGCCTCCCGGCCGAGCTGGCCGCGAGCCGGTGACGAGCCCGGGCGCGACCGTGCTGGTCGTCGAGGACGACGACGAGGTCCGCGGCGTCCTGGTGCGCGAGCTCGGGTCGCGCGGCTACCGCGTGCAGGAGGCGACCGATGGACGAGGCGCCCTCGAGCGCTGGGAGGCCGGCCGGCCCGACGTCGTCCTGCTGGACCTCGGGCTGCCGGACATCGACGGACTCGAGGTCATCCGGCGCATCCGGCACGACGCCATGACCCCGATCGTGATCCTCTCCGCCCGATTCGCCGAGCGCGAGAAGGTCGAGGCGCTCGAGCGCGGGGCGGACGACTTCGTGACCAAGCCGTTCGGGCTGGACGAACTCCATGCCCGACTCCGGGTCGCCTTGCGTCGAGCGGCGGGCCCGTCGGGCGACCTCGATGGCCGGGTCGTCGTCGGCCCCTTGTCGTTCGACGCCGCTCGGCACGAGGTGCGCGTCGCCGGTGAGCTGGTCGAGCTCACGCCGCGCGAGTTCGAGATCCTGCGCGTCCTGCTTGGCGAGCAGGGCCGCATCGTGACCAAGGGCAAGCTGCTCCGTGCCGTCTGGGGCCAGGCGTACCAGGGCGAGGACAGCTACGTGTACGTCCACGTGAGCCAGCTGCGTCACAAGCTCGCGGCGGCCGACCCGAGCGGCACGCTGAGCGACCTCATCGTCACCGAGCCGGGCATCGGCTACCGGGTGCGCGAGCCCGAATCGACCCCGACGAACGCCGGTCCAGCCAAAACCTGAGGGAAACCTAAGCCCTCCGCGGGCGCCTCGGGCAGTCCGCCTCTTGGAGGCGGGGAGCAGGCTCGAGGCGTGGACACCAAGCCAGACGGAGCGGACCAGGCCGCGCGCGCGCGCAAGCGCCGCCCGGCAGGTATGCGCGGACGCCTGCCGGGCGACCGGCGGGTCCGCGTCGATCGGCCGCACGCGCCGTACTTCCGCTACGCCGACGAGGGCCAGCTTGTCGCCCGCGAGGCGGCCTCGGCGCCGCGGACCACGGCCGGGCGCGTGCTCGCCCGCGCCCGGGCGATCCTGATCGGCCGCCCGCTGTCGATCCACGAAGAGATCTCGGAGCGCCTGTCCAAGTCCAAGGCGCTGGCGATCTTCAGCTCGGACGCGATCTCGTCCTCCGCCTACGCCACCGAGGAGATCGTGCGCGTCCTGGTGCTCGCCGGGGCCGGCGCCCTGTTCCTGAGCCTGCCGATCGCCCTTGCGATCGCCCTGCTGCTCGCCGTCGTCTCGACCAGCTATCGGCAGATCGGCTCCGCCTACCCGTCCGGCGGCGGGGCGTATGCCGTCGCCCGCGCGAACCTGCCGATGATCACCGCGCTGATCGCGGCGGGCGCCCTGCTGGTCGACTACGTGATGACCGTCGCCGTGTCCACCGCGTCGGCCGTGGAGCAGGTCATTTCGGCCGTGCCGCCGCTCGAGGCAGAACGGGTGCTCCTGGGCGTCGTCGCGATCGGGCTCATCACCATCGGCAATCTGCGCGGCCTGCGCGAGTCCGGGAACATCTTCGCGATCCCGACGTACCTGTTCGTCGGCTCGTCGCTGCTGATGATCGCGATCGGCGTGTACCGGATCGTGGTCCAGGGCGAGGGCACTCCGCTGCCGGCCCCGCTGCCCGGCGCGCCGGACCCGCTGCAGCCCCTCGGCCTGCTGCTCATCCTGCGCGCGTTCGCCTCAGGCTCGGTTGCGTTGACCGGCACCGAGGCGATCACCAACGGCGTGCCCGCATTCAAGCGCCCCGAGGCGAAGAACGCCGCGACCACGCTGACCGCGATGGCGCTGCTGCTCGGCGTGCTGTTCGTTGGCATCACCTTCATCGCCGACCGGTTCGGGATCGTGGCGGTCGACGAGCCCACGACGCGGACGGTCATCAGCCAGGTGGCGGCCCGGATCTTTGGTGACGGCAGCATCGCGTTCTACGGTTTCCAGGCCTTCACGGCTCTGATCCTGTTCCTCGCCGCGAACACATCGTTCAACGCGTTCCCGCGCCTGGCCGCGATCCTGGCGACCGACGGCTACATGCCCCGCACGTTCGCGTTCCGGGGCGACCGGCTCGCGTTCACCTCGGGCATCGTGATCCTGAGCGCGGTTGCGATCGCGCTGCTGGCCCTGTTCGGCGGCAACACCACGGCGCTGATCCCGCTGTACTCGGTCGGCGTCTTCATCTCGTTCACGATCAGCCAGTCGGGCATGGTCCTCCACTGGCTCGGCGAACGACGCGCTGGCTGGCGCTGGCGCCTCGGGATCAACGGTGTCGGCGCGGTGCTGACGGCGGTCGTCACGGTCGTCGTGCTGGTGGCCAAGGCGCCGGCCTCGCTGCTCGTGGCAGTCGTGATCCCGCTGCTCGTCGGGATGATGCTGTTCATCAACCGTCACTACCGCGCCTCCGCCGAGTCGCTCGCGGTCAGGGCCGAGGGCGTCCTGCCGACACCCCACCGGCGCGAGCGGGCGGTCGTCCCGGTGCCTGGCCTCGACCGGGCCGTCGTGCAGGCGGTGAATGTCGCGCGCTCGATGGCCGACGAGGTCCGGGCCGTCGTCGTCAGCGAGACGCCCGCCGAGGCGCTGGCGCTCCGCGCCGAGTGGGAGGCGCGCGTACCCGAGGTGCCGCTGGACATCGTCGAATCGCCGTATCTCGCCCTGGCCGAGCCGATGGTCGCCTACCTCGACTCGCTCGATGCGGACGTGCCCGACGAGCAGGCCCCGATCACGTTCGTGATCCTGCCCCAGTTCGTGGCTCGCCACTGGTGGGAGCGGCCGCTCTACAACCAGTCGACCCGGCGGCTGCGCGCGGCCCTGATCGGGCGCCCGCACACGGTCGTGGTCGACGTGCCGTACCGCTCTGGGGCGCGGGCGGCACAGAAGCGAGAGGCCGCCGCGACCGCCTGAGCGGTCGAACAACCATGGCCAGCCCCGAATCGTCGGCATCGAGCGGGCGCTCGACGGCTCCCCAGGTCACCTCGCCGCGTGCCTCAAAGCCGGCCATGCGCGGACGCCATCCCGGCGACCGACGCGTTCGCGTCCGGCGCGCGCATGAGCCGTTCTTCCACTATGCGAGCGACCACTCGCTGATCGCGCGACCCGCGGCCTCCGCGTCACGCACGCAGTTCGGCCGCTCGCTGGCGCGGGTCCGGTCGGTGCTGTTCGGGCGGCCGCTGTCCACCCACGAGGAGATCTCGGAGCGGCTGAACGTCGCGACCGGGCTGTCCATCTTCGCCTCCGACAACATCTCGTCCTCGGCGTACGCGACCGAGGAGATCATGCGGGTACTCGCGCTCGCCGGCGCCGGGGCGCTCGCGCTGACCATGCCGATCACCGTCGGCATCGTGATCGTGCTCGCAATCGTCGTGACCAGCTACCGGCAGACCATCGCCGCCTACCCGAACGGCGGCGGGTCGTACATCGTCGCGAGCGACAACCTCGGGAAGCTCGCCGGCCTGACCGCCGCGGCCGCGCTCCTCACTGACTACGTCCTGACCGTTGCAGTCTCCGTCGCCGCCGGCGTCGCGGCGCTGACCTCGATCGTGCCCGAGCTGTTCGACGCCAGGGTCGTGATCGGGGTCGTCATCGTCGCGGTGATCGCGATGGTCAACCTGCGCGGCGTGCGCGAGAGCGGGCTCGTGTTCAGCGTGCCGACCTACGTCTACCTCGCGTCGATTGGCGGCCTGCTCGCCATCGGGATCTTCCGCCTGGTCACGAACTCGCTCCCCGCGTACCAGGCACCGGCGGCCTGGGCGGCCACGGCCGCCGAGCCGCTCGGCCTGCTGCTGATCCTGCGCGCGTTCGCCTCCGGTTCGGTCGCGCTGACAGGGGTCGAGGCCGTGTCGAACGGCGTCCCGGCCTTCAAGCCGCCCGAGTCCCGGAACGCGCAGCGGGTGATCGTGCTCATGGGCTCGGCCTTCGGGCTGATCTTCCTGGGGATGAGCCTGCTGACGAGCAAGCTCGGCATCCTGCCCGACCCGACCGAGGAGCAGACGGTCATCAGTCAGCTCGGAGGGCTGCTGGTCGGGTCCGGGACGCCGTTCCACTACCTGATCCAGGT
>Ga0310810_10007712_pt1 | contig 12314 bp, 15 predicted proteins | sample NCmetagenome_FD_207641 | JGI IMG/M metagenome (GOLD analysis project Ga0310810, IMG submission 207641) | Soil microbial communities from experimental microcosm in Duke University, North Carolina, United States - NC | ecosystem: Engineered > Artificial ecosystem > Soil microcosm > Unclassified ... | reverse complement strand
CTCACCGGCGATGATGGGTGGCGCGAGAGCGCCCTGCGCGCGCTGCGCGGGTTCGTCGGTGAGTACCGGCAGTGGGGCCAGTTCGCGGCGGCATTCGGTTCGGCCGTGGCCCGCGCGCTCGGCGAGCTGCGCCTCGCGGTCGTCGTCGGCCCGACCGAGGATCCGGCCGCCAGAGCGCTCTGGCAGATCGTCCTCGCCAGCGACGATCCGAACGGTGCGCGCCAGTGGCTGGTGCCCGGGCGGGACAGCGAGCGCATCGCGGCTCGCGGCTATCCGGCCGACCGCGTGGCGGCCTATGTCTGCGTGGGAGTGGTGTGCTCCGCGCCGATCGCCGCTCCGGCGGAGCTGGGCAGTGAGCTGGCCCGCGTTCGGCGGCGATCCGGGCCCGACTAGGCACGCGGCATGCGACATCCGATCGCATGGCCCAGGCCGTCGTCAGCGATACGACCCCGCTCAAGACCATCGTCGGGATCTTCAGCAATGGCCGCAAAGCCGTCGAGGCGATGCGCTCGCTCGACGCTGCCGGCTTCGACGCCGACCGCGTACAGCTGACCGGCGACGATCCGTCGCGCGCGGCCGAGGTCGGGGGCAAGACCTACGCCCTCGAAGGCGGCATCCTCGGCCTCGTCGCCGGAGCAGGCGTGGTGGCTGCGTTCGCGGCATGGGGGAACCTCGCGACGAACCCGGTCGGTCTGGTCATCGGCGCGGTCGGCGTGGTCGGCGGGATGGCCGCGATCGGCTTCGTGATCGGCCGCACGAGCGGCCGGCACTCACCCGACGCCCACCTGTTCTCGCGCGTCGTGCAAGACGGCGGCGCGATCGTCTCAGTGCAGTGTTCCGAGCAGGAGTGCGAGCTCGCGGCACAGGTCCTCGACGGCGCCGGCGCGCGCGAGGTCCGGGACGAGGCGGGACCCGAAGCCGTCTAGCGCGCCCTCGCGTATCGTGCCCCGATGCCCAACGCGCTCCGCGAGGATCTTCGCGTGCGCGGCTTCCAGCTGCCCGACTACGACGGAGGCGGGCTGGTCAACGTCGCCGCGACGGTGCTCGACCTCTGTGGCGCGCGCGGCCTCGCCGATCCCCCGCCGCTCAGTGGGATCGACCCGTCACTGCTGTCCGGCGTGCGGAACATCGTCGTCGTGCTCTGCGACGGGCTCGGCAGCGAACAGCTCCAGCGGCTCGCCAAGGCGGGCGACGTCCCGTTCCTCGCGCGGATCCTCGAGCGCGCCGCGCGGCGCGACGGCGCGCAGCTCATCGAGGCGACGACGATCTTCCCGTCGACGACGGCCGCCGCGGTCACGACGATGCAGACCGCGCGGACGCCGCAGGAGCACGGCAATATCGCCTACTTCCTCTGGCTCGAGGAGTTCGTGACCGTCGCTCAGATGTTGCGCTGGGGCCCGGCCGCGCAGCGCCGCGGCTCGTTCTTCGACGACCGATCGATCGATCCGCGCAGGTACGCGAAGGTGCCCTCGATCCACAAGGCGATCCGCGATCACGGCGGGCGCTCGTACATCGTCGAGCCGGAGATCTTCCGCAACGAGGCGATGACCCGCATGCACGCCGCCGAGGCGACGTACATCGGCTACCTCCTTCCGTCGACGATGGGCGTACGCCTGCGCCAGCTGCTCGACGGCCGCGCGGAGGACGACTCACCGCTCTACATCTACGCGTACTGGGCCGGCGTGGACACCGTCGCACACTGGTATGGCCCGCGAGGTCCCGAGCACGCCGCGGAGGCTGCGCTCCTCGACCGCGACCTCGAGCGTGCGCTCGGCGATCGCGACGCGGGTGACACGCTCGTGATCGTCACCGCGGACCATGGGCACGCGAGCGTCGATCCGACTCGGCTCATCGATCTCGAGGCCGACCGCGAGCTGCGCGGGCTGCTGCGGAATCCGATCGCCGGCGAGCCTCGCCTCGTGTTCCTGCACACCGATCGCGCGGCCGACGTGAAGGCCTATCTCGAGCACGCCTACCCGGGCACGTTCCTCCTCATCGACCGCGATGCGGCGATCGAGGCAGGGCTGTTCGGCCGCGGCGATCCGACGCTCGCGCGCAAGCGCATCGGCGAAGTGCTCGCGATGCTCACCGACGATCGTGCCGCGAGCGTCGTCCGCGTGGACGGCCAGGTCGTGCTCCATCGCGGCGCGCATGGCGGCATGACGGCGGACGAGATGCGGATCCCTGTCCTACTCTGGCGCGCGTAGTGGCCGTCTCCTCGTATCTCCCCGATGTCGCCGGCGGAATGGTCGCGGCCGCGTCGTTCGAGGACGACGCCACCGCTCAGAACGCGATCGGGATCCTGGCCGACTCGGACGTGCGGCCGCAGGAGATCTCGGTCATCGCCCGCGATCCGTCGCGCGCGGCCCTGGTCGCCGGCGAGCGAGCGTGGTTCCCAGGCAAGGACGAGCGCGGAGCGGCGAAGATGCTCCATCGCCTGGGTCACCGGCTGCCGAGCGAGGTCCGCCGGCGCTATCGCGCCGAGCTCGCTGCCGGCCGGGTCGTCATCGTGGCCGCTGCGGGCGGCCAGCCGGCCGACACGCTCGCGGCGCTGCTCGCCCGGGCAGGCGGTCGCCTGGTCGACCAGTGGTGGCAAGAGCCGGCCGACCTCTTCGCCCCGCCGGAGCGTGCCGGGCCGTTTTAGTCGGCGGCTCTTGGCATCAAGCCTGCTTGTGTCCTCCCGAAGCGCACGGGATCACCCGTAGCGCGGCTTTGTGAGAGGAGAACAAGCGCTATGGGACAGACCAACGTCAACACCCCTGGTGGCTCGACCGGCGACGGCGGCTTCGGCGCGGGCATGATCATCGGGATCATCCTGCTCATCCTCATCGTCCTCGTCCTCATCGTGTACGCCGGCCCGAAGATCTTTGTGAGCCCGACGAACACGAAGTCGCTTCTGGACATGCTCCAGGCGATCGCCGCCTAGCTACCGCCACGCGACAGGTCAGCTTTTCGCCGCCCGGCTCTCGGATCCTCCGAGCGCCGGGCGGCGTTTGCTAGTTTCAACCCATGCGCATCGAGCATCCGGCTCCCGACAAGCGTCAGCGTGGCACCGGCGAGATCTTCGTCGGCGCGGTGGATCGGCAGACCGTCGTCGGCGACGAGGCACGCGACCTTCGGCTCACCGAGATCACGTTCCACGACGGCGCGCGGAACAAGCTTCACACCCACACGACCGATCAGATCCTCATCGTGACCGCGGGCGAGGGCACCGTCGCGACCGAGCACGACGAGCACACCGTTCGCGCCGGTGACGTGGCCTACATCCCGGCCGGCGAGCGGCACTGGCACGGAGCCAAGCCGGGCATGGACATGACGCACTACGCGATCCTCGGCTCGGGGAAGACCTTCATCGTGGCGGACGACCGCCCCGCGGACTGATTCCCGCGGATCAGGGCTCGCGGGTCTGGAACGACACGACGGCCAGGGCGAGCACGACCGCGACCCAGCCGACCACGTAGAGCTCGAACGAGAGCGGAGCCGCGGCCGCCGCGTAGAACGGGTTCGCTGCGGCGGCAGGCCCGGCCTGCGCCCCGGTAGCGACGAGCGATTGCGGCTCGAGCGCGTACACGGCTCCGCGCCAGAGGCCGTCGGTGGGCAGGATGAGCTTCGTCGCGGTGCCGACGTGGGTGATGCCGACGTTGTCGAACGCGGCGCCGATGCCGCCGACGATCCCACCGATCCAGCCGAGCCCGAAGAGGACCAGCGCGATGACCCCGCCGACCATCCCGGAGAGGCGCGTCGAGAGCAGAAGCGCGAAGGTCATGATCACCAGGCCCTCGGCGATCACGAACGCGATGAACGCGAGCGGCTCCGGCGGGATGTAGCCCACGACCGCGTTCACCACGCCGAGCTCGATGGCCGCGGCGCCGCCGGCGTAGACGGCCACGAGCGCGGCGAGTCCGAGCCACTTGCCGGTGACGTACTCGGCCCGACCGATCGGCCGCGACAGGATCGCGAGTGCCGTGCCCGACTCCACCTCGCCGCTGATCTGCGGAGCGGCGATGAACACCGCGGCCATCGCGAGCACGAAGCTGAACATGAACATCGTCACGATGAGGAACTGCGAGGAGATCAGCTTCACCTGCAGGTCGGGGAGCGGGGCGCCACGCTGGGTGATCGTCGGGATCCGCGAGAAGCCCCAGCCCGTGAGCGCGATGACGACGAGCGTCAGGAGCAGCAGCGCGAGCAGCAGGCGGCGCCGCGCGGCTTCCCGGATGACGAGGCGGGCGATCACGAGGGCCCTCATGCGTGCGGCTTCTCGAGCAGGCTGAGGAACCGGTCTTCGAGCGATTCGTGGCGCGGCTCGACCGCGTAGACCTGTCCGCCGCGCTCGACGATCGCGCGAACGAGCTCGGGGACGCGCATCGCGGGGATCCCGCGAACGACCAGCCACTCGCCCTCGTGGGAGAGCTCGCCGAAGGTGCGGAGCCCGTCGAACGCTCCGTTCTCGAGGCCGGTCGCGCGCACCCGGACCGCGTCGGTCACGAGGAGCTCGCCGAGCGTGCCGACCTGGATGACGCGGCCCTTGTCGACGATCGCGACGCGATCGCAGACCTGCTCGACCTCGGTCAGCAGGTGCGAGTTGAGGAACACCGTCGTCCCGCGTGCCTTCAGCACGCGGATGATCTCGCGCACGTCGTGCCGCCCGACCGGGTCGAGCGCGCTCGTCGGCTCATCCAGGAGCACGAGCGCCGGCCGGCCGAGCAACGCGACGCCGAGGCCCAGACGCTGCTGCATGCCCTTCGAATAGCCGCCGACACGGTCGTCCGCGCGGTCCGCGAGCCCCACAACGTCGAGGGCGTCCTTGATCTCCGCGTCCCACGCCGCGCGGTCCAGGCCGATGAGCTCGCAGTGGACGCGCAGCACCTCGCGCGCGGAAAGCCAGTGCTGATAGCGGAAGAGCTCGGGCAGATAGCCAACGCCGCGTCGCGCGCGGCGATGTGCGGTGCGGTCCGAGAGCGGGGCGCCCAGCACCCAACCCTCGCCGGAGCTCGGGCGCGCGAGTCCGAGGAGCAGCTTCACCGCCGTGGTCTTGCCGGCGCCATTCGGACCGAGGAATCCGAACACGTCGCCCGCGGGGATCGACATCGTCAATCCCGCGAGCGCCGTGATCTTTCCGTATCGCTTGGCGAGCTCGTCGGTGCGGATCGCTACCGGAGGGACATCGCTCACTTCAGGCTGTTGGCGACCGCGAGGACCTCGGCTTCGGTCAGCGTGCCGCCCACGATGTAGACGAGGCCGTTCTGCTGCCAGATCACGGCGCTCCCGAGGCCGGTGGAGTCACCGATGAAGAGACCGGTCACGCCGTGGACGCTCACGTTCTTCGCGGCGGCCTGACCGACGGGGATCGGGATCGGCAGCGTCGTCGCCGGATCGCCGATGGCCCGGATCTGTGCCGCGAGGGCCGGGGTCACGCTTGGCTGCGAGAGCAGATACGCCTGGATCTCGGAGACCGATGCGCCGTCGGAGCCGACCGTCGGCGCCTTCGCGACGCCGACGACGAGCGTGTTGCCGGTCTGCTCTCCCGAGCCATACATGACAACGATCGCCGGCCCGCCGGTGAACGCGAGCGTGCTGCCGTCGAGCTTCGCCGGCATCGGCGGCGCGGTGCGCCCGATCGCGGCCGCGCTTGCGCGGGCCAGCGACTCGTCGAAGACGAACGTCGCGCTCGTGCGCGCGAGCGCCTGGTACTTCGCGCTCGCGCCGATCGATGCCGGCACCGTCACCGAGATGGCCGGGAGTCCGGTCTCGGCGGTCGCCGCGCCGAGGCTCGTGACGGCGTGCGGCTGCGGCGGTGCCGACCAGGTGAGCGTTCCGAACTGCGACAGCTCGCCAAGGGTCTGGAGGTCCACCGGCGTGACCGTGACCGCGGCGAATTGCTTCGCCTCGAAGATCTGGAGGATCGAATCGGCGACCCCGGTCATCGCGAGCGTCGTGGCGACGATCACGACCGCGGCTGCGGCCGCGAGCCATTTCGCCGGCGCCGCGAACCGGAACGCCGGTGCCGCAACCCGCGCCGGCACTACGCCGCCGCGCTCGACGGTCGCGGCGAATCGAGTGAGCCCCGCTTCGGTGTCCACCGCGATCGGCGGCATCGCCAAAAGCTTCTCGTTGCTATCGATGTTGTTCACGTGAGACCTCCCTGCGAAATGCGTCGTGCGCGCGCCGAAGGCGCGTGCCGATCTGATCGATCTTCGTGCCGGTCGCCGCGGCGACCTCGGCGTAGCTGAGCCCGCTGTAGCGGAGTGCGAGCAGCTCGGCGGACCCGCGCGGCATCCGCGCGAGCGCCCCACGGACCTCTCGCGCCCGCTCGCGCTCGAGCGCGGCGCCCTCGGGGTCCGCCGACGCGTCGCGACCCTGCGCGTCGCGCTCCTCGCGAGCGGTGCGCCGCGCGCGCGACCGCACGGTGTTCAACGCCGTGTGCGCGGCGGCCCGGTGGAGCCACGGCGCCGCATAGGGCGCGTCGGCCGGATGCGACCGGTAGTAGGCGATGAAGACGTCCTGCGCGACGTCCTCGGCCGCGCCCTGGTCTCCAACGACCCGGTAGGCGATCCGCACGACCCGCGCGTACTCGGCGCGGAAGAGCTCGTCGAACGCGGCCGGGATCGCGTTCGCTCGAGGCCACGGTCGGTCGATCACAGCGACGGCTTCAGCGTCCAAGCGCACATCCGTTCAAGCACCACCGAGGCTCGGAATGTGACAGCTGGATGACAAGTAACAGCAGGTTTCCGTGACTCTACTTGCTTGTCCACACACGGACTGAGTAACGGCACACCAGTTGCCTCCAAAACGCCCTATTCCGGGCCAGACCGGCCGGAGAAAGGACGGTGGTCATGGAACGTTCCGGATCCAAGGGGACCCTCGTTCATTTCCGGTGTACGAAGGTCGCCCACGCTCGTCCTCCCACGAATCGGAGCGACACATTGACCCTCGTCGAGGGGTTGTGGGCCTATTGCCCGTTCGACATCCGAGCGGGTCAGCACGAGTGGGTGCCCACCGGCGGGGTGACGATGGATTCGCTGCGGACCGAGACCGCCGAAGCAGGGCTATTCGGGCAGCCGGCCGAAGAAGATGCGTGACGCGGCCAGCAGTCCGATGCCGAGCGCCGCGGACCACGAGATCGACGAGATGAGCGGCGAGCTGAAGTCCGTGCCGGACAGCAGCGCGTGCAGGAACAGCGTCACGAACGCGACGTAGCTGGCGCGGTGGATCCAGCGCCACAGCCGGTCATCCAGCCGTCGCCTGAGCCAGCTCGTGACCGTGATCACGAGCACGATGTCGAGCGACAGGGTCCCGAGGCCGATCGCGAGCGGCGCGTAGCTCACCTGGAACGGGACCACGAGGTCGAGCGGCGTGATCTGCGCCGTCCTGTCGAGCAGCAGCGAAACGGCGTGCGCGAGCCCGAGCGGGATCCAGACCCAGGTCATGAAGTCGTGGAGCGCACGGAGCGCGCGGTTCGTGGCGAGGAAATCGAGGACCGAAGTGCGGAGCGCGATGCCCGACAGGATCGACAGGCAGAGCGCGATGTAGGCCGCGACCCCCGTGGCCCTGGCCACGATCCACACGAACAGCTGCGGGTCCATGCGTCAGGAAGTGTGCGTCAGAGTGATCGGCGCGAGGGTCGCTGATTGCACGCCCGGCGCGAGGGTGAGCCGCGGGCCCGGCGTCACGGTCGGTGCGCGTTGCCCGGGACGGGTGGTGAGAAGCGGGCCGATGGTCGGCGCGGGGCTCGGCGTCGGCGCGATCCCGCTCGCCGCGGGCCCCTCGGCGACCGGAGGCTGCAAGGGCGCATTCGGGTTCTTCACGTGTCCGCGCGCGTAGTCGAACGAGCCGGCCAGGACGAACAGCGTGATGAACAGCGCCGAGAGCTTCAGCGACCACGACGGCATGTCAGCTCCCGGCGGCGCGCATGAACGGGATGGCGTCGAAGCTCGCGCCGAGGACGTCCTGCCCGTCGAGGCCGAGGTGCCCGCTCAGGATCTCCTGGTACACCGAGCGGAAGTCCACGTTGAAGCCCACATTCTGCGACGGATCGAGCTTCGCCAGGTTCGGCCCCTGCCCGTAGAGCCCGCCCTTGACCGGATCTCCGATCAAGAAGACCGGCGCCGCCGTGCCGTGGTCGGTGCCCCCGCTCGCGTTCTCGACCGGCCGGCGGCCGAACTCTGACCACGTGGCGATGAGCACGCGGTCGGCCATGCCATACGCGGTGAGGTCCTGGTGGAAGGCCGAGACCGCGGCATCCAGGTAGGTCATGAGATCGGCGTGGCGTGTCTGCTCGGTGTAGTGCGTGTCGAATCCGCCGAGCGTGACGTGCAGCACCTTGACGCCCGTGCCGGTGACGATCAGCTCCGCGGCGAGCTGCAGCGCGGCGGCCAGCTGGTTCTTCGAGCTGAACACGAGCTTCTGGTTGTCCGAGTAGCTCGCTTTCGGCACGTACTTCGCGGCTGACGTCTTGAGCTGCGCGACGGTGTCGCGCACCGTGGACATCGCGGTGTCGAACAGCGCGCCGTAGATCCCCGGCGTGCCGGTGTAGAGCGTTCCCATGACGCGGTCCACGTTGTCGCCGTTGCCCTGGAACTTGAACGAGGCCTGGTCGTTGATGACCGTGAGCGTCGCCTGCAGGTCGCGGAGCATGCCGGGGGTCGAGGTCGTGCCGGTCGCGCAGCCGACGAGCGGATGGCCGGCCGAGTCGTAGTTCTTCGCGATGGTCTTGCCGAGCCAGCCGTCCTGCTGGCGGCGCGTCGGATCGCCCGTCTCCCACACGCGGATCGAGTCGAAGTGCGAGAAGCTCGGGGTCGGGTAGCCGACGCCTTCGACGATGGCGACCTTGCCCTGGTCGTAGAGCGACTTGATGCCCTTGAGGTTCTGATGGAGTCCATGGTCCTTGTCGATCGCGAGCGCGGCGTCGGCCTCCTTGCCGAGCGTCGGCCGCAGGTCGCGGTACTTCGCGTCGCCGATGGGGATCACGGTTTGCAGGCCATCGTTGCCGCCGCCGAGTTGGATCATCACCAGCACCCGGTCGTTCGTCACACCGGCGCTCTTCGCGCTGTAGACGGCCTTCGCGAACACGTCCGGCACCGCGGCGTACCCGGCCGCGAGTCCGCGGACCCCGGCGCCGAACACCAGTCCCTTTCCGAGGAAGTCCCGGCGCGAGATCTTGTCGATGCCGATGTTCTGCATTGTCATTTCGAACCCTCGCTTACTTCAGCTGGAACTCGGGCGACGCCAGCAGGATGAGCCAGCGCGTCGGGTCATCGGCCGCCGAATTCAGCAGCTGCGCCGTCGGCTCGCTCACGATGCCGTCGATGTGCGTCTGGTGCGCGTTCCCGAAGGCGGGCAGCTTCTGCATGCCCCCGAGCGTCGTGACCACGAAGTTCACGCGCGTGAGCACGTTGTTGCTCGAGACCCACGAGGCGTTCGACGGCCAGCCGCCGACCTCGGGCGGATCGAACAGCGCCTGGCCCATGCTGGCGCCGGACTGCGCGATCGTCTTCGAAAGCTGCGGTGCCTCGAGGGCCCGCGCGATGTGCACCATCAGCTCTGTGGGCGACTTCACGAGCGACCGGTAGGCGACCGGCTGCAGGAACTCGGGGCTGGTGAACACGTCGCGCATGAGCGTCTTGATGTCGTACCCGCTCTTCTTCCAGGCCGCGGCGATCCGGTTCACGTAATCCGCGGGTGGGTCCTGCATGACGAACTCGCGCAGCACCTTGGTCGTGATGTACGGCGCGACCGAGTCCTGCTGCATGATCCGGTCGAGCACCATGTTCGTGTCCCACTGCTTCGTCACGCCCAGATAGGTGACGCTGCCCCGGTACGCGCGCGCGGGCTCGAACACACCGGTCTTGGTCGAGTCGGCGACGAGGTTCTTCGGCGCCTGACGGCCGTTCTGCTGGGCGCGCGCGATGAGGTAGTCGACCATCGGCTGGGTGAGCGGCTCGCGCCAGCCGGCGAGCGCCTTCGCGCCGGCACGGACATCGTCCTCGCTGAACGTGCCCACGCCCATGGTGAACAGCTCCATGAGCTCGCGCGAGTAGTTCTCGTTCGGCGCCTTCCCGGTGCTCTGGCCGAGATCGAGGTACCGCAGCATGCCCGGATCGACGGTGACCTGGTACAGCAGGTCGCGGAACGACCCCAGCGCGTTCTTGCGCCAGGTCAGGTTCTGCCAGTAGATGTACGGCGCCTGGGTCGTGACCTTGCGGAAGTCGCTGGTGAAATGGCCGTGCCAGAAGTACGTCATGCGCTCCGCGAAGGGCGACGGGCTCGCCAGGATCTGATCGAGCCACCATGACTGCAGCGCGGTCACGTTGATCGGCTTTGCCTGCGATGCGGCGTCGGCACCCGCGAGGTCCTTCGGCGTCGCGACCGGCGTCTCGATCAGCCGGTCGAGGGTCTTCTGGAATCCCTCGGTCAGCGCGGTCTCGTACTGCGCCTTCGTCATGCCGAACGTCGCGCGCCGGAGCAGCTGCGCGACCTGCGCCGCGGGGGCATCGAGCGGGCTGACCCAGTCCTTCGTGTTGACGACCGGGGCGGAGGTCGGGTCGAGCAGCGCGCGCGGGTCGGGCCCGACCGTGTGCAGGCCGAGGACCCGCGACACCGCGAGGCCGCCGGCTGCCGCGCCCGCGCCGATCACGACCGTCCGCCGGCTCAGCCGGTGCCTGGGCTTGGCGGCGGTCCTGGTCGGCTCGTCCATCTCTGCATGTCCTATCGCAGGATCGCCTCCCCGGGTTGCGGGAATGGGCCGCTGATCGGTAAAGAGGCTGTGAATTACCGGCCCGACACCGCGGCGCTACCCGCTGGACGCCTCCAGCGCGGTCCGGATCCGGCTCGCGTGGTCCGCGGCATCCGCGGCGTTCCGGTAGGCCTGACGCTTCCAGATCGGGCGGGGGGAGAAGAAGCCGTCCCCCTCGTTGCGCGGCACGACGTGCACGTGGACGTGCGGGACGCTCTGGCTGATCCGCGTGTTGGTCGCCACGAAGGAGCCATCCGCGCCGAGCGCCAGCTGCACCGCGATCGACGTGCGGCGCACGACCTCGAAGAGCGGGCCGATCAGCGCAGGTGGCAGATCGTCAAGGGTCGGCACGTGATCGATCGGGACGACCAGCGTGTGTCCGAGGAAGAGCGGGCTCGCATCGAGGAACGCGACGACCTGCGTGTCTCGATAGACGACGTTGCCTGGAAGCTCGCCCGACGCGATCCGGCAGAACACGCACGACCCGGTCACGCGCCGATGCGTTCCCGCAGCAAGGCCTGTTCCGCCGGATTGTCGGTGAGGGCGAGGGCGCGCCGATCGGCCTCGCGCGCTTCGTCGGGGCGATCGAGCTCGCGGAGGAACGCTGCCCGCGTCGCGTGATACAGGTGGTACCGATCGAGCTCGTCGCTCATCTCGTCGATCTCCGCAAGCGCACGTGCGGCCCCCGCGACGTGCGCGAGGGCGATCGCATGATTCAAGCGCACGACGGAGGATCCTGTCATCCGGGTGAGCCCCTCGTACAACATGACGATCTGGGTCCAGTCGGTCTCGGCCCACGATCGCGCCTCGGCATGGCAGGCCGCGATCGCGGCCTGCACCTGATACGGGCCGGGCCGGCGCATCCGCCCGGCCCGCTCGACGAGCGCGATGCCCTCGGCGATCGCGCGCGGATCCCAGCTCGAACGATCCTGGTCCTCCAGGAGGATGAGCCGGCCCTGGGGCGAGAAACGTGCGGCCGCGCGCGCGAGCTGCAGGGTCATCAGCGCGAGCAAGCCGATGGCCTCCGGCTCGTCCGGCATGAGCCGCACGATGAGACCGGCCAGCCAGCGGGCATCCTCGGCGAGGTCGCGCCGTTCGGGCGATGCGCTCGCGATATAGCCCTCGTTGAACATGAGGTACAGGACGCCAAGGATCTCGGCGAGGCGATCGGGCAGCTCATCGGCCGTCGGGACGCGCATCGGGATGCCGGCCTCCGTGATCTTCCGCTTCGCGCGCACGAGCCGCTGCGCGATCGTCGCCTCGGGCGTGACGAAGGCGCGCGCGATCTCCGCCGTCGTCAGGCCCACGACGCTGCGCAGCGTGAGCGCGATCTGCGATTCTCGCGGGAGCGCCGGATGGCAGCACGCGAAGATCAGCTCGAGCCGCTCGTCGCCATGGGCCGTCGCTCCGATCACCGGCTCCTCCTGCAGCTGCGCGAGCTTGTCCCGGTAGCGGGCTTCGCGGCGCAGGCGATCGATGCCCTTGCGCCGCGCGGTCGTCATCAGCCAGGCGCCCGGGTTCTCCGGGATCCCGTCTTCTGGCCAGTGCTCGAGCGCCGCGACGAGCGCGTCCTGCACCA
>Ga0310810_10007711_pt1 | contig 12314 bp, 18 predicted proteins | sample NCmetagenome_FD_207641 | JGI IMG/M metagenome (GOLD analysis project Ga0310810, IMG submission 207641) | Soil microbial communities from experimental microcosm in Duke University, North Carolina, United States - NC | ecosystem: Engineered > Artificial ecosystem > Soil microcosm > Unclassified ... | reverse complement strand
ACGCCCGCGCCGCGCGACCGTCGTACTACACGATGCCGGCGTCGATGTCGTGCTTGAAAGTCTCGAACATGCTCGGGGCGGTCTGCGTCGACGCGGCGCAGGCCGCCTCGTCCGTAGCCTGTCCGCACTGGACGCTGACGCGGCAAGAGGCCGCGATGACCTCCGGCGCGAGATCTTCGAACGCCAGCGTACGGCTGCCACTACACGCCGCGCCCGCCAAAGCCAGTGCCGCCAGAGAAAGGAAGGAGAAGGAGGCTCGCACGCGCCCATTCTCACATGAACGAGTGGTGCGCGCGTCGCGCAATCGTAACGAAATCAACGGCCTCGCTCATCGGTCGCACCTCTGGATGGTCATCGGCCCTACGCTTCGCGCGCGGCCCGCTCTGGTCGGCTACGCCGATGTGAGCCGTTTTGTACATCTCGGGGCTCAATAATCTGTGGCCTCGCGGACCCCGAGTCGCGCCTCCGCCCCGTTCGACCTGGAAACCTTACGCGAGACGCCCGGCCTGCTCGCCGAGTTCGAGCGCCTCGTGGCGCGCTGGTCGGTCGCGCCCCCGGCCGAATCGACCTTTGTCTGGCCGGAAGCCGTCGATGCGCCGCCGGAGTTGAAGGCCTTCTATGCGATCGCTCATACCTGGCCCGGCGCCCGGCTGTACGGTTCGCAGGATTTTCTGCGCCCGCTGGACCACCTCGCCCGCGATGGGGGCAAGCTGACCATCATCACGGAAAACCAAGGGAATTTCCGGATCGCGCTGGAAGCGACAAAGGACGCCAAGGAGAAGACGAGCGCCAAGGACGCCTGGATGCTCTGGGCCTGCACCTTCGGGCAGACGCGCCCATGGATGCCGATGGACGGCGCCCGGCTGCCCGACCTGCTGGTGACCTTCGGGATTCAGGAGCTGATGTTCGGCGCGCGCTTCCTGACCGCCAACAATCGCCACTTCATCGAGGACTGCCACGTGGGCGGCGGGTTCGTCCCGCTCTGGCGGGGCAGCTATGTCGACGACGCCGAGTGGACCTTCCTCTGGCATCCCGAGGGGGCGATCGCGGGGCGCATCGAAGGCGAAACCTGGTACTGGTGCGGGCAGACGCGGCAGGGACGGCTCTGGGAGTACCTGGGCGAGCCCGAACCGAACGTCTCGGCGATGCCGCTCGCGGGCCGCGCGTCGACGACGTAGCACGGCCGCGCAGCGACGGCCCCGGCAGGAATCCGCCGGGCGCGCTGCCGGGTCGCGCGCTAGATTGCGCGCCGCCCATGCACGACCTCACCAAGGGATCGATCGCCCGCAATCTCCTGCAGACGGCTAGCTTCATGCTGGTCGGGATGGTGTTCCAGACGCTGTACTTCCTGGTCGACCTCTACTTCGTCGGCCGGCTGGGCAAGTCGGCGGTCGCGGCGGTCAGCCTGTCGGGGAACCTGATGTTCTTCGTCCTGGCGCTGACGCAGACGCTGGGCGTCGGCACGACGGCGCTGATCGCGCACGCGACCGGGCGCAAAGATCGCGACGATGCGCGGCGCATCTTCAATCAGTCGCAGGTGCTGGCGCTTGCGGTCGGGCTCGTCTTCCTCGCGGTGGCGATGGCGATGCGCGACGGCTTCGCGCGCGGGCAGTCGGCCGATCCGGAGACGGCGCGCCTGGCGAGCGAATACCTGACCTGGTTCATCCCGTCGCTGGCGGGGCAGTTCGCGATGGTGGCGACGGGGGCGGCGCTGCGCGGGATCGGCGACTTCAAGCCGGGGATGATCCTGCAGACCGCGACGGTCGTCCTGAACATCGTGCTCGCGCCGGCGCTGATGTTCGGCTGGGGCACGGGGCATCCGCTGGGCGTGGCCGGGACGGCGATCGCGTCGTTCGTCGCCGTCGTCGTCGGCGTGGTGGGGTTGATCGGCTACGTCATCCGCAAGCGCGGCTACCTGGAGTTCGTCGCGCGCGAATGGAGGCCCCGGCTGGCGATGTGGGGTCGCATGCTGGCGATCGGGTTGCCCGCAGGCGCGGAGTTCGCGCTGATGGGCGTGTACATGGCGGTGGTCTATGCCATCACGCGCCGGTTCGGCGCGGGGGCGCAGGCGGGCTTCGGCATCGGCCTGCGCGTGATCCAGGCGGGCTTCATGCCCGTGGTCGCGCTGGGCTTCGCGGTCAGCCCGGTCGCGGGCCAGAACTTCGGCGCGCGCCTGCCCGAGCGCGTGCGCGCCACGTTCCGGATCGGCGCGCTGATGGCGATCTCGGCGATGGCGGTGCTGCTCGTAATCTGCCGCGTGGTGCCCGAACCGCTGGTCGGCGTGTTCAACAAGGATCCGGGCGTGCTGGCGGTGGGCGGCGAGTACCTGAAGATCGTCGCGTGGAACTTCGTGCCGTCGGGCGTGGTGTTCGTCAGCTCCAGCATGTTCCAGGCGCTGGGCAACACGATCCCGCCGCTGGCGAGCTCGCTGGTGCGCACGTGCTTGCTCGCGATTCCGGCCTACCTGATGTCGCGCATGCCGGGATTCGCGCTGAACTGGATCTGGTACCTGTCGGTCGCGGTCGTCGCGATCCACATGACGCTGAACCTCTTGCTGTTGCGCCGCGAATACCGCCGCAAGCTCGCGTTCGCCGCGCCGGCGGCGGCGCCGTCCGCGCCGGCGCTGGCCGCCGAATAGCGATTCAGTTTTCATTTTTCAGGACGGCCGAACGTCGCGGCCCAGAACGACTTGCCGCGGGCGAGCGGGACTTGCTGCGCCGCCAGCGCGACGAGGCCGGCGCGCGCGGCGAGGTCAGTGACGGTGTCGGGCGGAACCAGCCGCATCAGCGGCGACAGCGTCTGAAGGCGCGCGAAGCCGGTCTCGGAGATCGCGGCGTCGCCGCCCGGTAGCTGGAGAACGATCGAAACGGAGCCGCCCGGCGCGAGCCAGCCGGCGATCCGCGGCAGCAGCGCGGCCGGATCGACGTACTCGAACAGCAGCGCCGCGTGAATGAGATCGAGGCTGGCGGCCGCGAACGCGCAGGTCGTGACATCGGCGCAGATCCAGGTCGCCACGTCCGCGAGCGACGGGTGACGCGTCCGTGCGAGCGCGAGGTACTCGGGGTTCAGGTCGACGCCGACGAAGCGCCGCGTGACGGTCGGATCGACCGCCTCGAGTCCGGTGCCGGTGCCGCAGCCGAGCACCGCCACGCGCGCCGGGCGCCGGCGCGCGTAGACGTCGGCGAAGATCGCCGCCAGCGGCGCCAGCTGGTCGACGCCGGCCGCGCCCATGTGGCCCTCGTAGTCGGCGGCTGAAATCGTGAGCCAGGGATTGTCGGTCACTTCCCCACACATAGCAGACGCTGCGGATCGGCGACGTCTGCGAACGCTGTTATCATTTCGTGCGGGCGCACCCGCCGACGGCGGCGCCGGATTGAGAGGGCGCGATGGAGAGTCTGGAGAACCCGTTGGTTCAGATCCTTCTCTGGTTGGTCGCGGCGGCGGCCGCATTCTGGATCCTCGCTCCGGGCGTGATGTACCTGCTCCGCAAGAGCCGCTACTGGATCGACGTCAGCGAGAATCCCGCGGACGCCGAACCCGACGGCCGCGACCGGAAGTACGCAGCGCGCTTCCGCGAGTTCGTGGCGCTGGGATTCCGCGCGGCCGGCAAGATCGACGAGCACGGGCGGTTCATGAACCCGATGCTATGGAGCTGGCATTCCGGCGGTACGCGTTTCGTGGCGTCGCCCGACGGGAAGACGTTCGTCGGCTTTCACCGCGTCGGCGGTGGAAATCCACTGCGGACGACCGCCCATTCGACCTTCGAGGAAGGCGGTCTCATCATGACGGCGTCGCGCGGCACGCCGACGCCGACGAACGCGGAAGCCGGCGGCAACTACAAGTACGAAGCGGTCGGCGATGCGCAGGCCGACGAGCTGCTCGCGATGCACGCGCGGCGCACTGAGGAGTTTGCGCGCGCCCGCAGGCTCACCGTCAAGGCGGCGACCATGCGAGACATTGCTGCCGAGGACGAGAAGCACACGCGGCTCATGATGCCGAAGATGAAGCTCGGTCAACTCGGCTCGGTCGTCATCTCCCTGTTCCTGATGCCCGCGGCGATGACGGCGGCCATGATGGCCAGCGGACGGCTGGGGCCGGCCGCTCCGTTGATCTTCTGCGGTTGTGCCGCGCTCTACGCGCTGGTGCGCTGGTCGATTCTTCCCAGCCGCATCCCGATGATGGTGCGTATGGCGGTGATGGGCGCCGGACTCTTCATTCCGTCGATGTGGGCGATCAACTTGACGATGCCCGAGCAGTCCGTCGGGCGCGCTCTCGATCGCATGGACGCGAAGGTTGGCAGCGTCGATCCGGCGCGCGCGGCCGAACGGTCGGCGCGCATGGTCGATTGGATCGTCAAGCAGGGACGGACCTCGTGCAAGGCGCTGTTACCGCGCCTCGAGAACGCCGCCACGAAGCCGCAGACGCGCGCGGTCGCGCACGACGCGCTGGTGAGGCTGCAGGGATCCGATCTCGGCGCGACGCGCGCCGCGTGGGAAGCCTGGTGCGCCGAGGTGACGCGGCCGAAGCAATGACCGCGGTTACGAGACGGATTGAAACTGCGAGGTCGAGCGGCTGAACGTCGCCTTGAGCGTGACGAGATCGAAAGGCTCGCGCGTCGTCGGGTTCAGCAGCCGGCCTCCATCACCGAGGAGGCGGAGGAGATCGTGATACAGGCCGTACAGCGCGAGGCTGAGGGCCTGGACGGAATCCCCGCCCGCGACGTCCTGACCTTGCTCGAGCCCGCCTTCCAGAACGTAGGGACAGGACCACTGGTCGCCGACGGGATAGGGCTTGCCGACGATCCCTTTCAGGGGACGTTCGGCACCGCTCGCGTCGATCCAGACATAAGCAACGCTGGCCACCGCTTCGTCAATTTGCGCGCGCTTCATTCGATTTCGCGCGAAGGTACCATCGCAGGACGGCGACGCGATGAGAATCAACGCATGAGCTCGCGACAGAAGAATGGCGCCGACATTTTGTTTGTAGCGCTCGTCGCGCTCGTCGTGGTTGCGACAGGATGCGGAGATGGCCGCGCGGCGGGCCCCGGCGGCGGTGCGGGCAGCGGCGCGTGGGCGATCGCCGTGGACGCCACAAACGTCTACTGGACCAACCAGGAAGCGCGCACGGTGATGAAGGTTCCGATCGCCGGCGGGACGCCGGTGACGCTCGCGATGGGCGCGACCGCGACGGAGATGCCGTGGGATCTGGCGGTCGACAGCGACGCCGTCTACTGGAACTACTACTCCAGTCCCGGTTCGGTGATGACCACGCCGCTGGCGGGCGGAACACCGGCGACGGTGGCGGCGCAACAGAACGGCCCCCGGAACCTCGCGGTCGCGAACGGAAACGTCTACTGGATCAACCTCTGGGTGCTCGGCGACAACTCGGGCGCCGTGATGGCGGCACCGCTCACCGGTGGCCCACCGGTGACGCTCGCGTCGGCGCAGGACGATCCGAACGGGATCGCCGTCGACGTCGACGGCATCTTCTGGTCGAACCTCGGCGGCACGATCATGAAGATGTCGAGCATCGGCGCCGGTGGTGTGCCGGTGGTGCTCGCGTCTGCGCAGCCGGGACCGCAGCACCTCGCGGTGGACGGCACCAACGTCTATTGGACGAACGTCGGGGCGATCGATAACGGCTCGGTGATGAAGGTCGCCGAGGCCGGCGGAACGCCGGTGGCGCTCGCGACGGGCCAGCAGGGTCCGTTCGGCATCGCGGTCGACGGGACCAGCGTGTATTGGACGGACGTGACGCGGGTGATGAAGGTGGCGATCGCCGGCGGTACGCCCGTCGTCGTCGCGTCGGGCCAGCAGCGCGCGACGGACGTCGCGGTCGACGCGACCAGCATCTACTGGACCGACACGGACGCCGGCACGATCATGAAGGTCGCGAAGTGACCGCGGCGGACGCCCAGAGCAGGGCGTGGTGGTCGACCGCGGCGTGCGTCATCGCGCCGGCCCCGTACCCCACACTTTCACCGGCGCGCTGATCGTGTACGGGTGCGCGCTGGCGGGAAATCGCCAGCGGATCGCCGCCCGGTGCAGGCAGTCTTCCAGCGGCGTTCCCGCGAGGCCCGTCCCCATCAGCTCCGCCGACGGCACCGACCCGTCCTTCCTGACGTCGATGACAAGCGTCCCTTCGGCTCTGAGATCGGGCGCCAGCTTCAGCTGGCGATCGACGCAGCTCTTCATCTCGTTCCGGTGAGACGCAATGATGTCGCGCAGTCGCTGCGTGCGTTCGCGGGCGCGATCGCGGTCGGAGAACGCGCCGGCCGGGAGGCCCGCGTCGGGAGGAGGCGGCGCCGCGATCGGAGGCGGCGGTGCGACGGGCGCGGACGAACGCGCCATGGTCATCGCGGGCGGAGGCGCCGGCGCCGGAGCAGGTGCTGACGCGGTCGCTGCTGGCGGTGTCGCGGACGGTGGCGGCGCCGCGGGCTCTGATGGCGGCGCAGCGGGCTCGGACGGTGGTGGCGGAGCGGGCGGTTCGGGAACTGCAACGGGTTCTGTCGGCGCCGGTGTTGGCGCCGGTGTCGCGACGGCCACGGCGGTCGCGGGCTTCGGCGGCGCGTCGATCGTCGATTCGGGACAGCCGTGCGCGATCAGCCAATGCCGCTGCACCTTCGGGCCGCGCAACCGGCTGTACGCCTTGTGCCGCGCCTTGAGGCAACGGGCCCGGGCGGCGTCGTCAGCTTCGCTCGCGCAGTTGGCGGCGACGACCGCCGACTCGCATGACGTGAAAAGGTCACCTTCCGACGCAACCGTGCCTTCGTTCGTCGTCACCGGCGCGCAGCCGATGACGACCAGCGCTGCTCCAAATACAGCCGCCGCAGGGCTCGTCACGGCGGAGGCATTTATCTGCCTGCGGCAGCGATGCGATGCGACTGTTCGGTGACAGTTCTCTTACGGAAGTCGAACATGCATTCCGTAATCTGGGGAGGTGCGGTACAGGAATCGCAAATGGAAGCCGCGCGTCGTTTCGCGATCCTCGCGATCGCGGGCAGCCTGCCGTTGATGACGATCGCGTGCGGCGACGACCAGCCCAGGCTGGTCGCGTGTTTGCCGACCGGTGGTGGCGGCGGCGCATCGGCGATGGGACATGGAGGAAGCGACGGCGGAGCCGGTGGTGGCGGCAGCGGGCAGACGGGCCGCGGTGGATCGATCGGGAGCGCAGGCGTCGGCGCCGCGGGCCGCGGTGGCGGCGCAGCGGGAAGCTCGGGCGTCGGCGGGCGCGGCGGAAGCGGTGGCGCGGCCGGGACTACCGGCGTTGCGGGGCGAGGCGGAACAGGCGGCGCAGCCGGAGGTTCGACGGGCGCCGCTGGTAAGGGCGGGCGGGGCGGCGCCGGCGGCGCGGCGGGGAGCGGCGGCACGGGCGGGACGGGTGTGGTCGCCACGCCCGGTTACAGCGGCTGCTCGCACGTCGGGGGCGTCGATCGCATTCGCGTCACGAAGATCCAGAGCGCGAGCGGCCTGTGCTTCGACTTGAACTTGTGGCTGACCGGGCACGAGGAGTCGCCCGACTTGCCGCTCCCGCAAAACTGGATGCTGATGAACGCGATCGCGCGGCCCTGCGCCAGCAGCGACGCTTCCGCGACCGCGAGCGCCGTCAGCGGAACGGTCGACTGGCCGCCGCAGGTCGCGTTCAACTTGCCGCCGACGGTCAACGTGGACGTGACACTGACGTTCTCCGGTTCGGGTAATGACGGCGGAGTTCCCGCGAGCGAACGCCTGAACGGGCAGAACGTCGACATCCGGACGAACTGCCCGTAAAAAACATTGCCGCCCGTGTCGATCGGGCCCACCTTCGTTCGTCGCCTGTATGGAGGGCAATGACCATGCGATTCATCATCACGGCTGGGCCGGGTGACACGAAGGCCGAGGGTTTCCCCGCCGGTCCCGACGGGTCGTTCGACCAGGACCTGTTCGCCAAGTACATGAAGTTCAACGAAGAGCTGCACAAGGCCGGCGTGCTTGTCGCGTCCGAGGGCATCAACCCCGGGCTGAAGGGTGCGCGGGTCGGCGTCGTCGGCGGTAAGCGCACCGTGCTCGACGGTCCTTTCACGGAGACCAAGGAGCTGATCGGCGGTTTCTACCTCGTCGACGTGGGTTCGCTGGACGAGGCGATCTCGTGGGCGCTGCGCTGCCCCGTCGGCCTCGATTCGGCGAACCTGCTGGAGATCCGGCCGCTGACCGATCTGGAGGACATTCCGGCCGAGCTGCGCGAGCTCAGCGCCCGGGTCGCGCCTGCGTGGACCGCGTCGGTGACCGGCGGCGACAAGCCGCGATAGTTTTCATTAGCCGCGATCCCGCGCTTCGCGATGGGTCGGCTAATCGCCGGCGGCCTTCGATTTCGCGCGCGTCGGGCTGCCGTCGAATCCGTAGACCGGGACGGACGACGTCTTCGCCTTGGAGGTCTCGATGATCTTGTAGTAGCCGGGCCCGCGCTCGACGGTCAGGCCCACCGAGTCGAGCGCGCTCAGGAACATGGCGAACGCTTCGTCGCGCGTCATCGCGCCCTGCGAGACCACCGTGACCTTCTTGCCGCCGGTCAGATGTCCCGGCAGCACGAACGTCTTGCACGTGATCGACGAGATCCACGCGACAAGCTCGGGGAGCTCGACCTCCGGTTTGAGGTTCATCTTCACGGCCCGCTTGCCGGCGGGGATCTTCTGGCAGGTGTTGAACCCGAGGTCGGTCACCGGTTGCGCCGTCGAGGGCGGCGCGGCGGGCGCCGGCGGGGGCGGCGGCGTGGCCACCGGCGCGGGAACCGTGCGTGGCGGCACCCGCACGAGGCCCACGCCGCCGTCGCGGTTTCCGCCCGCATCGCGCAGGGTCAAGGTCATCCCGCCGTCGGCGCTGCCAGCGAGGCGCTTCCACCGCCGGAACCGCCGGCGCGCGAGGAGACCTCCGTCCGCGTTCCCTCCCGGGGCAGGGCCGGTCGCCGCGGGCGGCTCAGGCGGTTCGGGCGGTTCGTCGGCTCCGGGGCCGGCGCTGGAAAGTCCGTCGAGCGCGCACAACAGCAGCACCGCAAGCGCGACGGCGGAGGCCACCTTTATCAGCGAAGCTCGGGTCAACATCCGCAAGCATAACCCCGACGGGGGGCCGAGGAAGCTGAACAACTGTCAACGCACGAGCGCTGTCGCCGCGGCCAGTGCGCCCGCCGCGATGCCCACCAGGATCGCGTCGCGGTAGATCCCTTTCGAGACTTTGCGGCTCGCCGCGAGATCGGGGGCAGGCGCGGGTTCGGTCGAGAAGTCGTCGTGCTCGATCGTTCCCTGGCCGGCGCGCATGACGCAGGTGTGGCGGCTCGCCTGCAGGAAGCCGATCGCCGACGCCGCCGCCGGCAAGAACACCACCGCGCGGGCAGCCCACGGCGCGCGAAAAATCAGCCCGGCACCCGCCGCAGCGACGGAGATCCCGGCCCACTGGAACCCGAAGCGCCGCCGGCGGCGAATCCCCGCGGGGGCGATGTTGGGCGCGCACTCGTCGATCCGGCTGTCCATTTCAATACAATGTTAGCCATTCCCGGGTTAGGAAGGTGGCTGAACCATGGCGACGATGATCGAGGCGGTCCAGGGCGACATCACCAAGCAGGACGTCGACGCGATCGTGAACGCCGCAAACACCAGCCTGCTGGGCGGCGGCGGCGTCGACGGCGCGATCCACCGCGCGGCGGGACGCGAGCTGCTGGAGGCGTGCCGCAAGATCGGCGGCTGTCCGACGGGCGAAGCGCGCATCACGCCGGGCTTTCGTTTGACGGCGCGCCACGTGATTCACACCGTCGGCCCCGTCTGGCACGGCGGCGCGCGCGGCGAGCCGGCGCTGCTGGGCCACTGCTACACGGGGTCGCTCCACTTGGCCGTCGAGCATGGCCTGCAGTCGATCGCCTTTCCGTCCATCAGCACCGGCGCGTACCGCTTTCCGATCGATCGCGCCGCGAGCATCGCAGTCGACATCGTGCGCCAGTACGTCGCGCTTCCGTCGGCATCGGGATTGAAGCTGGTTCGCTTTGTCTGTTTCAGCGAGGACGATCTCGCCGTCTACCAGCAGCTGCTCCAGTCGGCTCCGTGATCGAAGCGTAGATCGAAGCGTAGGTGGTAGACCGGTGTCGCGCCGTTACGTCAGTGGCCGCATCACTTCGGCTGCGGTTCCATCGTGTCGGCCAGGCATTCGGGGCAGTAGGCCTTCTCTTCGCTCACGTGGCCGCAGATGCGGCAGGTGAAGCGGGGTGGATCGCCGCTCTGCTCGCGCTTGGGCTGCTCGCGCGCCTTCCGCCACTCCTCCGCCTCCTCCCGAGCCTGAACCGGGTCGACGAGCTTCTTGAGGCTCTCGACGATAGACACGCAACGAAGCTAGCACACGCGCGATCAGGTCGCCTGCGACTTGAGGTCGACCAGCCAGGCGTTCACGTCCGGTTCAGGATAGCGGTCACGCGCGGCGGGCCTGCCGTCGGAGCCGTCGTACCAGCGCAGCCAGGCCGCGTTCGTGGCGTGGTTCTCGCCGGTGAGATGCTTCAGCGCGCCCTGCAGCGCGATCGCATGCTCGGGAAAGTGACGATCGCGGAGCCATTCGATGCAGAGGTTCACCGCGCGAACGTCCCGGGTGACGACCGAATGCATGATCCAGCGGCCGACCCAGGTGAAATCGGTCGCGAACCAGCCGATCCATTTCCAGCTGCCCCACCAGACGAGCGAGTCGAAAAGGTCCAGCTCGGACCGCTCGAATTCGCGCGCCACAGCGGCGGCGCGCGCGGCCGCCGCAGCGTGATCCCATCCGCCGTCGGGCGCGGGCGCATGTGCATCGGCGCGCGCTCCGGAGCGCGACGCCAGAAACAGCGCCGCGCGGGACGCCGCCGGCTCGTCTCCGTCGACGCTCCAGTCGCCGTCGGTGGGCGTCTCGATCGAGATGCGCTCGCGGCTCTCGCGGTTCTTCAGATCCATCCACGTCCAGTTACGGTCGCGTGGACGGTTGCAGTCGCCGTCGGAGTCGTAGTTGACCTGTCCCCACAGGTAGTAGGGGATCTCGGCGAAGTACGGGCGCGCGCCGCCCGGCAGCAGCTGGTGGATCACCCGCTAGCGTGCGTCGTCGAGCGCACCCGCGCCGCAGGAAGCCGCGGTCTCGTCGAACCAGCGCTCGATGACCATGACGTTGTGGAGCTCGGCGAACGACACGATGGTGTCGCGCAGGATCCAGCGCGGGTTGATGAGGTGACCGGGACCAACCGGGAGCGCGGTGAACCCGACCTGCCGCGGGCTGGCCGCGTCCAGACCGCAGGGATCGGCGACCGGTATCTGGAGCGACTGCAGCGGGATGCCATCGATGACGTACGCCGGGTGCTCGCCGTTGATCTCCTCGATGGCGAACGCCGCGCGGGCGGCCGTCGGGATCAACACCCACGAACAAAGCAGAAAGACCGTGGCCGCGAGCGCCCACCGCCGCAACGCGATCAGCAGGAAGACACCTGCGAACGGCAAGATCATCGTCCACAGGGCGGGCGGCGACAGGTAGTCGGCGGCAAGCGCCGCCACCGCCAGCACCGGCGGCACCTCGCGCCGCCAGTTGAACTGCCCATTGTGCTTGCGACCAAACGTTCCGGTCATGGGCATCAGTCTACTCCTTTGCGACGTCCGTAGGTCGCGAACTTTGCTCGTACCCGCAGCATCTCGCGCGCCGGCAGGATGACTGGTGTTCCCGCTACCCGGGCCTGTATGTACTGCGCGCACAGCGCCTCGATCTCCTCGGCCAGCGCCCGCGCGGACGCGAGGTCGGCCCCGAGCGCGAGCAACCCGTGGTTGGCGAGCAGGCAGGCCCGGCGCCCGCCCGACAGCGCCGCGAGCGCGTTGCGCGACAGCGCGGCCGTCCCGTAGGTCGCGTAATGCGCGCAGCGGATGTCGTCGCCGCCCGCCTTCGCGACCATGTAGTGGAACGCGGGGATGCGCCGGCGCAGGCAGGACAGCGCCGTCGCTGCCGTCGAGTGCGTGTGGACGACGGCGCCGACGTCGGGGCGGCTGCGGTAGAGGTCGCGGTGGATGCGCCATTCGCTGGACGGCGCCAGCCGCCCGCGCGCGCGCCCGTCCGCGGTGACGAACGCGATCGAGGCGGCGTCGACCTCGTCGCACGGCACGCCGGTCGGGGTGATCAGCATGCCGCCCGCCGCCCGCGCGGACACGTTGCCGGACGTGCCCGCGTACAACCCGCGCGCCATGAGCCAGCGAACCGTTTCGGTGACGGAGCGTCGCGCGCGCGCCTCGGTCACGGCGCGCCTTTCGCCGCGGCGCGCTCGGGGAGGAGCTGCGCGAGCCCCTCGCGCGACGC
>Ga0310810_10007710_pt1 | contig 12316 bp, 12 predicted proteins | sample NCmetagenome_FD_207641 | JGI IMG/M metagenome (GOLD analysis project Ga0310810, IMG submission 207641) | Soil microbial communities from experimental microcosm in Duke University, North Carolina, United States - NC | ecosystem: Engineered > Artificial ecosystem > Soil microcosm > Unclassified ... | reverse complement strand
CACTTCGGCGGAGCGAAGGTTGGAGCGGGAAACGGGATTCGAACCCGCGACTTCGACCTTGGCAAGGTCGCACTCTACCACTGAGTTATTCCCGCCCGCTCAGAACAGCTAGCGTACCACAGCCGATCAAGCCCAAGCAAGATACGCGCCCCTCGATCGGCCTATAATCGACTCGCTCCCCTCGCGCGCGGCTCATCCCATCACGCGTGCGAATCGTCGCCCCCGCGCGCAGGCCGGTCGTCCGTCGTCACATCGCGAGGTGCCGCATATGGAGTACCACGATCTGAATCTTCGGCCATCGTCCGACGATTTACCCATACTGCTGCCAGAGCCAGTCGACGCGCCTCACAACGGGCCGAAGATCGCGGCGGCAGCACTGCTCCTGATCGCTGTCGCGGTGACAGGCTATTTCATCTTCCGGAACCGGACCGCTCCGGCACCGGTCACCACCGCCGCACCCGTGGCCGCCCCCTCCGCGCCAACCGATGCCGCATCGCCGCTCGGCGCTGAAGCCCCTGCAATCGACCTCCCGCCGCTCGATCAGAGCGACGAGGTGGTGCGCGGGCTGGTGAAGGAGCTGACCTCGAATCCCAGCGTGCTCGCGTGGCTCACGACCAAGAATCTGATTCGCAACTTCACCGTCGTGGTCACCAACATCGCAGCTGGTGATCCTGTCACGAAACAGGTGCCGGCGCTGAGACCGCGCAGCGGCTTCCAGGTCGATGGGCGGGGCGAGGATTACTCGATCAGCCCGCGAAGCTACGCGCGATACCTGCCGCTCGCGACGGCGGCGTCTTCGGTTCCGCCTGAGAATCTTGCAAAGCTCTATACGACCCTCAAGCCGCGCATCAACGAGGCCTACAGCGAGCTTGGCCAAGCCGATACGACCTTCGACCAGACACTCGAACGCGCCCTCGTCCTGCTTCTGAAGACCCCTGTCCCGGAAGGCCACATCGCCGTCCAACCAAGCCGAGCCGTCGAGTATCGCTTCACCGATCCGGCGCTCGAGAAACTGACGCCGGCGCAGAAACTGCTGATCCGTCTGGGCCCCGAGAATCAGAGAACGGTTCAGATGTCCCTGCGGAATATTGCTCTGGCCCTGGGGATCCCGCCGGCGAGACTTCCCTAGCCGGGAACTCAATCGGCGCGATGACCGTCTTCATCGGCATGGATCGATCCTGCAGGTCACTGCCAGCGGCGGCCATACTCCTGGCCGCCGCGATCCCTCTCGCCGCCTGTAACGTCGATGTCCGGAAGCACGACGCCGACGGGAAGGCCGACGTCGACGTCACAACCCCGATCGGCAACGTCTCGGTTCGCACGAACGTCGAGACACCCGATACGGGCATGGCCGTGTACCCGGGTGCCCGACCACTCCGCGACAAAGACGAGCCTGAGAGCGCCGACGTCAACGTGGGCGGATCGCTCTTCGGGGTGAAAGTCGTCGCCGCAAAGTTCGAGAGCAGCGATGCGCAGGACCGCATCGTCGAGTTCTATCGCAAGGATCTGGCCTCCTTCGGCGAGGTCACCGAGTGCCGCGGCAATGTGGACTTCCGTCGCGACAGCTCCGGCACGCGCCGGCCGGTCTGCAAGGAAAAACTCTTCGAGCACGAACTGAATCTCGTCGCCGGGACCGAAGAGGATCAACACATCGTCGCCGTCAAGCCGCGAGGCGACGGGACGGAGTTCTCTCTCGTGCACGTCCAGACGCGCGGGAAGGGCTGAGGATCTTGGCTAGGGCGTAGGAGGACGAAGCCCGGAGTTGATCTTGGCCCTGAACATGCGATCGCAACGGGGTCATGAATGATGACGACCGCCAGACATTAGGAAAAACGGGCGAAGAGCTCGCCTCCCGGGAACTGGAGCGCCGCGGGTACGTGATTCTTGCCCGGCGGTACCGGTCGCGATTCGGCGAGATCGACATCGTGGCGCGGGATGCCGAGGTCACTGTGTTCGTTGAAGTCAAGGCGAGGGCCGGCAACGAATTCGGCGGCGGCGCGGCCGCCGTCACACTGTGGAAACAGCGCCGTATCGCGCAGATGGCGCTCGACTACCTCTCTCGCCACAGCCTTCACGATCGCCCTTGCCGCTTCGACGTCGTCACCGTCGACGTCCACGACAACGAGCCGGCGATCGTCGTCTACGCCGACGCGTTCGAAGCCCCGGGTTGAGTCCACGTCCCGTCGCTTATACGATGGGCTGGACACCTGGAGGTTACCCAATGAAACGATTCGTGCCTCTTGCACTGTGCGTCGCGCTCGTCGGCGCGGCCGCCTGCTCGGGCCGATCGGGCCCGCAGTTCGACCGGTCCGACGTCGACAGCATCAACAAACTAATCGAGCAACTCAGAACCGCCTTCAACGCCCATGACTCGGCAAAGGCGGCGGCCCTGTATTCAACCACCGGCGTCGTCATGCCGCCGAACCGGGCGCTGATGCGCGGCCGGCAGTTCGTGCAGCAGTACTACGATGACCGATTTGCGGAGGGCGCATCCGATCTGGAGATGACCGCCGCCGATGTCTCGGGTCAGGGCAGCCTCGCGTACGCCAGCGGCGACTATCGCCTCAACCTGGCCCCCAAGACCGGCGAGAAACGACGCGATCGCGGCAAGTTTCTCTGGGTGTTTCGCAAGACCAACAACGTCTGGACAATCGAATATGTGATTTTCAGCAGCGACTTCGTCGCGCCGCCGAGCGCATAAGCAGCAGAGTTCCGGCCATCATATGGACGGCGGGTCGCAAGACCCGCCGACGCTCAAGTGCCGCGGCCGGGTCGGGCGAAAAGCCGGACACTACGAGAGGCTTCCGATGGCCTGGTCCAGGATGCCGATGGCCGTATCGGCCTGCGCCGTGGTCAGCACGAGCGGCGGCGACAGGCGAATGGCGTTTTGACCGGCGCCAAGCACCAGCAGCCCTCGCTTGAAGCACTCGTGGACGATGCGATCGCGCTCGGTTGTAGCGCGTTCCTTGGTCTGACGATCGCGAACGAGCTCGATGCCAATCATCAGGCCGCGGCCGCGGACGTCGCCGATGATCTGATGCTTGTCCATCAGCGCCTTCACGCCGGCAATCACATGGGCGCCGACGACCTCCGCGTTCTTCACGAGACCGTCGCGCAACAACGCGAGCGTGGCGAGCGAGGCGGCACACGACACCGGGTTCCCACCGAACGTACTGGCGTGCGTACCGGGCGGCCACGAGACGATGTCCGATCGCGACGTCATCACGCCCAACGGCAAGCCGGAGGCGATCCCCTTCGCCATCGTCACGACATCGGGCGTCACGCCGGTATGCTCGATCGCGAACATCTTGCCCGTGCGCCCCATCCCTGACTGCACTTCGTCGACGATGAGGAGCATCCCGAACCTTGTGGCGATCTCGCGTAGCCTCTCGTGAAACAGGTTCGGCGGCACGACGTAGCCGCCTTCACCCTGGATCGGCTCGACGATAATCGCAGCCACATCTTCAGGGTGCACGAGGTGCACGAACAGCTGCTCCTCGATGAAGCGCAGGCACTCGGCCGCGCACGTGTCGGGATTGAGACCAATCGGACAGCGATAGCAGTTCGCGTACGGCGCGTGGAACACACCGGGCACGAGCGGTGCGAAACCGCGGCGCTGCGTCAGCTTGCTCGCGGTGAGCGAGAGCGATCCCATCGTGCGGCCATGGAACGCTCCGAAGAAGGCGATGAGGTTCTGCCGCTTCGTGTAGTAGCGCGCGAGCTTGAGCGCAGCTTCGTTGGCCTCGGTCCCGGAGTTTGCAAAGAAGGAACGATGCGGCCCGGGCATCGGGACGATCGCCGACAACTCTTCCCCGAGTCGCACTTGCGGCTCGTAGTAGAAGTCGGTGCCCGACATGTGCAGGAACTTCTGCGACTGCTCGACGATCGCCTTGACCACCTCCGGGTGCGAGTGGCCGGTAGACGTTACGGCGATGCCGGCGGTGCAGTCCAGGAAGACGTTGCCGTCCACGTCTTCGACGAACGCCCCTTCCCCGCGCGCCATGACGAGCGGGTAGTCGCGCGTGTAGGAGGTCGAGACGACCTTCGCGTCACGCTCGATGAGCGCCTTGGCCCGCGGACCGGGTAGCGCGGTCTTGAGGGCTGGCCCGTTCATCTCACTTCTTCTTCCATCTCGTGCCCGAAGGACCGTCTTCAAGAAGCACGCCACGATCGGACAGCGACACGCGAATCCGATCCGCCTCGGCGAAGTCGCGCCGCTGCCGCGCGGCCTTCCGCTCCTCTATCATGCGCTCGATCTCTTCGAGAGGAATGGGCGGCCGCGCATCCTCTGCGCGACGCAGCGAGACCACGCCGAGCACGCGATCGAACTCTTCAATCGCCGATCGAACGGCCGCCGCATCGGCCGCGCTCATCTTCCCAGCGTCGATGGCGGCGTTGCTGCTCTTGACGAGATCGAACACAGCAGCGAGGCCGGCGGCGGTGTTCAGATCGCTTTCGAGCGCTGCCGTGAACGCGTCGCGCGCCTTCGCAACAGCAGTCGCGACCTCTTCCGATCGATCGTGCCCCGTCACGCCGTCCAACCGTACAAGGAAATCGACGATGCGGCGCAGTGATTCTTCGGCCTGCTCCATCCCCGACCACGTGAAGTTCAACTGCTTCCGGTAGTGCGACGACAGGAGCAGATAGCGAAGCGCGGACGGCCGGAATCCTTTGGCCACGATGTCGGGGACCGTGTAGACGTTGCCGAGCGACTTCGACATCTTCTCGTTCTCGACGAAGAGATGTTCGACATGCACCCAGAAACGTGAGAAGGTCTCCTTCGTCGCGCCTTCGGCCTGCGCGATCTCGTTCTCGTGATGCGGGAAGATCAGATCCACGCCGCCGGCGTGGATGTCGATCGGCGCGCCGTCGAGGAGCCGCAACGCCATCGCCGAGCACTCGATGTGCCAGCCTGGACGGCCCGGCAAACCGGCGCACTCCCACGTCGGCTCTCCGGGCTTGGCGCCCTTCCACAGGACGAAGTCCCGGGCATCTTCCTTCGAGTACTCATCGAGGTCCACGCTTGCACCGGCATGCAGGCTCTGCTGATCGAGACGAGCCAAACGGCCGTAGGTCGGCAGCGTTTCGATCTTGAAGTAGATCGATCCGTCGCGTGTGTACGTGTGCCCGTTGCGCTCGAGCGCGACGACCATGTCGCACATCGCCTGCATGTTGGCATCGTCGGTCGCGCGCGGAGTGTGCTCGGGCATCTCGATGCCAAGGAGCTCGGCATCGGATCGAAAGGCGTTGACCCACTCCTCGGTGTACTCGCGCAGAGGTTTGCCGGCCGTGACCGATCCCGCGATGGTCTTGTCGTCGACGTCGGTGTAGTTCATGACGCCGTCAACGTCGTGACCGCAGAGGTACCTCAGCGTGCGGCGCAGAACATCGATACAGACAAACGTGCGGAAGTTGCCGATGTGACCGCGCGCGTACACCGTCAGCCCGCAGGCGTACATCCGCACGGTGTTCCCGCGCGAAGGCGAGAACGGCTCCTCCTGCCGGGTGAGGGTGTTATAGAGGCGAAGCATGACTGCCGTCAGGGTTCAACGGCGACGGTACGCCCGTCGATGAGGAACTCGAGTGGGCCGGCATCGCGTCGGACCACGACCGAGATCGTGCGTTCGGGAGAAGCCTCTGTCAGGCACGCATGCACGGCCGCTTCGACTGACACGGCAAAGGTTTCGGCCTCCGCGCTGGCGCACGACGCGTAGCGCGCGGCCTGGACGGCCAAGCTCCGCACGATCGCCACAAACTGTGGCTCGCGTGGAACCGAGATCGAGAACTGGAAGGTGCTCGCGTCCACGCTACACGCAGAATCGGCTGAACAGACGATCGGCCGCCCGCCGATCGGCGTCGATTTGCTCGCGCAGTGCGTCCACGTCGGGGAACTGACGTTCGTCCCTGACGCGCTGCACGAATCCCAGCCGCACCGGGCGGCCGTAGAGATCAGCGGAATGGCGGAGGAGATGGGTCTCGATCGTCAACTCCTTTTCACCGAAGGTCGGGCGGATACCGATGTTGGTGATGCCGGCGTGCACGACGCCGTCAATCGTGCTGGTGGTGGCATAGACGCCGTGCGGCGGAATCAGCTCGTTCTCCGTCTCCAGGTTCGCCGTGGGGAATCCGATCTCGCGGCCACGCTTGCGTCCCGCGACAACGGTCCCGTCCACGAAATACGGATGTCCGAGCAACGCGCCGGCCTCGTCCACGCGACCTTCAGACACCAGCCGGCGGATGCGTGTGCTGCTCACCACGAAGTCCTTGTAGCGTACTGGATCGATCTTGTCAGCCCGAAAACCATAGTGCTGGCCGAGCGTGCGCAGCACCGTGAAATTCCCGCTCCGTCCGTGGCCGAACAGGAAGTTGGCCCCAACCCATACCTCCGAGACCCGCAACCAGTCCACCAGCACCGTCCGGACGAACGTTTCGGGGTCCCACTCCGACAGCTCGCGAGTAAACCGCACGACGGCGACGCAGCTGATGCCCGCCGCGTGAAGCGCCTCGAGCCGTTGCGCTTTTGTCATGAGCAACTTCGGCGCCTTGTCCGGCCGCAGGACGCGCGGCGGATGAGGATCGAAGGTCATCGCCATTGGTGTGCCGCCATGTTCGGCGGCGCCACGCCTGACGCGCTCGATGATCTTGAGATGGCCGCGATGCAAGCCGTCGAAGTTGCCAAGCGCCAGGACCGGATGGACCAGCCATGGCGGCCGGGGGTCGTCCGGGAAGTGGATGGTTTCCATTCACTCCACGTCGACTCGCACATCGAGCACGAGCCCATCATATGCCAGTTCAACGCCTGCGGGCAGGCGCGCGCTGGTCGCGGCGTGCCCGAGGTCGTGCGTCATGTGCGTCATGTAGGCACGGCGTGGCTTCAACCGTGCGATGACGTCGAGCGCCTCGCTCACGCTGAAGTGCGTCACGTGCGGCCTGTCGCGCAACGCATCGATCACGAGTGTATCGACACCGTCCACGAGCGCCATCGACTCATCGTCGATGCGATTGCAGTCGGTCAGATAGGCGAAGTCGCCGAATCGAAACCCGAGCACGGGCATGTCCCCATGCCATACCGGCACGGGGACGACGCGAATCCCGTTGATCGTCAACGGCCCACGTATCTCGTGTGCGTCGATCTTGGGGACGCCTCCGCCCTTCCGCACAACGCCATCGAAGATGTAGTGAAACGTGCGCCACACCGTCTCCCAGGTCGCCGGGCTCGCGTAGCACGGGATCGACTTGCCGCTGATCGCATTGAAGCGCCTGACCTCGTCGAGGCCGAGGATGTGGTCGGCGTGCGAATGCGTGAGCAGGATGGCATCGAGGCGCTTCACCTCAAAGGTCAGCGCCTGCTGCCGAAGGTCGGGTCCGGCATCGACGAGGATGCTGGCATACGACGGCACATCGAGATAGATCGACGGGCGCAGGCGCTTGTCGCGCGGGTCGTCCGAACGGCAGACCGCACACTCACAGGCGATCATCGGCACGCCGTGCGACGTGCCCGTACCCAGAAAGGTGACTCTGGCTGGTTTCATCCCGCGACTCGGTCGGGACGACCCTGGGTGTCAATCCACGGGGTCACCCCTCGACGGGACTGGGGGTGATGGTGACCTGGTCGAACCATCAAGGGATGATGATGCGAGGAGGCTCCTGCGGCGCGCTCTGCGTCGCCTCGACGTACCGCATCTGGAGCTCGTAAACGATTTGCTCCAGCAGTTGGCGCTCTTCGGCCGTCAGGTTGCCCCGCGTCTTTTGCTCGAGCAGCGCGAGGATCTCGATGATCTGATGCGCCGCGGCCACGTTGGCCTGGCCAGCCTGTCCCGTCACCGGATCCGGCACGTCGCCGAAATGAAAAGCGGCGGTGTGCGCCAGTGAGAGGACAAAGCCCACGAAAGTGACGTCGCTCGACTCCTGCTTGTTCTCAGCCATTCATGGTTGCCGTGCGTTTGCTCATCGGGTTGGAGGCCGTGGCCCGATCGTAGCACGCGACTTCTCCACTTTCCTTCTCCCCCCCGGCCTGGGTGTTAGCATGACGCCGTGGAGCACATTGTCGGGTCGAAATTCGAGCGCCTGGTCGAGATCATGCGCAGATTGCGCGCGCCAGACGGCTGCCCCTGGGACCGCGAGCAGACACCAGCATCGCTACGCCCATTCGTCCTCGAAGAGACGTACGAGGTCCTCGAGGCCATCGAAAGCGGATCGCCGGCGAACCTCTGCGAAGAGCTCGGCGACTTCCTCTTCGAGGCGGTGTTCCTGGCGCAGATGAGCGACGAGGACGGGCACTTCGGCATCGGCGACGCCATTGACGCCATCTGCGACAAGCTCGTGCGGCGTCATCCCCACGTCTTCGCTCGCGGCGCGGACGACTCACCGCTGACGAGCACGCAGGTCATCGAAAAATGGGAGACGCTCAAGGCACGCGAGCGCGAAGCCGCCGGGCTGGCGGGTAAGAAGACCAAGACTGCGCTCGGCGGTATACCGAAGACCTTGCCTTCACTGCTGCGCGCGTACGAGATCAGCTCTCGCGCCGCCGCCGTCGGCTTCGATTGGGCCAAGGCCGACGATGTGCTCGACAAGATCGACGAGGAGGTCGCCGAAGTGCGCCAGGAGGTCGAGTCGGGCGCGACCGGCCATCTGTCGCGCGCCGAAGAAGAAATGGGCGACCTGCTCTTTGCGATCGCCAATCTCTCGCGCAAGCTGGGGGTCGAGCCCGAGGCGGCGCTGCGGCGCGCGAACGAGAAGTTCACCGCCCGCTTCGACGCGGTTGAGCAGGCGTTCGCATCACGGGGCCAATCGCTTTCGTCTGCCACGCTGGAAGAAATGGAAGGTGAGTGGGCGCGCGCCAAAGGTCAAACGTCAAATGTCAAAGGTCAAGGGTAAACGCAACGGTGCTCAGTCTCAGGTGCAATGAGCAAGGTCAAACGTGCGGGGTCAAGGTCGACCTGGTACTTTGACCCTGGTACTTTGACCCTGGTACTTTGCCCTGATACCTATACCTTTGCCCTCACTTTTGACCCTTGACCTTTGACATTTGACCTTCGTAGGTTCCGTACACAACCTCGTGACCGTCAGTTTCGAGAGTAATTTGGCCATGCAGATCGGTCCGCAGCACCGTGGCCCCACTCGCCTCGAGGCGCTGAATAACCTCCGGCGCGGGGTGGCCGAACGTATTCCCACGCCCGACGCTGATCAGCGCGAACTGCGGTCGCCATGCGGATAGAAGCTCCTGCGAGGTAGACGTCCGGCTGCCGTGGTGCGCGACCTTGAGGATGCGTGTCGTGGCGGGGGTCAGGCGCGGCAGGATCTCCCGCTCGACAGACGCCGAGATATCGCCGGTCAGCAGGAGCGCCACGTCGCCGTAAACCAGCTCCAGCACCACCGAGTCGTCGTTCCGAACGCGCCGGCGCTCCCAGTCGGGAGCAGACGGGTGCAACACGCGGATGCGGAGATCGCCGTCCGTGGCGACGTCGCCCGTGCGTTCGCGCTCGATGGGAATGCCGAGCCGAACGGCGGCGTCCTGAACCTGCTGGGTTGGACGATGGTTCGGGACCGGCACACCGAGCAGGAGGTGGCGAGGTCTGAAATCATCGAGCAGCTCGATCGCGCCGCCGATGTGATCCGGGTCGCCATGCGTGATGGCCATGGTGTCGAGCGAACTGACACTTCGCGCCCACAGCGCCGGCGCCAGCACGCGCGCACCGATGTCGAGTGAGCCTCCGAACGGAGCCCCACCGGCATCCACCAGCATGCGGCGGCCGCTCGGCAGCTCTATCAACATCGACTCGCCCTGCCCCACATCGAATATCGTCAGCCGCAGCCCCGGGATCTCGGTCGCGCGAGCAGGTGGCAGCTGGATGATCCCGGCGACGACGAGCATCGAGCCGAGGCACACGACCGCGGCAACGCCGCGAGTCACGGTGCGCCTCGAGAAGAACAGCATCGCCACGGCTGCGTAGTAGAGCAACGTGACGAGCGCTCCGGGCGGCGGAACGCGTGCGGTGGACCATGGCGCAAGCGTCACGAAGTGCGCACTGCCGACAAGCGCCTGGGCCGCGATGTGCGCAAGCCAGCCTGATGGCCCCGCGATGGCTGCCACGTCTGAGCAGACTGCGGTGACGAGCGCCGCGATTTGCACCACGCCCATGAGGGGCACGGCGAGAAGATTCAAGACAAGCCCAGCGCCGGTCACTCGCGAGAAGAGCGTGGCGGATACCGGAAGCAACGCGACCTCTATCGCCATCGACGCGATGACCGATGCGGCGATCCAGGACACGGCGCCGGGTCGAACGGTTATGCGCGCACTCATTCGCGCGCTGCCAAGCAACGCCAGTGTTGCCCCGAATGTCAGAATGAAACCGGCATCGCGGACGTCGAGCGGCCAGGCCGCGATCATCACGGCCGCAGCCACCGCGGTCGTCTGCCACGCGCTGCCCCGGTGATCGACCGCGCGCGCAACGAAGTACAGAGTGGCCATGAGCGTGGCGCGCCACACCGACGGTCCCGCAGTGACAATGACGGCATACGCGCTGAGAACGACGATGGCAACGGCGGCTGCGCTCCTTCCGCGTACGCCGACGAGGAGCAGGAGCACGGTTGCCGCGACCGCGAGGATCGCGATGTTGCCGCCGGAGATCGCGATGACGTGGTAGGTCCCGGCTGCCTGCAACGCCTCGCGCGTGTCGTCGGGCAGCCCGGTGCGATCGCCGATCAGCACCGCCAATGCGATAGCCGCGGAAATCGCGTCGTATGACTCGATCCAGCGAGCCACAGCCCGCCTGACGTGAGCGCGAACGTCACCGGCCCATTCCGCGAGCAGCCCGCCCTGATCGATCACGTCGATCGAGAGGCCGCTCTTCACGCTGGCGAGCAGCGTTACGCCATCGAGCGCAAGGTCACGCTCGAAATCAGGTACGCCGGCGTTCAAATATCTCGCTGGTCGTCGATAGGTGATGGGCGCTTCGATCGTGCGGCCACCTCGCCACTCTGCCACACGACTATCGGCAGCCGTCCCACTGACGCTGATCGTCGTGCCACCCTCGCACTGTTGCCACGCTCCGTGCAGCCGGATCGCGATGACGCGCGCACGTAGTGACACGAATCCGTCGCGACGTGCAGCGTCCTCGAGCAGTACGGCACGTGTGGGAACTGGGTCATGGCTGCCGCCAGGACCGGCCGACTCAATCAGGAATCCGCCGAATTCGCGGTTGAGGAAGTCGCGCAGCGACGAGTGAAGCGCGTGCTCGCGCGCATCGGCCGCAAGCGCGGCGCCGCCCGCGGCAAAGCCCAGCACGAGCGAGATCACCGCTAGCCTCGGCGCTCGATACCCGAGCAACGCGGCGCTGCAGACGCACAACGGTGGAAGCAGCCAGGCGCAGGTCCATGCGTCGAGCCCGGTCGTCAGACCGAGCCAGGCGCCGAGGAGAAGCGCGAGCGCGGGGATGAGGCCCACAGTTGCCACGCTGCGGGAGATGCAAGCGCAGCATCACGGTCGGCCTCACGACTGTCCAGCGACTTACGAGTATGCCGTTGATCTTCTTGCGCGGGTCTTCAACTGGGAAGGTGGCAGTTTTCTCAACGTGCGCCGCGAACGAACTACAGGTTCGCCCAACGCCGCAGCTAGCGGGCGCGGTCGCTGCGCGGAGGATCGGGCGGCGGGTCGGCGTAATAGCCGCGGCGGGCGCGCGCGAAGTACGCGCCGTTGCGGACGCGCACGCGGATCGCGCGCCACGAGCCGTCGGGAGGACGCGATGAGGCGTAGCCGATCGTGTATTGCTTGTTCAGCTCATCGGCAATGCGCGCCGTCGCCGGCCCGAGGTCGGCGGCGGTATGCACGACCTCGGTGTAGCCGCCCGTCAGCCCCGTGATCTCTCGCAACGCCTCGGGGTTGACGCGGGTGCTCTCGCGTGCCTCGGCAGAATCGATCGCGATCGCATACACGAGGGCGTCGCTGCGACGGATGTCTTCGAGTGCCTGAAACAGCGAGTGATCGCTCGCGGTGTCGGCGCCGTCGGAGATCACGACCATCGCGGCGCGGACGTGATTACGTTGCTCGAACAGCTTGGCCGTACTGGCGAGCGCGTCATAGATGGCCGTTCCACCCGATGGCCTCAGCGAATCCAGTGAATTCCGCGTCTTCGACGGTGGATTGGTCCACGTCGTCGCCAGTTTCGGCCGGTGATTGAATGTCGCGACCAGCGCCTCGTCTTCGCCAAGCAATAGCTCGCCGACGAACCGATCCAGGGCTTCGCGTGCGTCCACGATTGGCTGCCCGCGCATGCTATCGCTGGCATCGAGCAGCACGCCGAGGCTGATGGGAATA
>Ga0310810_10007709_pt1 | contig 12317 bp, 11 predicted proteins | sample NCmetagenome_FD_207641 | JGI IMG/M metagenome (GOLD analysis project Ga0310810, IMG submission 207641) | Soil microbial communities from experimental microcosm in Duke University, North Carolina, United States - NC | ecosystem: Engineered > Artificial ecosystem > Soil microcosm > Unclassified ... | reverse complement strand
GCGCGAAGACATAGAGCATTCCGCCTTTCGTTGTGTATTTCGGTAAATCCTTCATTGCCGCGACGTAGCCAAGGGCTGCTGTTGAATCGCGCGGATCGAGATCGCCGGCGACGATCGCGCCTGCCCACCCTCCGACGCCGGAGAGAACTGCGATGTATTGTTTGCCATCGGGACCGCGATAGCTGATCGGCTGGCCGATAATTCCGCTGCCAACTTTGAACTTCCAAAGCTCTGTTCCCGTTCGCGCGTCGAGGGCCTTGAACCATCCGTCCATTGTCCCGTAGAACACAACGTCGCCGCCGGTGACGACTGCGCCGCTATAGACGGGAAACATTTCCTTCGCTGTCCAGACCGGCCGCTTTCCTATGGGATCCCAGGCGATGAACGCTCCGCGATTCCCCCCGGGACCGGCGTACATCTTGACATTCGCGCCGACATACGGTGTTCCCGCGATGTAATTCGCTTCAACTCCCTCGTAGTCCATGCAGAGATTCTGCGACGGGATGTAGAGCAATCCCGTTCTCGGCGAAAACGCAGTGGGCTGCCAATCTTTCGCTCCCGTCGCCGCAGGACAGATGTCGTGAATCACCTGGCCTTGATGCGTCGTCTTTTCCGGTATGTCCTGAAGACGCCCCGTCTTCAGGTCAACGCCCTTCGACGAAGTGACGGTGACGAATGGTGTTGCCGACAGAACTTCACCTGTCGCGCGATCGATCACATACACATAACCGTTGCGCTCGGCGCGCAGAATCACCTTCCGCTTCGCGCCGCTTATCGACAGATCGACGAGCACGTTCTCGTTGATCGCGTCGTAGTCGTAAAGATCGTGCGGGCTGAACTGATAGAACCATCTCGCGTCCCCCGTGTCGGGATTCCGCGCGAAGATTCCCGCGGTCCACTTGTTGTCACCGGGGCGCTGATCGGGATTCCATGGACCGGGGTTGCCGGTGCCGTAGAAGATGAGGTCCAGCTCCGGATCGTAGGCGATCCACCCCCACACTGTTGCGCCACCAATCTTCCAAGCATCAGGCGGCCAGCTCGTCACGCCGAGATCCTTACCGCGGTCGGAGGCATAGAACGGCTTGAAGTTCGGGCCGATCAACACGTCCTTGTCCGGCCCGGTGTTGTATGCGCGCCACGCGATTTTTCCGCTTCCCGCATCCAGCGCAGTCACCCAGCCGCGGATCCCCATCTCGCCGCCGCTGTTCCCGACGAGAACTTTTCCTTTGACGACAATCGGGGCCATGGTGATGGTCTGCCCCATGTTGATCTCGCCGAGCTTTGTGTTCCACACTTCTGCACCGGTGTTTGCGTCGACTGCTACCGTGTGATTGTCGAGTGTGTTGTAGAAGATCTTGCCGTCATAAAACGCCGCGCCGCGATTGACTACATCGCAGCATGCAACACCCTGCGAAGCCGGCTCGGGCTTCGGTTTGTAAACCCATTTCGTCGCTCCGCCCGGCTGGGTGAGATCGATGGCGTAAAGAATGTTCGGCCACGGGGTGACGATGTACATCGTGTTGTTCACGACGAGCGGTGCTGCTTCGTGTCCGCGTAGAACGCCGGTCGAGAACGAGGTTACGAGCCGAAGGTTCTTTGCGTTCTGCGGAGTGATCTCGTTGAGCGAGCTGTACCGGCTGTTGGCGTAGTCCTTCGATGCCATTGGCCATTGGCCGTCGTCAACATATCCGGGAATCGTCGCAGAGCCGGGCTGAGCTGCTGCCTGGCCGCTGGTCGGAGGCGGTGTGAGCCTTGCCTCAGAAGTTCGGGAGCTTCCCTTGCAACCATCCAGAAGCGCGAGTGCGGTGACCGTACAGAGCGTCATCACACGAACGGTAAAATATGTACGGTTTAACCGAGCCACAGGCATGATGTTCGAAGAAGGAAATTGTACGGGCTCCCATATTTGCATTGAACGTGCCGATGAGCTGGTTTGCGACACGCTGACGATGATCACTCGACGAGAATTTATTTTTTCGCTCGCAACAGGCCTTTTCGCTCCCCGCTTAGTGGCGCGTCAGCGCGACGTCACCCTTCGCGTAGGTCTTCTGCTCCCGGCGATCGGGGGCGTGAACGACATCCGGGATGGAATCCATCTTGCCCTCTCGGAGAATGAACGAGCGGCCGCGCTGTTCGGGCAGAAGCTCAACGTCGAAGAAAAGTTCACCCACTCCACAGAAGCCCAGAGCTCAGCAACTGAATTGATTCGTGATCATCGGATCAGCGTGCTCATCGGAGGAGCTGGGTTGTCGGAGGCTCGTCAACTGCGCGACGCCGCGGACAAGGCGGGAATCGTTTTCCTGAACGTGGGTGCAACCGACGATTCGTTGCGTCGTGAGGGCTGCACGAGGACGATGTATCATGTTGCTGCCAGCGACGCGATGATTGCCTCTGCGAAGCAGGCACTCGGCGCGTCGCAGTCCGGCGCAGCTATCGAGCTGTGGCATAGCTCACTCGATCGTTACGGCGGGTCTCAGCTCAATGATCGATTTCGAAATCGATTCGCTCGGAGCATGAATTCTGCCGCCTGGGCAGGATGGTTCGCACTCAAGCTCGCCTGGGAAAGCGGGCTGCGAGCGCAGAGCGCAGAACCATCTGCGCTACTCGCAGCTCTCGATAGAGACGGAACTCAGTTTGATGGACATAAAGGCGCACCGCTCAGTTTTCGGTCGTGGGATCACCAGCTGAGACAACCACTCTATGCAGTTGCAGCCGGACGCGTTGTGGCGGAGCTGCCGGACGTTGGCCGCAACGCGGATCAGTCGATGCGCGAAGAGCTCGATAAGTTCGGTGATCCGGCAGGGTCTGCTGGGTGCGGGGTAAAGCGATGAGATTTCTCGTTGCTGCTTTCGCCGCGGTCATGTCGGCGTCAACGGCGCAGGCGCAAAAGTATCCGCTTGTGTTCGTGAGCAATGAAGTGGGGCGATCGCTTTCGGTGATCGATGCATCTACGAAGCTCGTGATCGCCACCATTCCGCTTGGACAGCGTGCGCGCGGAATCAAATCGAGTCCGGATGGAAAACGGATTTACGTGGCGCTCAGCGATGACGTTCCGATGCGCGAGAGCGCGGGGGACCGAATTGCGGTGATCGACGTTGCATCACGCAAAGTCATTGCGCGATTTCGATCCGGTAGTGACCCTGAGCAATTCGCCGTGTCGCCGAACGGCGCGTTTCTCTACACCTCGAACGAAGATGCCGGCACGGCCTCGATCACCGATCTGAGAACCGGGAAAGTGACGGGGACAATGATTGTCGGGATCGAGCCGGAGGGTGTCGGGGTCAGTTCCGACGGCCGCTGGGTTTACGTCACGGCGGAGACGAGCAACAGCGTTTCAATAATCGATACGCGCACAAAGAAAGTCGTTGGAAATCTTCTCGTTGACGTGCGCCCGCGAGCTGTTGCATTTGCACCAAATGGTGCAAGGGCTTACGTCACTGCGGAGATTGGCGGAACGCTCTCGGTAATCGATGTTGCAAAGCGGCAGCTGCTGCAAACCATCGAGCTCGAAGGAGGGCAGGGGAAACCCGTTGGAGTTGTAGTATCGCCTGACAACAAAACGGTCTACGTCGCTAATGGGAGAGCGGGGCGTGTTTCGGTCGTCGATGCGGATGCAGGAAAAGTTGTAGCGAGCATTCCGGTTGGACGGCGCCCGTGGGGAATCGCGTTGTCGCGCGATGGGAAGACACTTTACACTGCGGACGGTTTGTCCGACGAGGTCTCCGTCATCGATGTTGCGTCGCGAAAGCTGGTCGCAACGGTGCCGGTCGGAAAACGACCGTGGGGAGTCACGATCGTCGAGCCAAAGAGCTAATCGAGTCGCTTCAGTCCATCACCATGGGTGAAAAGCAGACTCTGCTTTTTTCCATTGTTGTTGGCTTGGACAATGTTGATCTGGTCCGAGTACAGATCAAAAAGAATTCTGTGAGCAACCTTGAAACCGCTCAACCCCGCCGGCGCCGCGGCACGGTAGCATAGCCACATGAGATCGGATACCAGTTTTCCGCCGCACGACTGCAGCATGACCTGCCGGCCACTTCGATCTGTAATCGTAAACGCGGAGCGAGCGTAAGCATCTACTCGTAGTTCTTTCGTTGTTGGCCGAGACCGCGCGTAAGCGTCGGACGCCTTTGTCAGATCGTCAACGAAAACACGCAGAGAAATCTGAAGCTGCCTGTGCGCGGCATCGTACGTGATCTCTGCGACACTCGTGTGCAGAGGATGTGCGTCGAGCGAAGTTGTGATAAAGCCTGCTGCGAGAGAAAGCGGCAGCAACCACCTGCGCAGGCTCACCAGGGATTTCGCTCGATCGCCCAGCGGGCAGCGACGAGCATCACAACTGTCGAAATGGCGAGAACTCTTACACGAAGCGCGGTGGTATCTGCAGTAGATGACCGGATCGCTTTGATCGCCCCATCAGCTGCGACAAGGAATAACGCAGCGAACGCTAGAACGACAATCTGGCCGAGCTCGATTCCAACATTGAATCCAAACAGGGGCGCCGCGATGTGATCTATGAAAATATTGCGAAGGTAATCGGCAAACCCTGCTCCATGGACTAGCCCGAAGACTGCCGCGAATACAGGCCGATACCGCCGGCCGAGCGGCGCATTTGACCGATCGCGCACGATGATGTTCTCGATGCACGTTGCAACGATCGTCATCGGAATCAGAAACTCGATGAGCTTGATCGGCAAAACCATCGCGCCAGTTACTGCGAGCGCGAGCGTGATCGAATGTCCGACTGTAAATGCGGTGACGACCCACAACGCACTTCGCCAATCACGCGGACGATAGATTGCCGCCAGCGCCAGCAGGAACAGAATGTGGTCCATCGCCTCGAGATTCACGATGTGACGGAATCCGAGCTGAATGAAGGTTGCGAGCTCCGACATCATCGCGCGCTCACTCCATCGTTTAGCGAATCCAGAGTTGCTTTGATCTCTCGTGGATGCGCCGCATCGAACTTGTCGTTTATCTCGAGCGCTTGATTCAGGAAGTATCGAGCGCGATTCGAGTCGCCAATTGCGCGATCGATCATTCCTTCGTGATAGAAAAGCATCGCGTCACGCGTACCGAGCTTTCGAGCCTGAGTCATCGCCGCGCGTGCCTCCATGTCGCGATGCTCCTTGTGCAGCGCCCACGCGAGAAGATCGTAGCCGTAAATGTCGTTTCTCGTCTCGAGTTCCCTCTGGACATTCGTCAGCACTTCGGCAACTCGCAGGTTGTGATCGAGCAGGAATAAGCTCCATGCGCGATGGTACGCGCCCGGTTGTCCCGCCACCGCAACTTCCATCGTTTTGAAATATTCATTCGCGCGCGCCTTGTCTCCGATCGCCAGATACGCATCACCCAGCAATCCGAGCGTCGCCGGATCGAGCTTGATTCCAATCCCGCGCTCGCCGTACTCGATCGCCTTCTTCGGATTGCCCTCGACAGCTTCGAGGCGAGCCATCGCATCGAGCAGGCGATAATCATCAGGCGCCAGCTTCAGACCTTCTTCAAACAACCCCCGCGCTCTCCGCATGCGCCCATTCCGCATGTCGATGTCGCCGAGTCGCAGGTGGAACCACGCGACTTGTTCGGTGGGGAGATCGCGTCGCGTTTTTGCATCTGCTAAAGCGTCGGCAAGCAGCTTCCGCGCGCCGGCAACGTTTCCATTCACTTCCTTCCATCGCGCCAGACGCGGCGCGATCGAGAGATGAGTTCTTACAGTGTAGAGTGAATCGAACGAGCGTCGCGCCGCATCGTAGTGGCCGAGCTCCATTTGAATCTCGCCGAGCTGCGCGCGGTACTGAGGTACATCGGGATAGAACGCGGCAACGTCAGTCGCAACGCTCTCCGCTTCAGCGAAGCGATGCTGCGCTACCAGGGCGGCGGCAAGCGTGACGAATGTCGGGCCATTTCGATTCGTTCTAAGCGCAAGCGATCTTCGCGCATACTGCTCGGCGTCGATGTAATTGTGGTCGTCGCCGGTTTCGCGAGCTCTCTGCATGTACAACGCCGCGAGCTGACCGAGAGCAATTGCACTCTTTGGATCTTGAGCGAGTGCGATTTTCCAGACGCGAATTTGCGTGTCGCGCTGATCTATGTCCGCACTCACGCTCCCGCGCTCGATGCTCGGCGCCCGATCGACAGCTCTGAGGCTTCGAGCGCCGAGCAACACGGCGGCGACGAGAATCGCCACCGTGGCTGGTATCAGAACAAAACGCGGTCGCACTTTAGTTCAGCTTCGCTGATTAACGCGCGACTTCGAGATATGGGAACGTAGCGCTGAAGCTTCGAACGCTCGGGGGCACGTTGTCAGACGTGAGTCCCGCCAGGACCGGCTGCGCTGCATCCAGTGCATTGCCGAACACCGCCGACAATCCGACATCGACAACGTCATCAGTCAGCTTGCGTCCACCGTAACCATTTGCGAGTGCCCAGCTCAACCAACCAGCTGTTGCAGGCGCGCGATTCGGAAAAACGAGAAGCTCATCCGGAGCGAGAACTGCCTGCAGAGTCGTGATTGTTTTCTGAGTGCGATTTGGAAAGCTTCCAACAAACGCCGCGATGTGCCCCGGGACGTCGGTGCCGCCAGCGGCCACCGTCTTCGTATCGTCGATGGGTGACTTGTTGTTGTGCAAGCCGTGATCACGCTTCGGGAAGAACACTTCGGAGACGAGCGGATTTCCCAGCCGCTCGATCTGATTGTAAACGCGATTGGTGTCCACACCGGTGAGCTCGGTGTTGTCGTTGCATGCTGCGCCGATTCCGAGGACGAGACCAATCGATACTAGTCCGGCGAGCGCGCGCTTCGGACTGACTGAGATGAAATTGAGAATGTTCATGGTATCCCTTATCGGCTGATGGTTCCCCACAAGCCGAACTTTGCATCGGTTGCGGTAGAGGAGACGAGCATCGATTTCGGAAGCTCGATTACGATCGCGAGTGCATTGAACGGTCGGAGCAGATCAACACCTGGATTTCGAAATGCGGCTGCTGTCGGCGTCGATGGACCTGAGAGTGCACCGGTTGACGGGCGCCGGTCGGGAATGATGTTGAAGAACTGCTCGAGGTCGATGAAGAACGGATCGGCGCGCAGTCCTGCGAAAACCTGAACTCCGGTATCGCTGCCGAGGTTGGTGCCGACTGGACCTTCGACGGCTGTGCTGCTGTTGACGAGTGCCGCTTGCGTTCCAAGAATCGTGGGAGCGATTGGACCAACGACTCGGACGCGCTGCGCTGCTCCTTGTCCGGTGTTGAATGTGATCTGGAATACCAGATCTTCGTTTGCGTCACCGCCGTTGTCGATTTTCAGCTGATAGAGAAGGTTCGGATCGAACGATGCGTTCTGGCCGGCGATCGGAGACGACGTGGTCATGATGAGTACGATGCGGTCCGCTGACGTTGCGCTTGGAAACGCGTAGACATCGTTGATGTCCATTCGCGGATTGAGCTCGACCTCGGGCGTGTCCTGGTGGTCGGAGGCGAGCAGCGTGCCGATTCCGCCGACACTCGCCGCGATTCCAACAGCGAGCGCGATCGGCAGGGTTCGGCCGCGATTGAAAAAGGTGGACTTCATTGGTTCTCCGCTTCGACAAAGGGTGGTGGAACTTCGATACAGGAGCTTCTACGAAGGCAATGCGATTTCGGATTTATCCGGATTACGCACAGTCCGCATTCCGTAATTATCGTAATCCGAGAATCTTGTGGGTCTGTACGCTTAATCGCCAGCGAGGGTGTTTCAAACAGTAATCGATCGCGAGGCGCGTGTTCTCTTCGACTACCGGGCCGTCCATCGGCTGAAGAAAGAAATGGTCGAAGTCGAGCGACTCGAAATTCTCCGGTGGCGCATCGCGCTGCGGGAAAACGAGCTTGATCTCATTGCCATCTTTTTGAACGAGCGGCGCTCCGGCCTTGGGACTCACGCAAATCCAATCGATCTCCTGTGGAGCAACGCGAGTTCCGTTCGTTTCGACAGCGACATCGAATCCACGAGCGTGGAAAGCGCTGACGAGATCATCATCGAGCTGCAACAGCGGCTCGCCACCAGTGCAAACTACAAATCGGTCGCTGTCACTCCCGCGCCAGGCACGCTCGACTGCGACGGCTAACTCATCCGGAGTAGAAAATCGCCCGCCGTCGGGACCTGTTCCCACAAAATCGGTATCGCAGAACTGGCAGACAGCACGCGAGCGGTCTTCCTCTTTCCCGCTCCACAGATTGCATCCTGAAAACCGACAGAAGACAGCGGCGCGGCCTGCATTCGCCCCTTCGCCCTGAAGCGTGTAGAAAATTTCCTTGACGGTATAAGTCACCGCGCAGCGCTCTGAGCGGCGGCATATCGCGCTGGATCTCGCTTGCCCGCTTCGTTGAATCCGCGAAGTCTCAGCTGGCACGCATCGCAATGTCCGCATGCTTCACCGGCCGATGTCGGATCGTAGCAGCTGGTCGTCATCGAGTAATCGACGCCGAGGGCAAGCCCAAGCTCGATGATTCCTCTCTTCGAGAGGTCGATTAGGGGAGTTCGGATTCGAATGGCTCGTGAATTCTTTGCTTCGACGCCGGCGCGCGTCGCCAGATTTGCCATTCGCTCGAATGCAGCAATGAATTCGGGGCGACAATCCGGATAACCGCTGTAATCGAGCGCATTCACTCCGATGAATATCTCGTGGGCATCGACAACTTCCGCAAATGCCAACGCATATGAGAGGAAGATCGTATTACGCGCGGGGACGTACGTTACCGGAATCGTATCGTCCGATGAATCGATCGGCCGATCCTTTGGAACCGGCATGTCCGACGTAAGCGCCGATCCACCGAAAACACGCAGGTCGATCTTCATGACAACATGCTGTATTACGCCGTAATGCTGCGCGATCTTCCGCGCGGCAGAAAGCTCAAAGGAGTGTCGCTGACCGTAATCGAAGCTCAGAGCGTGAATGGCATAGCCTTCGCTGACTGCCAGCGCGAGAACGGTCGCCGAATCGAGGCCGCCGCTCAGCAATAATACCGCGCGTTTTGGTTCCATTGCCTAAAAGTAAGTTCGAAGTCCACCGAGGAAGAAATGAGATATCGTATCAGCGCCATTCTATTGTATAGCCAGCTGTTCACCATCGCGGCGTGCGCAGGGCGCCAGGTCAACGTGACCACTGGCAGCGGCGCTACAAGTCCGGAGATTAGCGCGGCCGATCTGAGGACGCGCCTCTACATCTACGCCGACGATTCGATGATGGGGCGTCAGGTTGGAACTCCCGGTAACATGAAGGCGACTCGGTACATTGCCGCCGAGCTCAAGCGAATGGGCCTCGAGCCCGCGGGCGATAACGGAACGTATTTCCAGGACATTCATCCTGATTCGATTCGGGGGATGCCGCGCGGGACACAGTTTGCTCCGGGAACGGCTCGAAATGTCATCGGAATTATTCGCGGCAGCGATCCGGTGCTGCGGGACGAGTTTGTCGCGATTGGCGCGCACAACGATCACATCGGCATTCGCAAAACACCGGCGGATTACGATTCTCTGCGAGCTTTCAATCTCGAGCTTGACCGAACCGGGAATCCCATGTGGGACCGGCGCATTCCGGCCGACAAGCGCACTGCCGCCCGAGCGGCGATAAAAGTGAATGTGGATTCACTTCGTCGAATCCGGCCGGCTCATCTGGATTCGATCAACAACGGCGCGGACGACGATGGTTCCGGAACTGTTGCCGCGCTCGAGATCGCTCAAGCGATGGCGAGTGCGCCGGTGAAGCCAAAGCGCTCGATCATTTTTGTTTTTCACACTGGTGAAGAAGCGGGACTTCTCGGATCGAAGTGGTTCACCGATCATCCGACGGTTCCTCGCGACAAGATCGTTGCGCAGCTCAACATGGACATGATCGGACGCGGTGAAGCGATCGATCTCAAGGAGGGCGGCCCCGATTATCTCGAGCTCGTTGGATCGCGGCGCGTGTCGACCGAGCTGGGCGACCTGGTGGAGAAGATCAACACCGAGGAAGCTCGGCCGTTCAAGTTCGACTATCAGTTCGACATGAATGGCGACCCGAATCGCATTTACTGCCGAAGTGATCACCAGAGCTATGCGCGTTACGGGATTCCAATCGTGTTTTTCACGACTGGTCTACACGCCGATTATCACCAGGTGACGGATGAGCCGCAGTACATCAATTATGATCATCTCGCGCGCATCGCGTCATTCGTGCGCGACATTGCAGTTCGCGTAGCGAACCTCGATCATCGACCGGTCGTTGATAAACCCGTTGGGGATCCGAAGGCGGCGTGCGTGCAATAGCCGTCAGCCATCAGCCATCAGCCATCAGCTATCAGCAGTCAGCAGCAGTCAGCAGTCAGCAGTAGTCAGCAATCAGCAGTGCAGTCTGCTTCTCAACCCCGCAGCAAATGACTTGCTGATGGCTGATGGCTGACGGCTGACGGCTGATAGCTGACTTACGCTGCCGCCGTCTTCAACTCTCCAACCAGTCCACGGAGTTGGCGGCTACCCTGCAAGAGATCCGACGAAGCCGTTGTCATCTCCTCGCATGCTGCGCTCTGCTCTTCTGTCGACGCGCTCACCTGCATCGCCGCAGTCGCCTGACCCTCGGCAGTTCGCGTAACCATCTCGAGATTGGCTGCCGCAGTTTCGACGGCGCGCACATTCTCCTCCGCAGAGGCGGTGACTGCTGCAGCTGCTTCGCGCGTTCGCTCTGCCGCAGCGACGATCGTCGACAGCGCACCATCCATCTCGCGACCAACACGCTCGATTTCTCCAACCGATACAGCACTCGATTCCATCGCACGCGAAGTCGTCGTCACGCGAGTGGTGACCGCTTCGGTCAATCGCACGACATCATCAGCCGCGGCCTGAGTCTGCTCGGCAAGTTTTCCAACCTCCGCGGCAACGACTGCAAATCCACGCCCTGCCGGACCAGCACGTGCCGCTTCCATAGACGCATTGAGCGCCAGAAGATTCGTCTGCTCGGCAATTCGTCCAACTGATACGACGAAGTTGTTGATCTCCGCCGCGGTTGTTGTAAGACCGCTCACTTCCAATGCTGCCTGCTGCACTACGTCGCGCACTTCGAGCAGAATCTTGAGCGCGCGACCCATCTCGTTTCGTTTTGCGTCAGCCTCAGCTTCGATTGCGCCAGCCAATGCATGCACTTCCTCGGCGCCACTCACCATGTCTGCCGCGCGCGACTGAATTCCATCGAGGGCGGAATTGACACTTCTGATCTGATGGACCTGGCTCTCTGCGCCGTGTGATACGTCGCCAACGGCCTCCGCGATTTGTCCGGCGGATTCAGCCACCTGTCGCGACGCGGATGCGAGATCACCTGCCGACCGTGCAACGTCGTCTGCTGTGTACGCAGCACCGGTGACAATTCGCGAAAGTGAGTCGCTCGCGTGATTCAGTGCTTCACCAAGAGTTCGAAACTCGAACGGAAGTCCAGCGGTCCGCGTTCGCGTCTGAAGATTGCCGCGACTGAGCTGCATCGCATGCTTCAGCAGCATGCGGAGCGGACGTCCGATCGCGGACGTTGTCTTGCCGACGATCAGAATCGCGAGAATCAGGGCGACGGCAATCACAGCAACGAGAAGTGCGGAGCGCTTGAGCGCATTTTCCTGAAGAGCCTGAGCCGCATTCGCGAATGCGAGATTGTTGGCGTTATCAACCCGGCGCAGCTCATCGAGAAGCTGATTGACAAGCGTCATGGCGATTTCTGCCTGCGCGCCGGCCGCATCGGTGCGCCCAAGGTCGGCAAGCCGATGCGCCAGCGCATACGCGTTCTCGACCTCAGCGAGCTTCGAATCAACCGCAACAGTGTTGGTCACTTCGCTCGCGAGCTCGCTGCGACGAGTTGTAAATGAGCGGTGCATTCGGTGAGCTTCCCATCCAAGCCGGCGGAAATCAGACTCGAACTTGGGGTCACGTGTCGCGAGATACGAAGTTGCAGCCTGAATTTCTTCCGTGATCGTGTGCGAAAATGTCGAGGACTGTCGCGTCAGCTCGTTCGCATGCGCGAATCTTTCCAGCACTTCGCGCGACATGCCCGAAATCGTCGCCCACCCGAACAATCCCGCGCCGACGAGCAGCAGCATCATTAGCGCGAAACCAACGGAAAGCGTCCGCTTGATCGAGTTGGCGCGCGGCGCACGAGGCAGCTGAATCATTGCGCCACTCCGGTGAGCAATGCGCCGTGAGTTACGCGCGCGACCCGAAAGCCCATGCCCAGTGGATCGCCGCCTTCGCTGAAGTAGACTGCTCCGGCGACGCCTTCGAATGGATGCTCGGCATCCAGAGATGCGATGTAATCACGAACTGCTCGGCG
>Ga0310810_10007708_pt1 | contig 12317 bp, 8 predicted proteins | sample NCmetagenome_FD_207641 | JGI IMG/M metagenome (GOLD analysis project Ga0310810, IMG submission 207641) | Soil microbial communities from experimental microcosm in Duke University, North Carolina, United States - NC | ecosystem: Engineered > Artificial ecosystem > Soil microcosm > Unclassified ... | reverse complement strand
CGATGTCCGACCATCCGGTCGACTCGATCAACCTGAAGGACCCGCGTCTCGGGATCTACGACGAGATCGTGGCGCTGGTGACGCGGCACGGCGTCACGACGGGCCGCATACGGCTGGAGCTTGCGCGTGGCGAGCGCCAGGCGGGGTTGACCGTCAACGAGTACGAAACGCTTCTGATGCGGCACGATCTCGCGGACGTGCTGCGCAACCCGTTCCGCTTCGCGGCCGAGAAGGGCCGGAGCATCTTTGCGCACCCGCGCGCGATCCCGTCGAAGGCGCTGGACTACGCGAAGTACGACATGGTCCGCGCGATGAACCAGGTGCTCGATCTCACCGGGTTGCGGGAGTCGCTGCTCGAGCGTCTGTTCGCGCGTGCGATTGCTGTTCCGGCGGGACGGTTCCTGCGGATGAAGCGCTCCGTGAACCTGCGCGTGCGCGAGAACGACGGCCGCGGCGTCATTGCGGACGGCCGCTACCAGAGCCCGATTCTCGTCCAGTGGCATCGGGCCGACCGCCGCACCCGCACGCTCGAAGCGACCCTCACGCGCTTCGAGTAGCGCGCCTCCTCCCCCAGCCACACACAAAAAAAGGGGACAACCGCGTTTATTTGCGAAAAAAGGGGACAACCGCCTTTTTTCGCAAAAAAAGGGGACAGCCTTCGCGTTGGCTCTTACCCCTCGTCCGCGCCCGGCATCCTGTTTGCCCCATCACGCGCATGCCCAGGCACGCGCGCGTCTCACCAGACGGCTTCGTTCAGCACGTCATCAATCGCGGCGATCACCGCGAAACGATCTTTCATAAGGCCGCCGATTTCGCGGCGTTCCTTGCACTTATGGCCGAAGCGACGGCCAGAGTTCCGATGCGGATTCTCGCCTACTGCATCATGCGCAATCACTTCCATCTGCTGCTGTGGCCCCATCGCGGAAGTGATCTTTCCGCGTACATGCAGCTCCTGATGAATTTGCACATTCAGCGATATCTGAAGCACTACCCACCCGCCAGCCCCGGGCATATTTATCAAGGACGCTATCGAAACGTGCTCGTGGAGGACGGGCCCGACGTCCTGAATGTGGCGCGGTACATCGAAGCGAACCCGGTCGCCGCGGCCATCGTCCGTCGCGCGGAGGATTACAAGTGGTCGAGCATTTCGCCGCTCGCTCGCCGGCGCGGGCGGCCGGCTCTGGAACCGACCCGCATTCAGCGGACCGTCGAATGGCGCAAATTCGTGAACGAGCCTCTCGCCGCCGACTCGGTCCAGCAAATCGAGGACGGAATTCGGAAGGGGATTCCGATTGGAAGTCCTGAGTGGCGGGCTCAGGTCGTTGCTGAACATGGGCTGCAGCACGTGATCCGCAGTCGCGGCCGGCCGCGCGTCTATGACATTGTGGAACTCTAAATGCCATGTGCAGGCTGTCCCCTTTTTTCGCAAAAAATGGCGGTTGTCCCCTTTTTTGGGGGGCGGGGGCGCTGGAGGCAGGCGGTGGGGGAGACGGGTAAGATCGAACGGTGGATGCGGTCATCGTCGGGGCAGGGATCATCGGGTGCGCGATCGCACACGAACTGACGATGCGAGGAGTGGCGTGCACGGTCCTGGACGATCGGCCGGTGGGCGGCGGGGCCACGCAGGCGTCGGCGGGCATGCTGGCCCCGTACGTCGAAGCGCACGATCCCGGGCCGCTGCTCGACCTCGGCGTTCGCAGCCTCGCCCTGTACGACGACTGGATCGACAGGATCCGCCGCGCCTCGGGCATCGACGTCGAATACCGCCGCATCGGCACGCTCGAAATCGCACTCGATCCACAGCACGCGACGGAACTGCGCACCGCCGCATCCGTGGCTCCCAATCCGCCGCGAACGTGGATGGAACCCGCCGCGGTTCGACCGCGGCAGCCCTCCCTCGGGGCCCTCGACGGAGCGCTGTTCACACCGACGCACGGTTATGTCGCCGCGCACCAGCTCGCGCACGCGCTCGCGCGCGCCGCGGAAACGCGAGGCGCACGGTTTCACGCAGCCCGCGCCCGGCGCATCACCCGCACGCCTGACGGCTTCATCATCCACACGACAACGGGGGAAGTGACGGCGAAGCGCGTCGTGCTCGCGGCAGGCTCCTGGAGCAGCGCGATCGAGATCGACGGCGCCGCAGCCGTGCCCGTCCGGCCGGTGCGCGGACAGTTGCTGCACCTCGGCTGGCACGAGGCGCCGCTCGACACGATCATCTGGGGACCGGAATGCTACGTCGTCCCGCGACTCGACGGGACGGTGCTCGTCGGCGCAACGGTCGAAGACGTCGGCTTCGACGAGCGCGCAACGTCAGCCGGCGTTCGCGATCTGCTCGACGCGTTCTGCGAACTGCTCCCGGGCGGATGGGGCGCGGCGTTTCTGGAAGCGCGCGTGGGATTGCGGCCGGCCGCACCTGATGATCTCCCGATCATCGGCAGGGACGCCAACGTGGACGGCCTCGTGCACGCCACCGCACACTATCGAAACGGCGTGCTGCTCGCGCCGATCACCGCGGTGATGGTGGCGGACCTCATCACCGCCGCTGAAGAAGACCCGGCGTTGCAGGCCCTCGCGCCGGGACGTTTTCGGTGAATCGGAGCGTCGCGAAACGGCGCCGCGGGTGCGGCGAGCGCGACGCCGGGTCTTGCTGTGGAGGGACGCTTCGCGCTCTCTAGAGTCCGCCGCCGCCGCCTCCGCCCGTCGTCGACGCGCCGCCCGCACCGCCACTTCCCCCGGACGTGCTGCCGGTCGTCGCCGTTCCGCCGGTGCTGACGGTGGCGCCGGTCGTCGTCGTTGTTGCGGATGTCGCCGGGATGATGACGGTGCCGCTCGATACCGTCGCCGCACCGTTCACTGTACCCGATGCCGGTCCAACCTTCTGCACCGTCTCGAAGTTGATGAGCGCGAGCTGATAATCGAGCTGCGCCTGCAGCTCGTTGTTGCGCGCGACCGCGAGATCGCGCTGCGCCTGAATCACGTTGAAGTTCGTCGACATCCCGACTTCGTAGCGCTTCTGCTCGGCATCGAGCCGCTGTTCCTCCAGCTCCCGCGCGGCGCGGGTGGTGTCGATGCGCTGCCGGTTCTGATCGAGATCGAGCGCCGCCTGACGCACGTCACGGACGACGTGGAGTTCCGCGCTGCGCAGGCGGGCGAGCGACTGCTCTCGCGACAACTGCGACTGGACGAGCGCGGCCTGATCGGCGCTGTGCCCCAGCGGATAGCTGACCGTCACCCCGACCGTCCACGTCGGATAGTCGGACGCGAAGACCTGCCGCAGCACGTCCCCGTATGCCGTCGCCGGGCCAGGGCTGACCGTTCCCGGGAAGCCGCCTGTCCTGAGCAGCTCCGTGCCGCCCAGGCCGTTCGTGAGGTACTCGGCGTTCAGCCGCACATCCGGGAGCACCTGATTGTGTGCGAGCGAGACCTGCGTGTCGGCAATCTGGATCTGCTTCTTCGTGCGCTGCAAATCCGTTCGCTGGTTCAACGCATTGCGCACGGCCGCGTCGACGTCCGGTACAGGGCCGACCGGCGGAACGATGTCACCCGGCTGCAGGCGTACGGACCAGTAATCGGCCCGTGCCGGGTCGAGAATCAGAATCCGCAGTTGATCCTCCGCCTGACGAGCCTGCGTCTGCGCGACGATCAGGTTTTCACGCCGCTGCGCGACTTCCGCCTGCGCCGACACGAGATCCAGCGGCGGCGACTGCCCGACGTCGACGCGGGCCCGATTCGTCCGCTCGAGTTCGAGCGACAGGTCGAGGGACTGCTGCTGCACGCCCACGGCGGCGTTGGCGAGGACGAGATTCCAGTACGCGCGCTCGGCGGCGGTCGTCACCGTCGTTGCGAGTTCCTGCAGGCCGATGTCGGCAATCTCGCTGCTTCGCTGGGCCGTCGTGACTTGCGCCCGGAATGGATCGATCTTGAAATCGCGCAGCAGCGGCTGCGACAGCACCCCTTGCACCGACGCGGTCACAGACGGGTTGAAGTTCGACAGCGTGCTGCTCGCGTTCGTCCGGGCCGAGTTCCAGAGCACGTTGTAGCTCCCGCCACCCCACGGCAGGCGCTGCGCGAAGCCGACGTCTCCGGACCATAAATCAGTGCGCACGCCTTGCGTGCCGAAGAACACGCTCGTCGGAGGCGCCTGCTGCACATTTCGCTGCAGGCTGCTTTCGAACGTTGGCAGAAACGCCGCGCGCGCCTGCGCCACGCGCTCGGTCGCGATTCGCGGATCGTAGCCGCCGGCGACCAGATCCGGGTTGTTCGCGGTGGCCATCTGCACAGCCTGTTCTGCCGTGAGCTGGACGACGTCGGCCGCTGCTGCGGACGTGGGCGGTTGGGCGGCAGACACGGAAGGCGCCGCCGGTTGTGGCACGGGCGCCGCCGGCGGCTGCGCATCAGCACGCCCCGGGATCACCAGCGCCAGCAGCACCGCGCCAGCCGTTGCCGCTGCCGCGCGTCCCGCTCTCGTCCACAATCGCAGCCGGACCTGCGACAGGTCGTCGAGCAGCGAGTACGTCACCGGTGTGACCACGAGCGACAGCAGCAACACGAGCGACTGTCCGCCGATGATGACGAACCCGATGGCGCGGTTGGTGCCGGCGCCGATTCCGCTCGACAGCACGAGCGGAATCATGCCGGCGACGAACGCGAACGTCGTCATCAGAATCGGGCGCAGCCGATCGCGGCTCGCCTGAAGGACCGCCGCGTCGCGTTCCAGGCCGCGTTCCCTGAGCTGATTGGCGTGATCGATCTGCAGGATCGAGTTCTTCTTCACGACTCCAAACAACACGAGCAACCCCAATGCTGAAAAGATGTTGAGCGATTGCCCCGCGACGATGATCGACAGCAGCGCGAAGGGCAGCGTGAGCGGCAGCGACAGGAGAATCGTGATCGGGTGCAGCCACGATTCGAACTGCGCCGCCAGGATCAAGTACATGAACACCAGCGAGAGGACGAACGCAATCAGGAAATTCTGCGCGGCCCGTCCCAGCTCACGGGATCGGCCTGCAAACGTCGTACTGTAACCCGGACCCATGTTGAGCGCGTCGGCGGTCTTCGTCATGGCGTCCATCGCGGGCGTCTGTGAGGCGCCGGGCAGCAGTCCCGCGAACACGGTGACCTGCCGCTGGCGGTTCAGCCGATCGACGTTGCTCGGGGCCGTGCCGTTCGTCAGGTCGGCAACGCTCCGGAGCGGCACGCTGCCGATGCTGGACGAGGGAACGGTCAGCTCGCCGATGGACCCCGCCGACGCGCGCTGCTGGCCGAGCGCGCGGATGTGCACTTCGTACTGCTCTCCATTCTCGTTGTAAGTGGTGACCTGATCGCCGCCGACCAGCAATCGTAACGTTTCTGCGGCGTCGGAAATCTGCACGCCCAGGTCGGCCGCCTCGAGCCGGTCGATATGAACCGAGATCTCGGGCTTGCCGACGTTCAACGACGTGTCGACGTCCACGACGCCGGGCATCTTTCGCGCGGCTGCCGCGACGCTGTCCGCATACTGCTGCAGCTTGTTCAGGTCGGGTCCGCTGATCGTGAACTGGATGTCCGCGTTCTGATTGCCGCCGCCTCCGATCGTCGCGACCGGACGGACCCCGGTTCGAAGCCGCGCCGGGGCAAATTTCGGCAGCACCGTGTCCCGCACCTGATTCATCACCGTGAACTGATCGCGCGACCGCTGCGACAGCGGCTTCAGGCGCACGTAGATCGTCCCCGCGTTCTGGGTCCGGGCCGGGTCGTCCGCGACCGTGACGAGCGTGTAGTCGACGTCCGGTATCTGCCGAACGTTCGCCGCGATGCGGCTCGCGATGATTTCCGTTGAATCGAGGCTCGTGCCCTCTGGCGCGCGCAGTCCGATTTCGAACTGCGACTGATCATCGTTGGGCAGAAAATTCTTCTTCGCGACCGCAAAGAGCGGCACGCTGCTCAGGAGCACGAGCACCGCGAGCCCCGCGACGACGCCGCGGTGCGCAAGCGCCCACGAGAGAACGCGCGAGTACCGGCGATCGACGGCCGCAAACACGCGGCTGTCCTTCGACGTCGTCCCGCGCGCGTCGCCGTCCTTCTTCGGCGCGACCTTGATCCATCGCGCCGACAGCATCGGGGTGAGCGTGAAGCTCACGAGGAGCGACACGAGGATTGCGAACGACATCGTCAGGCCGAAGCTCTTCATGAACCGTCCGACGATCCCTCCCATGAAGCCGACCGGCACGAAAATCGCCACGAGTGAAAGCGTCGTCGCGAGGACGGCGAGGCCGATTTCACGAGTCGCTTCGATCGCCGCCTGGAACGGCGGCATGTGTTTCTCTTCGACGAATCGATAAATGTTCTCGAGCACCACGATCGCGTCGTCGATCACGATGCCGACGGCAAGCGTGAGTGCGAGCATCGTCATGGAGTTCAGTGTGAACCCTTCGTACCAGATCAGGCCGAAGGTCGCGACGATCGATGTCGGGATGGCGATAGCCGCGATGAGCGTCGACCGCCAGTTCCACAGAAAGAAGAGCACGACGAGCGCTGCGAGCGCAGAGCCCAGCACGAGGTGCTCTTCGACGGTGTCGATCGACGCCTTGATGAACTCCGACTGATCGCGGACGACGCGGATGTGGTACCCGGGCGGCCTGACCGCCTCGAGATCGGCCAGCCGATCTTTGATCGATTGCACGACTTCGACCGTGTTCGTGCCGGACTGCCGCCTGATGGTGAGCAGCACGGTCGCGTCCCCGCTGATGTTTGCCTTCGTCAGCGGCTCGGCCATGCCGTCCTCGATCGTGGCGACGTCGCGAAGCAGGATCGGATGACCGTCGCGCTGCTTTACGACGACGTCGCCGAATTCCGCGACCGATTGCACGCGACCGCGCGTACGAAGCGTCATGGCTTCGGGGCCGGCTTCCACCCGGCCGCCCGGGACCTCGGCGTTCTGCGCCTGGAGCGCACGCGAAACATCCGTGACGGTGAGGTTGTAGGCCTGGAGGCGCGCCGCATCGAGCACGACGTTCACCTGCCGCTGCCGGCCACCGACGACGAGGACCTGCCCGACGCCGTTGACGCTCTCGAGCTGCCGGCGGAGCGTCTTGTCGGCGTACTCGGTGATGTCGCGGATCGGCTTGCTGGCCGACACCGCAAGCGTCAGGACGGGAGCCGCATCAGGGTCGAATTTCTCGACGGTCGGCTGATCGACGGTCTTCGGCAGGAGCGGGATGACGCGATTGACGCGGTCGCGTACTTCCTGGGCGGCAATGTCCGCGTCCTTCTCGAGGAGGAACGACACGATCACGGTCGACACGCCTTCAGAAGATGTCGACCGAAGCTCGTCGATGCCGCTGACGGTGTTTACGGCTTCCTCGATCTTGTCCGAGATCTCGGTTTCGACTTCCTCTGGCGCCGCGCCGGGCATCGTCGTTGTCACGACGATGGTCGGGAAGTCGACCTTCGGGAATTGATCGAGCCCGAGCCGCGTGAACGCGAATGCGCCCACCACGGTCAGGGCAAGAATGAGGACCGTCGCGAAGACCGGCCGCTTGACGGAAATGGATGCGAGCCACTGCATGGACGTGCCTCAACCTTCAATCTGCACGCGCGCGCCGTCCGTGAGCTTCCCTCGCGGATTCGAGGCCACGCGCTCGCCGGCTTTTACGCCGCTGGCAATCTCGATACGATCGGCGACCTTCTCGCCGGTCGTCACGATCCGCTCCTCGACGGTGTCGCCGTTGACCACGAAGACGCGCGCGGTTCCGGCGACGGTTTCGATGGCAGATTCCGGAACGAGGAACGCCGACGAGGGATGCGGCTGCTGAAGGAGCGCGGTCGCAAACAGGCCGGGTTTCAACCGGCCGTCGGCGTTCGGTGCGATCGCTTCAACGGTGAGGGCCCGCTGGTCGGACTTGAGCGCCGGTGAAACGAACCGCACGCGCGCGGCGAAGACTTCGTTGGGATACGCGTCGACTGTCAACCGCACCGCCTGACCTTCGGATACCTGCGCGAGGTACTGTTCGGGAACCGTGAGCTGGACACGAAGAGGATTGATCTGCACGACGGTCGCGATCCTGGTGCCCTTCGTGACGTAATCGCCGACGCTCACCAGGCGTTCGGCGACGATGCCGGAGAACGGTGCCCGGACGACCGTGTCGGCGGCGGACTTCTTCGCCAGATCGACCCGGGCGCGAGCGGCCTGGAGGGATCGGTAGGACTGCTGCGCCCCGTTCAGAGCGGTCTGATACTGCTGCTCCGCGGCGCGGACCGCCGTCAGCTTCTGGTCGTACTCCGCCTGCGAGACCACTCTCTGATCGAGCAGCGACTTGATCCGATTGAAGTCGGCCTGGGCCCAATCGAGGCTGGCCTTCGCGGTGAGGACCTCCGGGACACGCGCGGGGTCGAACGGCTGCCCGGCGGCGAGTCCCAGGCGCGCTTCGATCTGGGCCGCGTTGGCTTCAGCTTCACGCAGCGAGGCGTCGGCCTCAGTGGCGGAAATCCGCGCGAGTGGCGTGCCCGTGGCGACGCGCGTGCCGCGCTCAACCGGCGTCAACACCACGCGGCCCGCCGCTTCCGCCGCGACGTCGGCCTGCTCGTCTGCGGCGAGCGAGCCGGTCACACGAACAAAACGATCGATGGGCTGAGGCGCGGCTGTCACCGTCCGAATCGCGATTGGTGCCGGCGCGGTCGTTGCGGCCGCAGCGTTCGCGGTCTCGCCGACGCAGGCGGCACCGGACATGCCAACAGCACCGGCCGCGGTGAGAAAGACGACAAAGCGCAACTGACGAAGCATGACGATCTATCCTCGATAAAGAAGAATTAGTCCTGGGGGTCTGCGGGGCAGGGCGCGAGTACCAGGCCGGTGGCGGCTCCGGCTTTCAGGCCCTGTATGGCGGTGTCGAGCATGGCGTGCGCAAGCGCGTCGCCGTCTTCGCCCTGACCGAGCCGATCGCACAAGCGGAGCGCGGCGGCACCGTGGATAGCGGTCAGGAGAATGCGGAACACGGTGAAGGGCGACGTGTTCTCGGGCAGGGCGCCGCGGTCGATCGCGCTCTGTATCCGGACCACCATGCCGTGCTTCATCTCGCCGATGAACCCGAAGCGCTCCCAGTCGCGGCTGATCCGCGGCACCGTGCGGTCGAGAAACATCAGCGCGAAGTACTCCGGATGGCTCTTGCTGAATTCGTAGTAGTGCCAGAACATGCGGCGGAGATCGTCGACGGGGTCGCCGTGACCGTCGGTGTCATCGCTTGCCTTCATGAACAGCAGGCGGAACCCCTCTTCAGCCAGCGCGAAGAAGATGTCGTCCTTACTGGCGAAATAGCCGTAAATCGCGGCGGGGCTGTATTCGATTCTCTCCGCGATCTTCCTGAGGGAGACGTGCTGGTAGCCTTCCGTAACGAAGAGCTCGCGGGCCGCGTCCAGAATGCTGCGGCTGACGCTTTCGCGTTCCCGATCGTGTCGTTCTCTTACGCCCAAGTGTTTTGTTTTCTGTTGGTTACTGGTGAGATCTGTTGCAGTGAGCGCGCCGGGAATTCTCACAACCAAAGGCTCCGCTGAACACCGTTCAATATGCTAACACCGTTAGACGAGCGGCTATTCCCGCCCGTTCCGGTTATGCTTCCGGGATGCGACCGAAACGGCTGTCTGAAGATGAGATTGGCCAGGCGCTGCGCGAATTGACCGGATGGACGCGGGAAGGAGAGGCCATCACGCGGCAGTTCACGTTCGCCTCCTTCCCCGACGCGATCGCCTTCGCGACCCGCCTGGCGTTCGATGCCGAAGCGGCAGACCACCACCCGGAACTGACCATCGACTACAAACGGGTGACGCTCAGGTATTCAACGCACAGTGAAGGCGGTCTGACTCAGAATGACGTGGAAGGCGCACGGACGGCTGACCGCCTCGCGATCCGTTTCCTGTCCTGAGATTGCTGGCGCGGCGACAGTGTTCAGTGACGCGCCATCTTGGTCAGAGCGACGGAAAGGAAAAGGCAGAACAGCGAGCACGTTCGAAACATGCCCGTTTAGACGCAGCTCGACAGGCAACGGATCGAGGCAGCCGGAGGATTTTGCGATTATGTGTTGGGGGTTCAGCCGATCGGAAAGATTTTATCGAGGCCGTCCGCCGGGCGCGGGATCACGTGAACCCCAATCAGCTCCCCGACTTTCCGCGCGGCAGCGGCGCCCGCATCCGTAGCGGCTTTGACGGATGCGACGTCGCCGCGCACGATCGCGGTGACGAGCCCCGCATCCACCTTCTGCCAGCCGACGAACAGGACGTTCGCGGTTTTCACCATTGCGTCAGCCGCTTCGATCATGCCCACGAGCCCGCGGGTTTCGACGAGGCCGAGCGCTTCGCCTGGCAGTTCCTTCGCCATGAAGGCTTTGATTCTACGTGATCTTGCCGCGCGCTGCTACGGGAAGCTGCTCGATCACCTGGTCGCCGTCGACGAGCCAGACATTGTCTACCAGATTCGAGACGACGCAGGAATGATTGGGAATGATCCGGACGAGATCGCCTGTCTGCAGCCGGGTCCCGCCAGACGTCGCGCGGACCGTCGCGTGTTCCTCGGATAAGCGCTCGACGAGCAGATCGGCGGCGATCATCGTGCCCTCCAGTGCCTGGAGCACCACCCCATATCCGCCGCTCGAAGCGAAGCCGCGGGCGCCGTCGCTGGTTAACGTCTTCGATCCGCTGTCGAAGACGAGTCGCTCGGGAGCCGGATGGCTGACCACGCGCGCGAGCACCGTCAGCGCGCAGTCGGCGAAATCCGCGGCACCAAGCCCGACCTGCGTACGATCGAAGTAGGCGTAGTTTCCCGGGCGGATCTCGGTCACGCCGTTCTCATTCAAAGAAAACCGGGCGGTCGGCGTCGCGCCCACACTGATCTCCCTGCAGTCCACGCCCGACCGGCACGCGAGGTCGCGCAGCAGTTCCGCCTCGGTTGCGGCGATCGACTTCAGTTCCGCATCGCAGGTGGCCGAGTACGCGTGCCCCGCGTGGCTGAGCAGTCCATGAAACCGAATCCCGGGAAGCTCCGCGATGCTGCGTACCACCGATGCCGCATCGGCGGACGCGGGGTCGATCCCGCAGCGGTGAAACCCGACGTCGACCTTCACGAGCACGTCGAGCGTTCGTCCCTTCCGGCAGGCGACGTCCGACCATGCCTGCGCAATCGCGAGGTCGTCGACGATGAACGACAGCGCCACGCGGCCGGCGAGGGCGAACAGGCGGTCCGCGTTCACGGGATGCAGCGGGTACGGGAGTCGGATGTCCTCGATGCCCGCATCGGCGAATACCTCCGCCTCACCGAGTTTGGCGCAGCAGATGCCCACCGCGCCGCGTTCGATCTGCATCGCGGCGATGAAGGGTGATTTGTGCGTCTTTGCATGAGGGCGCAGCCGCCGGCCGTGCGCGGCCGCCGCCTGCTGCATGCGGTCGAGATTCCGTACGAGGCGCGACGATTCAAGCAGAACGGCCGGCGTCGGCAGGTCGCTGAGGCGCATGACGCCTAGATGGTACGCGCAACTGCGAGCTGCGCGCTACACCGCCGCCGTGTGGCTGCGCTCTCGCCGCGGCGGCGTTCAGACGGCCACGAAGCCGAGCGGCTGGCCGGGCGTGAAGCCGGGGAAGACTTGTCGCGTGTCGCGTACGCCGAGGTGCCCGCGCACGATGTCGCTGAAGACGGCGCGGAAATCCGTGGTCACGGCCAGGTCACGTCCCTCGTAGCGCTGTTCGGGCTCGAGCCCCGGCCAGCGGCCGTAGACGCGCCCCCCGCGGATGTTGCCGCCGCCGATGATCATCATGGCGTTCCCGTGGCCGTGATCCGTGCCTCGATTGCCGTTCTCGGTCACTGCCCGCCCGAACTCGCTCATCGTCACAATCACCACGTCGTCCATGCCATCACCGAGGTCACGGGCGAGCGCGGCAATCGAGCGCGAGAAGTCGTCGAGCCGACCCGCGAGCTGGCCGGCGTTCGAACCTTGATTCACGTGTGTGTCCCATCCGCCCGCTTCAGCGAAGGCGACCTCGAGGCCGACGTTCGCCTTGACGAGCTGCGCAATCTGGCGCAGCGCGTCTCCGAACGCGGATCGAGGATAATCGGCGCCGTTCTCGGGCTGATACCTGGCTGGATCCGCGGATTTCAGCATCCGCATCGCGTCGAACGCTTCGCCGCCGGTCCGGTTCAGGACCTGGTCGGCGGCAGCCGCATATTCGGACTCGAACGATGACTGGACCGCGTCGGTGCTCTGGCCGGCACGGATGCCGAACTGAGCGATTTGATTCATCGCGAGCGCCGGCTCCGTTCCCTGAAGGGATCGAGGCAGCTGCGCCGCGAGCGCGAC
>Ga0310810_10007707_pt1 | contig 12317 bp, 11 predicted proteins | sample NCmetagenome_FD_207641 | JGI IMG/M metagenome (GOLD analysis project Ga0310810, IMG submission 207641) | Soil microbial communities from experimental microcosm in Duke University, North Carolina, United States - NC | ecosystem: Engineered > Artificial ecosystem > Soil microcosm > Unclassified ... | reverse complement strand
TCGGTACGATTACGATTTCCGGCGCTGCCGTCACCACGGCGGGCACGGATCGTATCTTTGAGCAGGGTAACGCCAATGCCTCGTCTGTCTCCAAGGAGCAGACGGGCCTTCAGGCTCTCGTGTCTGACGCTGCGACTACGGTCGGCGGCATCAACGAGGCGTCGGCAGGCAACGGGTATTGGGGTAACATCCGCACTAACGTGGCCGGTGCTCTGGCGCTCGACACGCTGACGCGCGCGTTCAACCAGGTGAACATTGCCGGTGGTAACGTGTCCGTGATGATCAGCACGTTCGGTCTCCAGAGGGCGCTTTTCAACCTCCTTCAGCCGAAGGTTCAGTACGTTGAGCCTCTCAATCTGAAGGGTGGTTTTAAGGCGCTTGAGTACATGGGTCAGCCCTTCGTGGCAGACCGCGATGCCCCGTTCAACCATATTTACTTGCTGGATGAGCGGTTCATCAAGGTCTTCTCGAACAGGGATTGGCATTTTCTGGACGAGGACGGCAACGTCCTCAAGTGGGTGTCCGGGTTCGACGCGTGGGAAGCTGTGCTTGCCCGCTATATGAACCTCGGCATCACGCGCAGGAACGTCCAGTCGGTTCTGTTCGGTCTGACCAATGACACCGATGGTGCGTAAGCCATAGTAGTAAGCCTTTGGGGACGGGCTTTGTACGTCCCCACAAATTTTCTAGGAACGAGCGGTTATCAGTTAGTGACGGCTGGCTTCGGTAAAGGTGGTCACTCGCCTCATGTTGGAGCACCGCTCGGCTTTGGAGGATACATGCAAGCACCAGCGAACATCTGGGTTCCAAACTCGTTTACCTACCGTGAAGCCATGGTAGTGAACAAGGTCGTGCGTGAATACGATCCGGAACTCCAGTTTGGGCGCAATGAGAGCAACGGTCAGTGGTGTATCTTCATGGAGCGCAACGGGGAGAAAATCCCGATTCTTGGGTTCCAGGGCATTCCCCATCCTGATGATGCTGTGAAGCGCCTGTACAACAGTGACGCTCGGCGTCACGGGAGCAAGATCCTGGATGACATGAACAAGCACAACGAGAAGTTGCGCCTGGCTCGTGAGGATGAGATCAACGACGCGACCGGCCAGCTTGCAGAAGCGGCTGAGTTTGGAGCGCGAGAGGATGGTCTCCATGACAAGCCTCGCATCTTTGTACCTGGGAGGGACTAATGGACGTACCCGCGATCATCGCGGAGCTAGACGACCACGGGTTTGCGGACACTAGCTCCACACGCAAGGTTGCCCAGCTTAACGCCACGTATTGGCGGATCTGCGGCATGAAGCCGTGGCCCTTCTTGGAGAAGAATGTTGCCCTCAACTTTGACGGCACCAATGCCTTCCCCTCGAACCTCCCCACTGACTTCAAGGCTGTCAAGTCGCTGTGGAATACGGATGGCCCGATTCACTTTGCTCGCCTGGACACGCTCCGGCGCGCATACGGGTCTGACATGACCACGGTGGGTGCACCAGTTTACTTCTACTTCTTGGGCACGCAGCTTCGCTTCTACCCAGTCCCGCCCGCCGGGACGGCTACAGTGCAGATGGACTACATCCATCGACCTGCGGCCCTCACCTCTGTAACGACAGAACCCGACATCATCATTCCTTTCCAGTACCATCGTCTGCTCGTGACGGGTACGTTGGTCAAGCTGTACAGCATGGAGGATGATCCCGAGAATGCCTCGGTATTCGCTCAGGAGTTCAAGGAACTGATGAGCGAGATGTATGCAGATATGTGGCAACTTCAGTTTGACCGCTCGGATCAAATCTTCATCACCGATCCTGAGGAATACGACTACGACGCAACGACGCTCGGATAAGGAGGGTAGATGGCACCATTGGAGATTAGAACGTTTCCCGGTGCTGACGGGGGCATGGATCTTGTGTCCCCCATCCATATGCTCGCCGATTCTAAGGCTCGTTGGATCATTGACGGCCTGGTTGACCGGGCCGGATTAGTACGTCAACGCGGAAAGCTGAAGGCAGGATCGCAGAAGGATACGAAATCTCCTTATGGCTTTATGGCCTCGTACAGTCCCGATATGGTGCTTCGACTGGGAGCCTTTGTTAGTGATGATGCCACGTCCAATACGATTCAGTTCTTCGATCAGGACAATACGGCACTGGGTTCCTACAACGTGGGAGGAAACTTTTCCCTCTTTGGAGAAGCTCCCACCTTTTGGTATACCAAGCCAATTCTGAACAAGGCGGGTCAGGTCGTTTCTTTCGCGCTCGATCCCTATACCTGGAACCTCAACCGTGGGTTGGGCTTCTGGCGAGGGGGTACTAAGGCGAACTACAGTACGGGAACGATCACATCCACGCAGGGTAGCGCTACAGTTACAGGGTCAGGCACTACCTGGAGTACTAACGTGACTCCGGGAATGTTCCTCATGCGTGATCTGGGAGGCGGACAGTATCGCTTTCTCGGCGTTGTTTCTGTGATTGGGAGCAATACGACGCTCACTCTAGAAGAGAAATGTCTCTTTACTGAGGGGCCAGCCGCTAACTACGTTTTGACTTCAGTGCGGGGACTCAATCCTCGTATTGGCGTTGGGCGTATTACATGCGCTACTTCGTCTTCAACGGTAAACGGTACGGGCACTAAGTTTCAGAATTTGGCCGGAGGTAACACCTGGGCGCTGTTTAAGCAGCGTGACATGTCGTTCATTGGTTACATCAACACCATCAACAGTGACACTCAGGTGGTACTTTCTGCAAACGCTTCAGTAGCCTGTGACAATGACAAGTATGTCGGTATTCAGGTAAGCCACGACTATACGTTTTTGACGAATACGTGGCGACACGGAACGATTCCAGCCGTGTTTTGGGGTAGGCAGTTCTATGCAAATGGAACGTTCAACACCGTAGCAAATGCCACGGACAATGCCATGCTCAGTCGTCTTTGGTTCAGTGACATTGACGATCCTGAAGTCTTCGATCTGACCAACGACGGTTGGAACATTGACATTCCATCAACCAACAGCACGCCAACGCCTATTCTGGCGTTGCACGCGCTTGAGGATCAGCTACTCATCTTCAAGGAGACCGAAGTTTGGACGCTCAAGGGATCGCCCGATGACACGACTACGTGGACGGTGACCCGCCTGTGCGCTAATGGTATTCTTGGCCCGAACGCCGTACAAGGATACAAAAATGGCGTGATCTGGCCGAGTGAAGAGGGTATTTTCATGTTCGATGGCACAGAACTCAAGAACTTGACGGCAGACTCTCTTGGAGACTTCTGGATCAAGTCTAGTTCTCTCCTGAGTCCCCGGTCTAGTCGTATGTGGGCCATGACCGAACGTGACCACTACTTTCTACATATCCAGGGATGGTCGATGCAGTACGGCTACTTCAAGGGTTCAACAGAGATCAAGCCCACGGCCTTGTGCTTCTGTATCAACCTTGAGTCAGGAGCCGTCACACTGCTGAACAACATCGGCATCCGAGGTGAGATACAGCTTTCAGCGGCGGGTTCGCAGGAAGCCACGACGCGCTATCTAGTCAAGAAGGGTACTGACGGTAGCACTTACATCGCCACCGCCAAGACTCTGTTCTTCGACGAAGGAACAGGCGCTATTGCCGGTGGAGTAGATGACTTTACATGCGCAGGAGGCCATAATCTTGGCCCGGACTTCTATTTGGAATCTGCGCGCTACGACATGGATGACCCGCAGATTCGCAAGTTGTGGAAGCAGGTACAAATCTGGTACAATTCAGATACGTTGCCTCTACATCTTGATGTGGTAATGAACTTCGATACAAACGGAGTTACTACTTCGTCTGCTTTGGCAGCATCCGCAGCATGGATTAACAAGAGGTTGAAATTCCTCAAGCGAGGTCAGCTTCTTGGGTTTCGTCTGTACTCACGTGCAGTCGGTAACTTCACCCCATCGGGCATCGTTGAAATTGGCCCGTGGGCAATTGGATTCAAACGACAGCGAGCGGGGAGGGTCTAATGCCAATTGGAGATTGGTCACCAGATCAACTCCGCCGCTTCGTCCAGTCTTTGATCGACACTAAGCGCAAGTCTCCTGAGTTGCCATCGATTATGGTCTCTAAAATTGGAGATTTCCTTCAGTTTGACGGACTTAGCTGGGTGCCAGCGACGAAAATTGACTACTCGAAGTTGATCCTAACTGGATCAATCAAGTACTCCGATATGTCTACTGTGCTTGCCGATAGGCCTATTGGTGACGTGCTTACACATGACGAGAAGACGAGCGATACCTCGGTCACCTCGACCGCTGAGGCACTTTCTAACACGATTGTGAACTCAAGTTCGATCACCTACGACGGCTCGACCGCTGTGATGATCGAGTTCTTTTCGCCCGGCGTACAGGTAGGCGCAAGTGCTCAGCTAGTTATTCTCCTCTGGGACAACACGGCAAATACCGAAGTAGGCCGTATCGCCTCGTACGTCAATCCAGTTGCCTCAACACACAACTATGGGTCGATATATGGCAAATTCCGTCTCACTCCCGCTTCTGGTGCTCGCGTCTATTCAGTGCGTGCTTTTCGTGTCACCGCCAACGGGACTGTTGCTGCGGGCACCGGCGGCACCGGCGCTAACGTTCCCGCGTTCATTAGGATTACAAAGGCATAGGAGGGGTTGAGTGATATACGCAGGACAGGCTAGGCCCCGACGCCTTCCACTTGGTGCTCGACGAGCTTTCCGACAGCAGGTACATCATATGGGTCAGCAGGTTAACCAGCCGCAGACTCCTCCCGTTACGCCTCCTGTAGCGCCCGTTGGAGGTCAGATTCCTCACGCAGGCATTTATCTCCAGCAGCAGGCTCAGGCAGAGCAGGCATACCAGAATGCTTTGGTAGACATCGAGCATCGCCGTAGTGCGTCTATTCGAGACTACGGATTCCTCCCAGGCGGAGGGGTAGACCCAAACAACAACTACGGCCAGATCCAGAATCTTTGGAGAAATCAAGCGGCTGCCGCCAACCAGCAGGAGCTAGGGCTTATGAGTCACGGACTTCGTGGTGGATTGGCAAACCAGGCGATCTCCAACCGTAAGTTGGCTGAAGGAGGACAAAACCTCGATCTTCAGAACCACTACAATACAGATATGTACAATCTAGCGCAGGAGCGCACACAGGCTGAGCAGACACATAGCAATGATTTGCTTGCGGCTCAGCAGGCTGCCGCTCAGGATGCGCAGCAGAACGAGGACTATACTCCGGCTATCGTGCCGGAGGCACCCCCGGCTCTGCCTAATCAAGCACAGGCCCGCAGACACGTCGCTCAGCGACGTGCGCAGCAGGCTCGACGCAGACGAGGGAGGCGACGCTAATGGCCCGACCGAGGGGCATGGCTCCGCCCGTCCGTGATCCTAGGATCCTACATGGCCGGGGCGGTAGGCCTAGGGGTATGGCAAAGCCGGTGCGCGACCCGAAGATCCTTCATGGAGAGGGTAATCCGCGCTATCCGCGTAAGAACCCCGGAATCACTAATTGGAAGCAGGCTCTTGCTGGCCTGAGTGTTCGTAACCGTCAGCAGGTGCTTCGTAAGCACGGATACCACATCGTGCAGGACGGCATCGAAGGCCCTCAGACTAGGGCTGCAACCAGAGCGTTCCTTCGTGGAGCGAATCCCCATGTCTTCAACAAGCGTGCAGCCATGGCCCATGTACCAGGTGGGCCAGGTGGTGGTGGCCCCGTAGGGGGACATCGTCATGGCGGTGGCTCCGGTGGTGGAGGCGGTGGCGGAGGTGCTGGTGGTGGCGGTGGTGGTGGTGCAGGTCGTAGAGGCGGTGGCGGAGGTGGAGCAGGCGGTTCAGATGGCGAATCGGATCTCATTGATCCAATGGCCTATGCCCGTGGCTCCGTTGAATCCGAATACGGCCCCCAGCTTGGACAGATCAACCGCGACATCAGCACGAGCCGTGCACAGGGTTCGCAGGACATTGCGGATCTGACAGAGTGGTACAAGCAGCTTGAGGGTACGAGAGCGCAGGGCGCAGCCCATAATGCGCAGGCGTACCAGGATGCCATCTCGGGCCTGACACAGGCTCAGACGGGTATGGCCGAGGCACTGGGAGGTTCAGCGAATGCAGGCGCAGGCGTGGGAGCGGGATACGCTTCTGGAGACCAGGCTGGTATACGCGGTGCAGGACTGGCTCAGGGCAATTTCGACACTAACATGGCCTCCATCCTCCAGGCTCAGGGTGCAGATGCTCGGAGGGGAGCGCAGGGACGCCAGTCTCAGATCCTCAATGAGCTTCTGGGAAAGAGACAGGATCTCTTCCAGGCCAAGGGTTCAGCACTAAGCAAGGCGCTGGCCGAGGCCCAGATCCTTCGTACCCAGCAGCGGGGACAGAACATCTCCCAGCGGGCACAGCTTCAGCAGATGGGCCTGGACGCTAGTCTAGGCTCTCTCAAGATCAAGCAGGGCAATCAGTCTCTCCGGCTCAATGCGAAGCAGGCTGAGCAACAGGCTAAGGCCGCTCAGCTTGACTACGACGTGAAGTCAGCGCAGTACCAGGACTTCCTGGATTCTCTGCGAAAGACACATGGAGGTAATCTGGACTTCGGTACTCTTGACGAACAGAGTCGTCTGGGCTTGGCCCATTCAATTTCCACTATGGCTTCTGGCCCTGGTGGGCACTTCGTCGGGAATGTGCAGCAGACCTGGAGAAAGATTCAGGACGGGCTGCGAATGGCCGGATATGACATCAAAGACCCTGCTATCAAGCGGTTTGGTCTCGGTATCCTCCGTACCATCCCAGGCTACAACCGAGCAGCACATCCAAGGAAGCACAAGCACTAAGGGAGGATAATGGCTATCAGTTCGATCAGCCGTATCCAGCCCCAGAGCTACAGGTCGCGTTCGTCCCAGAGATCCTCAAGGGGGCTTAGGCACCTAAGCTTCCAGGGCTGGCCGGACTTCTCGCCTCCAGGCAGGACAGCGAACCAGTTGTTCGAGATTGCGATGGCGAAGCAAATGCATCGCCATTCGTTCATGGACAAGGTTCAGCACGCGGGAAGTACCGCCTTCTCCGGCGGATGGCATGGGATAGAGTGGACGTTTGACAAACTGCTCCGTACCAACTACGCCATGGCGGAAGGTACTCGACGTGCTCTTGAGGATAAGAACAAGGGTACCGGACTTCATGTGTATTCCGAGTTCGCCAAAGGTTTCTCACGAGGTCTGAAGGGTAAGAAGCACACAACGTTCAGCGACGTTCTCGCGCAGGAAGGTGTCCACAACAAGTGGGCCAAGTATGGCGGAGGCTTCGCTGCGGACGTGCTTCTTGATCCTCTGACCTATGCAACCTTCGGGACGGAAGTTGCTCCCGGCGCGGTTGCTAAGGGAACAGAGGAAATTGCTGCCCATGCTGTGGGACGTGAGGTCATCTCCAATGCAGGTAAGGCTAAGCGCGGAGCGTCTGGCGTTGCTCGTTGGAACAAGGCCGAGCGTACCCTAAAGTCGGCAGGCAAGGACTACAAGTGGCGTGCTGCTCTTGCGCGTGAGCGTGCTCGACACGCCGGGTTGACCACTCTTTCAGAGGGTGACCGGGCGGAGCTACGCACTGTTGCGGAAGCTGCACGGCGAGAGGAGTATGCGAACTCTCGACATCTCCCCTATCTTCGGTTTGGTACCCGCAAGCACGGTATCCGAACCCCAACGCATCTGGGCGGTATCCAGGTTGTTCCCCACATTCCTAGTGCGGGAGCTATCGCGGAACATGTGCCTGTGCTGCGAGGGCCTGTTGGCTGGCTTCGCAAGGCCGTCGGCCCTGGTAAGGGAGACATCATCCGTGGTATCCGTGTGAGTACCAAGCACACGATGGAGGAACTCTCGTCCGAGTACATTCACTTCGTCCGCAGTGTGACGGAGAGGCTGCCCAAACTGAAAACTGAGCGGGCTGTTCGCACCCTGTCTCACTTTGAGAAGAAGGGCGGCGTCAAGAAAGTCCTTGACAAAGAGGGTAAGGTCGATTACGTTCTCAACGAGAAACGGATCGAGACCCTCAAGAGTCAGGGCAAGATTGACGACAAGGACATTGCCTTCCTGCGTGGGTGGCATCAGATCGCCCAGCAGATGCATGTGTACGATAAGTCGTTTGGCATCAAGTACGAGCACTTGGGAGAGAAGGGTAAGCTGTACGTTCCACACCTCATGGATCGTATCGGCCAGCCCTATACCATCGCCCAAAAGAACATGCTCAAGAAGCAGGGATACGTCAAGGGACGTAAGCGGGACAACCTCACGTTGGAGCACATTCACAACCTCTACAAAGAGGGAAAGCTCCCCCGTGAGATTGAGACCGATCCCTACAAGATGCTGGTTAGCATGGCTCGTGCGCGTGCCCATCAACATTCCGACGCTATGGCGGTCAACGTCATTGCGCGGGCTGTGGGTGTCAATCGACGGGTTGTAGACAAGGCCGACGTTCGGCGAATCGAGCGCCTCTCAAAGCAGCGTGATGCTGTTGCTGTGACGCTTGAACGCTTCAACACCCCATCGCTGAAAAACCTGAAGCAGGTTAAGAAGCTGGCAAATGATCAGAAAGCCCTTGAGGGCGAGATCAAGAAGGCCATGAAGGGAAAGAAGAACAAGGCTGCGACTAAGGACATGGTAGAACTCAAGGATCTCCGAGACGAGTTTGGGAACAAGGTCGTCGTGGAGCCTGAAATTGCCGAGGCCCTAACCCGTTATGAGAAGATCGTGGATCCCACGGATGACGTGGCGATCTCACAGTTTGCTCGTGCATGGGCGGGAATGGTCGGTCGATGGAAGCTCATCGTGACGGCTGTCAACCCTGGCTACCGCATCAGGAACACCTTGTCCGACTTCTGGAACATGTACATCTCAGGCGTGCCTACATGGGCGTTCGTTCGCTACGGCAAGCGCGCTGCGGACATCATGGTCAAGGCGAAGGCGGGTGACGAGGAAGCAATTCGTGTCCTCAGTGATGCGTACAAGGCGGGTATCCTCTCCGGTCTGTTCGGCGGGGACATTGACACTCTGGCACTCATGCTCAAGTATGGTGGCTCGAAGAAGTCACTGGCTAAGCAGGGCAAGGGTATCCGACTCGCCTCTAAGGTAGCGCAGGATGTCAACCGCAATGGAGAGAACTGGGGCCGTCTGGTTCACTATCTCTACCGGCGCGAGCATCAAGGCATGTCCATCGAAGATGCGGCCTGGGAAGTCAAGAAGGCCCACTTCGACTACGAGGATCTGACGGAGTTCGAGCGCAAGAAGCTGAAGGGCGGGTTCATCCCCTTCTATACATGGACGAGGAAGAACATTCCCTACCAGCTTCAGGCGATCATCACCCATCCAGGTCAGTACGCCACATTCCCCAAGTTTGCCACGGAAATGACCAAGGCATCTGGTGGGGAAGAGGGCGACATCCTCCCGAGCTACATGACTAAGAACATGTCTTTCCGTGTTCCCCTCGGAAAGCACACGTACACTACACCACAGATCGGCGTAGGAGACTTGGCCCGATTCTTTGAGGGTCGGGGACAGGCCAGCCAAAGCGCCTTGGCTATGCTAAATCCAGCATTCAAGGTACCTCTGGAACTGACCCTGAACAAGTCGTTCTTCACCGGACAACCACTGCATGATCCTACGGGCCATCCCCGTCAGCCAATCAGTGATTGGGCGGCTCCTTTCATCGGGGTGATTCCCGGTGCCAACGTTGGGCCTACGTCCCGTCAAACGGGTAAGGGGCGCGTTGAAGGAGCGGGTGCGGCATGGTGGGTTAACTACGCCTTTGGACAGACCCCGTGGACACGGGCGCTATTCCTGGGCGGGAAGATCAAGCATGCGCAGCGTGGAGTTAGTCCCTGGTGGGGCCAGCTTGGTGGTGTGCAGGTCAGCAAGATCGACCCAGAGCAGCAACTCCTGTTGGAGCGTCTTGCTCTTAAGGACAAGCTGAAGGGTCGCATGAAGGGTCTCAGAGACGAGGGGAGGTATCCCCAGGTCGAGGCCCAGAAGCAGAGTGAATATGAACGGTACATACAGCGCCTAATCGCGCGTAACATGGGAGGTCGCTAAATGACGAGTGCTGCTGCGTATATCCGCAGACGTGCCCGTTTTTACGGGCTTGACCCCCGTGCCGTTCTTGGCGTGGGACGGGTCGAAGGAGGGCTACGACGGAATGCCGTCGGCGACCAGGGGACTAGCTTTGGCCCGTTCCAGCTACACCGTGGGGGTGCTCTCCCACGAGGCAGGAGTGCTGCGTGGGCAGGCTCGAATGCAGGGATTGACTTTGCCCTGTCGAGGATGTCCGGCGTTGCAAGGGGCCTGCATGGGAAGGCGGCAGTTGACGCCATCGTGCGCAGGTTCGAGCGCCCTGCCGATCCCAATTCAGAGATTCGCAAGGCCATGTCTTTCTATGGCTCCAGTTCTGGGGCCTTGGCTTCTGTAGGCAACAATCCTGACACCGCGTTCAAGCTGTCACCCCATGCTGTGGGCCAGAACCCAAAGGCGGGGGTTACCAACTTCATGTTGGACAACCTTGCTGCGTTCCGGGCTACCGGCAGCACCATGGAACTGAACAACTTCTACGCCCTAAACAAGATGATGTCTGACACAGAGGCTCCCCCTGAGGATACACCAACAGCCCCACCTACGGGAACTACCCGCACGATGGGGCCAGGGAGAGGTACAGGCTTTGCTGCCACAGTGGGTAAAGGTTTCTTTGACCCGCTGGCTGGCAGAGGTAAGTACGAAGGAGGCATGGCTGCTCACATGTCTCGCCCACTTGGGAACTGGCAGAGTGACCGAGCAGTTGACCTACGCGCACCGGCGGGAACTCCCGTCTATGCTGCGCGGGGAGGAGTGATTCGTGGCGGATTTGGCGACAGCGGTAGTTCAGGCACGGTGTATGGAAAGAGGCTCAACCTCTACTCTCCACACAATGCCTTCTTCTACCAGCACCTTGGACGCTACGGGCCTGGAATTCGACCAGGTGCCCATGTACGGAAAGGTCAGCTTCTCGGGTACGTCGGGGCTTTCCCCGGCAAGCCTGCCCCGCATCTCCACTTTGGAGTTGAACGTGGGAATCCTAGGGGCATTCTATCAGGAAGACGGAGGTAAGCATGTACGCAGGAGATGAAGGTGGTGGGATGCCTGTGCATCCTCTGACGGCAGCGCTTAACCGTTTCCGTAGAAAGCGTAAGCCAGGGATGTTCAATCGCGCCCCCGGTCTAGCAGGCATGATGAGACAGCGGCAGGCCGGACAAGTTCCTCTGCCTGGTATGCCCGTTGGCGTACCACCGGGTGGAGATCCTTCTCAGGTGAACACTCCAATTGACCCTGGCTACAACATGACTTCGCCCGCGCAAGGAGTAGACTTGTCTGCTGCGATGAGCCACATGGCTGATCGCATGAAACAGGGCATGGGTTCTGTTACCTGGGGTGGTCGAACATTCTCCGATCCCAACAAACTGTGGGGATGGGAGAAGGCTCACGGACAACAGATGGGCAAGGGAGAGTTCTGGCGACTGCATCCTGATGCAGCGCGCCGACTTGGACTGCCTGTTGAGGACAATGGCGGAGCACAGTTCGATCAAGCTGACCCGATGGGTGCTATGAGCCAGGAACATCTGAAGGCAGGTCTCATTGGACAGATGCATGCTGCTCAGGGCGCTCTAACAGGTACTCCGGCTCCCGGTGTTCAGCATCGAGTTGCCGGTCGTATGGTAGGCGCGCAGCGGCGTCATATGCATGCTGTTGGCTCAGCACAGGCACGGTCACAGGCACTAGCCTCGATGATGGCTCGGCGTCTGAGGGGTCGCCAGGTGTAACATGGATCATCTACTCGACCTACTCCTTGGCCCTTTAGGGCTTACGATAGGTCTCATCTTCGCCCTAGTATCCGGCTGGAAAGGCTGGTGGGTTTGGGGTAAAGACTACCGCAAATTGGAAAGGGAGAAGAATGAGTGGAAAGACGCTGCACTCCGAGGTACCAGACTCGCTGAGCATGTTGTCAGCCGAGTGGAACGTGAACATGAGAATCTTTAAACGATCCCAAGAGCCAGAGGCGCATAAAGTTGAACGCAAACAGCTTAAGAACGTCCAGAAGCGACTAGCTTCTGTCGAGTCCCGCCTCAGCTTTGTAGAAAAACAAGTCGAAGTCATTCGTCGGGAGGGTTAGTGCTAGCAATCACTTTCGGCAGCACCGTTTCCGACGTAGAAGTGTTTTGGACACTGCTGGCATTCGTCGGGGCGGTTTTTTCTGCCATCAACGTAGGTTCCGCTTGGGGCGACTGGAAATTCCTTAAGGCACAAAAGATTGTGAATGGACGAGCATACCTAGCTAGGAATGC
>Ga0310810_10007706_pt1 | contig 12317 bp, 6 predicted proteins | sample NCmetagenome_FD_207641 | JGI IMG/M metagenome (GOLD analysis project Ga0310810, IMG submission 207641) | Soil microbial communities from experimental microcosm in Duke University, North Carolina, United States - NC | ecosystem: Engineered > Artificial ecosystem > Soil microcosm > Unclassified ... | reverse complement strand
CGACAAAGGCGGGCAAAGGGATTGGCGATTGGTATTCGAGTCGTAATTTGGCGCGCACCGAAGAGCCGACGTTATGGGATGGGGAGGCAAAGCCTCGGGCGTTGAGCAGCAAGTCGAGTGAGGACAGCGTGGCGAGCACTTCCGAAAAAGGTGTGGCGGCTGACGGGCAGGATTCACGGGCCCAATCTGAAAAGGAGGAACCTGGGCCGAGAGTCAATTCACCGACGCAAAACGCTTCGACCCAACTGCCAGGGAGTTGGAAAGAAGTCAGGAAGGTGAATGAACAGGATTATCCGGATGCCGACGGAGTGATCCTGCGCCGCGCAATCCGCTGCGTCATAGGAGCCAATCCTGCGTTTGCTGCCGAGCACGATGAATACATCCAAATCGTCGCGCTCGAAGGCAAGCGGTTTGGCGATTTTGACGTTTCCTATTCACCGCCGGATGAAGAATTGGAGTTCCTCGATTGTGAACTCCTTCGACCCGACGGCAAGCTCATCCGGATCGATCCAGAAGCGATGGACGAAAACCGGGAAGAGGCGCCTGCTGATTACCGGGCCGGCCGAAGGCGCTTCTTTTCACTGCCGCAAGTGCAACCCGGTGCAGTGGCGCATGTGCGTTACCGAAGGCAATGGAAAGAGTTTCCACTGCCCCACGTCGCGATGGCGGTGCCGATTGAATCAGAATTGCCGGCGCTGGACACGACCATTGAAGTTTCTGTGCCGGTTGCCACCCCGTTTCATTTTTTGTTCGAGGGCCTCCCTGCTCCCAATCCAGTGATCAAGCACTCCAACTACAGCAGTTCGTATCGCTGGCATTTTGATAAGCAACCGGCTCAGGCGCGGGAAAATCTCAGCGCGCCGCATCAACAATGCGCATTACTATTCTCCACGTTTGCCGATTGGAATGCCTTTGGCCAATGGTATGCCCGGATCACGAAATTGACGGATGAAGTGACGCCCGAGATTGCGTCCCAGGCCGAAACCCTGACGCGAGACGCCAAAGGAGATTTAGACAAGGTTCAGGCGCTGTACAATTACGTCGCCAGCCTCCGCTATGTGGCTGTTCCGCTGGGAATAAACTCGTTGCGCCCGCATGCAGCGGCCAATGTCCTGCAACAGCAATATGGCGACTGCAAAGATAAAGCCAACCTGCTTAATGCCTTGCTCCATTCGCTGAAGATGGACGCACAGCTGGTGCTGGTGCCACGGTTTAGCCATGCGTACGACCTCGTTCCCGGTGTCGGGTTCAACCACGCGATTTCGCGGTTGAGTGTGGCGGGCCAGACGCTTTGGCTTGATACGACCGATGACGTCTGCCGTTTTGGCCTCTTGCCGCCCGGGGATCCGGGACGCAAGGTGCTGGTGATTGATGGGGAGATCCGCGGGCTGACCCAGTTACCGGAACCTGATCCAGAAAGCCATCGTTTGCGCATCACTGGAGAATTGGAACCTGCAGATAAGGAAGAAACCTGGAGAGCAAAACTGACCGCGCAGGCGCACGGCTACCCCGATTACGAGATGCGTGAGATGGCGCGCGAAACCAGGGACAATCTGGGTGCGTTACCCTTGCTTGCGGCAAAATTCCGGCCGGCTAGCGGGTGGTTCGCGCTTCAGCATCAAACCGTTCATGCGGTTTCCGATATGACGGCTGATTTCTCCTGGCACGGGGAGGGTTCGTTTCTGGGAATTTCGTCAATCGCAGCCGGGAAACATTTCTTACGCGCCCCGGTTTGGTTGCCCAAGGAGTGGGACGCGGCTCTTCATGAGCGCCGCTCGCCGCTATTTTTGCATCGAGGCTATCCGCTGAGGTTGGATGAAGAGTTCACGCTGACGATGCCGGAGCAGTCTGCTGCGGTAGTGCTGCCGGCTTGCTTGGAAGGCAATGAACCCCCGTTGCGCTGGCGCGTGCAATGGACGAGAGTGGGCCATGACAAACTCCTTGCGCAGTTCCACGCGCAATTATTGCGTGGTGAGCTCTCCTGGGAAGAAACCGTGGCTTTTCAGAAACAACTACGTCCGCTGATGGTGGCGCTTACGGCAGAAATTTCGTCCGCGTCGACCCCTTAAAATTATTTATGATTCCGACCTCTACGTTGCCGCCGGTTGCGCCGGTCCAAACACCTCCTCCGATCATTCCCCCGAGCGATCCCGCCGCCGTTCTCGAACGGCTCGCACCCAAAATCCGCCGACTCCAGGAAGAGATCGGCAAGGTAATTGTTGGCCAGGAAGAAATCATTTCCGCAGCATTGTACGCGCTTTTCGCTCGCGGGCATTGCTTGCTGGTCGGCGTTCCTGGTCTGGCCAAGACTCTGCTCGTGCACAGCCTGGCCCGGTCGTTGGAATTAGATTTTTCACGGATTCAGTTCACGCCCGACTTGATGCCCTCGGATATTACCGGGACCGAGATCCTTGAAGAAGACGCGGCGACGGGCCATCGGCGGTTTGTTTTTGTGCGCGGCCCGGCCTTCACCCAGGTGCTGCTGGCGGATGAGATTAACCGAACACCGCCCAAAACCCAGGCGGCGCTGCTTGAGGCGATGCAAGAGAAGACGGTGACGGTGGCGGGCAAGATGTATCGCCTGGAGGAACCGTTCATGGTATTGGCGACGCAAAATCCAATCGAGCAGGAGGGAACCTATCCTTTGCCGGAAGCGCAATTGGACCGTTTTTTGTTTGAGGTGCTGGTTGACTACCCGACGTTGGAACAGGAAAAGCTCGTCGTTGAACAACATTCGTATGCGCCGTTGGACCGCATCCAGCCCGTTTTGAGCCGCGAAGAAGTGCTGCAGTTCCGCAGCGCAATAGCCCAGGTGCCGGCGCCCCCTAACGTGATTGATTATGCGGTGCGCCTGGTGCGGGCGACGCGGCCGGCCGGCAATAGCGAGTCACCTGATTACATCCGGCGCTGGATTCGTTGGGGGGCCAGCCCTCGCGCGAGCCAGCATTTGATACTGGCTGGGCGGGCGCGAGCCGCGTGCCAAGGCCGGTTTAATGTTGCTTGCGAGGATGTTGCCGCGCTGGCGCCGTTGGTGCTTCGGCATCGTTTAATCCGCACGTTCCAGGCGGATGCCGAGGGCAAAACCACCGACGAAATCATTGCCCAATTATTGAACGATGTTCCTCGTGAACCAGCATTTTGAACTTGTTCGGTGAACGTTATGACGGTTGAGACCCGTACAGCGGCGCAGAATTTGTGCGACCGGTTTGACCCGCGGACTTTGGCCGCGCTGGAGGGTCTGGACTTTAAAGCGCGCTATGTAATGGAGGGGTTTCTTAGCGGCCTGCATAACAGTCCATTCCATGGGTTTAGCGTCGAGTTCAGCGATTATCGAAAGTACCAGGCTGGTGATGACCTGCGCCATTTGGATTGGCGGCTCTACGCCCGCAGTGATCGGCTTTGCATCAAGCGCTACATGCAGGAGACCAACGTGCGCTTTTACGTGCTGTGCGATACGAGTGCTTCGATGGCTTACCAGGGCGCCAAGGCATGGGGTTCCAAACTTGAGTGTTCGAAGGTGCTTGCAGCCGCCCTTTGCTACTTTTTACTCAAACAGAATGACGCCGCCGGCATGGTGGCGCTTAAAGGGCAGAGCGAAATTCCCGAGTTCATTCGCCCGTCACAGCGTTCAACCCAGTTTGGCTTGATGCTCCGCCAGATCGAATCACTCACTCCTTCCGGCGGAGCGTGTTTGTCCACCTTACTGCAACATGCGGCTCGGCTCGTTCACCGCCGCAGTGTTATTCTCTTTTTCTCGGATTTACTTGAGCCTTCAGAGGAAGTGACTCTTGGATTCAAGCACCTTCGTTTCCTCGGCCACGAGGTGATCGTATTTCAGGTGCTGGATGCAGATGAAATCGAGTTTCCGTTCGCCGAAGCGAGGGTATTTGAGGACCTGGAGAGCGGGGCGCGGCGGGTCGTTTCACCGGGGGCGGTTCGGGCGAAGTATTTGGAGCGTTTTCGAGCGTTCATGGATGCGCATTATGCGTTGTACCGCCAGTTGGAAATACCACATTGCCAGGTTCGGACTGACGAGAATCCCTGGCGCGCGCTGGCCTTGTTTCTGGCCGAGAGAAAGCGGCTGCAATAATTGATCTCGATGCCTTTTTCATTTTTGCATCCATGGTTCTGGCTCGGCGCGCTGGCGGTGGCGGCTCCCGTGTGGCTGCATTTGCGGTGGAAGAAGGAAACGAACCTGGTTCGTTTTTCGGCGGTGCGGTTTTTGGAAGACGAGAGTGAACCACAGCGCAGTCCGCTGCGGCTGGAGGATTGGGTTTTGTTTGTGATCCGATTACTGGCGTTGCTGCTGCTGATAGCGGGGTTTGCCTGGCCGTATTTGCGGCATGCCAATAGTCTGCCGATTAGGGAGAGCCGGGTTTATGTGCTGGATAATACTCTAAGCCATCAGGCCAATGATGGGTTCAATGTGGACAGGGCGCGGATTCTTGCCGATGTGCAGAGCGCGGGGAGCGATGTCCAAGTGGCCGTCGTGGAGCTTTCCAACACGCCGCGCGTAGTGGTCGCTTTTGGTGAGGATCGCGACACCGCCCGAGAAAAGATCAAGGCCCTTCAGCCGTCATTTGAGCGCGGGTCCTATCTGGCGGCATTTCGCCAGGCGAGTGCATTGCTGGGCAACAGCCTGGGGGAGCAGAAGCGAATCGTCTTTTGCGGCGATAACCAGGAGAATCAATGGAAAGAGAACGTTAATACCCCACCATTCCTTCGCGATGTGCGCATCGATTTACCGCCGGCAGCATCAAAGACCTTGCCTAATCTGTGGCTTTCCGAGCCCCGCACTCAGCGCATTTTTCTGGGTGATCGTTCCTTGGTGAATTTTACCGTCAAGCTCAGCCATACGGGACCAGCTCCTACCGCGAACATAGTCGTCCGCGCTAACAGCCAGGCCGTATTGAGCCGCACCATCGATTTGGAAAAGCAGCCGGAAACGATCGTTATCCAAGCGCAATGGGAAGCCGATCCCAGCGCATGGGTCCGGGGTGAAGCCGTCCTTGAAGGGACGCCTGACTCGTTGCCAGCCGACGACCATGTTTTCTTCTCGCTCGCGCCGGTCGTCGAGGGCCGCGTGGCGTTGCTGGCACAATCTCCTTATCTTAGGCTGGCGCTCTCTCCCGAGATTATGCGGGGGCAGTGGGCTACCCGGATCATTGACCCGGCACGATTGGACGATGAGGTCGCAACCAACCAGGATGCCGATGTTCTGTGCCTGGAAAGCAACTATTTGCAGTCTTCGGCAGCACGCAAGTTGCTGTCGAGGTACTTAACGAATCAGCGCGGCGTTTTCCTGGTGATCAACCGGCTCACACCGGCGATCGAAGGCTGTTTGCGTGAATTGGGGTTTGAACCCGAGGGGACGTGGAACACGGGGGCGAATAATCCAGACAAATTCCAGTTCGTCTTCTCGAATCACCCCATTTTCCACCCGTTCCTTTCGCCGGATTACGGGAATCTGATGGACATCAAGGTCTTGGAATATGTCCGGTTGAAATCGGCTTCGGCACTGCCGCTCGTGTTTTCGGAAAGCGGCGCCGGATTATTTTTCCAAGGTACGCGGCCTTCCGCGAAACTTTTTGTCGCCGCTTTCGGGTTGGACCGTGACCACACGAGTTGGCCGGTCGATCAGACCTTCATCCCGTTTCTGGATCTGACGTTGCAAGCTGCCCGCGCGGAGGACCCGACCCCGGCGAGTTTTGAGCCGGGCGAACTTGGGACGATTGAGTTGCCAGCCTCGGTGAAAACGCGCGAGGTCGTATTGCGCGAAGGTGATCATGAAATGAGCAGGGCACCGGTGCAGCGGGGTAAGGCGCAGCTGCGTATGCCGGATAAGCCGGGTCTTTACGCGCTGAGCTCTGATACGCAGCAGACGTTAAAAATTCTGAGCGTTAACCCCTCACCAAAAGAATCGCAACTGGTTTACCTTCCTGCGGCTGAGCCAGTAAAAGCCTGGCAGCAAAATACCCCGGTTCTGACAGAAAAACCGGCCATGGCGACAGTCGCGGGGCAGGTGCGTTTATCGAGCATCTTGCACCAACGGCTGTGGTGGTGGATGGTTTTTGGGGCATTGATCATGTTGTTGTTGGAAATGGGCTGGGCGGAAGTGCGAAAGGAGGGAAGATGACATCGCGGTTTTTAGTGGTCGAGACCAGCCTGAATCGTGCCGAATTTCGGTGGAAATGGTTGCAGTTTCTGCGTCAGACCTCGGTCTTAGGTGTGCTGATTTGCCTTGCGATTCTATTTTTTGGCGGCGCGATCCTGTGCGGCTGGGTCACCCACCAAAAGGTCGCGGTGTCGTTCTTCGCGTTCGTCGCAGTAATTGGGTTCGTCGCTTGGACGGTCATAGCCATCCGCATAATGGTGGGTGCGCCCAGCCGGTCGTGGTTAGCCAAAGCGCTCGAACGGGTTGACCCCCGGTTTCTGGATCGACTCAATACGCTACTGTTCTTGGAAACTCGCCGCGGCGATCGAGGGCTTGATTCTTTTGCGGTGCGGATCGCCAGGCAAACGCAAGGTTTGCTGACACAACAAGCGGCACCATCTCCTTTTTCGGCTGAACGATCCCTGGGATCCGTGTTGTTGTTCCTGGTCATTTTGACACTAACGGTGATTTTTTATCAAACCTATGCGCCGTATACGCAGCTCGCTGCCGCGCAGAAACTGTTAGCGAAGAATGGGGCGAATCCGACTAAGCCATTGGATCTTGTCCTGCCCTCGACCAATAACCTCGAACAAAACCAAACCTGGGGTGAGGTGCGGATTACCGATCCGGGCACGGATCTCAAGGTGACGAAGGTGGATGTGGTTCCGCTGCAGATCGAGGCGGCGGCAAACCAGGCACTCAAAACCGTGAGCTGGTTTTCGACCATCAACGGCGCAGAGGAAACGCCGCATATCTTGCCCCCGCCCACTGAGCCTCGCTATGCGGTGTATCAACCGACGATCTACCTCGACGAGATGCGGCTCTCCGATTGGGATGTGCTGACCTACTACGCCCAGGCGGCGACTGATAAGACCAATTCGTTTGGATCAGAGGTCTATTTCCTCGAAGTGCGTCCGTTCCGGGAAGATATTATGAAACTACCCGGCGGCGAGGGAGGCAAAGCCTATCAGGCACTCAATGAAATAACCGGACTGATTAACCGCCAACAACACGTCATTCGCCAAACGCATCAACATGTCCAGAAACCACCCGTCCAAGCCAACCTCGAGGCGCAAGACCGGAAAAAATTAGCCGACGCCGAGAATGACCTCGGGGATTCCGCCCATCACCTGTATGCGAAGATGGCGGCAGAAATGGAGAATAAGCCGATTGGACAGGCCCTCGACAGCCTCGCCAAGGCGGAGCAATCGCTGCAAAGCGCTGGCAGCGGGCTGCAGAATGATGCGATGCCTCAAGCGCAGGCGGACGAACGGAATGCGCTCTCGGCGTTGGTGGCCATGCGGAAAATGTTTCAAAAAGCGGTCAGCGATAATCCTGGCGCTTTCCAGGACGGCGAGGCGCCCGAGGAAAATGCGCCCGTAGCTGATTCGTTCAAAAAGCTGAGCGAAATTGCCGAGTTCCGTAATGAAGCCAAAGCCGCGCAGGATTTTGTCCGCAAAACGCTGGAACAACAAAAGAACATTGAACAAAAGTCGAAGTCCGCATCCCGCGGCGATTACCCTCGATTGGGAGCGGAGGAGGAGCAATTGCAGAAGGGCCTCGAGGATTTTCAAACGCAGCATCCCAACGTGTTCAAGGACACCGAGGCTGAGTCGCAACTAGCACGGCAAGCCATGGCAAAGGCTGCTGAAGCCCTGGAACGCGAAAGTCACGACCCGCGCCTGGCGACCCAGGAAGCAACTCAGCAACTTGAAAAGTTCAGTAATGCGATGCAGGGCCGCACCACGGCCAAACAGCTGGCCGACGCGTATAAATTGAAACAAATGCTCGACCAGCAGATTAAAACCTTCAACGAGCGGACCCAACCCGATTCGAAAGTTTCCGATGACACGTTGCAAAAAACCGCGCGCGACGCGCAGGACACGGTTGACCAGCTTGCCAAGACGGCCGAACAGGAACCGACTCGGGACGCCTTCCGGCAACCGCTGCGCGATGCTCTGAGTGGCCACAATAAGGTCAATCTGGAAACCAAACTGCGCCAACTCCAGATGGCCGAAGATCAGGCAGCGCGGCAACAACGCGCGGGGGAGGCACGCGATAGCCTGGCCAAAGTCAGCAAAGCATTCGACGAGAGTCAGCCTCAATCGCTGCAAATGGCACAAGGAGGCGACTCGCTTAAAGGGGATGAAAAGGACAGCTTTGGCCAGGGCATGGCCGAATTGGAAAGTCTGCTCAAGCAAATGCAGAGCGGTCGCCAGTTGCGGCCCGAAGACGCGGCCAAGCAGGGACAACAGGCTTTACTCAATCTACAAACCGGGATGCGCAGCCAGTTTGGCAATAATGACCGTGGTGATCAGTTACTGCTGCAACTCGAGCAACTGCTCAAGGCCGAAAACGGCCTCGACCCGGGCGATCTTCAGAAATTGATGGAAGCCTTACAACATTTCTCCGTTGAGACCTCCCAACAAATCGCCAAGCAGGATGAGCGGCCGGACGTCAGCAACATCGATCCCAGCCGTCTGCCTCCCGCCTATCGTGGCCGCATACAAAAATACTTTCAGAAACTCTCTGAGAAATGATGGCTACCATTGTATTTGAATTTCCATTGGGGTGGGTCTGCGCGGTGCCCGCCATGGTGGCACTCGGATTGGCGGCGCGCGCACAAATGCGTCGCGGAGTGGCTCCTGCGAGAATCTTGTCACTTGCAGGGTTGCGTCTGGGTGTGCTGCTCTCGTTAATTGCGTTGGTGGCGCGTCCCGTGTGGGTCGCGAAAGAACCTCCGGCGGCGGCCTCGCGCGCAGTAGCTCTGCTCTTGGATCGCAGCGAAAGCATGTCGCTCGAAGAACCGGAGGTGAGCCGCTACCAGGCGGCGCTGGATTTTTTGCGTTCGCGCCTGTTGCCAGCGCTGAAGTCGGCGAAGTTGCCAGTCCAGGCGATGCTTTTTGACGAAAGTGTTGAGCCCGCCGATGGCGCTGCGCTGACTGCCGCAGTGCCCAAGGGCAAACGAACGAACCTGGCGGGCGCGATTGCACAGGCTGTGAGCAGCGGCTCCCAACCGCCACTGGCGGTAGTTGCCCTTACCGATGGGATCGCGAATGAAAACTCGGAAAATAACCGGGCTTTGGCCGCGTTGGCGGATGCGCACGTTCCATTCATCGGAGTCGGTTTTGGCAGTGATCAGGGCGTGCGAACGCTCTCATTGCGGGAAGTGGAAGCCCCTGCGACGGTTGCGAGCAAGACCTCGTTTGGGGTGGCCGCGCAACTCGAAATTCTGAATACCGAAGAAATGCCGGGATTCGACCTTCTACTCTATCGTGATGGTCAAGTGATCCAGAAGAAGCTGGTAAACCCCGGCAAAGGCTCGCGAACCTGGCTGGAAAACTTTCAGGTCAGCGAGGAGAGGGAGGGGGTCCATAACTATATGGTTCAGGTGTTGCCGCCAAATTTGCCGAACCTAAAGTGCGTCAATCTCACCGGCACCAGCTCGGTGCGCGTTTCGGACGAAAAAGAACTACGCGTACTATATATCCAGGGTGCCCTCACCTGGGATTACAAATTCATCAGCCTGTCTCTGCGCAACGATCAGACGATCAAACTCACCGGCTTGACGCGCACGTCAAAACAATCGGTGTTCCGGCAGAACGTCGAGAGTGCGGGTGAGCTCATGAATGGTTTTCCAACGACGATTGAAGAGCTCGCGCCGTTCCGGGTGATTGTGCTTTCGAATTTGCGTCCTGCCGACCTCACCCCGCCGCAACAGGAGGTGTTGGCGCGGTTCTGCGGCGAGCTCGGCGGCGGTGTGCTCATGATAGGCGGTGCGGCCACCTTTGACAGCTCCTGGCAAAACAGCCGCCTCGAACAGCTGTTGCCGGTAACCTTTTCCGGCTCGCCGGGTGTTGTTGGATTGGACCGAGCTTTTCGCGTGCAGTTGACGCCAGATGCCTTGCAGCATCCGATTTTTCAAATTGTTGAAGGCGCTCAACTCCGCGACGCCTGGGGCCAGTTGCCGACCTTTACTCAATATGGCCGCGTCGACGCCGCCAAGCCGGGGGCCCAGGTCTGGATGTTGCATCCGAGCGACAGCGGGCCTCGCGGCCGCCGCATTCTCATGGCGTCGCAGCGCTATGGCGCCGGAATTTCCGCCGTCCTCGCGATTCAGAATTTTTGGCGTTGGCGCCTGGCCAAAGATTCCGAGCCTCAGGCGTTTGACCGGTTTTGGCGGCAACTCTTTCGGTACCTCAGCGAAGCGGGGCGGCAGGACGTTGCGATCCATTTGGCCGACCAGGAGTTGCACCCGCAAATGGACGTGCAAGTAGTGCTGGAAAAGCAACCCAATCCTAGAAATATTGCGGACACTAATCGCAAGTTCTTCGTGCGCGTTGAAGACGGCAGCAAGGCTCTGTTGCAGGAACAAGCCGTGGAACTGGAGCCGTTGCACCCGGTCGATTTCAGATTTCACGCTGAAAAAGCCGGGGTGTATACCGTGACGGTGACAGATGGGTTGAAGGTGCCGGTATCGAGTCGGCCAATCGAGGTACGCGATCTCAATCTCGAATTTCAAAATACCAGCCGCAGCATGGAAACGTTGCGCCAGTGGGCCGCCGTCAGCGAGGGCCTGGCGTTTAAAGTTGAGGATTGCCCGGCGGCTAGCGACCTGGTTGCTCAGATCAAAGCCAAGGTCGAGGAAGTCCGGCGCGGCAAGCAGATGCGCCGGACTGTTGGGATCAATGGCTGGATGCTGACGTTGGTTTTGGGCGCCCTGGGCACTGAGTGGCTAGTGCGGAAACGATGGGGGCTGACGTGAGGAAGGGGCGTTGCGTGTTGCGTGTTGCGTGTTCCGTGTTCCATGACGCGTGTTGCGTGTTCCGTGAGGCTCGCAGCGTAATGCGTTCTGCTTGTCGTGGGCTCGACTTCCATACATCGCCGGCCATTAGTGTCGCACTACGGAACACGAAACACGGAACACGAAATACCCTCCACGGTTTACGTTTCACGGTTTACGTATCACGTATCACGCATTGCGCATCACGTGCCATTTCTGTGGTGCTGGCCTTGCTCCTGCCCACTCTCTCTCTGGCGCAAACCTCGGACGACAAGCTCGCGACCTTTTTTATGGGCCGGGTCAAATATAGCTCGAATGACGGGAACGATTGCGGCGGGGTCGGCCAGGATCTGATGCGCCTGGTCTCTCGGGCCTCAACGCTGAAAATCCAGGAGGAACGCAAGGTGCGCTTGACCGATCCGGACCTGTTCGAAACCCCATTTCTTTTCATGAATGGGCATAATGACTTTGTGCTGACAGACGCAGAAATCGAAAACCTCCGCAAGTATTTCACTCACGGCGGTTTTTTTCTCGCCTCAGGTTGCTGTACCAATCCGAACTTTCCTAAAGCCTGGCGCCGGGAGTTCAGTCGCATTTTTCCGAACGAGAAGGTCAAACCGATTCCTTACGATCATTTAATTTATCGCGCATTTTACAATATTGAGCGGGTCAGGTGTCTGAACGAGGCGCGCGATATCCAGTTGGAAGGCTTGTTTTATCAGGGCGGCCTGGTGGCAGTGGTGTGCGAGGATGGTTTGTGCTGCTCATTCAGCGCCAATAATACCTGCAATGAAGGCAAAGGTATCAGCCCTGAAGATGGTCAGAAGTTGGCGCTCAATATTGCCGTCTATGCGCTGACGCACTAAGCATCGAGAGCCTGTGCCTGGGAATTGTCGACTGGACCACTCGCGGCTGCCCCTGCCGGAAATGAATTGCCTCTGATGGTTTTGCTCGATAAACCACCGGCGGCATGGATCGGGTCATCAAACTGGGGCTGATCGGCACTGGTATGTTTGGGGCGGAGGTGCATCTTCGCACGTACGCCGATTTGCAACGGGGGGGTATAGCCCCACACCTGGGGCGCGTCGGCCTGAATCGTTGGGCTCGGGACCTTGCTCCGATTCGATTCGAGCTCGTCGCGGTCGCTGCCCGGACGGAAGCCTCGGCCCGGCGCGCCGCGGCGCAATTTAAAACTTGGACCGGCTCCTCCCCAAGCGTGCACTGGGGGGAAGACCCTTGGAATCAACTAATCAGCGACGCTGCTCAGCTCGACGTGTTGGCGGTCGCAACCCCCGATCACCTGCACACACCGGTCATTCTTGCGGGCCTGAATGCCGGGATTCACGTTGTTACTGAGAAACCCATGTGCCTCGATTTGGC
>Ga0310810_10007705_pt1 | contig 12318 bp, 24 predicted proteins | sample NCmetagenome_FD_207641 | JGI IMG/M metagenome (GOLD analysis project Ga0310810, IMG submission 207641) | Soil microbial communities from experimental microcosm in Duke University, North Carolina, United States - NC | ecosystem: Engineered > Artificial ecosystem > Soil microcosm > Unclassified ... | reverse complement strand
CGCACTGCGGACTCGCGGCCCGGCCCCGGGCCCTTGATGCGCACTTCGATGTTCTTCACGCCGCATTCCTGGGCCGCACGCCCGCAGCGCTCGGCCGCGACCTGCGCCGCGAACGGCGTCGACTTGCGCGAGCCCTTGAAGCCGGCGTTGCCCGAGGTCGCCCAGGCGAGCGTGTTGCCCTGGCGGTCCGTGATCGTCACGATCGTGTTGTTGAACGACGCGTGGATGTGCGCGATGCCCTCGGCGACGTTCTTCTTGACCTTCTTGCGCGCGCGGGCCGCAGCGGTCTGCTGCAGCTCCTGGCGCGTCGGTGCGCTTCTGCTAGCCATTTATGCTGCCTTCCCTGCTGGCACGTTGAGTTTGATCGCGGCCTTGCGCGGACCCTTGCGCGTGCGCGCGTTGGTGCGCGTGCGCTGCCCGCGGACCGGCAGTCCCTTGCGATGGCGCGAGCCACGATATGAATTGAGATCGATCAGCCGCTTGATCGACATCTGCACTTCGCGGCGCAGATCACCTTCCACCGTGAACTTGGCGATGCTCTCGCGGATGCGATCGAGCTCGGTGTCGTTCAGATCCTTGATCTTGCGGTTGCCCTGCACGCCCGCCGCGGCGCAGATCGCCTGCGCGCGCGCGCGACCGATGCCGTAGATCGCGGTCAACGCGATCTCGGCGTGCTGGTGATTTGGAATGTTGATCCCTGCAATGCGGGCCATAGGCGGAACCTGAGATTATAGCTGGTTATTCAACGTGTTATCAACCTTGGCGCTGTTTGTGCCGCGGATCTGAGCAAATCACGCGCACAACGCCCTTCCGCCGCACGATTTTGCATTTGCGGCAGATCTTTTTTACGGATGCCATCACTTTCATCGGGTCCTCACTTGGCTCGGAAGGTAATCCGGCCCTTGGTTAAGTCGTATGGCGTCATCTGTACCGTCACCTTGTCGCCCGGCAGGATGCGGATGTAGTTCATGCGCATCTTTCCCGAAATGAAGGCGTGGATCATGTGTCCGTTCTCGAGCTTCACCCGGAAGGTGGCGTTCGGCAGGTTCTCCATCACCTCGCCCTGCATCTCGATGACGTCTTCTTTCGCCATTACCGACGCATCTACCTGACGGGCAGGCCTCCCTTGAAGTTGGCCTTCTTGAGCAGGCTTTCGTACTGGTGGGTCATGATGTAGGCCTGCACCTGCGACATGAAATCCATGGTCACCACCACGATGATCAGGAGCGACGTGCCGCCGAAGTAGAACGGCACGTTCCACTTCAGGATCAGGAACTCCGGCAAGAGACACACCAGCGTTACGTAGAGCGCACCTGCCAATGTGAGGCGGGTAAGGATCTTTTCCAAGTAGCGCGCGGTCTGGTCGCCGGGACGGATACCGGGGACGAAAGCCCCGGACTTCTTCAGGTTATCGGCCGTCTCCTTCGGGTTGTACTGAAGGGCCGTGTAGAAGAAGCAGAAGAAGATGATGAGGGCGGCGTAGAGCACGACGTAGATCGGCTGGCCAGGGGTCAGCGTACCGGCAATGTCGCGCAGCCAGATCAGGCCCTCGTGGCTACCGAACCAGCCGAGCACGGTGGCCGGAAAGAGGATCAGCGAGGAGGCGAAGATCGGCGGAATCACGCCGGACATGTTGAGCTTGAACGGCAGGTGCGAGCTCTGGCCGCCGTAGACGCGGTTGCCCACCTGGCGCTTCGCGTAGTTGACCAGGATCTTGCGCTGGCCGCGCTCGACGAAGCAAACGAAGCCGGTGACGACGATGATCGCCACGGCAATAAGGAGCGCGGTCAGCGGATGCATCGCGCCCGTGCGAACGAGCTCGAGGGTGCCGGCCACCGCGTTTGGCAGTCCGGCGGCGATCCCCGCGAAGATGATGATCGAAATGCCGTTGCCCAGACCGCGCTCGGTGATCTGCTCGCCGAGCCACATCAGGAACATCGTCCCCGTCACTAGCGTGGTCACGCAGGTGATGCGGAACATCAGGCCCGGGTCGAGCACCAGGTTCGGCTGCGATTCAAGCATGATCGAAATGCCGGTCGCCTGGAACATCGCGAGGAACACCGTGCCGTAGCGCGTGTACTGCGTGATCTTGCGGCGGCCCGACTCGCCTTCCTTGCGCAGCGAGTCGAGCTGCGGGCTCACCGCAGTCATGAGCTGCATGATGATCGACGCCGAGATGTACGGCATGATGCCGAGGGCGAAGATCGTGAAGCGCCGGAGCGCGCCGCCCGAGAACATGTTGAACATGCCGAGCATGCCGCCCTGGTTGTCCTGGAAGAAACCAGCGAGCACATTCGGATCGATGCCCGGCACCGGGATGTGCGCACCGATGCGGAACACGATCAGCGAGCCGAGCAGGAACAGCAGGCGACGCTTCAGGTCGCCGTAGCGCATCCCCTTGCCGGGGTTGGGTAGTCCAGTGGCCATCAGCTCTTAGCGGCTTCTTTCGATGTCCCCTGAGCCTCTTCGGGTTGCTCCGCTTTCTTCGCCTTCTTTTCCTTTTTCTTCTTTTCGACCTTCGGCTTCTCGGTGATGTGGATCGAGCCGCCCGCGGCTTCGATCATGGCGCGCGCGCCCTTGCTCACCTTGATTTCCTTCAGCGCGACCTTGCGGTCGAGCTTGCCGGAGAGGATCACCTTCGCGGCGAGCGCACGGTGCGGCACGATGCCCGCAGCCTGCAGCGCGGCGAGGTCGATATCGGTGATTGAAAGACCTTGCAGCTCGCTCGTGCGCACTTCGGCGATGTCTTCGCGCGTCGGCGAATTGAAGCCGCGCTTCGGCAGGCGACGATGCAACGGCATCTGCCCGCCCTCGAAGCCGACCTTATGGAAGCCGCCCGAGCGTGCCCGCTGACCCTTGTGGCCGCGACCGGCGGTCTTGCCCCAGCCGGAGCCGACGCCGCGAGCGACGCGGTGCCGATTGCTCTTCGAGCCAGGCGCTGGCTTCAGCGAATTTAGTTTCATGATTCGATCCGCACCAAGTAATCCACCTTGTTGATCATGCCGCGCACGGAAGGCGTGTCGACCACTTCAACCACGTGGTCGATCCGCTTCAAGCCGAGACCGCGCACCGTTGCCGCGTGGGTCCGGTTGACGCTGTTGATGCTCTTCAGGAGCCGCACCTTGATCTTCTTCATTGCGTGATTTCCTCGACCGTCTTGCCGCGGCGCGCCGCGATCTCGGCCGGCGTGCTCATGTTCTTCAGGCCGTCGAGCGTCGCGCGCACCACGTTGGCGAGGACGTTGGTCACACCCATCACCTCGAACACCGCACGCATCGGGCCGCCGGCAATGATGCCGGTGCCTTCCATCGCGGGCTGCATCAGGACCTTGGCCGAGCCGTGTCTTCCGATCACGGCGTGCTGCAGCGTGCCACTCTTCAGCTTCACCTTGAAGAGCTTGCGGCGCGCCTCCTCCATTGCTTTCTGCACCGCGACCGGCACTTCGCGGGCCTTGCCCTTGCCCATGCCGATGCCGCCGTCGCCGTCACCGACCACGGTGAGCGCCGCAAAGCCGAGCACGCGTCCACCCTTAACGACCTTGGTGACGCGGTTCACCGCGATCATCTTTTCGCGCAGGCCGTCGCCGCGCTCTTCGTGCTGCATCCGGGGCTGGATCTTCGCCATAGGTTTCCTTTAGAACTTCAGGCCGCCGGCGCGCGCCGCATCGGCGAGCGCCTTGATACGGCCGTGGTAGCGATAGCCCGCGCGGTCGAAGGCCACCTTTTCGATGCCTTTTTCCTTCGCCTTGGCGGCGATGCGCTGGCCGATTAGCTCTGCCGCCTTGCGGTTGGCGCCGTGCTTCAGTTGAGCGCGCACTTCCTTCTCCGTGCTGGATGCCGTCGCCAGCACCTTGTCGCCCGAGGGCGAAGTAATCTGCGCGTAGATGTGCGAGTTCGTGCGATGCACGGTGAGGCGCACCGCGCCCACTTCGCGGATCTTGTGGCGGGTCTGCTTCGCCCGGCGCAGCCTTGCGTCGTTTTTAGCGATCATGGTTACTTCTTCTTCGTCTCTTTGAGAACGATGACTTCGTTGGCGTAGCGCACGCCCTTGCCCTTGTAGGGCTCCGGGGAGCGCTGCGCGCGGACCTCGGCGGCCACCTGGCCGACGAGCTGCTTGTCGATGCCGGTGATGACGATCTCGGTCTGCGTGGGCGTCGCGACCTTGATGCCCTTCGGCATCTGGTGCACGACCGGGTGCGAAAAGCCGAGCGACAGGTTCAGCTTGTCGCCCTGCGCCTGGGCGCGATAGCCGACGCCGACCAGGGCGAGGCGTTTCTCGAAGCCCTTGGTGACGCCCGCCACCATGTTGGCGACGAGCGCACGCATGGTGCCGGACATGGCGTCGGCATGGTTCGAGTTGCCGAGCGCCGTGAAGGTCACGGCCTCGCCGTCCTTCTTCACCTCGACGTTCGGATCGGCGGAACGCGCGATGGTGCCGAGCGGCCCCTTGACCGAGATCTGGCCCGAGGCGATCGACACCTCGACGCCTTTCGGCAGCGGTACGGGATATTTAGCAACGCGGGACATGGGCAGTCCTTAAGCGACGATGCAAAGCACTTCGCCGCCGAGGCCGTCGGCGCGCGCCTTGCGGTCGGTCATCACGCCGCGCGAAGTGGAAAGGATGGCGACACCCAGGCCGTTCATCACGCGCGGGATGTCGTTGCGTCCCTTGTAGACGCGAAGCCCCGGCTTCGAGACGCGCTCGAGGCGCTCGATCACCGGCCGGCCGGCGTAGTACTTGAGAGCGATCGCGAGCTCTTTCTTCGCGCTGTCCCCGCTCTTGTCCCGCATGGCGAAGTCCTCGATGTAGCCCTCGTCCTTGAGGACTTTGGCGATCGCGCCCTTCAGGCGCGAGGCCGGCATCGAGACTTCCGTGTGGCCGACGAGTTGCGCATTGCGGATGCGCGTCAGCATGTCGGCGATCGGGTCGTGCATGCTCATATGTCTTCTCCTACCCTCATCTCTACCAACTGGCCTTGATGATGCCGGGCACTTCGCCCTTGAGCGCGAGCTCGCGCAGCTTGTTTCGGCCAAGGCCGAACTTGCGGTAGACGCCGCGCGGCCGCCCGGTGAGCGCGCAGCGATTGCGCAGGCGCACGGGCGATGAGTCGCGCGGCAGCTTCTGCAGCTTGGTGCGCGCCTCTTCCTTCGCCTCGTCGGAGGCGCGGACGTCGTAGATGATCTCGAGCAGCGCCGTGCGGCGGGTCTTGAACTTCTCCACCGTCTTGCGGCGTTTCTGGTCGCGGAGCTTCAGTGCGAGCTTGGCCATGAGGTCTCTCTCAGTGCTTGAACGGGAAGCGAAACGCGGTGAGCAGCGCGCGCGCTTCGTCGTCGGTTCTGGCAGTCGTATTGATGGCGATGTCCATCCCGCGGATGGCATCGATCTTGTCGTACTCGATCTCGGGGAAGATGATCTGCTCCTTCACGCCAAGGCTGTAGTTGCCACGGCCGTCGAACGCACGGTTCGACACACCCCGAAAATCGCGGATGCGCGGGATCGCGATGTTCACCAGGCGATCGAGGAATTCGTACATGCGCGCGCCGCGCAGCGTGACCATGCAGCCCACCGGGAAGTTGGCGCGGACCTTGAAGTTGGCGATCGACTTGCGCGATTTCGTCACCACCGGCTTCTGTCCGGCGATACGGGTCATGTCGGCAACCGCGTTGTCGAGCACCTTCTTGTCGGTCGTGGTCTCGCCCACGCCCATGTTGAGCGTGATCTTCTTGATGCGCGGCACCTGCATCACGGTCTTGTAGCCGAACTTCTGCGTGAGCTCCGGCACCACTTTCTCGCGGTAATAGGTCGCTAGGCGCGCCGGTGGCGCTGGGATTTTCGGGCCCTCGTCCTTGGCAACCGGAACCGCCTTCGGTGCATCCTTCTTGCCTTGCGGCTTCGCCTGCTGTGCCGGCTTCGGCTGCTGTTGCTGCTGGGGCGCCTTCTCGCCGCCCTTGGGCTTCGCGTCCTGCTTCTTGTCGTCCTTGGCCATGATTACGCTTCCACCTGCTCGCCGTTACCCTTGAAGACGCGGACCTTGCGGCCGTCTTCCAGCACCTTGACGCCAGCGCGGTCGGCTTTCTGAGTCTGCGGGTTGAAGAGAGCGATATTCGAGACGTGGATCGGCAGGTCCTTGTCGATGATGCCGCCCTGCTCGCCCTTCATTGGATTGGGCCGCTGATGCTTCTTCACGCGGTTGACGCCTTCGACGACCACGTGCTCGGCATCGACCCGGCGCAGCACGGTGCCGCGCTTGCCTTTGTCGCGACCGGAGAGCACCACGACCTCGTCGCCCTTGCGGATGCGCTTCATTAGAGAACCTCCGGCGCAAGCGAAACGATCTTCATGAACTGCTCGGTGCGCAGCTCGCGCGTTACCGGCCCGAAAATGCGCGTGCCGATCGGCTCCATCTTGGGTGTGAGCAGCACCGCCGCATTGCGGTCGAAGCGGATCAGCGAGCCGTCGGCGCGCCGCACGCCCTTGCGGGTGCGCACCACGACAGCGTCATAGATCTCGCCCTTCTTGACCCGGCCGCGCGGCGCGGCATCCTTGACGCTCACCTTGATCACGTCGCCGATCGACGCGTAGCGGCGTTTCGAGCCACCCAACACCTTGATGCACATGACGGCACGTGCACCCGTGTTGTCGGCGACGTCCAGCACCGACTCCATCTGAATCATTAGCTCTCCACTTTCCAACTTGCGCTGAAAAATCAGCGCAGTTTTGGACCCCGTCCGGGGCTAGGAAGGCCGGGATTCTACTCCTAAATCCCTAAACAGCCTTCGATTTTTCCACCAGGCGCGTCACGCGCCAGGACTTCGTGCGCGAGATCGGCCGGCACTCCGCGATCTCGACGAGGTCGCCCTCGCCGAACTCGCCCGACTCGACATGCGCGTGATACTTCTTCGAGAGGGTGATGGTCTTGCCCATCAGGGCGTCGCGCACGCGGCGCTCGACCCGCACCACCACCGTCTTCTGCATCTTGTTGCTCGTCACCCGGCCGACCAGCTTGCGCTGGTTCTTGGCGGGCGCCTGGGCAGCTGCTTGTTCGCTCATTTAGAGGCCTTCTCTTTGATGATGGTGCGCACGCGCGCGATATCCCGGCGCACCTTCTTCAGCTGGCTCGTGTTGGCGAGCTGCTGGGTGGCAACCTGCATGCGCAGGCCGAATCGGGCGCGCAGCAGCGACTCCAGTTCCTTCTCCAGCTCGGCGGGCTGCTTCCCGCGAAGTTCGCTCGGCTTCATTTAGCCTCCCAGCATCCGCTGCACGACGATGGTGCGGAACGGCAGCTTGGCCGAGGCGAGCGCGAACGCTTCCTTCGCCAGGTCCTGGGTCACGCCGTCCATCTCGAAAATGATCTTGCCCGGCTGGATCTCGCAGACAAAGTATTCCGGGTTGCCCTTGCCGTTACCCATGCGGACTTCCGCCGGCTTCTGCGAGACGGGCTTGTCCGGGAACACGCGGATCCAGATACGACCGCCGCGCTTGATGTGGCGCGACATGGCACGGCGTCCGGCCTCGAGCTGGCGCGCCGTGAGGCGGCCGCGCGTCGTGGCCTTGAGGCCGAACTCGCCGAAGGACACCTTGGCACCGCGCGTGGCGACGCCGGTGTTGCGGCCCTTCTGCTGTTTTCTGTATTTCGTTCGTGCAGGTTGCAGCATGACTATTCCTTCTTGTCCTCAGGCTTCTCCAGCTTCTTTGCTTTCTTGACGGTGGTCTTCGGCGCCGGGCCGTCCTTCTTGGGTGCCGCGGCACGCGGGCGCGCCGGTCCGCCGCGCTTCGCACCAGCACGCGGCGCGGGTTTCTTCGCGCGCTTCGGCTCAGCCGGGGCCTCGGGTTGTGCAACCGGTGTGGCTGCGCCCGGTGCGGCGACAGTGCTCGCCGAATCGCCCTTCGGCGCCATTTCGCCCTTGTAGACCCAGACCTTGATGCCAATCACGCCGTAGGAGGTCTTCGCTTCGCCGAGGCCGTAGTCGATGTCGGCACGAAGCGTGTGCAGCGGAACTCGGCCTTCGCGGTACCACTCAGTGCGCGCGATCTCGATGCCGTTCAGGCGGCCGGCGCTCATGATCTTGATGCCCTGCGCGCCGAGGCGCATGGCGTTCTGCATGGCGCGCTTCATCGCGCGGCGGAACATGATGCGCTTCTCGAGCTGCTGGGCGATCGAGTCGGCGATGAGCTGCGCATCGATCTCCGGCTTCCTGATCTCCTCGATGTTCACGTGCACCTGCTGCACGCCCATGATGCGGCGGAGCTCGGCCTTCAGCGCCTCGATCTCCTCGCCCTTCTTGCCGATGACGACGCCGGGGCGGGCGGAGAAGATGGTGATGCGGGCGTCCTTGGCCGGACGCTCGATGAGGACGCGGCCCACCGAAGCATGCGCGAGCTTGCGCTTGAGGAAGTCGCGCACCTTGATGTCCTCGGCCAGCATCGGCGCGAAGTTCTTGGTGTTCGCGTACCAGCGCGAACTCCAGTTCTTGTTGACCGCGAGGCGAAAGCCTACCGGATTGATCTTCTGGCCCATCAGTCACCCACCGTAATAAAGATGTGGCACGTGTGCTTCAGCACGCGGTTGCCGCGCCCCTTGGCGCGCGCCGCGAAGCGCTTGAGGAACATGCCGCGCTCGACGTAAATCGTCTTCACCTTGAGTGTGTCGATGTCGGCGCCGTCGTTGTGCTCGGCGTTGGCGATCGCGGACTCGAGGAGCTTCCTGAGAATGCCGGCGCCCTTCTTCGGCGTGTAGGCGAGGATGTTCATCGCCTGGTCGACGGGCTTGCCGCGGATGAGATCGGCGACGAGCCGGCCCTTCTGGGCCGACATGCGCGCGCCGCGGAGACTCGCTTTGGTTTCCATTTATTTCTTCCCTGCCGGCGCAGCCGGCGCCGCTGCGGCCGGAGCCGCCGCAGGCGCGCCCGCGGCGGGCGCCGCCGCTCCGGGTGCGCCCGGAGGTCCGCGGCGATCACCGCCCACGGCGTCCTCGGTACGCTTGCCGACCGCCGAGTGGCTCTTGAAGATGCGCGTCAGCGCGAACTCGCCGAGCTTGTGTCCGACCATGTTCTCGGTGATGTAGACCGGCACATGCTGTTTGCCGTTATGCACGGCGATCGTCAGGCCGATGAAATCCGGGACGATCGTCGAGCGGCGCGACCAGGTCTTGATCGGCCGCTTGTCATTCCCGCCGCGCGCTTTGTCGACCTTCGCCATCAGGTGATGGTCGACGAATGGGCCCTTCTTGACTGAACGTGCCATGGTTATTTGACCCCTTATTTCACTCGGCGGTCGCGGACGATCATCACTTGCGTGCGCTTGTTCTTCCGCGTCTTGAAGCCTTTGCTCTGCACACCCCACGGCGAGACCGGGGGCTGCGCAGCAGCGGTGCGGCCTTCGCCGCCGCCGTGCGGGTGGTCGATCGGGTTCATCGCTACGCCGCGCACCGTCGGGCGCACCCCGCGCCAACGCACGCGACCGGCTTTGCCGATCGACTCGAGGTTGTGCTCGGCGTTACCGACTTCGCCGATGGTCGCGCGACAGTCGATATGCACCTTGCGGATCTCGCCTGAGCGAAGGCGCAGCTGCACGTACGAACCCTCCCGCGCCAGCACCTGGACATGCGCGCCCGCAGAGCGCGCGAGCTGCGCACCTTTGCCGGGCTGCATCTCGACGCAATGCACCTCGGTGCCGATCGGAATGCTGCGCAGGGGAAGCGAATTGCCGGGCTTGATCGGCGCCTCGGCCCCGGACATGAGCTCCGCGCCAACGACGACGCCTTTTGCCGCGAGGACATAGCGGCGCTCGCCGTCCTTATAAAGAAGGAGCGCGATATGCGCGCTGCGATTCGGATCGTGCTCCAGGCGCTCGACCTTGGCCGGAATCGCATCCTTGTCGCGGCGCCAATCGATGATGCGCAGGTGGTGCTTGTGGCCGCCACCCTGGTGGCGCACCGTGATGCGGCCGTAGTTGTTGCGGCCGCTGCCCCGCTTCTGCGGCTCGGTCAGCGGGAAATGCGGCTGGCCCTTATGCAGCTCGGGGGACACGACCTTCACCAGCGCGCGGCGGCCTGGCGAGGTTGGCTTAACTTTGACTAGGGGCATGGCTTATTCCGTTGCCGCGAAGTTGATTTCCTGGCCCGCGGCGAGCCGCACGTAGGCCTTCTTCCAGTTGCGCCGGCGGCCGATGGTGCGTCCGAAGCGACGGTCCTTGCCGTGCACGTTGAGCACGGTCACGTTCTCGACCTTGGTCTTGAACATCAGCTCGATCGCCGCCTTGATCTCGGGCTTCGTCGCATGGTCGGCGACGCGGAACACGTATTGCCGGTTCTTGTCCGCGACGAAGGTGCTCTTCTCCGAGACGACCGGGGCAAGCACGACGTTCATCAGCTGGTCGATGTTGTATTTCTTGGCCGCGGTCATTTGAGCATCTCCTCGAGCTTCGCCATCGCGGCCTTCGTCAGCAGCACATTCTTCGAGCGCACCAGGACGACCGGGTTCGCGTGCTGCACCGGCAGCACCACGACGTTGGTGAGGTTGCGCGACGAGAGGCGCAGCTTGTCATCCACCTGATCGGTAATGACGAGCACCTCGTCGAAACCGAGATCCTTTACCTTCTTTGCCAGGAGCTTCGTCTTGGGTGCATCGACGGTGAACTGGTCGACCACCCGCAGCCGGTCCTCGCGCGCGAGCTGCGAGAGGATCGAGCACAGGCCCGCGCGATACATCTTGCGGTTCACCTTGTGCGAGAAGTTCTCGTCGGGCGAATTCGGGAAGATCTTGCCGCCGCCGCGCCACAACGGGCTCGACGTCATGCCGGCGCGGGCACGGCCGGTGCCCTTCTGGCGCCAGGGCTTCTTCGTCGAGTGGTTGACCGCGCCGCGATCCTTCTGCGCGCGCGAGCCGATGCGGGCATTCGCCTGGTAGGCGACCACGACCTGGTGCACGAGCGCTTCGTTGAACTCGCGCCCGAAAATGTCGTCGGTCGCGTTCACCGTCCCAGAGTTGCCGACCATTTTGAGTTCCATGGCGGCCCCTTATTTCTTCGGCTGCGCCGCCGGCTTGGCCGCGGGCTTCGCGGCTTCCGGCTTGGCAGCGGGTTTTGGTTCGGCCTTCGCCGCAGCAGGTTTCGCCTGCTGCACCGGCGCCTTATACGGCTTCACGGCCGGGCATACCACCACATCGCGACCCGCCGACCCGGGAACGGATCCCTTGATGAGCAACAGCTGGCGCGCGGCGTCGATGCGCACCACGGTGAGGTTCTGGATCGTGCGGCGCTTGTCGCCAAGATGGCCCGGCATGCGCTTGCCGCGAAAGACGTGCGCCGGGCTCTGGTTCTGGCCAGTCGAGCCGGGAACCCGGTGCGAAATGGAGTTGCCGTGGGACGCGTTCTGTCCGCCGAAGTGATAGCGCTTGATGACACCGGCGAAGCCCTTGCCGATCGTCACGCCCTGCACGTCGACGCGCTGGCCAACCTTGAAGATCGTGCCGACGTCGAGCTTCGCGCCCGGCTTGAGATTCGCGAGGTCTTCCGGCTTGGCGCGGAACTCGCGCAGCGTCCGGCCCGCCTCGACCGCCGCCTTGGCGAGATGCCCGGCGAGTGGCTTCGTCACGCGCGAAGCACGGCGCTTGCCGAAGGTGACCTGCACGGCGGCATAGCCATCCTTCTCGGCAGTCTTGATTTGCGTTACGCGGTTGTCGGACACGTCGAGCACCGTGACCGGCAGCGTATTGCCGTCGTCGGTGAAGATGCGTGTCATGCCGACCTTGCGGCCGACCAATCCGATGCTCATACCTTCCTCTTCTATTTAGTCCCTGCTTTCGCCGGGATGCCGGCTGCAATTGGCCGGCCCTTCACCTAGTGATGCGTGCTACTGAACTTTGATCTCGACGTCGACGCCAGCCGGCAGATCCAGCTTCATAAGTGCGTCGACGGTCTTGTCCGTCGGGTCGATGATGTCCATCAGCCGCAGATGCGTACGGATCTCCAACTGGTCGCGCGACGCCTTGTCGATATGCGGCGAGCGCAGCAGGTCGAAGCGCTGCTTGCGCGTGGGCAGCGGCACGGGGCCGCGGACCACCGCGCCCGTACGCTTGGCCGTATCCACGATCTCGAGCGCCGACTGATCGATGAGCCGGTAGTCGAACGCCTTGAGGCGGATGCGGATTCTTTGGCTTTGCATGTTCCCTTACTCGATTATTTTCGCGACGACGCCGGCGCCCACGGTTTTGCCGCCCTCACGGATGGCGAAGCGCAGTCCCTGCTCCATCGCCACCGGCGTGATCAGCGTCACCACCATCTTTACGTTGTCCCCGGGCATCACCATCTCGGTGCCCT
>Ga0310810_10007703_pt1 | contig 12319 bp, 9 predicted proteins | sample NCmetagenome_FD_207641 | JGI IMG/M metagenome (GOLD analysis project Ga0310810, IMG submission 207641) | Soil microbial communities from experimental microcosm in Duke University, North Carolina, United States - NC | ecosystem: Engineered > Artificial ecosystem > Soil microcosm > Unclassified ... | reverse complement strand
CGGCGGACGCGGCCTCGCGCCAGCGCGCGAGCGCGCCGTCGAGATCGCTGGTCAGCATGCGCGCGTCGGCGGCGATGTCGAGCGCGCGCGCCAGGACGACGCCGTCGTCGATCGCTCGCGCCCGCGCGAGCAGCGCGTCGGCGGTCCGGATCGGATCGGCGTCGGTCGCGGCGTCGATCGCGGTGCGCGCGCGCGCGATCTCCTCGTCGAGCTTCGCGATCTCGCTCTTCTGCGTCGGCGAGCGCGGCCGCTCGACGACCATCTGCACGTTCTTCGCCGCGCAGTCGTCGATCGCGGGCAGCCCGCCGACCAGGCGCGGCGCGTCGTCGACGATGTCGCCGGTCGGCGCGTGGGTGAGGAGCTGCACCTGCGCGGCGAGCTCGGCGAGCCGGCGATCCAAGCAGCGCATGCGCTGATCGAGCGTGTTGTCCGACTGCTCGCCGTCGCGGTTCGCGCGACACGCCTCGACGCGCATCGCGCTCCACGATCGCCCGTACGAGTCGAACCGCTTGACCACCTGCTCGGTGACGTTGCTCGCGTACGGCAGCCCGGTCTTCGCGAACGCCTCGCGCAGCTGCGCCGCCGTCGACGCGCCCCACGTCTCCGACAGGCGCGCGCCCGCGTTCGCGCACGGATCGCCCGCGCCGCCGCTGACCGCGAGCGCCACGCCCGCGCCGCCGACGATGCCGGCGAACGCGAGGCCCGCCGCGATCCACGGCGCGCGCGAGCGCGGCGCGAGCTCGTCGATCAGATCCTCCATCGACGGCCAGCGCGCGTTCGGATCGTGGCGCATCCCGCGGCGCAGCGCGCGGATCACGCGCGCGGGCACGCCGCGCGTCGACGCCGGCTCGCGCACCGCGTCGCGCGCCATCGCGTCGATCGCCGCGGCCAAGACCCAGCGCGCGACGAACGGATGGGTGTCGAACAGCGCCTGCCAGAGCGAGACGCAGAAGCTGAACTGATCGCTGCGCGGCGTCGCCTGCTGTCCCTGGTGCTGCTCGGGCGACATGAAGAGCGGCGTGCCGAGCACGCTGCCCTCGCGCGTCATCTGCTCGTCGAGCAGGTTCTCCGACGTGGTCGTGACGCCGGGCCCCGCGTCGTCGGGCGCGTCGCCGGCGCCGCGCGCGAGCCCGAAGTCGCCGACGTACGCGCGGCCCTGTCGATCGAGCAAGATGTTCGACGGCTTGACGTCGCGGTGCACGATGCCCGCGTCGTGCGCGGCGGCGAGGCCGCGCGCCGCGTCGACGAACGCCGCGAGGATCTCTTTCGGCGCCGGCTTGGTCTCGAGCCATTCGGCGACGGTCATGCCGTCGACCAGCTGCATCGCGACGAACACGCTGTGCTCGGCGACGCCGACGTCGTACACGCGCACGACGTTCGGGTGATCGAGCCGCGCGAGCGCCTGCGCCTCGCGGCGCAAGCGGACCTCGAGGTGCTGCTCGCGATCGCGCGCGGTCGTCGGCAGGACCTTGAGCGCGACCTTGCGATCGAGCGCGGGATCGAGCGCCGCGTAGACGACGCCCATGCCGCCCGCGCCGAGCCGGCCGGTCACGCGATAGCGATCGATCGTCTTGCCGACCAGGTCGGGCCCGTCGCCGCCCGCCGACGCCAAGGTCGCCGCCAGCGCGCCGCCGCCGCTCGAGGTGTCGTCGAGCGTCGTGGCCGGGGTCGGCGCCGCGGTCGCCGTCGCGCCCGCCGCCTCCTCGTCGCCGCGCGACCGCCTCGACATCGGTCCGATCCTGCCACAGCGCGGTTCGCCGGAGTGGCAAACTCCACCCGATGCGCGCCTTCCTCTTCGCGGCCCTGCTCGTCGCGTGCGGACCGAAACCGCACGCGCCCGATCCGATCTCGAACACCGGCGGCACGCCGACCGGCGCGCACGAGCTGCTCGCGTCGATCGAGCGCACCGCGTGCTTCGGCTGGTGCCCGATCTACAAGCTCACCGTCTATCGCGACGGCTCCGTCGAGTACGACGGCGAGGACTTCGTCAAGACCAAGGGCAAGGCGGAGGGTCACCTCGCGCCCGAGCAGCTGAGCGCGCTCGACGAGCTGTTCCAGCAGCGCGACTACTTCGGGCTGCACGACGAGTACAACGACTACAGCGTCACCGACATGCCGTCGGTCAACACGTCGTACTCGTCGGGCGGCAAGACCAAGAAGATCGCCCACTACCTCGGCGACTCGCACGCGCCCAAGGAGCTCGGCGAGATCGAGGAGGGCATCGATCGCATCGTGAAGATCGAGCAGTGGATCGGCACCGAGCAGGAACGCGAGAATCTGGCGAACCACCGCTCGCCCTGACACAATCGAACGATGGCGCGCGAACCAGGCACCTCGTTTCCGTCGGAGACGCGCCAGCTCGTCCGCCAGGATCGCGTCAAGCTCGACGGCGGCGGCCCGCCGGTGCTCGTGATCATCATCGTCGCGGCGATCGTGATCGGCGCGATCGTCTACGGCCTCGCGCGCTGAGCCTCAGTTCGGCGCGAACAGCGCGGTCGCCGCGACCCAGTCGGCCGGCGGCGCCTTGCTCGCCTCGGTCGTGATCACGATCTGGTAGAGCGTCGCCGTCTTCGGGACCTCGATCATCCAGTCCTGCATCTCGATCTCGATGCCGTCCTGGTTCTTGGTCGCGGTGTAGTGGTACGCGGGCTGGCCGCCCATCTCGAGCGCCTCCTTCTGCGAGACCTTGAAGCCGACGTCGGCGAGCCCGCTGACCATGTCGCCGTAGACCTTCTTCACGTCGACGCCCTTCACCGCCTCCGCGGGCAGCCGCTTGATCTTGAAGCCCATCACCGCGTCGTCGGTCTCGATCGTGACGTGCACGCCGGCCTCGCCTTCGGTGTCGGTCTCGACGTTGCCCTTGCCCGGCATCGTCAGCCTGAACCCGCCGACGCTGTCGACGACGTCGGTGGAGTCGCCCTTGGTCACGATCTTCACGCCGTGGACCTCTTGGCCCGTCGCTTCGGGAGGCGTGGGAGGAGGCGGCGGCGGCGGATCGGCCGGCTTCGCCGCGCTCGCGCTCGCGCTGCCGCTTCCGCTCGCGCTTCCGCTCGCGGTCGCCGCGTGGTCATCGGTCTTCGACTTGCCGCACGCGACGAGCAGGATCATCGCGGCCAGGGTGGTTTTCAGCATGGGCGCTGAATGTCGCACACACCCTAGCCGATTGGTCCGTTGCACGCGGCGCTCCACCCTCGTAAAGTCCTCGGAACGATGACGAAGATGATGCGATCCATGCCCGCGGTCTCGAACTACCTCATCCCGACGGTGATCGAGCAGACCCACCGCGGCGAACGCGGCTGGGACATCTTCTCCCGCCTGCTCAAGGACCGCATCATCTTCTTGGGTACGCCGATCAACGACGAGATCGCGAACGTCGTCATCGCGCAGCTCCTGTTCCTCGAGGCCGAGGAGCCGGAGAAGGACATCATGCTCTACATCAACTCGCCGGGCGGTCACGTCACGGCGGGCATGGCGATCTACGACACCATGCAGTACGTCCGCTGCGACGTGACGACGATCTGCATGGGCCAGGCGGCGTCGATGGGCGCGTTCCTGCTGGCGTCGGGCGCCAAGGGCAAGCGCTTCGCGCTGCCGCACTCGCGCGTGATGATCCACCAGCCGCTCGCGGGCTTCCAAGGCCAGGCGACCGACATCGACATCCACGCGAAGGAGATCTTGAAGACGCGCGACACGCTCAACGAGCTGCTCGCGAAGCACACCGGCAAGCCGGTGACCAAGATCAAGGACGACACCGAGCGCGACTACTTCATGTCCGCCGACGAGGCGAAGACCTACGGCCTCATCGACGAGGTGGTGACGCAGAAGAAGGCGCCCGAGGCGAAGGACAAGTAGTGGCTCCTCCCGTCGACAACAAGCGCGAGGGCAGCTCCCTCACCTGCTCCTTCTGCGGCAAGTCGCAGAAGGAGGTGAAGAAGCTGATCGCCGGGCCGACCGTCTACATCTGCGACGAGTGCATCGGGCTCTGCAACGACATCATCGCCGAGGAGATCGAGAAGGAAGATCAGACCTACGGCGGCGCGTCGATCCCGAAGCCGGCGCAGATCAAGAAGGTGCTCGACGAGTACGTGATCGGGCAGGAGCGCGCGAAGAAGATCCTCGCGGTCGCCGTCCACAACCACTACAAGCGCATCGATCACAAGCCGGGCTCGCACGAGGACGACGTCGAGCTGCAGAAGTCGAACATCCTCCTGCTCGGGCCGACCGGCTCGGGCAAGACCCTGCTCGCGCAGACGCTCGCGCGCATCCTGAACGTGCCGTTCGCGATCGCGGACGCGACCACGCTGACCGAGGCGGGCTACGTCGGCGAGGACGTCGAGAACATCATCGTCAACCTCTTGCACAACGCCGATCACGACATCGAGCGCGCGCAGCGCGGCATCGTCTACATCGACGAGATCGACAAGATCGCGCGCAAGAGCGACAACCCGTCGATCACGCGCGACGTCAGCGGTGAGGGCGTGCAGCAGGCGCTGCTCAAGATCATCGAGGGCACGATCGCGAGCGTCCCGCCCAAGGGCGGCCGCAAGCACCCGCAGCAGGAGTTCCTGCAGGTCGACACGACCAACATCCTCTTCATCTGCGGCGGCGCGTTCGTCGGGCTCGAGGACATCATCGAGAACCGAATCGGCCAGAAGATGATCGGCTTCGGCGCGGGGCTGTCGAAGCGCGCCAAGTACACGCAGTGGGAGCTGCTCAAGGAAGTGCAGCCCGAGGATCTGCTCAAGTACGGCATGATCCCCGAGTTCATCGGCCGCCTGCCGGTGATCGCGCCCCTCCACGAGCTCAACGAAGAGGCGCTGGTGCAGATCCTCACGCAGCCGAAGAACGCGCTCGTGAAGCAGTACCAGAAGCTGTTCGAGATGGACGGCGTGAAGCTGAAGTTCACGAAGGGCGCGCTCTACAAGGTCGCCAACATGGCGGCGCATCAGAAGAGCGGCGCGCGCGGCCTGCGCGCGATCCTCGAGGCGGCGCTGCTCGACATCATGTACGAGACGCCCGGCCAGCCCGTGAGCGAGGTCGTGATCAACGAAGAAGTGATCGAGAAGCACGCGCCGCCGCTGATCAGCTACGCGAAGGACGCGAAGGCCGCCGACGCGGGCTGAGACGCCTCGCCACACTTTCGCGAGTCTTTCTGATTCCGGCAGATCGTGCGTCGGGTGCCTCGCGAGTATCTCGCGCGGCGCTAGCCTGACGTATTACGGCCCTGTCTTCTCTTCGCCGCGATGACGACGATCTCCCGTCGACGATGTCGTTCCGCGTGCGGATGGCGTCGGAGGCCGACGCGCCCGCGGTGCTGGAGCTCCTCGCCGAGCACGTGCCGCAGGCGGATCCGCGCGCGCGCTACACGTGGCTGTACCAGCGCAACCCGGGCGGGCGCGCGCTGACCTGGGTCGTCGAGGAAGAGACGTCGGCGACGATCGCGGGCATGACGTCGTTCTTCCCGTTCCGCCTGTGGCTCGACGGCGCGAACGTCCTCGGCGCGCTCGGCGGCGACGGTTACGTGCGCCCCGCGTTCCGGCGCCGCGGGCTCGGCGGGATGCTGCACGAGGCGTCGCGGCGCGCGATGCGCGAGCACGGCATCCGCTGCATGTACGGCGCGCCCGGCCCGATGAACGTCACGCCGCTCAAGGCCGGCGGCTCGCGCGAGATCGGCGCGGTCGCGCGCTGGATGCGTCCGCTGTCGGGCCGCGCGCTCACGCGACGTCCGAGCGTCGACGCGATGCTCGCGCTGCTCCTGCGCCCGCGCGGCGGGCTCGGCACGCTCGATCCGGTCCGCCGCGACGATCCGCGCGTCGATCGCATCTGGCACGCGTCGCGCGGCGATCTGCACCTCGCCGCCGTGCGCGACGCCGCCTTCTACACGTGGCGCTTCCTCGACGCGCCGGCGCACAAACAAGATCCGTTCGTGATCCTCGATCGCGGCGAGCCGATCGCGGTGTGCGCGCTCGAGCGGCTCGCGCGCGGCATCCGCGTCGTCGATCTGGTCGCGCCCGCGCACGTGTGGGGCCGCGCGCTCCGCACGATCGCCGCCCACGCCTCGCGCGCCGGCGCCGATCTCGTCGACCTCAAGCTGATGGCCGCCGACGGCCAGCGCCGCGCGCTCTGGCGCCACGGCTTCGTCGAGCGCGAGTCCAAGCCCTACCTGGTCATGGTCCCCGACGGCGACGATCTCTCGCCCACGCTCGATCCTTCGCGCTGGTTCTACACGGGCGCGGACAGCGACCTCGACTTCCTGGAATAGGGCCTCGGGCCTCGGGCTTCGGGCCTCCCCGGAGAGGATCCGAAAACGAAGAACGCGAGCCTGCGCTCGCGTCTTCTGGGCCGAGGCCCGAAGCCTGAGGCCTGAGGCCCGATCTCTCAGTACCAGTTGAACCCGACGCCGACCGTGCCCGACGTGATCTGATCGTCGATGCCCTTGTAGGTGCCCTCGATGATGCGCGCCTGCAGGTCGACCGCGAACTCGCGCGTCGCGTAGACCTCGTAGCCCGCGCCCGCCATCAGCGCCGCGCCGTTGTCGATCGGCTCGGACTGCGTCTGGTACGCGTCGTTGAAGTCGTACGAGAGGTGCGCCGCGCCGATGCCGCCCTTGATCCAGAGGTGCGGCGTGACCCAGTACTGGCCCGCGATCATCGCGACGCCTTGCGAGAGCGTGACCGTGCCCTCGCCCTGGTTGACCTGATCGATCGTCTGCGCGTTGAGCTGGAGCTCGAAGAGCAGCGCGAACTGCGGGCTGAGCATGCCGCCGACGTGGAAGTCGGCTTCGCCCGCGACCGGGTTCCAGTCACACGACGGGCAACCGATGTCGCCTTGGTTGCTCGAGCTCATGCCGCCGAGCCCGATGCTGAACCCGAGCGCGAGGCGACCGGTGCGATCGAAGTATCCGCCCGGCAGGAGCCCCGGCGGCTGCGCGTAGTAACCGCCACCGCCCGGGGGCGGGCCGTAGTAGCCCTGGGCCGAAGCGACCGCAGGAGCCAACAGAGCCGCGCCAAACAGAGCAAGCGATGCGATGCGCTTCATAGTCATTCCCTTTCGGCGAAGGTTCGCCTGGAATGATAACTCTTACAAGAAAGGGGCCAGTAGCCGCGCGCGCCAATCCGCCGGAATCCGCAACGCAATCCGCGGCGTGAGGCCGCGATCGCGTGCCCGACCGGCACACCGTGAACACCGGTACATGCGTGCGTGTGTGTTACGCCGCGACCTGCAGCAGACGGTCGACCACGCAGCGCGTGCGGCGACCGTCGCCGTTGACCGTGACGCACGGCACCTGGCGCGCAGAGAAGACCTGCTCGAGCCAATGGTCGGGCCCTTGCGCGGCGAGACCGGCTTCGATCACGACCGCGTCGGGCGGGCGCGGCTCGAGATCCGCGAGGCGCACGAGCACGCCGGCGTCGCTGCCGGTCGTCACGCTGTAGCCCGCGCTCGTCAGCGCCGACGCGATCTCGTCGATCCGCTGCGGCGACGCGCCGACCACGACGCGCCGCTCGGTCCGCTTGCGCACGCGATCGAGGAAGCCGTTCCACATCCGTCGATCGACGTCGCTCATGCCGGTGAGCTCGACGCCGCTGCCGCCGCGCAGTCCGCGCGGCGACGCCTCGCGCGGCGGCAACACGCGCGCGATCCGCGCGCGCGCGGTGACGCTGTCGCCCTCCTCCATCGGCACCGCGATGCTGATCTCTTCGCCGACCTCGATCGTCTCGTCGGTCGCGACGAACAAGCCGTGCTCGCTGACGTCGAGCGCGTCGGCGTGGAAGCTGTCCTCGCCGAAGCCGACCTGCACGGGCCAGCACACCGGGAAGCGGACCGCGTGGCGCGTCGGCGGCGGCTTGATCGTCACGCCGGCTTCGCGCGCCGCGGTCAAGAGCTCGATCAGCTGCGTGCGCCCCGCCGACGGATAGACCGGGAAGCGGACCGCGAACCCCGATGACCCGGTCGCCATCGCGTCGGCGGCGGTCGTCACGTGATAGACGGTCCCGCGCAGGAGCGCGCCGCTCTCGCGGAAGCCGAGCGCGACGTGCACGCTGTCGCCGAGCCGCGGCGGCGCGCCGGTCACGAGGTACGCGCCCTTCACCGACAGCGCGCGCAGCCGCGCGGTCGTCCAGGCGCCGCCGCGCAGGAAGCGCACGTCGATCGTGTTCGACGGCGCGAGCGGCGCCGGATCCGCGCTCGGCGGCCGCGTCACCGGGATCGTCGGCGTCTTGGTCGACGTGATCGCGCGCGCGCGCAGGTCCGCGCGCGATCGCGCGAGCCGCGCCTGCTCGGCGAGCGGCATCGCCTCGCGCACGTCGACGGATTGATGCGCGGGCGCGAGCTTGCCGAGCGCGCCGCGCGCGGGCGTCGGCTTCTCCGTCGAGAGCGTCTGCTCGTCGATGCGCGTCGCGAGCGCGGCGAACGCGGCGGGGAGGTTCGGCTGATCCTCGATCTTGATGTCGTAGGTCGAGAGGTACGCGCCGTAGAAGCCGCGCCGATCGCCTTCGCTCATGCGCGCGGGATCGAGCAGCGGGATGCCCGCGCCGGTCGCCAGATCGATCACGAACTGCAGGCGCTCGCGCGTGAACGTGCGCTCGTCGTAGCGCAGCGCGATCAGCGCGACGTCGCTCGAGCGGCGGTAGTACAGATCCACACCGCGCACGAGCGGCGCGCCAGCCTGGTGCAGCGGCTCGAGGATCGTGAAGAGCTCCCGGGCGCGCGGCCGGAGCGGCTCGAGCACCAAGAAGAGCTCGTACAAGGGCTGGTGAACGCGGGCCTCCATCTAGCGCTCGATCGAAGAGAGCATGCACGATGCCGCGGCCGCTGTGCGTCGGCGCGCTGACGATCGCTACGGCACGAGAGGCATCGCGACTGCTGTTTCTCACCCCTGCGGGAGGAGTGGCTCGCGGCACCCGCGCCATACCACGCCGCGGCTTTTGCGCCCCATTCACTCGATCCCTGGTGCTTGCTGATCTCGTCTCCCGACACCTTCGGTGCGGGTCCCGCCTCGGCAAGCACCTGAAAGTACCTGTACGAATGTTGCCTCTGCGGCCGCACACCCTAGAGTATTCGGCCATGAAGGACGACGCCGTGAGGGGGACTGGTCCGCGCAATCTGCCGCTGCTGCCGCTGCGCGACATCATCGTGTTCCCACACATGGTCGTCCCGCTGTTCGTCGGGCGCGAGAAGTCGATCAACGCGCTCGAAGAGGCGATGGCCGGCGATCGCGAGCTGCTCCTCGCGGCGCAGAAGAAGGCGAAGACCAACGACCCGCGCGAAGAGGACATCTTCGCGGTCGGCACGATCGGCCACATCATCCAGCTGCTGCGCTTGCCCGACGGCACCGTGAAGGTGCTGGTCGAGGGCAAGTCGCGCGCGACCGTGAAGGCGTTCGAGCAGTCGAACCCGTTCTTCGTCGTCGAGGTCGAGGAGATCCCGGAGCCCGACGAGAACGCGGTCGAGATCACGGCGCTCATGCGCTCGGTGCAGGGCGTGTTCGAGAACTACGTGAAGCTCAACAAGCGCATCCCGCCCGAGATGCTCGTCTCCGTGCAGACGATCGATGATCCGGGCCGCTTGAGCGACACGATCGTCGCGCACGTTTCCCTCAAGCTCAAAGACAAGCAGGAGCTCCTCGAGACTCCGTCTCCGACCAAGCGCCTCGAGCGCCTCTACGAGCTCATGCAGGGCGAGATCGAGATTCTCCAAGTCGAGAAGAAGATCCGCACCCGCGTGAAGAAGCAGATGGAGAAGTCGCAGAAGGAGTACTACCTGAACGAGCAGATGCAGGCCATCCAGAAGGAGCTGGGTGACCGCGACGAGTTCAAGAACGAGCTCAACGAGCTCGAGCAGAAGATCAAGAACAAGCGGATGAGCAAGGAGGCGAAGGAGCGCTGCCTCAAGGAGTTCAAGAAGCTCAAGATGATGTCGCCGATGTCCGCGGAGGCGACCGTCGTCCGCAACTACATCGACTGGGTGCTCGCGCTTCCGTGGGAAGAGAAGACCGAGGACCGCCACGACATCTTGGAAGCGGAGCGCATCCTCGAGGCGGAGCACTACGGCCTGAAGAAGGTCAAGGAGCGCATCCTCGAGTACTTGGCGGTGCAGACGCTCGTCGATCGCTTGAAGGGTCCGATCCTCTGTCTCGTCGGGCCGCCCGGCGTCGGCAAGACGTCCTTGGCGCGATCGATCGCGCACGCGACCGGCCGTCGCTTCGTGCGCCAATCGCTCGGCGGCGTGCGCGACGAAGCCGAGATCCGCGGCCACCGCCGCACGTACATCGGCGCCTTGCCCGGGAAGATCCTGCAGTCGCTGCGCAAGGTCGGATCGAACAACCCCGTCTTCCTGCTCGACGAGATCGACAAGATGTCGATGGACTTCCGCGGCGACCCGGCGGCGGCGCTGCTCGAGGTGCTCGACCCCGAGCAGAACCACACGTTCAACGATCACTACCTCGATCTCGATTACGACCTGTCGGACGTCATGTTCATCACGACGGCCAACAACCAGCACGCGATCCCGCTGCCGCTGCAGGATCGCCTCGAGATCATCGAGCTGCCCGGCTACACCGAGTGGGAGAAGGTCGCGATCGCGAAGCAGTACCTGATCCCGAAGCAGAGCGAGTCGAACGGCATCAAGGAGATCGGCGTCGACTGGACCGACGACGCGCTCAAGCAGATCATCCATCGCTACACGAAGGAAGCCGGCGTGCGCTCGCTCGAGCGGGAGATCGCGACGGTCTCGCGCAAGATCGCGAAGGACTGGCTCGCGTCGGGACGTCCGACCGACAAGCGCTTCGAGGTCGCGCCGGCGGCGCTGCCCGCGTGGCTCGGCCCCGAGCGCTATCGCGAGTCGAAGCGCGAGCTCGCCGACGAGATCGGCCTCGCGAACGGGCTCGCGGTGACGATGTTCGGCGGCGATCTGCTGCCGACCGAGGTCACGGTCGTGCCGGGCAAGGGCAAGCTGACGCTGACCGGCAAGCTCGGCGAGGTCATGCAGGAGAGCGCGCAGGCGGCGATGAGCTACATCCGCTCGCGCTCGGAGAGCTTCGGGCTCGCGCGCGACTTCCAGACCAAGGTCGACATCCACGTGCACTTCCCCGAGGGCGCGATCCCGAAGGACGGTCCGTCGGCGGGCATCACGATGGCGACCGCGATCACCTCCGCGCTCTTGCGCTTGCCGGTGCGCCAGCACATCGCGATGACCGGCGAGATCACGCTGCGCGGCCGCGTGCTCCCGATCGGCGGGCTCAAGGAGAAGATCCTCGCGGCGCACCGCGCGGGCGTGACGACCGTGCTCATGCCCGAGGAGAACAAGAAGGACCTGAAGGACATCCCCGAGCAGGTGCTCGAGCAGATGACGGTCCTGCCCGTCTCGCACATGGACGAGGTCCTGCGCCACGCGCTCGCGGTCGCCAACCCCGAGGACTTCCTGCGCGAGCCCAGCCACATCGTCGACTGGCGCGTCGCCGAGACCCCGCCGGCCGACCCCGGCGCGACGCACTAACACCGCGGCGTTACGGTATTGACACCCGCCCCCCGGGCCAGTAGAAAGCTACGGCCTCGCGCGCTGGCGCGGGCGGATAGCTCAGCGGAAGAGCATGGCCCTTACAAGGCCGTGGTCGCAGGTTCGAATCCTGCTCCGCCCACGAGCTGTGTCTCTGAAAATCTGGAGCGGTAGTTAAGTCGGTTATAACGCCGGCCTGTCACGCCGGAGGCCGCGGGTTCGAGTCCCGTCCGCTCCGCCACTTAACGCCCACGGAGACTCTCCCGTGGTGCGTTGTTGGCTTGTGCAAACCCATGAATCTTGGGCGAGCGCTTGTCACGCCCGCGGCCGCGTTGCGCGGGGTTCGTGTTCGAGTTGCGGTCGATTTCGGCCACCGCTGGACATGGGCACCGCCGGGAGAGTGACGAGCGCCGTTCGGTCGCGCGACGTTCAATATTCAATTATCGCCGGCCCGCAGCGTGACGCTGGCGTTCATTTTCGAGCTCGCCACGCAGCGGCGGCGCTGTTATCGGATCCCGGCGACCCGCAACTGATCCGCGAGGGTCGACTTCGACAGGCCGAGGAGGGACGCGGCACGGCGCAGTGACCCCGTCGCGCGTAAGGCACAGACGCCGCGCACCACCCGGTCGATCTCGTCGAGGTGTCCCGGCCAGGCGTATGCGTGTAGCGCGACGAACTCGTCGCGGATGCTCGATCGTTCGAGGCCGAGTTGCGCGTCGGCGCGCTTTCGCGCGTCCCCGAGCAGGCGCGAGAGATCTTCGCGGCGCTCTCGGATGAGCGGCACCCGCAGCAGCACGCAGTCGGCTGCGAGCTGCGCGTCCGCGAG
>Ga0310810_10007701_pt1 | contig 12320 bp, 12 predicted proteins | sample NCmetagenome_FD_207641 | JGI IMG/M metagenome (GOLD analysis project Ga0310810, IMG submission 207641) | Soil microbial communities from experimental microcosm in Duke University, North Carolina, United States - NC | ecosystem: Engineered > Artificial ecosystem > Soil microcosm > Unclassified ... | reverse complement strand
TCTGGCGCAGTCTCCTGCGCGCGTCGTCGACCAGCACGTGCCGCATGATCTGCGAAGCGACTGCGTAGAAATGAGTCCGATCGTGCCATCCCGAGCCGACTTGCGGCACGAGGCGCACGAACGCCTCCTGCACAAGGGACGAAGGCTGCATCGTGGGGTTCCTATGCTCACGGCTGAGGTGGCGCTTGGCCAGTCGAAGCAACTCCGTGCGGATCAACGGCCACAGTTCATCGAGCGCGGAGCGATCACCCTGCCGCCAATCCGCCAGCACTCTCGTGATTTCGCCGCCTTGACTTTCCACACAGCACCTGGGCGAGCAGGCCAAACGATACACCACATGTTTTGAAAACCGTGGTGTCCCGCGCCGGGGAATGACGCTTCTAAAAGATGGAGGCCCACCCCGCATGCACGCCTACCGTCTTCTTGTAATGGCATCTCTTCTGTTCGGGTCCTGGTCCCAGTTCGCGACTGACCGTACAAAGGGCTCCAGTCCACAAGTTCCGAGAGTCTGGGATGAGGAGGCGCTGAAGGATTGGGCTACGCCGGTCGCGGGGTTGAACCTGCCACCGACGAACATGTCGGCCGACGAATACTATTCGATGACGGTCGAGAATGAGCGCACCTATCCTGTCTATTTTCCCGGTCGTGAGCCTGACGGCTATTGGGAGATGCTTCAGCGCGTCGGGCCGCAGCCACTCATCGAACCCGAACGATTGAGGACCGAAGGCGACTGGATCAGGGCGGGGAAACGGGTATTCGACGAAGCCGACCATCTGCACCTGCGCACACTGGACCCGAAACTGATCGCTGCCGCCAGGAGTCCGGAGACTTTCAAGAATGCGGACCGTCTGGCAGACGGCACGGTCCCCTCGATGCGATGGGTCCCGACAATGAAGGGCGTGGCGCTGTCGTTTTCAAACTGCAGCAATTGCCATCTTCTGCCGTTGCCCGATGGGACTCGGATTGCTGGCGCTCCTGAATTCGGAATGGGAGCCGGCTTACAGGACCGCGTCCGCGGGCCGGCGAGGGCCTTGCGCGCGCGGGTCAATGCGGCCAACGGCGCGACGACACTCGGCGATGCACCATTCATCACCGGCCGCAGCTCTTACTCATCGATGCGCTATGAAGCCTTTGGGGTGCCGTGGCGCCGTGAGGACGCCAACGACGAGCGAAGCAAGACGATCACGGAGACGGACGATCAGGCGCTGAGAGCCGCGTTCTTGCGCAGCGGCGGTCTGGTGCGCTGGAACGGCAGCATGTACTACCCGGCCAAGTTCCCGGATCTGATCGGTATCAGAGAGCGGAGATATTTCGATCACACCGCCACCCATTTACACAGGGGCATCGGCGACTTGATGCGGTACGCCGCGCTCGTGAGTTTCGCCGACGCGGTTGATTTCGGTCCCTACCACATGCTGGCACCGACGACGAAGCGGGTTCAGGCCAGACTTTCGGATGAAGCGCTCTACGCGCTCGCGATGTACATCTACTCGCTCGAACCGCCTCCGAATCCGAATCCGCGGAGTGACCAGGCAAACGCCGGAGAAAAGATCTTTGCGCGCGAGGGCTGCGCGCGATGTCACACGCCACCGTTGTATACCAACAACAAACTCACACTGGCCCGAGGGTTCATACCGCCGAAAGAGATACCGGCCACACTCGACGTCCTGCCGATTTCGGTCGGCACGGATCCGGGATTAGCATTGGCGACGCGCAAAGGAACCGGGTACTACAAGGTTCCGTCATTGAAGGGCGTCTGGTACCGCGGGCATTACCTGCATGATGGTTCGGTCTCGAGTCTCGAGGAGTTGTTCGATGCGGATCGGTTGAAACCGTCTCACGTGCCGGGAGGATGGATGCCGCTGGGCGCGAAGACCCACGCGATCGAAGGCCACGAATTCGGTCTGAAACTCAAACCGAATGAACGTGAACAGCTTCTGGCTTTTCTGCGGACGCTTTGAAGCCATACGCATTCTCTCGTCGACGCTAAGAGTCTCCACATGGAACGGCGCTGGAAAGGGCGTGGGCGCCGGCCTGCGATTTGGCCTGTTGATCGGGACGCTGCTCGTGAGCCTTGCCGTCTTCTCGAACTATGTGACGCAACCAATCTCTGTTGCCATTGGGCTCGCCGAAATCGTGGAGTACTTGATCGGATCCGCGCTTTACGGTGTCATCATCGGACTCGTGTACCGACCTGGACGCGCCGAATTCGGTCAGGCCGTTCGGGCGTAAGTCTGCGACTTCTTCCGCTTCTATTCCTCCTCTACATCTGCAACTTCCTCGACCGGACGAACGTCGCGATTGCGGCATTGCCATCACACACCAACACGGTGCTCACGGATAACGGCTTTCAGTTCAACTGAGACAGCCGAACGATTCAGACCCACCCCTCTCCGTCGCATGACGTGACTGAACATCTAGCGTCGCGCAGATTCAGTCCCTGCTTGCGGAATTCCGCTATGAGCAGTGGGCGTGCTGCACGCTGAATCGCGCTTAGTCTGCGCGCTGGATCTTCCACAAGGCGGTCGCGGTCGCGATGTATGTCTCGACGCGTATGGCGATTCAGCACCATCCCGTTGGACGGTGCTGTTTTGGCATCGGCACGGCAAGTATACGAATGGAGCGGATAAGGTTGTCCCGGGGATGTCAGGCGGCGGACGGAGAACCCCCTCCCTTTTAGGGGAAGTTGTCCGGCGTCCGGTTGCGCAAACCGCAGGGTTCAGGCACTTGCAGCTTCATCGCTTTGAATGTATAGAACTCACACGCCCACGGGCTTCGTTGAACCTAAACACCTCAATGAGGAAGACATGCGCAAATCACTCTTCGTCGCCGCGATTATTTCATCGTCCGCAGTTCTCCTTACGGCCGCCGACCTGCAACCGCTCAACGTCAAGCCAGGTCTTTGGCAGGTCACAATGACCAGCACAATCCAAGGCCTCCCGGCTCCGTCCACGACAACGTATAAGTCGTGTGTGAAGAAAGAAGATCTTGCGAAGTACCCATTTACCGACCGTGACGACAAGTGCACTTGGACCGTTGGGAATTCAACCGGCGGCAAGATGGACGCCAAAGGAACGTGCATGCCTCCGGGTGAAGGGAAGGTCGATTTCAATATCCATTTGGACGCGCTCAACACTGAAAGCGTGACCGGGACGGGACAACTTTCCATGAACGGCCCACGCGGCGCGATGAATGGAACCTATGCCGCAACGGCCAAGTGGATCGGCGCCGCCTGCCTGAAGGAGTGAATAAAGCCGCGCACACCAGGCGCAGACCGACGAGGACCATTCGCTGCGTGTGGCGAAGTCGAACACACTCGATCGATTGAACTGATCCGCCGCGTGCGGCAACACATCGCGGCAGTCGCCGGCTCCTGCCTCGCGGCACGTCAGGGCGAAAACCGTCGCATCGCGATCAGGACCGCCACCAACAATCCTGTTGCCGTCGCCAGGACCAACGCAGCCCCGAATGCGAGGTTCCACGCGGCCGATCGATTGCTGGCCCACGAGAACACGATCGACGCGACGAAACCGAACCCAGCAGCGGCAACAATCGCGAGCAGGATCGTCGCGAACATGCCAGCAAGCAGTTGTCTACGGCCGTGGTTGTGGTCCGGCCGCGCGACAATCGATGTGCGTGTGCCGTTCTTCTTTCGTGACGCGGTTCTTGTCTACGAAACGGCGATCGGTGCTCGCGATTAACCTGCCGCAGACAGAACAGACGACAGACTTGCGCTGTTTGAAAAGCATAACGGTCTCCCCGCGTACTCTACCGCCGGCAATCAGTTCTGCATGTCCGCCCGGCGTGATGTGAAGCGTTGTTGAGGCGTTGCCGTCGATGTGGAAAGTCAGGTCCGGCGCGAGATGCCGAGCTGCGACCCCAACGCGCACTTTATTGCCTTCGTTCCCGTTCAAGTCGGTTTGCGAGCCGCCAATCCGCGATGATGATGACCGTAAGACCGATTACGCTGATTGGGAGCAAGGTCGGAACCAGCGCATCACCGGGCAGAACAAATTCCAACGTGACCATCACCGCACCGAGCGCGATGAAGTGCCATCCAGCGGCAGCATTCACGTCATACCAAACCGACCTGTCGCGAAATACGGATGGCACACGGAAGCCGTAAAAATGATTGGGCGGCACCCACCGCATGACGAGCGGAATCGACAATAGAACGAGCAGAATGCCGACCGCTTCCATACGCTCTATCTCAGGCGATGCAACACATATGCGATCAGGACGAGCGCAAGCACGATCCCGAACACAACCGCTCGTACCCTGCCAAGAGTCTCCTGATTCAGCCGCACAGAAACGCCTGCTGGTAGCCTACACCCCCGCCGCAGAGTCGGGGCAGGATGGCTCTTGGTCGAACAGGACGAAGCCCCGAGCACCGCCGTATTCGCGGTGCCCCTTCAGGGCGGTGCGGCGCGACGCATCTGTCAGCGGAATGCATGGTGAAGTGGTCGCCCGACGGAGGGCGATTCTACGTCCAGCCTTTCTACAGCGCAGCACCGAAATCGGCATGGCGGTCGCCGTTCCGGTACCGAGGCGCCCATCATGCGGGAGCGTGGGAACGGTGAAGCAGGAGCAGACGATCAAAGGGCCAAACGTCACGCTTTTGTGGCACTGCGCGCGCTGCGATCACCGCTGGCCGGTGAAGGCGAGCAGCGCGACGTAGTTACGGTCGCTCCGGTTTGCGATCTCGCGGTCGATCGGTGCCGCCTCGCGACGAGCCTTCCTCGGCTTCTTCCTAGGTCCGGTTGCACGACCCGCAGTAGAACAACTCGATCGAGCGGCCGCCTTTGATCACGCGTTCGTGACGAATGAGGCCGATCTTGCCGCAGTATTTGCACGCTGTTCGATCAGGCATGAGGGCCGCGCCATTATGCAGGCAAGCAGGTCGCGGCGAATCTCAGCCGTCGGAGGAGGCCCCACACGATGGTTCCAGCCGATACGTCTAACCGGAGCCGGGACGGTGCAGAAGCCGGGAGTGCCGGAGTCGTACTCATCACAGGCGCGACCGGCTACATCGGGGGACGGCTGGTGCCGGTCCTCGAAGGCGCGGGCGTCCGGCTTCGCTGTCTCGCCCGTCACCCCGCCGCGCTCGCGTCGCGCGTGTCGCCCACGACGGAAGTAATCGCCGGGGATCTCCTCGATCCGGTGTCACTCGATCGCGCCCTCGCCGGAGTCGACCTGGCCTATTACCTCGTGCACTCCATGGGCGCACATGGTGACTACCTCGAAAAGGATCGTGTGGCCGCCGCCAATTTTGGCGATGCGGCGCGACGGGCGGGGGTTCGACGAATCGTGTACCTCGGCGGCCTCGCCGCAGGCGACGAGGCGCTCAGCAAACATCTCAAGAGCCGGATCGAGACGGGCGAGGCGCTTCGCGCCAGCGCGGTGCCGGTCGTGGAGTTCCGTGCCTCCGTGGTGATCGGCTCCGGCAGCCTTTCGTTCGAACTGATCCGAGCGCTCGTAGAGCGTCTGCCCATCATGATTTGCCCCCGATGGGTGTCGACCCTGGCGCAGCCGATCAGCATCGACGACGTGCTCGCGTATCTGGCATCGGCGCGTGACCTTCCCGACGGCGAGAGCCGCACGTTCGAAATCGGCGGGGCCGATCAAGCGAGCTACGGCGACGTGATGCGCGAGTACGCCAGGCAGCGTGGTTTGAAGCGCGTGATGATCTCGGTTCCGCTGCTGACACCTCGTTTGTCGAGCTTGTGGCTGGCACTCGTGACGCCCGTCTACGCACGGGTCGGGCGTGAACTGATCGCAGGACTGAAGAACCGATCGGTTGTCACCGATGCCGCGGCGCTCGCGACCTTCCCGATCCGGCCGGTCGGCGTGCGCGAAGCGATCAGTCGCGCCATTCGGTACGAGCACCGACCGTTCGCGCTGACGCGCTGGTCGGATGCGCGCTCCTCAGGAGGCGCCGCGCCGTCGCCGACCGACACGCGATTCGCCGGCAGGCTGGTCGACCGACGTCAGATCCACGTGGCCGTCGACCCGGACCGCGCGTTTGCTCCCATCGCGAGGATCGGGGGCCAGCGTGGCTGGTATTTCTGCACGTGGCTGTGGCGCATCCGAGGCGCGATCGACCTCTTGATGGGCGGCGTGGGAATGCGTCGCGGGCGGCGCGACCCTGAAAGGCCGGCCGTCGGCGACGCCCTCGACTTCTGGCGGGTCGAAGCGTACGAGCCGGGCCGACGATTGAGGCTCGCGGCGGAAATGAAACTGCCGGGCCGGGCCTGGCTCGAGTTCGACGTCGAGCCCGCTGCCGACGGTGCCATCGTCCACCAGACCGCTGTGTTCGAGCCAGTCGGATTGTCTGGGTTGATCTACTGGTACGCGCTTCTGCCGGTGCACGCCGTGATCTTCGGAGGGATGCTGCGCGCGATCGCACGGCGCGCCCAGGGCGGGAAGGCCACCAAACCGTAACCGGCACCATGTATCGCCGAATCTAACCACGGGTGCCATGCTGGATTGCGCCTGCGCGCTCGTCTCATCGCGATCGGCTGGCGGGTCGGACGCGGCTCCTCAGAAGGCCGCGGGCTCGGCGCTCTCGACTTGTCGTTTGAGATGCTCCAGATATCCGCGAACGGCAGTGCGCGACCGACGGCTGATGACCGGCCGCAGGAGCGATCCCGCGAGTCCGCTTGTCCCGTCGATGCGCGATCGCGTGATCGACAGGAGTGAGAAACCGCGCCGATCACGACGCTCGTCATCGACGAGAAACCGGAGCTCGAGCGTCGTGTGGAAATAGTGGCTCGCGTAGAGCTGCTTGATCGCGATGATATGCGTGACGCCCGATGGTCTGTTCGCCAGCGGATAGATGATCACATGGTTGACGCGGACGGTCGGCTTGAGGCCGAAATCCACGACCGACCAGTAGAAGAAATCCTCGGCGCCGGCGGGGCGACTACGCGGATAGTCGCGCAGATAGGTCAAGAGCTCGGCCATCGGAACAGGAAGCGCATCCACGCTGGTGAGCAGGGCGCGGAACTGCTCTTCGACGAGGACTGACTCGGCGCCGTCGTCGTAGTGGCCGAGTGCGGCGTTGCCGTTGACTTTATACGCGCTCACCAGCTCGAAAATCATCGCCCGGGCGACCGCGTTGGCTTGGAGGGCGGCGTTCGGGGACGACCAGTTCACTTGCTTCTGGAACCGCGTCATTGCCGCTGCCGAGAGCTTCACGTCACAGTCGCCAGGACGACATCTCGCCAGCGCCGTAACATCCTTCGCAGGCAGCGTCAGCGGCGACAGATCCTCGAGTCGCGGAGGAACGCCGAAGCGCCCGATCTGGGGAATGCCGGGACCACGCTCGAACCGCTCGATGTCACCGAACCGATTGACGAAGCGATCGATTGGGGCGTCGATGTACACGACCCCGAAGTACGCGAGCTCCCGGCGAACCGGTGTGTCGAGAGTCTTGACGACAGCCTCGCCCGCGTCACGAGCCCGGAGGTCGGCGGCCGAGAACCCCCTCTGGCGCAACAGCTTGTTCACAAATGAATCTGACTGTGCGCCTGGCGATGCGATGCAGACCAAAAGAGCGGCCAACCCAAGCCCGAGGTATACGCGAGGAACCGGATGGTGCCTGTGATTCACGCGTCGATTTGCCGAGGCCCTCCCATGCCTGCTCCTGTGAGCCATTATGACGCGTGACTGCGGGTCGGTTTGAACCTGGAGTATCCGCAGGATCAAAAGCGACTTCGCGAACCTCTGAAGCTCTACACGTTGTCACGAAGGCCGATGCGATGGAGTCGAAGGAACATTTCGCCGGACAGACGACGGAGTGAAGGGGCGCGCACGTCGCGTGATTCTTTGTCGCTTGTCATGGGGAGGTTGATTGGCTGTACTGATACGGCAAATTCACCTGGAGTCCCATGTACAGGCGAAGTTGCCGGCGGTCGTCGGCCCGGCCGCGAACGCCCCTTCCAGCGGCGGTGAGCAGGACGAGCTGACGGGTCATTCTCTTCCGGAACCCAGCATTGACGATGAGGTCGGCAGTTGATGTGCCGCTCTGTTCGCCACTCAGTTCTCCCACCAGCTCGACCCTCGGTCGAATTCGATCTCTGTCGCCAGTCCGAAGACCCGTCCATCGTCTCCCTTCTGGACGAAGTTCCTCCCCACCTCCCCGTTGATTTCGATGCGGGACATCTGGAGAGTGAGTTCGGTCGGCAGCAGAAACCGCGAGCCGTCGTTGACAACCCCCTTTTCCGCCATAACGCGCCCGGTGTTGACCTCCACTTGCGGTAGGTCGCCCACGCGATTCTCTGGGCCTTCTTCCGGACCAACTTTCTCTTTACGCGGCCTCGTTTCGCCTCCCGCATAGACAGCTGCAACGACTCGACAGGCAACCTTTCAGCCGTCGCCGTGATTATTGCAGCGCTCGATTGATTCGACGGTCCTCACCATTAGCCGTGACCATCGCCCGCATCCAATGAGTGCGCGCTGCACGCTCTTGCTGTCTGGCCACCACCAGAGATGTCGATGCCCGTTCTTTCCTTGTCAGAACAATATGCCGAACAACGCTGTCGCTTTCATGTTGACGCAAAATTCGAGATTCTTGCCACAAGGAATTGGCGAGCGATAGTGACCGCTATCACTACGACGCCAATCTCCGCAAACGCGGGATCGACATTACTCGCGGCGATACGTTGAACATCCAGGGAGGAGCAGGGACGAACTTATTCAACCGCGTCGTTGAAGGGGGCGTTCAACAGCCTCTGGCAGGTTCGCGCCGACCGCGGTCGCGGATCTTCCCATGGTCCTTCGGGGAGCCCGCGACCGGGCCTATGGATTCGGCCCCGACGTCGCCGTGATGATCAAAACGATTCAGTCCCAATTACGGTTTCGCTACGAATGGGACATGGGCGTTCGATCGCGTCCTCAAGGCAACGTCTTCGTCGTAGGACTCAATGTCACGCTCCAGCGTCCACAGCAGCCGGCCGCACCGTTGCGCGGCCCGTCAACGCTGCGCTGAGCACCCGACGAATGAACACAGCCGAACTCGGGGACGCCGTTCACCCGATTCCGAAAGCTCGTGTGGCTTCCGCGCGTGGACTTGATACGGGAATGGAGCACCCATTGCACCCTAAGTTCACGTCGGCGGTTATGGATACGCTGAAGCCGTCGTGGGGAGACACGCTCCGAAATTTGGACGACCAAATCACGGAAACGCGCCACCTGTGCGAGCGCATCAATGCGGCGATCCGACGCGAATCCGACGCGCCGTACTTTCCCGAACGCCGCAATCATTACGAACCCCACGAACCGGATCGCCGTTGGCACCAGGTATTTTTCTGATCGCCGGCGCGTGTCGACGAATATTTGACGTGTCTGCCTATCTCGATGAATGGAACGGAACCGTTGCGGGTTGCGAGAGTGCGTTCCCCGACACCGGCAATGGTCGGGCGACGAAGAGCCGCCGGCACGGTCGGGCGATGAGGCGCGCCCACCGGTTGGCGCGACTCACGCGAGCGCTGTCGGTCGCGATGCCAGTGTTTGCGTACATCTGTCGATAGAGTTTCGAAATCAACACAAATGCCAAGCGTGCACGCAGCGTCGGCGTGCATCGCGAGCGCACCCAGATGCGGCGAAGACTGTAAAACCGATCCCACACGGCCTGCGTCCGCGCACGAATCTCGTCAGGGGTCATGACCGGGTGAGGGGCGTAAACCTTTGGTCGTTGTGACTGCGGGATCAGCCAATGGCGGGTGACGGGAATACCGGCCACGCGTTCAGCCGACTCGCCGACCTTCTTCTCCCATGCCTCGAAATCAACGGTCCCTGGATAGGGCGTCAGCATGACAAACTGCGCGAACGCGAGTCCGGCGCGCTCGGCCACATCCGCTGTCGCGTCGAAGGTCGACGCTCGGTCGCTTGGCAGTCCAAAGATGAACGAGCCCAGGACGTAGACGCCGTGCTGGCGGAATTTCTTCAACCGATCCACCAATGCCTCGCCCGCTTCGTTGAAGTTTTTGTAAACGTCCTTCAACCCTTCGGGTGTCACGGCTTCGACGCCGACGAGCGCTCCCTTGATATTCGCGCGCCGCATGGCCTCGAGAAAGGAATCGTCCTCAGCCGCTTCCATGGTGATTTGTGTGAAGAACACCATGTCAGCGGGGAGCGCCGCCAACTTGGCCATCAGCTCGAATCGCTCGGCTCGTAACGCGCGCAGCTGTTCGAGACGGCTCACATTGCCCTGCCGTTCCGCCATGGCCAGATCCGCGAGCGTAACGGGATAAAAGTTGTCGTCCGCAAGTGCCACGAACCGAAACCCCTGCCGACGCAGATCGACGATCTCCTGTACGACGCTGTCCACGTTACGCTGTCGAGGCTTCTGCCCGTCGGTACGCCACACCGAGCAGAACGAACAGTGCTTCGGGCATCCGCGTACCGTTTGCACCGAACCCCACATGTAGCGGCCCGACGGCAACAGATCCCACCGCGCCGGGACGAAGCGGTCCGCGTCTACGCGTCCGCCTTCATAGCGCCGCTGAAGCGTGCCCTTCGCTGCGTGGTCGATCACCAGCGGCCATACCACGTCGCCGTCGCCGCGAACGACGGCATGTGCGCCGCCAAGTTCGTGTGCCTCGTCCGGGTACAGCGTGGCGTGTATCCCGCCAAACACCACTGTTGCGCCCCGGGCCCTCGCGGCCGTACCGATCTCGTATCCGCGTAACGCGTTGCCGGTGTGTATCCCAATGCCGACGATGTCACCGCTGTTGATGGTGTGGACGTCGAGTGGCTCGAGCGTTTCATCGACGATGTTCGGCGGCCCGTACGTGGCCGGCGTGGCGGCGCCGAGCACAAAGAGCCAGCGCGGTGTAATTACACCAACACCGAATGAGATATGGCTCGGGTTCACCAGATGGACGGACATTGCGCGTGCAGTCACGGAGATCGCCGTCGCACGAACCGGGAAGTACTGGACACTCACTGCTTCTGACATCGTCACGCTCCTACGCGGTAGCTCGTGGGGCTGCCGAACCTGGAGGCTGAGGCGACGTCATTGAAGGCGTAGCACCAGTCTGGCGGGAAATAGGAAATGTAGTCTACCGTACATTTTGCGCGGCAACCGTTGGATTGGGGCGTGATACGCTCTGCATTCCTGCTTTTCTGAGCTGTGCTCGCAGCCGGTCCACGCCTGCGCCCCTGCAGTCTCATCGAGGCACCTGCTGAGAGGAGACGCCATGCGGAGGCCGACACGATCATCCACCCGCGTGCTTCCTGACGGCACGCCGTTGCAGAATCAATTGCTGGCTGCCCTGCCCGCCGCCGACTACGATCGGATTGCCAAAGACTTACATATGCGGTCGACGGTCGTCGGCGACACGCTTCACGAGAGTGGCCGCCGCATCAACGACGTCTATTTTCCGAATGGTGGCGTGTTCTCGATTACGAATCGAATGCGCGACGGCGCACTGGTGGAGGTCGCGACCGTCGGTCGCGAAGGGATGCTCGGCATCGGCGTGTTCTTGGGAGATCGCGCGGGCTCAGGACGCACCCTGCAACAGGTGCCCGACGGTCCGGTGGCGGCGCTGACCGCGGCGTCGTTCCTCAGAGCGACGTCGGGTAACGGTATGTTTCGCGCGCTCATGTGCTCGTACGCACAGGCGACGCTCTTGCAGACAATGCAGTGCACGGCCTGTAACGCGCTCCATGATGTTTCGCAACGCTGCTGCCGTTGGCTGTTGCAAATTCACGATCGAGTGGATGCGGACGATTTTCCGCTGAAGCAGGAGGTTCTTGCCGTCATGCTCGGCGTTCGTCGTCCGACGGTGACGGAGGTTCTACGCGCGCTCAAAGAGAGCGGGCTCATCTCCACTCGATATGGCCGCATACGCGTACTGAAGCGCAAACGGCTCGAAGCGGCGTCGTGTGAATGTTACGCGGCGATCCGCGATCATTTCGCGCGACTCGGCCTGTAGCGTAAGGAGGTCATGATGGATCCGTTGGAAGCACAGGCGAGGGCAATCATCGCGGCGGCCTTGATCGTCCGAGGCGCGGTCGAGATCCCCACGTTGCCGTCGGCCGGTCAGCGGCTGCCGGATTCCGCTGGCGTGCGGCTGCGCGAGCTCACCGACTACGTATTTCGGCTTCTTTTGAAAGAGGAACCGCCTGAGGCGAGGTAAGCGCGGCACACAGCCCTTCGACCTGCCGCAGGATCGGCGATCGGATATATTGGCGTTCCTGCTTTTCTGAGCCTCTCGGCCGTTCCGGCCCACCCCTCACCAAAGCCTTCGCGTGAGGGTCGCATGGCCGTCGAAACATCGCCTGTTGCAGCGCCAGAGCTGCCTGCTTCGACACCA
>Ga0310810_10007699_pt1 | contig 12321 bp, 15 predicted proteins | sample NCmetagenome_FD_207641 | JGI IMG/M metagenome (GOLD analysis project Ga0310810, IMG submission 207641) | Soil microbial communities from experimental microcosm in Duke University, North Carolina, United States - NC | ecosystem: Engineered > Artificial ecosystem > Soil microcosm > Unclassified ... | reverse complement strand
GTCCTCGAGTTGGACGCCGCCCGTATCGCCGGCCTCCTACCCCTTCGGATTGAACCGGTAGCCGACCCACGGCTCAGTGACGAGGTAGCGCGGGTTTGACGGGTCCGGTTCCAGCTTCTTGCGCAGTTGTCCCATGAACACGCGCAAGTACTCCGGCTGTTCCTGCGAGGCCTGCCCCCAGACCGCTTCGAGCAGCGCCGCGTGCGTCAACACGCGATTGGGATGGCGCGCCATGTAGACGAAGAGATCGAACTCCTTCGGTGTCAGCCGCACTTCACGCCCCTGCATCCATGTCGACCCGGAAATCGCCCGCCTCGAATGACGAGGGCTCCTGCGTGGCCGGTCCGCCGCTGCGGCGCAGCGCCGCCCGCACGCGGGCCATGAGTTCGTCGATACCGAACGGCTTGGTGACGTAGTCGTCCGCTCCGGAGTCGAGCGCATCGACCTTCGTTCGCTCTTCCCCCTTCACCGACAACACGATGATCGGAACGCTCGACACTTCCCGGATGCGGCGGCACAGCTCGACGCCGTCCATGTGGGGCATGTAAAGGTCGGTGATGACGAGTTCCGGCAGCCACTCCTTGAAGTTCGCCAGTGCCGATTCCCCTTCCGGCGCCGTGCGGACGTCGTAGCCCTGGCTGCTGAGCACGGTCTTGAGCACGCGCGTGATTTGCGGCTCGTCATCGACGACGAGCACTCGTGAGGTATCTGCACGGTCCATGAGAGATCTCCTATGCGCGAAGCGCGGGTTGCGCCTGCGGCTCCTCGGTCTTCTCGGTTTCTGTTGTCACGCACGGCAGGGTGAGCACGACGCTCGTTCCCCGTCCGGATGCCGGGCTCCTTATTTCGATCTGGCCGGCCTGCGATTCCACAAGGCGTTTGGCGATCGGAAGCCCCAGCCCGATCCCGGTGCGGCGCGGGTCGACCGATTCACGTCCCGGGACACGGAAGAACTTCTGGAATACCTGGTCGCGCAGTTCCGGGGCGATGCCCGGCCCTTCATCTTCGACGACGAGACGCACGTGGCGGTCGTCTTCGGCTGAGGCCGCCACCCGAATGGTCGTGTTCAACGGCGAATACTTGCTCGCGTTGTCGATCAGCGTGTAGAGCGCTTCGCCCACTGCTGACCGGTCAACGGCCAGTTGCGGAAGCCCTGGATCGACGGCGAGGACAACGCGATGACGCCGGGCGACCGTCTCGGCGCGTGCGACGGTCTCGCGGATGACCTGTTCGGCCGACACCGCCCGGAAGCTGTTTGGCTGCGTCGGGTCAGGACGGTCTGCCACCGACAGCCCTTCGATGAAGCGATTCAGGCGGTCGGATTCCTCGTCGATGATCAGCAGCAGTTCGCGCCGGCTCGCATTGGAGAGTGCGGCCAGGTCGACCTCACCTGAGCTGAGCATCGCGGTCACCGACGCCTTGATGGCCGTGAGCGGTGTCCGCAGATTGTGAGTGAGCGCGTCGAGCAGTGCGGACTTCAACTGTTCATTGCGGCGCGCAGCCTCCGCTTCACTGGCACGATCGAATGCCGCGCCGAGTTGCTGGTAGAGCTGTTCGATCTCGCGTTTTCCATCCTCGAGTTCCACCTGCCGCTGCTCCGCTCGAGCCGCAAGCTCGCCGACCACGATGGCGGTGATAGTAAAGGTCCCGAAGGCCACCCAGTCGTTCGGATCTTCGATAGACAGGCCGATGGGTGGAATGAAATAGAACGAGAAGGCGAAGGCGGCACACACCGAGGCAGCGAGCGCGGGACCGGTGCCGAACGATCGCGCAATCAGCAGCACCGCGAGGAGCATCACCGGTGCGGCAGCGACCGAGGTGATCCTCGGAATCGCAAACAGCGCCGACGAGCACACGACGATGATGCCGACGGGAATCAGGTATGCGAGAACGCGGGCAGACCGTGAACTGCTGCGAAACACCTGGAGGACATTATAGGACCCGGCTGCTGCCGAATCCCGGGCATCACGGTTTCTTGATGGTTCGCGTGAAAGAGCCGCAAGCCTTCGCGAGCGCGCCAGGTGTAGGTAGCTGCAGGCCTTCCGGCCTGCCTAGTAACCAGCTGCGGCTCCAGCAGCCGGCTTCTCGCCACGCGCCTGCTGGACGATCTTCACTCCGGCACTCGCACCGACTCTCGTCGCACCCGCGGCAACCATCGCCTTGAGCCCGTCGAGATCGCGGACGCCACCGGCCGCTTTCACACCCATCTCAGCGCCAACCACGCGACGCATGAGCGCCACGTCTGCGGCGGTCGCGCCACCCGGGCCGAAGCCGGTCGAGGTCTTCACGTAGTCAGCTCCCGCCGCCTTCGCCAGCGTGCAGGCCGTGATCTTCTCCTCGTCGGTGAGGAGTGCGGCCTCGATGATCACCTTGCTCAGCACCCCGCAGTCGCGGCACGTGGATGCCACAGCGGCGATATCGCGCTCGACGACCTGGAGATCGCCGGACTTGAGCGCGCCTACGTTGATGACCATGTCGATCTCGCGCGCGCCGTCGAAGATGGCGCGCCGTGTCTCGTATGACTTCACGTCGGCTGTCGTTGCGCCGAGCGGAAACCCGACGACCGAGCAGACGCCGACGCCGCTGTTGGCGAGCAGTCTCGCGGCCGTCGCGACCCAGGCAGGATTCACGCAGACGGTCGCGAACTTGAACTGCGCCGCCTCGCGGCACAGGTCCTCGATCTCCTTGCGCGTGGCGTCCGGCTTGAGGAGCGTGTGGTCGATCATGGACGCGACCCCCTGCGGTGCGCCTCCGGAAGCCAGCACACCGACGCGCGTGGCGCCTGCCTCGATCACGCCCTGCAGCCGGGTCGGACAGCATTCGAGGTTGACCGAGTGACAGGTGCAGCGCGCTGACCGCACAGACTGGGCAGCCGAGAGTTCCAGGACGATCAGGTTGATGAGGCGTTGCAGTTCGTCGCGTGTCACGTCAGCTCCGTCGCTCGAGTGCGCTGATCTTCGTCAGCCGGCGCATGTAGCGCGGTTCGCGCATGGGCGTGGAAATCCAGGTGGTCACGATGGTCTTGGCTTCGTCGACGGTCAGCATCGAGGCACCCAGCGACAGCACGTTGGCGCCATTGTGCTCGCGCGAGTAGCGCGCAATGGTCTCGGTCGTCGCCATCACTGCGCGGATGCCGTTGATCTTGTTGGCGGCGATCGCCGACCCGATGCCGGCACCATCAATCACGATGCCTGCGTCAGCCTCGCCTCGGGCCACGGGCCTGGCGACTGCCTCGGCGATGTCGGGATAGTCGACCGATTCGGTTGAATCAGTACCGATGTCATTCACCGAGAGCCCACGGCCCCGCAGGAACACGACGAGGGCTTTGCGAAGCGCGATCCCGGTGTGGTCGCTGCCAATCGTGATTACTTTCACGTCGGCACGCGGCGCCAGGCTGGCGGCGTCCGCCGGAGCAGCGACGTCGGACACGACCGTGATGCGCCGCTCGCGCAGCGTGTCATGCGCCAGCGGGGTCACATGACCGCCCTTCGCGAGTTGCACCGTCTCGCCGATGGGCAGCACGCGCGCATCGGCCTCCGTGATGATCTCGAATCGCTTCATGCCGGTCGCCGCGGTATCATGCCAGTCTATGTCCGACCGTCGACCGACCGCCATTCTCATCGGTGCCGAACAACTTCAAACGCGGGTCGCCGAAATGGCGGCCGAGATTCGCGCCGCCTACCCTGGCAATCTGCACATCATCGCCGTGCTCAAGGGCGCCTTCATGTTCATGTCCGACCTCGTGCGGCACATGGAGGGCGGCGTGTCGATGGATTTCATGGCGGTCTCGAGCTACGCGAAAGGCACGACGAGTTCCGGCGAAGTCCGCCTGTTGAAGGATCTCGACACGACACTCGACGGCAAGGACGTGCTCATCGTCGAGGACATCGTCGACACGGGCCTGACGCTCACCTACCTGCAGGACATCCTGCGCGCACGCAATCCGCGAACGCTTCGAACGGCATGCCTTCTCAGCAAGCCATCGCGCCGGAAGGTGGACGTGAAGGTCGAGTACATCGGCTTCACGATCGACGATCATTTCGTGGTGGGCTACGGTCTCGATTACGCCGAGCAGTTCCGGAACCTGCCGTACATCGCGCTGATCGAAACCTAGGGACACGCCGGGCGAGGTCACTGGACCGCGTCCTTCACCTTTTGCGCAAGCGTCCTCGCCTGGGCCAGCACTTCGCTCTCGTTCAGGGTGATCACGTGCCGGTCGCGCATCAGCACCTTTCCGTTCACGATCGTATTCCGCACGTCGTCGCCTCGCGTCACGTACACCAGATGCGACACCGCGTCGTACATTGGCGTCTGCCTTGCCGAGTTCATCGACACCGTGATCAGATCGGCGCGCTTTCCCGGCTCGAGCGATCCGATGAACGTCTCCATCCCGAGTACTTTCGCGCCGCCAATCGTCGCCATGTCGAGCGCCGCCTGCGCCGGCACTGCGGTAGGGTCCCCTGTCGACAGTTTTGCCAGGAACGATGCCTGTCGCATGGCCCCGAACATGTCGAGATCGTTGTTACTCGCGGCCCCGTCGGTGCCAAGCGCCAAGTTCACGCCGGCGGCCATGTACTTGAGCACCGGCGCGGCTCCGCTCGCCAGCTTCATGTTGCTTTCGGGGTTGTGCGAGAGGCCGACATTGCGGCGTTTCAGGATGGCGATGTCCTCGTCGGTCACCCAGACACCGTGCGCAGCAACAGTCTTCGGCCCCCAGAACCCGATCGACTCGAGATAGCCGGTCGGCGTGCTCTTGTATTGATCGCGGGCCGTCTTCACCTCGTCCTGCGTCTCGGCCAGGTGGATCAACACCGGCACGTCGTACTTGCGCGCCAGTTGTGCTGAAGCCACGAGCGTTGCGCGGTCGAGTGTGTACATCGCGTGCGGAGCGACGGCTGGCACGATCAACGGGTCGTCCTTGAACGCCTTGATGTAGGTCTCTGCTCTCGCCAGGGATTCCGCCGGCGTTTTCGCATCCGCGACAGGGAACTGGATGATCGTTTCGCCGAGGACGCCCCGAAGACCGGCCTCTTTCGTGGTCTTCGCGATCTCCTCTTCGAAGTAATACATGTCGGTGTAGGTGGTCGTGCCCGACTGGATCATCTCGAGAGCCGCGAGCCGCGTGCCCGTGCGCACGAACTCGGGCGACACGGTCTTCGCTTCGGCCGGGAAGATGTACTTCTGCAGCCAGTCCATCAGCGCAAGGTCGTCGGCAAGGCCGCGAAACATCACCATCGGCGCATGCGTGTGCGTGTTGATCAGGCCGGGCAGGATGATCTGGTCGCGCGCGTCAATAGTCTGCGTGGCAGCATAGCGAGCCGCGATATCCGCAGGCGTTCCGACGTCCACGATGTCGGAACCGTTGATTGCGATGGCGCCTGGCGTGAGCACCTGCCGCAGGTCGTTCTCGGTAAGCACCGTGCCGCCTGTGACGATGAGCGAGACAGCGCGGCGTCCCCCCTGTGCCGAGGCGACGATTGTCGCGGCGAGGAGCGCTGCGACGACCGCGAGGTGTGCACGCATACGGGCAGAAATTGTATAGTGTGGGACCGTGCCGGTCCACATCGTCGATCACCCGCTGGTGCACGATGCCCTCGTCGAGCTGCGGGACAAACGTACCGTTCCCGAGCACTTCCGTCGTGCGGCCACCCGCATCAGCGTCCTGCTCGCGGCCGAAGCGCTGCGCGATGCGCCCCATGTCGACGTGACTGTCGAAACACCGATTGGTCCTGCACCCGGCCGCCGCCTGCAGCCGGACATCGTCGTCGTGCCGGTGCTGCGCGCCGGTCTCGGCATGCTCGACGCTGTGCTCGAACTGGTGCCCGACGCGAGAGTCGGCCACATCGGCCTGCAGCGCGACGAGATGACCGCGGTCGCCTCCCGCTATTACTCGAAGCTCCCAGGCAGCCTCGCCAACAGCTACGTGCTGATGATCGATCCGATGCTCGCCACCGGCGGCAGCGCGGTCGCTGCCCTTCAGCTCCTGCAGGAGGCAGGCGCACGGCACGTGCGCATCGTCTGCATCGTTGCCGCCCCCGAGGGGATCGCCACCGTCGAACACCACCATCCGGACGTCTCTATCTACACTCCCGTCGTCGACCAGAGACTCAACGACCAGAAGTACATCGTCCCCGGTCTCGGGGACTTTGGCGATCGGCTGTACGGCACGCTGTAAACGCGGCTGGAGGTGATCCGTGCCCGACAATCACGCGAAACACCCCGTGGAAGAGCGCCGCTCGCAGCCCCGAAAACCGGCTGAACGTTGGCGCACCTCGCTGACCTCGATCGCGCTCAACGCGATCATGGTGCGCGGCTACCACCTCGACGAACTCATGGGCCGGCTGTCGTTCGCCGATGCGGTGTACCTGCTGCTCATGGGCGAGCTGCCGACGCCGGCAATCGGCCGCATGCTGAATGCGATTCTCGTGTCGGTGATCGATCACGGCGTCACGCCGCCGTCGACGCTTGCCGCCCGTAACGTGGCCGCCAGCGGAGCCCCACTGAAAGATTCGGTGGCGGCAGGCATCCTTGCCTTCGGGCCGTATCACGGCGGCGACATCGAAACCTGCATGCGCTTTCTCGACCAGGGGCTGTCCCTGATGCGCAGCGGCGAAACGCTGCAGGATGCCGCCGAGCAGCTCGTCGTCGACGCGATCGCTCACAATGTGATCCCGCCTGGGTTTGGGCACCGCCTGCACACGCAGGATCCCCGCGCGCCTCGCCTGTTCCAGCTCGCCATGGAACTCGAGCTCGAAGGCGAACATGTCCGCATGCTGCGTGCGATCGAACAGGCGCTTGCAGCGCGCCAGGATCAGTTCGGTCGCTTGCTTCCGGCCAACGTCGACGGCGCCATCGCCGCCATCTCCGCCGACCTCGGATTCAGCTACGAACTCGGCAACGCCATCTTCCTGATTTCGCGGCTGCCCGGATTGATCGCGCACGCGCACGAGGAGCGGACGCGCCAGCAGCCGATGCGGCAGATCGACCCCAAGGACCACGTCTATGACGGGTCGAGCGAACGACGCCTGCCAGAAGGCCGCAAGTAGCCAGGAGCAACCAGGTGAGTCCCGCTTCCCAGTCACGACGCGAGCGGGTGGTCGTGGTTACCGGTGCGTCGCGCGGCATCGGACGTGTGATTGCCGCCGACCTGGCGCGGGATGGCGGCACCATGATCCTTGCAGCACGCGATGAAGCCGGACTCGCAGCCACGGCTGCACTCGTAGAGACCGCCGGCGCGAAGGCAGCCATCGTCGCCTGCGACGTGAGCCGTGCAGCCGACCGCGCCCGGCTCTCGGCAGCTGCGTATGCGCAGGGCGAAGTCGACCTGCTGGTCAACAACGCTGGCATCGAAATCTGCCTGCCGGTGATCGATCAGACCGACGAGGACGTCGAGCGGCAGGTCGAGGTCAACCTGGTCGGACCGATGCAGCTGACGCGCGCGTTCGTGCCCCACATGATTGCCAACGGGCGCGGTGCTGTCGTCATGATTTCGTCGGTCTCCGGCAAAGCTCCCACGCCTTACAACGCGATCTACGCGGCGACGAAGTACGCGATCAACGGGTTCACCGCGTCGCTGCGGATCGAACTCGAGGGTACCGGAGTCACGGCCGGCGTCGTCTGCCCTGGATTCGTCAAGGGCACGGGCATGTGGTCCGACCTGCAGTTGAAGACACCTGCGCTGATGCCTGAAGTGGATCCGGCAATGGTGGCACGAGCGGTGCGCCGGGTGGCTGGCGGCGCTGCGGAGGTGATTGTGACGAGAGCGCCGATGCGGCCAATCTTCGCCCTGGCGCAGCTGTTTCCTTCGTGGCCAGGTGCGTCGATGCGACGGACCGGTGTACTGGAGGTGCTGCAGGCGCGCGCGACGGTCGTGGCGCGGCGGCGGAAGTCGGGGATCGGCGAGGGACAACACTAATCGGGCTCTGGGCGATGGGCGATGGGCGATGGGCGATGGGCTCGAGGCTTTGGGCTGGTCGGCGTCTGGCTTCGTGGGCTTCAGGCTTTGGGGCAGCTGTTGTAGAATTTGTAGTCTGCTCGAGGGCGCTTAGCTCAGTTGGTTAGAGCGCGTGCTTCACACGCACGAGGTCATAGGTTCGAGTCCTATAGCGCCCACCATTCTCGTTCCGAATTCAGAACTCAGAAGTTGGAAGTCAGAACTTCAACGCCGCCCGCGCAGAGTTCACGGTGTGCACTTGTGAACAGCTGATCAGGGCATGAAGCGTTAGGCTCGACCAGAGGACATCACCATGAGCGCGAGCCATCACCCCACCGACCTGCATCTCCGTCAACACCGCGCAAAAAAGCGGGCCAAGCTGCGCGCCCGGATTGCCGCGGCGCCAATGGTCGGACGCGCCGCCCTCGAAGCAAAGGTGCAGCGAACCTATTCAGCGTTTCACGTGCCGGCCAAGTTGAAGCCGCCGCCAGCCGCCGTCTGAGCCCGGCTCGTCCCGATTTCAGAACTTCAACGTCGACGTCAGAACTGACGCCGCGTCGAGCCGTTTGATTCGCGTGCGTTGGGTCGGCTTGCGCCTCCTCGACCGCGTTGCGTAGAGTTCACTGCACCATGCACGCACGCGCCGAGCAGCTGATGTCTGCGCTGCACCTGCTCCCCCATCCCGAAGGCGGCCACTACGCCGAAGTTTACCGATCGACTTCGCGCGTTCAGCCGGATGACCAGCGCGGCGCCCGACTGGCGCTCACGACGATCTACTTTCTTCTCAACGCTGGCGAATTGAGCCGCTGGCACCGCGTTCGCTCGGACGAGGCGTGGCACTTCTACGAGGGTGACCCGCTCGAACTGTTCACGATGGACGACACGGGCGGCGAGGTCGTTCGTCACCTCCTCGGACCGGTCGGTCACGAGAGACAGCCGGTCCATGTCGTTCCGGCAAACGCATGGCAGGCAGCCCGCACCACCGGCACCTACACGCTGGTGGGCTGCAGCGTCGGTCCAGGCTTTCAGTTCGAAGACTTCTGTATGCTCCGGGACGAGCCGCACGGTGTCGCTCCCGATCGACTCCGGCGACCGGACGTCGCGCCTCTTCTCTGATCGCTTCATCAAAGCATCGGGCTGCTTCGTCGTGCCCTCTGAGTTCTGACTTCTGAGTTCTGAGTTCTGACTTCGGGACGTCAGCGTCGCATTGCGAAGAAGTCTGCCGCGTCCTGCACGGCGGCGTCTTCGACCGTGAGTGGGCGCACCGAGTCGACGCGCAGTCGCCTGGCTGCACGATCGAAGAGCGTCACGTGCATCCACTGCGCCTCGAAGGTCGACCACCAGCGCAGGCCGGCCACCTTCGAATGACGCTTGTACAAGGCTCGCACCTGGGGTTGAGTCGTGGCCCGCTCACGTGTAGCGACATGCGATGGACGAAGCCCCTCGCGAACGAGCACGCGAGGGTCGTCGAGATCCATCAATTCAGCACGCCCGTCGAGCGTCAGCGTGGCGATCGCGAGGGGAAGCCCTCGACGCTGGAGCATGCCTGGCGCGAGGCGCTGACCACGGAACCGGGCCAGTTGCTCGACGACGGCAGACGCGGGACGATCGGCAAGGTAGAGGCAACCGTAGAGGTCGGGGTTGTCGTGGCGGCCTTCGCCCTGGAACGGACGTGGAAACCACAGAGGTCCGTCGGGTCCGGCCGGTTCAGCGCGCGCGTTCCAGGCGAAGCACCGATACAGGATCACGCGAACGCGTCCGAGCGTTCGGCCCTGATCGCGCGCATCAATTCTTCGGTCCTGCCCGCGCGAATGAGATCGATCGGGCGGCGGTCGCCAAGCGCCGGATTGAAACCGAAGAGCCAGGCGAGCGCGGCTTCGCGATCGTAGAGCCGGAGCAGGTTCGACCAGACGAGTTCGAGCAGGTCGACCTTCTCGGCGTTGGCCGGGTCGAGACCGGCGCCGCGCAGCCAGCGCGTCACCTGCGATCGGCTGACGCCGAGCATCTCCGCGAGACGGGCCGCCGACCGGAAGTCGACCTTCAGGGCTTCCACCTTGCGAGCGGTGGCGACGGGCATGACCGCAGGATAATCCGGCCGGGCCAAGCGCGCAACAAAATATGTTGCGCCTGAGCACACGCTGCGTCAGAGCGCCGACAGGAACGCCACCAAGTCCGACTGCTCCGCCGCCGACAACCCGATGCTGAAGCGCGTGTTGTAGAACGTCACGACATCCGCCAGCGTCGCCGCGAATCCGTTGTGAAAGTAGGGCGCGCGCCCCGCCAGGCCACGCAGGACCGGTCCTTTGAAGCGCCCGACATCCCGCCATTTGCCGGTGATCATGGCTCGGCCGGGATCGGTCGTCTGCCGCGTGTCGCCCGTGGACAGGTTTCGCAGCGTATACAGCGGCATATCGGGTGTCCGGCGCTCGACGTTCGTGAGGCCGAGGTCGAGTGGGGCCTTCACCGAATGGTTGCCGACGTTCGGCGTATCGTGGCACGTGGTGCACGTGCCGCCGATGGACGCCTTGTGCAGATCGTCGTTCAGGCCTCCGACGTCCGTGATGTTGAACGCGCGGCTATTGAAAAGTTTCTGGCCACGCACAATCGCCGCACGCTCGACAGTCGCACCATCGCTTGCCGAGGACGAGGCTGTGCTCCAGGGATCGAACAGGGTGAACGCGATCTCGTCAAAGGCCGCGCCGGTCGGATTCTGCCCCAGCGGATCGTTGATACCGATGAAGAACGGCTGATGCGAGAGGGCGACTGGTCCACCTGTCGCTCCCCTCGTACCGAGGCCGCCGGCCACTCTGTCAGACGACTGCGCCGTGTAGAGTCCCGTTTCGAAATCGACAATCTGGTGCAGCTCTGCCGGCGTCGGCGTGAGCGACGCCTGCGCATGGCCGAGCGTCGCGTCCAGCGCCTGCGAGAGCAGGCTGTCGGTCAACGAACGTCCGGCCGGAGACTCGCGGCCGTCCCACATCACCGCGCTGAGAAAGGTCAGGTTGGTCGCCGGCAACGGCCTGCGATACATCGACGCCGATATGAGTCCTGCGTTGCATTGATACGGATCGTCCACCGATTCGATCACGAACTCGGCGCCCGGCGGCACATCCAGCCCTATCCGAATCAATCCGCGCGAGAGAAGCAGACTGAAGGCTGCCTGACGGGTCGATGGGTCGGTGAGGTCAGCGCCGGCACAGTTGGAACCGTCGTTTGATCGGAACACCGGATCGGTTCCCCCCGAGTCGGCGAACCGTCGCTGCAAGCCGGCAGGCGTCATCGTCCACCCCTCCTCGGCCCGGTGACAGGTCACGCACGCGCGGTCATTCGTGCCGAGGCTCTGGAAGAACGGATTGTTCGGATCCAGGATGCCGCGCGTATTGAACGTTCGCCCCTGGCCGGACGCGTTGTCGAACGCCAGAAGATTGGGCAGCGTGTCGGCGTTGTCTGCCGCTGCAGTGCGGATCGATGCGCCAAGGCCGCCGGCAAGCACGCCGGCCAGTGCCACTGCGCAGGTCTTGGTCGTGACTCGCGTCACACGATTCCTGACTCCAGTCATTTGATTACTCCCGGGACGCTGGCCCAACCCGCTGAATGTGTCTGTTCAGAAGATCGGAAACGGGCGGGAGAAGACGACAGACATCCGGAAGAAGTCGTGCCGCCTGGAGGGAACGAGCCTCACGAGAGTCGCGCCTGTCCGCGAACGAAGGGACTTCCGGGTAGTCTCTCGAGCCACGGCGCCCAGAGCGCCGCCCGCCGGGAGAGCAGTTCGCGCGCTTCCCGCCCCTGGCCCGCGCGTTCCAGCAGCTGAGACAGGGATCTCAGCACCGCGGCCAGCGCGACGGCATCGCGGAGGTCCTCGGCCATCTTCAGTGGCCAGGCCGACACAGCGTTGAGCAGTTCCCGGTATGTCTGGATGGCTTCCGGCAGGCGATCGGATTCGGCGTAGTGATCCGCCTGTGCTCGCACCGTCCGGAACGTCTCGCTGTCGGGTTCGATCGCCCCGGACGGATAACGGCCAATGGCGCTGAGAAGCCTGAACGCCTGATCCAGCCGGTCCTGCGCGTCGCGTTCACCTCGGAGCGCGCGGAGAGGATACGACGAATGTGCCAGCAGGAGGATGCGCTCCCGGTATTCGCGAGCGCTGTTGGCACTCTCGCGCAGTTCGCCGAGCGCGGCGTCGTAGACCGCAAGGGCCGCGTTCACATCCTGGTGCATCAGGATGTCTCCGAGTTGCCGCGCGGAGTTGGCCATCGACACACGGCACCGCGAGTCATTCGGATCGTCCTTCGCCAGCTCACGAGCGATCTCGACCCCGCGACGAAAGGCTACCGCCGCTTCCGCCGAACGGCCCAACCCTATCCCGCCATCGTCGTCGAGAACGAGAC
>Ga0310810_10007698_pt1 | contig 12321 bp, 9 predicted proteins | sample NCmetagenome_FD_207641 | JGI IMG/M metagenome (GOLD analysis project Ga0310810, IMG submission 207641) | Soil microbial communities from experimental microcosm in Duke University, North Carolina, United States - NC | ecosystem: Engineered > Artificial ecosystem > Soil microcosm > Unclassified ... | reverse complement strand
AGCTCGGAGTCGTCGGCGAGATTGAGCGAGGCTTCGGTGGTGAATTCGAACGGATAGTCGTGCGCCTCGAGCCACTTTGCGAGCTCGGGGAGGAAGGCCTTCACGGCCTTCTTGTTGCCGATCAGATTGTCGTCGACGAAATCGATGTGGCCGCGATAGCCGAGACGATAGAGCTCGTCGAGCTCCGCCAGCATCTGGGCACTGGTCTTGGCGCGCGGCACGCGTCCGTAGAGCTCGATGATGTCGCAGAACTCGCAGGTGAACGGACAGCCGCGCGAGAACTGCACGCCGACGTGGAGGTAATCGTCGAACTTGAGCAGGTCGAAGCGGGGGATCGGCGTCTTGGTGACGTCGACCTGGAATTTCTCGGCCTCGAACACCCCTTCGCGTTCGCCCGCTTCCCAGGCTGCGACGAACTGGTCGATGACCGCTTCGGCTTCGCCGAGCACGCGGAAGTTCGCCGCCGGGCAGGCATGCGGAGAGGAGGTGATGGCAGGCCCGCCGACCGCGACGGGCTTTCCGCGCGCACGGCAGAGATCGACGATGTCGAGTGCGTCGCCCCCCTGCGGCAGCATGCCCCCGGTGAACACCAGATCGGCCCACGCGAGGTCGTCGTCGGTCAGTTCCTCGGTGTTGCGGTCGACGAGGCGCACCGTCCAGGACGGCGGCAGCAGCGCCGCGACGGTGATCAGGCCGAGCGGCGGCGCCGTATGCTTCGCGCCGACAGCCTCGCAGGTTTTTTTGAAGGTCCAGAAGGTGTCCGCCTCGAAGCGCGGACACACCATCAGGACATTGCAGGCTTTGGCATCCAACATGCGGGCTCCCGTTGCCGGATGGTATATGCTGCAATGGCGCGCAAGTCGATCAGTCCGCACGAGGGCTGCGCGGGAATAACGTATTGTGGCGGGTGAGCGCGGCCGGTATTACCGGCGAGCTTGCTGGTGCACCTGTCGCAGCCGGCGGCGATCGCAACCTGACATTCCACGGTTAGTGCGGTTAGTCCGGTGATGCCGGGAACGCGAAGTCCGGCGATGTCTGGTTTTGCGCGGCTGTTGGCGGGAAGCAGACATCAGACGTTACTCCGAGCGCCGGCTTTATGAGTACGCACCCTGGCTATTCCGCTCCAGTCGCGCGATCAGGAATTCGATTTCGGCGATCGCTTCTTTTGACAGCTTGATTCCGGGCTTGCGCTGCGCGTCCGAGGCGATCGCGCCGCGGCGCTTCAGGATATACTTGCGCACCGCGAGCCCCAGCATTCCGGGCTGCTGCTCGTAGCGCAAGAGCGGCAAATGCCGGTCGAACAGGTCATGCGCGGCGGCGCGCTCGCCGGATTTGATGAGCTTCACGAGCTGCACCAGCATTTCGGGATACGCGTAGCCGGTGTTCGCGCCATCGGCGCCGCGCTCGAGCTCATGCGGCAGGAAGATGCCGCCGTTGCCGCACAGGATCGCGACCTTGCGCATGCCGTTGCTCATCGCTGCTTTCAGCGCAGTGAGCTTTTCGAGCCCGGGCCACTCCTCGTGCTTCACCATCTTGCACGAGGGATGGTCGTTCACGATGCGCTTGATCACTGACGGCGCCATATAGACGCTGGACGCATAGGGGTAGTCCTGGATCACGAACGGCACATCGTCGCCAATCGCCTCCACGGCGTTCCCGAAATACGTCACGATCTGATCGTCGGTCTTGAGCGTCCCCGGCGGCGCGATCATCACACCGCCCGCGCCCGCGTCCATCACGTCCCGGGTCAGCGCCGCCATTGAGGCGAAGCCCGGCGACGACACGCCGACGATCACCGGCAGCCCGTTCACGCGCCGCACCACCTGCCGGGTCAGCGCGACCGCCTCATCGTGCGTGAGCTTCGGCGCTTCGCCCATGATGCCGAGCACCGTCACGCCGGTGATGCCGGCGCGCAGGTAGAAATCCATCAGCCGATCGAGGCTCGCGGTGTCGACCGCGCCGTCGTCGGTGAACGGCGTCGCCGCGATGATGTAGACGCCGTGGGCGGAGGTATCGAGCAAGGCAGACATAGCTCTCCGTCATTCCGGGGCGCGCCGAAGGCGCGAGCCCGGAATCCATACCCACTGCCCTCTCGACAGTGGCAAGACCGTACAATACTGCCAGTTCGGTGGCTATGGATTCCGGGCTCCTCGCCATAGCGAGTCGCAGACGCGCGTCAACGCGCTTTAGGCTCGGCCCGGAATGACGGTGGAGAGACACGCGCATGCAACCCTTCGATCTGGTGATCCGCGGCGGCACGGTCGCGACCGCAACCGACAGCTTCAAAGCCGACGTCGGCATCCGCGGCGCCAAGATCGCCGCGATCGCGGAGGGGCTCGACAAAAGCAGACGCGAAATCGACGCGCGCGGCAAACTGGTGCTGCCCGGCGGTGTGGACAGCCACAGCCACATCGAGCAGTTGTCCGCCTCGGGCCTGATGAACGCCGACACCTTCGAGAGCGCCACCACGGCGGCAGCCTTCGGCGGCACCACCACGGTGATCTCATTTGCCGCACAGCACGTCGGCATGAGCTTGAAGACCGTGGTCGACGAGTATCACGAGTATGCGAAGCGCGGCGCGGTTACGGACTACGCGTTTCACATGATCCTCGCCGACCCGCGCGAGGAGGTGCTGGCGAAGGAAGTCCCGCCGCTGGTGAAGGCCGGCCACGCCTCGCTGAAAGTGTTCATGACCTACGACCGGCTCAAGGTCGACGACGAGCAGCTGCTCAACGTGCTGCAGGCCGCGCGCGACAATCGCGCGATGGTCTGCGTGCATGCCGAGAACCACGGCATGATCTCGTGGATGGGCAAGCGGCTGGTGAAGCACGGCTACACGGCGCCGAAATTCCATTCGATCGGACATCCGCGCGTGTGCGAGCCGGAAGCGTTCCAGCGCCTCATCGCCTGCGCCGCCCTGGTCGATCAGCCGATCATGATCTTTCACGTCTCGACCGCGGAAGGCGCGCAGGTCATCCGGCAGGCGCGCGGCGAGGGATTCAAGGTGTTTGCGGAGACTTGTCCGCAATACCTGTTCATGACCAAGCGCGACCTGGACAAGCCGGGCCTCGAAGGCGCGAAGTGGATGTTCTCGCCCCCGGCGCGCGAAACGAGCGACCAGGAGGCGCTGTGGCAGGCGCTCGCGCTCGGCGACCTGCAGGTGATCTCGTCCGATCATGCGCCCTACCGCTACGACAAGAGCGGCAAGCTGGTCGCGGGCAAGAAATCCACCTTCAAGCAGATCCCGAACGGCATGCCCGGGCTCGAGGCGCGCCTGCCGGTGGTGTTCGACGAGATGGTGTCCAACGGGCGCTTCGATGTTTCGAAGTTCGTCGAATGGACCTCGACCAATCCGGCGAAGATTTACGGCCTTTATCCGAGGAAGGGGACGCTGGCGATCGGCTCGGATGCGGACGTGGCGATCTGGGACCCGAAGAAGCGCGTCACGTTCTCCGACAAGGCCGTGAGGGATCGGGCCGGCTATACGCCATGGAAAGGCCGCACCGTGAAAGGCTGGCCCACGACCGTGCTGCTGCGCGGCGAGGTGCTGGTCGAGAACAACAAGCTGTGCGCCAGGCCCGGCTCAGGCGAGTTCCTTGCGCGCAAGGCCGGCCAGGCCGCCGAGCCGCTCGGCCGCGCTACCTTGGAATTCGATCCGAAGCGGAATTTCGGCGCCAAGCTGCGGTAGGCCGCGCCTCGTCAGTAGCGCTGCGGGTACTGCTGTTGCTGCTGCTGCTGCATGCGCACCTGCCTGTTCGCCCGGTGCCGCCCGTACATGCAGCCCGCAATGGCGCCCAGCGTTCCGTGATGTCCGGCGTAGTGGCCGGCAACGCCGCCGACCAGCGCGCCCTTCAGGCACCCCTTGGCCTCGGCCGGAACGCTCGCGGCCAGTGCCAGAGCGATGACGGCGCACCCGATGACAGACTTCATGTGATGGCTCCTCTGTGATGGCGAAACGCGTGCCGCGCAGTCGGGTTCCGCTTCCGGCGTTCCGCTTCGCCTCACGTCAGCTACAATCGCGGCCATGAAGCTCGCATTCATCGGCGCATCGCACTGGCATCTGCCGCTCTATCTGGAGCCGGCCCTGCAGGTGCCCGGCGTGATCATCGCCGGTGTCGCCGATCCTGATGCGAAAGCGCTCGATGCCCTGACGGCGAAGCTCGGTTGCGCGGGCGACACCGACTTCCGCGAACTCTGCCGCCGCGTAAAGCCCGACGTCGTCATCGCGCTCGGCCGCCACTGCGACATGGCGGAACAGGCGCGCTTTCTCATCGCCGAGAGCATCCCGTTCGCGCTGGAAAAACCCTGCGGCCTGAACGAAGGCGAGGTAGCCGACATCGCGCAGGCCGCACAGAGGGCGGGCGCGTTCGCGGCCGTGCCGCTGGTGTTGCGCAACGGCGATTTCTTCGCCTTGCTGCGCGACCAGCCGTCGGTCCAGTACATGAGCTTCCGCTTCATCGCGGGCTTCCCGCAGCGCTATCGCGCGGCCGGGAACGACTGGATGCTCGATCCGGCGCTCTCGGGCGGCGGCTGCACCATCAATCTTGCGCCGCACTTCCTCGACCTCACGCTCGCGTTGATGGGGCCCGAGGTCACGGTCGATCAGGCCGTCATGTCGAATGCGGCCTGGGGCGAGAAGATCGAGGACTATTCCTTCGTCACGCTGGCACGGGGGGCGGACCGCTGCGTGATCGAGACCGGCTACCTGTTTCCCGCGCCCACCAGCACGTTCGACATGCACTACGCAGTCCGCACGCCTGAGCGTTACATCGTGGCGCACGATCCCGGGACGATCGAGATCGTCGAGAACGACGGCACCCGGGCAATGCGCAAGATCCTCACCACCAACGTGCCGCACTACCGCACGTTCGTGTTCGACACGCTCGACCGTCTGCGCGCCGGCAAGCCGCCGCTGGTCTCGCTCGCTGATTATCTCCCGATCGCGCGGCTTGTGGACGCCGCCTACGCGAAAGCAGGCCCGCTTCCCTGACGCTTGCCGCGCGGCCCTTGCGCTTCCTATGCTGGCGCATGGCGGACGTTCGTCTGACGGGGATCACGAAGGCCTGGGGGACAACCGCAGCGGTCGAGAACATCAGCTTTTCGGCGCCGGCCGGGCATCTCGTCGCGCTGCTCGGCCCTTCGGGCTGCGGCAAGTCCACGACCTTGCGGCTGATCGCCGGGCTCGAGACCGCAACCGCCGGCACCATCCGCATCGCCGAGCGCGACGTGACCGCGCTGCCGCCCGCGAAGCGCGGCGTCTCGATGGTGTTCCAGAACTACGCGTTGTTTCCGCATCTGTCGGTCGCCGAGAACATCCTGTTCGGCCTGAAGGTGCGCGACGTGCCGCGCGGGGAGCGCGATGCGCGGCTGAAACGCGCCGCCGGAATTCTGGGCTTGGATAGCCTGCTCGAGCGCAAGCCCTCGCAACTCTCGGGCGGGCAACAGCAGCGCGTGGCGCTCGGCCGCGCGATTGTGGCTGAGACGCGCGTCTGCCTGATGGACGAGCCGCTGTCGAACCTCGACGCTCAGTTGCGTGTGGAGATGCGGCGCGAAATCCGCGCATTGCAGCGCCGCCTCGGCATGACCATGCTGTATGTCACCCACGATCAGGTCGAAGCGATGACCATGGCGGACCAGGTGGTGCTGATGCGCAACGGCCGCATCGAGCAGGACGCCACGCCGGCCGTGCTTTACGAAAAGCCCGCGACCATCTTCGCGGCGCGCTTTGTCGGCACGCCGCCGATGAATGTGATTCCGGCTGCGCTCGTGCCGGATGCGCTCGCGCCAACACCGAACGGGCGGGCGCGCGACACGCTCGCAATCGGCATCCGTCCGGAAGCGGCGCAGCTTACTGCCGGCGGCGTGCCTGCCACCGTCGCGGCTGTTGAATATCTCGGCGCCGACACGCTGCTCGACACGCGCCTGGCGCATGTCCCGGAAAAGTGGGCACCGGTTTTCCGAGAAGGACGTGCGCCCATGCAAGGATCAATCGATCAGCCGTTTATCGTGCGCGTCTCCGGTCGCGCGAGCGCCTCACCGGGCGACAACATCGGCATGCGTTGGGATCCATCCGCCGCGCACTGGTTCGATCAGTCATCACAACGTCGCATCGACGATTAAGAGAAGCACCATCAGGGAGGAGCACAATGGATCGTAGACAATTCCTGTCCGGCACCGCGGCACTCGCGAGCGCCACGATCGCAAAACCCGCGCTCGCGCAGACCACCGAAGTCTCGTTCTTCTATCCGATCGCGGTCGGCGGCCCGATCACGAAGATTATCGACGGCTATGCGGCCGATTTCGAGAAGGCGAACCCCTCGATCAAGGTAAAGCCGATCTATTCGGGTACCTATCAGGAGAGCATCACCAAGGCGCTGACCGCGCACAAGAGCGGCACGCCGCCGGTCACCTCCGTGCTGCTTTCGACCGACATGTTCACGCTGATCGACGAAGAGGCGATCGTTCCGATCGATGGCTTCGTCAAGACCGAGGACGACAAGAAGTGGCTCGCGAGCTTCTTCCCGGCGTTCATGGAAAACAGCCGCACCGGCGGCAAGACCTGGGGCGTGCCGTTCCAGCGTTCCACCATCGTGCTCTACTACAACAGGGAGCTGCTTAAGGAGGCAGGCCTCGACCCCGAGAAAGCGCCGAACACCTGGGAAGAACAGGCCGCCTTCGCCGAAAAGCTGACCAAGCGCGACGCATCCGGCAACACCACACAATGGGGCGTGCAGATCCCGTCATCCGGTTTCCCTTACTGGCTGTTCCAGGGGCTGACCACGCAGGCCGGTGCGATCCTGATGAACGAAGCGGGCGACCGCACCTTCTACGACAAACCCGAGGTGATCGAAGCGCTGCAGTACTGGGTCGACCTTTCGCGCAAGCTGAAAGTCCATCCGCCCGGGATCGTCGAATGGGGCACGACGCCGAAGGATTTCTTCGAGAAGAAGTGCGCCATGATGTGGACGACGACAGGCAATCTGACGAACGTGAAGGCGAACGCCAAATTCCCGTTCGGGGTCGCGATGCTGCCCGCCCACAAGCGGCGCGGCTCGCCGACGGGCGGCGGCAACTTCTATATTTCCAAGAAGGCGAGCGCGGCCGAGCAGGCCGCAGCGTTCCAGTTCATCAAGTGGATCACCACGCCCGAGCGCGCCGCGCAGTGGAGCATCGAAACCGGCTACGTGGCGGTGCGGCCGGATTCCTACGCGACGGATGCCATGAAGAAATACGTCGCGGACTTTCCGCCCGCTGCTGTCGCGCGCGACCAGCTGCAGTATGCGGTCGCGGAGCTGTCCACCCACGAGAACCAGCGCGTTACCAAGGCGCTCAACGACGGCCTGCAGGCCGCGCTCACCGGCACGAAATCCTCCGAGCAGGCTATGAAGGACGCGCAGGCCGAGGCCGAGCGGATTTTGAGGCAGTATCGATAGCGCGAGCAGCGCCGATGCAAGTTGCTGCCCTCATCCTGAGGAGCGAGCGTCGCGAGCGTCTCGAAGGATGGCACCGCACTCCGGGCCATGGTTCGAGACGCGCCGCTGCGCGGCGCTCCTCACCATGAGGGTCGGCATGCATCGCCTCAGTGCCGCCATCCACGGATGGCTCCTGCTCCTGCCTGCCATGGCGCTGCTCGTGCTGTTCACGCACTGGCCGGCAGTCGCGACCTTCATCGATTCGTTCTATTCGACGCCACGGCCGCGGCGGCCCGCGCGCTTCATCGGCCTCGACAACTACCAGACCATCATGGGCGATCCGGTGTTCTGGCAGTCGCTCTGGAACAATCTCCTGTTCGCCCTCGGCACCATCCCGGTCTCGATCGCGCTCGCGATCCTGATGGCGCTCTGGGTCAATGACCGCATCGCGGGGCGCACGCTCGTGCGCATGGCCTACTTCACGCCGACCATCCTGCCGATGATCGCGGTCGCGAACATCTGGCTGTTCTTCTACACGCCGCAATACGGCCTGCTCGAACAGATCGCGGGCGCGCTCGGCCTCGCGTCGCATAACTGGCTCGGCTCACCCGATACGGCGCTTTTAGCCGTCACGATCGTGGCGATCTGGAAGGAAGCCGGTTTCTTCATGATCTTCTACCTGGCGGCGCTGCAGGGCATCTCGCCCTCGCTCGCCGAAGCCGCCGCCCTCGAAGGCGCCTCGCGCTGGACGTTCTTCCGCCGCGTGCAGTTTCCGCTGCTGATGCCGACCACCCTGTTCGTACTGATCAATGCGGTGATCAACGCGTTCCGCACCGTCGACCACATCATCGTGATGACGCGCGGCGGCCCGGACAACGCCACCATGCTGCTGCTCTACTACATCTATCAGGTCGGCTTTCAGTTCTGGGATACGACCTACGCGGCTTCGCTCACCACCGTGCTGCTCGTGCTGCTCGCGCTCGCGGCCTTCGCGCAATACGGCTTCCTCGAGCGGCGGATTCATTATCGATGAGTACGCCGGAGCGCCACGATCCTTATGCGCCGAGCGGCGCCTCGCGCGCGCTGGAAAGCGCCGCCGCCTGGCTGCTCGCCATTCTCTGGGTATTGCCGCTTGCATATGCGCTATGGGCGGCATTTCATCCCGCCGAATTCACCACGCGCTTTGCGCTGTTCGCGCCGCTCACGCTGGAGAACTTCGAGCGCGCCTGGGCTGCGGCGCCGTTCGCGCGCTATTTCCTCAACACGTTCGTGCTGGTGACGCTCACGCTCGGCTGCCAGCTCGTGCTCTGCACGCTCGCCGCTTACGCGTTCGCGCGCTACGACTTCGCCGGCTCCAATGTCGCCTTCGCGCTGGTGCTGGCGCAGCTCATGATCATGCCGGATGTGCTGATCGTGGAGAACTACCGCACCATGGGCCGCATCGGTATGATCGATACCATCCCAGCGATCGCGCTCCCTTATGTCGCCTCGGCGTTCGGTATTTTCCTGCTGCGGCAGACCTTCAAGACCGTGCCACAGGAGCTCGACGATGCCGCGCGCGTCGAAGGTGCGTCACCGCTGCAGGTCCTGCTCAAGGTCTACGTGCCCCTCGCAAGGCCGATCTACGTCGCCTATGGGCTCGTCTCGGTCAGCTATCACTGGAACAACTTCCTGTGGCCGCTGATCGTCACCAACTCGGTCGAGGCGCGGCCCTTGACCGTCGGCCTGCAGGTGTTCTCCTCGGGCGATCAGGGCATCGACTGGGCCATCATCTGCGCCGCCACACTGATGACCACCGCGCCGCTGCTGGTCGGCTTTCTCCTCTTCCAGCGCCAGTTCGTGCAGAGTTTTATGCGCGCGGGGATACGGTAGCGAGCACCCTCCACGCATTTGCATTTCGTACGGAAGCGGAACAAAATTTCACGGTTCGCAAGGGTCAGCTTTGATGTCGCGCCTGCCGCTGCTCATTGGAGTTTCCGGGAAGCGCATGTTCGATGACAGCAATGCGGCGAACGACAAGGCCATCGCCGACGCGCTACGCGCCACTTTCCACCGGATTTTCACCAAGCTCGATCGCGAATACAGGCACACGCCGAAAATCCTCCTGATCGGCGCGGCATTCGGCACCGACCTGATCGCCGCACAGGCCGTCCTCGATATACAGAAGACCGGCAATACCGGCTGGGGCGTGATCGCGCTTCTGCCGTTTCAACGCGACGAGTTCAGAAAGGATTTCGAGCCCGGCCCGAAACACCTAAAGGACCTTGAGTGGCTTGAACGTTTCGCGCAGCACCAGGCAGATTTCGAAGCGCTGATGAAGATCGCGGACGAAGATGAGGGCCATCACGCGATCGCGCCGCGCGTCATTGCCCGCGAATTGCCGCCGCTCCTGGCCGGGCCGGCACAAGGAGAGCCTCAGGCGGAGACGCCGACGCTGGAAAAGCGCAAGCAGGAGCCGAACCCGTTTCGCGACGCGCACTACGAACAGGTTGGCCAGTTCATCGCCGAATCCGCAATGATCATGATTGCGGTGACGAAGCCCGACGAAGCGGCCGACTCCGCCCTTGCAACCGGCGGGACCAACCGGATCGTGGCGTATCGCCGTGCCGGTCACGACAGAGTCGGGGCGGCGGTCGCCGACAAAAGCCGCATTCTGCGCCGGACGAGGCGCGAGCCGATTGCGCCGCCAGCACGCTTTGTCTGGCTGATCGATCCATCCAGTTCGGCGAATGAATGCGGTGGCTACCCGGTCATTCCTCTGCCGCCGTTGTTAACGCACGCGACGGCGAAAAATTACGAGGGAGCGACGAACACGCCGCCGGAGAAGGAGCGCGAACATCACTTCCGGACCAGCCTCTTGCTCGTGGAACGCCTTGACGGCTTCAATGAAAAGCTCGAGGAGCCCGACGACTTGATCGCCGACATCTCTCGCATCGCGCCGGAAGGCCTCACGATCGTTCTCCAGCAGGTCACCGAGCTCATCAGTGGCCTTCAAGTCTCGATCAATCGCCAATCGCGGTTGGCGTTCAAGGCGATGGCAGTCTTGTTCGTGGCCGCGGTCTTCACATTTGAGATTTTCGCCAAGTTCTACACGGAAAAACCCTGGGTGCTGGCGGGGTATCTCCTCCTGCTGCTTGTGATCGTCGTCATAGTCGACATCGGGCAGCGGCGGTTCTGGCAGGCGGACGCAGAGGACTACCGGGCGGTGGCGGAAATGTTGCGTGTCCAGCGCGCATGGTGGTCGGCCGGGCTGGACGAACGGGTGGACCATGAGCACCTGCAAGGCGCGAGCAATGATCTTGTGCCCGTCCGTTATGCGGGCACTGCGGTCATCGCGTGGCTCCTGATGCGCTCCGACTGGCGCAAGCCAACGCAGCCCGACTGGTCGGCCGTACGCGATCGGGGTCGGCCGCCGGGCCGATTTCCGCTTTTGCATGGGCGGCCGAGACGCTGGCTGCTGCGCAAATCGAGTGCGCTCCTGGACACGCTGCGCGGCAGAACGCGCCGCGGGCCTTCAGACTGGATCGGCGATCAGCTCAACTACTTCGCCAGCAAGGCGCCGCTTCGCGAGGACGCGGTCGGCATCACGGAGGCGGCGAGCTGGACGTTGTTTGCCGCATCCGGCTTCATCGGCGCTATCCTGTTCGCATTGCTGCTCAAGCTGCAGATTCGCGGCCATGAGCTCTATGGCCTGCTGCGGTCCGTCTCGATCGGACCGGACGAATACCTCGTCCGGTGGACGAGCCATCCTTTGAGCGCGGCCGGCTGGGTACTGCTCGCCCTGATCGTGCTGTGCGTCCGGATTGAAATGCGTGGACTCAGGCGCCGCAAGGCGATCGCGCTGAGCCTCGTCGTCGGGATCGCCATCGCATTGCTGCTCACCCTCGCCCTGATCAGCGCCGCGCCAGGGATCGGCAGCCTGCTGGAACATCCAGTCGAGGCAGAGACTGTCGCCGAGCACGGCATGATCGTGTTGCTGGTCGGTCTTTCGGCGATTGCAGGCGCGTGGCGCTACCTGACCGAACGGCTCAACATCGAGGCGGAGGCGCACGAGTACCGCGACGCGCACGTGCGCTTCGATCGCGCCGAGCATTTGCTCGCCGCCGAACCGGACGAAAATCGCGCGCGCGCAATCGTCTTCGAGCTCGGCCGCCTCGCGCTCGCCGAGAACGAGGCGTGGCTCAAATCGCGCCGGGAGCGCCCGCTCACGCCAGTGGTCGGATAAGCGCGGCGGCTGATTACCCCGCCATGCGCGGCAGCTTCTTCTCCACGATGCCGGCGAGCGCCGCGGCGCCGAGCGGCAGGATCTCGTCGTTGAAATTGTAGTTCGGGTTGTGCACCGGGCAGCTGCCGACGGTGTCGCCGTTGCCGATATTGATATAGGCGCCGGGGCGCTGCTCCAGCATGAAGGAAAAATCCTCCGACGCCATGATCAGGCTGCGCTCGCGGTCGACGTTCTCCTCGCCCACGATCGTCGCCGCCACATCGGCGAACTCGGCGGTTGCCTCCGCGTCGTTGACGAGCGGCGCGAACAGCCGGCGGAAATCGACGCGCGCGGTCGCGCCGAACGCCGCCGCAATGCCTTGCGCGATGCGCTTCATGTTCTCTTCCACCAGCGTCATCGTCTGGTTCCTGAAGGTGCGCACGGTGCCGCGGATCTCGGCGGTCTGCGGGATCACGTTGTAGGCGTCGCCGCTCCTGATCGTCGTCGCGCTGACCACTGCGGAATCGAGCGCCGGCACGTTGCGCGAAACGATCGCCTGCAGCGCCACCACGATGTGGCTTGCGACCAGCACGGAATCGACGCTGGTCTCGGGCCGCGCGCCGTGCGAGCCGCGCCCCTCCACATGAATGTCGAAGAACGCGCCCGCCGCCATCATGGTGCCGGGGCGGATCGCGAAGGTGCCGA
>Ga0310810_10007696_pt1 | contig 12322 bp, 15 predicted proteins | sample NCmetagenome_FD_207641 | JGI IMG/M metagenome (GOLD analysis project Ga0310810, IMG submission 207641) | Soil microbial communities from experimental microcosm in Duke University, North Carolina, United States - NC | ecosystem: Engineered > Artificial ecosystem > Soil microcosm > Unclassified ... | reverse complement strand
CGGTCGACGTAATCGAGGTCGATGCCGCCATCCTGTTCTCGGATCTGCTGCTGCCGTTCGCACCGATGGGGCTCGACTTCGACTTCGTCAAAGGGGAAGGCCCCGCCATCGCGCAGCCGATCCGGTCGGCTGGCGACGTGAACCGCCTCCGTTCGTTCGAACCCCGGCAGGCGCTCGCCCACGTGCTGACCACGATCCGGCTGTTGCGGCGCGAGCTCGAAGGCCGTGTGCCGCTCATCGGGTTCGGCGGCGCCCCTTTCACGCTCGCGGCTTACGCTATCGAAGGCGGGCCGTCGACCACCTACGCAAGAACAAAAGCGTTCATGTACTCGCAGCCTGACGCGTGGCACCGGCTCTGCGGGACGTTCGCCGGCGTGATCGCGGACTACCTGCGTGCGCAAGTCGAAGCCGGGGTCCAGGCGCTCCAGATTTTCGATTCGTGGGCCGGGCAACTGTCGCGCGCCGATTACCGGGAGTTCGCGCTGCCGCACTCGAAGCGGATTTTCGACGCGCTGTCGGACCTCGGCGTGCCGGTCGTCCATTTCGGCGTCGGCACGACGGCCATCCTTCCCGATCTGGCGGAAGCCGGCGGGCATGTCATCGGCGTCGATTGGCGGCTGCCGCTGGACGAGGCGTGGAACGTGATCGGGCCGGAGCGCGCCATCCAGGGCAATCTCGATCCGACGGTGCTCCTCGGTCCCTTGGAGCGTCTTTTCGCCGGCGCCGACGACATCCTGCGGCGCGCCGGCTCGCGCCCGGGCCACATCTTCAATCTCGGACACGGCGTCCTTCCGAGCACGCCGCTCGAGCACGTGCAGGCGCTTGCGCGTCATGTCCACGGGTACCGCGCCGCCGATTGATCTCGCCGTCGTAGGCGGCGGCATCACGGGGCTGACCGCCGCGTACGAAGCCCGCAGGCGCGGTTTGACGGTGATCGTCCTCGAGGCGGCCGCGCGGCCCGGCGGATTGATCGACACCGACCATGTCGACGGCTTCACCATCGAAGCCGGCCCCGACTCGCTCATCACACAGAAGCCCGCGGGCCTGGAGCTGTGCCGGGATCTCGGCCTCCTCGACGACATGCAGGCGGTGAAGCCGCCTCGCAGCGCGTACGTCCTCAAAGGGCGCAGGCTGCATCGCCTGCCCTCGCCGTCGCTGCTGGGGCTGCCGGTGGGCTGGCGCGCGCTCCTCCACTACGATCTCTTATCGCCCGCCCAACGAATCCGGCTCGCGATGGAGCGGTGGATTCCGCGGCGCCGCGACGATGCCGACGAATCAGTCGCCGCGTTCTTCCGGCGGCGATTCGGGCGCGCGACGGTCGATCTGATCGCGCAGCCGCTGCTCGGCGGCATCCATGCCGGTGACATCGATCAACTCTCGATGCACCGGCTGTTTCCTCGCCTCGTCGAGATGGAGCGCACGCGCGGACACGTGCTGACGTTTCGCGCACCCGCTGACACGGGGCCGCGGCGCCCCGTCTTCGTCGCTCCCGTAGACGGCATGGACGTCATCGTTCGCGCGCTCGTCGACAGGATTCGCGAGTCGCTGAGGACCGGCGTCGTCGTCGACCGGATGGAAAACGCGGGCGCCCGCGGCTGGCGAATCGGCACGAACGAATCCGCCGGAACGCCCGTAAGCGCGAGGTCCGTGATCCTCGCGGTCCCCGCTTACGTCGCCGCGCGGCTGCTGGACCCCATCGACGCGGAGGCGGCGCGGCTGTGCGCAGCGATTCCGTACGCCTCCAGCGCCGGCGTCGCGCTGGCGTGGCGCCGCAGGGATGTCGCGCACCCCTTGTCGGGTCCCGGTTTCGTTGTCGCGCGCCGATACAGCGACGTTCGAGTCACGGCGTGCACGTGGGTGTCGTCGAAATGGAAGCACCGCGCGCCAGACGACTCGGTGCTGGTGCGGGCGTTTCTGGGCGGCGCGCACGATCCGGACGCCGTCGATCTCGACGACGCGTCGATGATCGAGACCGTCAGTCGGGATCTCCATTCGGTGCTGGGGATAACCGCGACGCCGACGCTGGCGCGCGTGTATCGCTGGCGCCGCGCCAGCGTGCAGCACAATATCGGACAGAGCGCACGGGTCGCGGCCATCGAGGCGCGACTCGCGGCGCACCCGGGATTGTTCATCGCCGGCGGCGCATTCCGCGCGGTCGGCATTCCCGATTGCGTCGCCGACGCGCGCGCAGCGGTCGAACGGATCGTGACATGACGGAGCGGCGAATGACGAAATGGCGGATAGTCGCGGCGCTTGCACTGTGCGCCGTCGCGTGGGGGCCGGTGTACGCCCAGCAGTCACCGGACCTCGACACGATTCTCGCGGACATCAAAGCGAAGGACAAAGGTCAGCTCGCGGTTTCCGAAGAGGACGGTCGATTCCTGCGGATCCTGCTCGCATCGACGCACCGGAAACGTGCGCTCGAGATCGGCGGCGCAAGCGGCTACAGCGCCATCTGGATGGGCCAGGCGATGCGGGTGACCGGCGGGAAACTCGTCACGATCGAATACGACCCGCAGCGCGCGAAGGAACTCGCGGACAACATCCGCAAGGCGGGCATGACCGACGTCGTCCAGGTGATCGCCGGCGACGCGTTCAAGGAGATTCCGAAGCTGTCGGGAACGTTCGACTTCGTATTTCTCGATGCATGGAAGCGCGACTACAGGCGCTTCTTCGATCTGGTCCTGCCCCGCCTCGACCCCGGCGGCCTGTTCACGGCCCACAACGTCGTCAACAAGCGCAGCGAGATGGGCGACTTCCTCGACGCGATCCAGCACAATCCGTCCGTCTGGACGACCATCGTCGCGCCATCAGGCGAAGGTATTTCCATCACCTACAAACTGCGTGATGGAAAATTGTAGATTGCTGATTGCAGATTGCAGATTGCAGCGTCAGATTATCTTCTGACCGAGGGCGGACAGCGCGAGTTCGACGCCGAGGATGGCGGTGGTGTTCCGGTCGTCGAGGATAGGGTTCACCTCGACGAGATCCAGCGCGCGCATCAGGCCGGAGTCGGCGACGATCTCCATCACCATGTGCGCCTCGCGGTAGTCGAGGCCGCCCTTGACCGGCGTCCCGACGCCGGGCGCGATCGTCGGGTCGCAGACATCGAGATCGAATGACACGTGCACGCCGCCGGTGTCGTCGCCCGCAATCGCCAGCGCCTGCTCGACGACGACGGCAATGCCGGAGCGGTCGATGTCCTTCATCGTGAAGACGTGGACGCCGGCGTCGCGGATGCGCTCCTTTTCGCGTTCGTCGAGGTTGCGAATCCCGATCAGTACCGTTTTGGCCGGCACGACCTTGGGGGAGAAGCCGCCGATCCGCGACAGTTCCGCGGGCTCCGGACCGAGGAGCGCGGCCAGCGGCATGCCGTGCACGTTGCCGCTCCCCGAGGTCGACGGCGTATTCATGTCCCCGTGCGCGTCGATCCACAGCAGACCAACCGTCTTCCCTTCGCGTCTCAGATAGTCCGCGGACGCGGCGACGGATCCGGCACCAAGGGAATGGTCGCCCCCGAGGACGAGCGGCAGCGCGCCTTTTTCGAGCGCCGCGAGCGACGTCCGGTAGAGCTTCTCGCAGACGCGTGCGATCTCGCGGATGTATTTCTTGTGCGGGTCGCCAAAGCTCTTGGTCTCGGGGATCGGCGCGACCACGTCGCCGGCGTCGACGACCGGGATCCCCATGGCCGACAAACGCTCGCCGAGGCCGGCAATGCGGAGCGCCGACGGTCCCATGTCGACGCCGCGGCGGTTGCCGCCGAGGTCCAGCGAGACGCCGATGACATGAACGGGCTGCGGCATCACCTTTAGCATATCCGGCAACCGCTCGGCGGATGCCGCAAGTAATGAGACGTTGCCGCAGCACCGCCGCCCGCGAGGACAAAATTGACGTTGTCGATAAAACGCTGATATCGTGTAGGTTGTGGCGGCGAGCCCGTCCGTATGGGGCGGTCGGACGCAGCCCGCGAGGAGCAGAGGATGAAACGGTTTGAGGTCGGGTCCCGGGTCGTCGAACCGACCTACGGGCTCGGGTCGGTCATCGCCGTCGAGGACGCGTACACGCGCGTGCAGTTCGATGAGCACGGCGTGAAGAAATTCCTGACCAGCATGTCGAAGCTGGAACCAAGCAGCGAGCCGGTGCCGGCCGGCATGCGCGCCGGCAAGGTCCGCAAGAAACGCGCACCGAAAAAGGTGGCCGAACCGGTCGCCGCCGTCGAAGAAGAATAACGACAGGTGTATTTAAGATTGCAGATGGGGATTGCAGATTGATTTGCAGATTGGCTGCAATTCAACCAATCTGCAATCTGCAGTCTGCAATTCGCTAACGCTTCTTGCGGCTGCTGGAGCTGCTCTTCTTCGAGCTGCTCTTCTTCTTCGAGCCGCTGCTTTTCTTGCGGCTGCTCTTCGTCTCCCCTGCTTCGCGCCGCTGCTTGTTGACCGTGCGCGCGGCGATCTCCTTCGCACGTTTGGTGCTGCGGCCCTCCTTCTTCTCCGACTCTTCGATGTGTTCGTACTGCCGCTTGCGCTTCGGGCTCTTCACTCCTCGTGGTGGCATTGCCTTGCACCTCCGGCGGATCACCCGAGCAATATTCGTGCTCGTGCTACGATCGGTCGCTGCTGCAGCGACCCGGTAGCTCAGTGGTAGAGCATCTGACTTTTAATCAGAGGGTCGTGGGTTCGATCCCCACCCGGGTCACTTGAACATGTACCCAGTCCTGTTCCGCATCGGATCGTTTGACATCACCAGCTTCGGCGTGATGGTCGCGCTGGGGGCGCTTGCAGGGTTGATCGTGTTCCGCAGCGAGCTGCGCCGCGCGAACCTGCCGGACGCGGCCATCGACGCCGCGGTCTACGGTCTGGTCGGCGGCCTCATCGGCGCGAAACTCCTCTACGTCTTCGAACATCTCCGCGAAAGCTCCTTCTGGGCGCTCGCGCTCGATCGCGGTGGTATGAGCTGGTTCGGCGGCTTCGTCGGCGGCATCGTCGCCGGCCTGCTGATGATCCGCCTCAAACGATGGCCGACGATGGCGGTGCTTGCGGCGGCGGCCCCGGCGCTTGCCGTCGGGCAGATGCTGGGGCGCATCGGCTGTTTCCTTGTCGGCGATGATTACGGCCGCCCGACGACGCTCCCATGGGGTGTCGCCTTTCCCCAGGGACTCCCGCCAACCATCGAACGCGTGCACCCCACGCAGCTGTACGAAGCCATCTTTCTCGCCGTGCTCGCGTGGGCGTTGATTCGGTGGCGCCGCCACGGTGTCGCCGATCGCGTGGTCCTCGGGCGCTATCTCGTGCTCGCCGGCGCGTTCCGCTTCGCGCTGGAATTCGTCCGCGTCAACGTGCGCGTGCTCGGGCCGCTGACGGTGGCGCACATGTTCGCGTTGGCGATCGTTCTGGTCGGCATCGTGCTGCTCGCCGGGCGCCCGGCGCCCGCGGCGTCGCGCCGCGCAGTCTCGAACTCTCGGTAAGCGCGTTCCGCGGGACACTCGCATCTCTTCCGGCAACAATCTTGCTATGCGTCGGCCGACGTTCACGAGGGGGAGCGCGAATGTCCGAGTTGCAGTCAGATACGCTGCGGGCCGCAGAGACCGTCACACACCAGGTGGACGTGCCTGTCGCGCTGCCGCTCGTCCTCGTCGCCGACGCGAACCGCACGTCGCGCGCACGCCGCGCGCGGCAACTGGAAGGGCGCGGCTATCGCGTGTGCGTCGCCCGAACGCCGTTTGAAACCATCGTCAAAGCATCGTGTCATCTGCCGGACGTCATCCTCGTAGATCCGTCGCTTGGCGAGGGTGATATCGAAAGCACGACCACGCTGCTGTCGACCTGTCCAGCCACCGCCCATATCCCGGTCGTGCGGTTATCGCCCGGCCGGCGCCTTCCGATGCTGCTCGCCCGAACGGCCTCTTCCTGATTCCGCTGTTACGAACTTACACACCCGTGCAGTGTTTCTGAACGCTGCGTGGGTTATCATGTGCGCCACCTCATGGCGCCGGAGCGCGAAGAGACCATCGCCCATCTGTTCCGCCGCGCCGGATTTGGTGCGAGCGATGCGGAATTGACGGCATTCGCCCGTGCGGGCATTGGCGGCTTCACCGCATCGGTCGCGTACGTGGTCAACTACCAGGCGCAGCCCGACGACGTGGACCAGTACATCGGCACGCCCGGGTACGTCGGCACGACGTCGCGCGCGGGTTTCAGTCCGCGCACCGTCATAGACGACGCGCGGCAGCGGTGGCTGTTCCGGATGGTGCACAGCAAGCGCCCGCTGCAGGAGAAGATGGCGCTTTTCTGGCACAACCACTTCGCGACCGCCCATTCGAAAATCGCAGGCGATACGAGCAGCGAAGAAGCGACACGTCTGCTTGCCGCCACGCCTTCGGAAGATCCGGCCGGCGTCAAAGGACAGCTGGAGCTGCTGCGCGAGCGCGCGCTGGGGAATTTCCGTGACCTGTTGGTCGCGATTGCCCAGGATCCGGCGATGCTCTTCTGGCTCGACGGGCGGTCGAACGTCAAAGCACACCCGCAGGAGAACTTCGCGCGAGAGCTGATGGAATTGTTCACGATGGGCGTGGACACGTTCGCGGAAAGCGACGTTTACGCCGGCGCGCGCGTCTTCACGGGATGGAACCTCGCGCGGTCGGGAACGGGCGCAACCGCGCACTACGCGTTCACGTTCGTCGCCGCGCAGCACGACACGACGGCGAAGGATTTCACCTTTGCCATCTATCCCGGCGGCGGCAGGACGATTCCGGCGCGGAGCGGAGCGGCCGGCATGCAGGACGGCCTCGATTTGCTGAACGCGGTTGCCGCGCATCCGGCAACGGGCCCTCGCCTGGCCCGAAAGCTGTACGCGTTCTTCATCAACGAGGTCGATCAGGCCGACGAGGATCTCATCGAGGAAATCGCGGCGATCTACTACGCCCGCGGCTTCGAAATCGAGCCCATGGTGCGGCGTCTGCTGCTGTCGCCCCAGTTCCTGGAGCAATCGAATTTCTACAAGCGCTACGCCTGGCCGGCGGAATTCGTCGTCCGATCGCTGAAGGAAGTCGGGTGGATCGGATTTTCCGTGGCGGATGCGCTCGCGCCGATGGCGAACATGGGGCAGCAGCTGCTCGAGCCGCCCGACGTGAGCGGATGGCACCTCGGCGAAGGCTGGTTCTCGACGGGGGCCATGCTCGCGCGCATGAACTTCGCCGCCCAGCTCGCGACGAACCAGAAGTTCCAGCTCCGCGACGCTTTCCGTGTCGCCGGGGCGACGGCCGATTCCGTGCTGTCGGAGGCGCTGGACCGCCTGTTGCCGGCTGACTACGACGCCGACGGCCGGTCGGCGCTGCTCGGGTATCTCGACGCGGGTGGGGCGTGGAACGGGTCGGATGGCCAACTGGTCGTGAAAGTGCCGGGGCTCGTCCACCTCATTGTCGGTTCCGGCGAATACCAGGTGATCTGAGCGCGCGATGGCGATCTCCAGGCGTGAGTTCGTCCGCGGAGGGATCGCCGCATTTACCGTCAGCTTCGCGGCGCCACGGTTCCTCTGCGATCTCGCGCTGGCTCAGGGTCAGGCGCGCCGCGCCCTCGTCGTGTTGTATCTGAGCGGCGGCAACGATGCGCTCAGCACGGTTATTCCTTACAGCGATCCGCAGTACTACGCGCGGCGGCCGACGATTGCCGTCCCCGCGGGATCGGTGCTCCAGATCGGATCCGACCGGAGCGGCCGCACGCTCGGCCTGCACCCGCGCCTCGTCGCGCTCCGATCCATCTTCAATAGAGGGCGCCTCGCGGTTCTCCAGCGCACCGGATACGCCAACTCGAGCCGCTCGCACTTCGAAGGGACGGACATCTGGTCAACGGCGGATCCGAAATCGCCCGCAGGATTCGGCTGGATCGGGCGGTACCTCGACCGACTGCCGCAGCCCGTCGATCCGCTCAGCGCGTGGGCCGCAACGGGCAGCCTGCCCCGGACGATGACGGCGCGGACCGTGCCAGTGCCGGCGATTCCGAGCCCGCAGCAATATGCGTTTGCCAGCCCCAACACCGGCGCCGACGCGACGTTCGCCCGCGACGCGGCGATGCGGATCGCGTCGCATCTGCCGATCGAGCAGCCGCATCTGTCGTTCGTCCACGCGACGGCGCAGGCCGCGTTCGCGACGCTCGATCGCGTCGGACAGGTAGCGGCCTATCGCCCGAGCGTCGCCTATCCCAACAACGGGCTTGCCCTCGCGCTCCGAGCCGTCGCGGGCGCCATGGTGAACCAGATCGGCACGCGCGTCTTCTTCGTGCAGACCGGCGGGTTCGACACGCATGCGGGGCAAGGCGCGAACGGCACCGGGACGTACGCCGGTCTGATGGGTACACTCGACGCCGCTCTTGGCGCCTTCTACGCCGACCTCGTGAACCAGGGCCTGCTCAACGAGACCCTCGTGCTCCAGTTCTCCGAGTTCAGCCGGCGCATCGACGAGAATGCCAGCCAGGGGACCGACCACGGCGCGGCCGGCGTCATGCTCGCGCTCGGCGGCGGCGTTCGCGGCGGGGTCTACGGAACGGCGCCGGACCTCCGGAAGACGCCCGACAACGTCACGCTCGAGAACAACGCCACCGACATTCACTACGAGACGGATTTCCGCTCCGTCTACGCGACCGTCATCGAGCGGTGGCTCGGGGGCGACGCGGCTGCCGTGCTCGGGGCCACGTTCCCCGCCGGCCCGGACTTTCTCTGATGCGGCGATTCTCGTTCCGGCCAGCCTTGCTCGGCGTCGTCTTCAGCCTCGCCGCCTGTCCGGTGGTTGCGCAAGTTCGCGGATTCGGCGTCAAGGCCGGCGTCGACGTCGCCACCGAGCCTGTCACACCGGCCGACGAGTCGACGCAGCGGCGGTGGTACACGGGGCTGGTCGCGGGCGCGTTCTACACACAACCGCTCGTCTCCCGGTTCGACATGCAGGTGGACGCGTTGTACGCCGCGAAAGGCGCGCGCGTGCGGATTGCGGGACTGAACCAGACGATACAGATCGATTACGTCGAGGTGCCCGTCCTCTTTCGGGCTCATGCCGGCCGATACTACGCGGCGGCAGGACCAAGCGCCGCGATCCGGCTGCGCGCCCGCGCCCGCATCTCGTTCCCCGGATCAATCGAAAGCGTCGATATCGGGAACGAGGTCGAACGGGCAGACTATGGCGTCGCCGCCGGCGGAGGCGTGGATTTCAGGCGCTTCGTGTTCGACGTGCGCTACACGCACGGCATCAAGGACATCGACGCCGACCGGACGGACGCGAGCCATACGAAGAACCGCACTGTCGCGATCACCGCAGGCGTGAGGTTTTGAAGAAACGTCCGTGCGCATCGCGAAGCGTCGCGGTCGCCTGCGGGAGCCTCCTGCTGGCGTCCTGTGGCGGAGGCGGCAGTCCCGGCGCCCCGGCGGCGCCGTCGAACCCGTATCAGATCGTGATTTCAACGAGCGGCGCGATGACGCCGTCGCAGATCAGCATTCCCGCCGGATCGCGTGTGCTCTTCGTCAACAATCACTCGCGCGCACATCAGATCGCCTCGGACCCGCATCCCGATCATACCGACTGCCCTGAGATCAACCAGGTCGGGCTGCTCAACCCGGGACAGAGCCGCGAGACAGGCAACCTCGTGACCGTCCGTACGTGCGGCGTGCACGATCACGACGATCCCTTCAACACCGCCCTGCACGCGCGCATCATCATTCAGTAGCGCGCCTCCAGGCCGCGGGGTGCAGTAACATCGGTCAGGACGTCACTGACACCGGCGTCCGGGGAGCGCGCCGTGCAGAAGAAGGTGCAGGTCCAGGGCCTTCATCACATTACCATCGTCGGATCCACGAAACAGAGCGCGATCGATTTCTGGCAGGGCGCGCTCGGGATGCCGTTCGTCATGGAGCAGCCGAATCTCGGGAAGCCAGACGAGAACCATCTCTACTTCGACCCTGGTGACGGCCGCTTGCTGACCGTCTTCACGAACGAGTCGCGCGTGGATGCGCGCCGCGACGCCCCGCGCGAGATCGGCTGCGTCGAGCACATCGCGTTCAACGTCTCGCGCGCGACGTTTCAGCAGGCGCCGGCGCGGCTGCGCGATCTCGGCATCGAGTTCATCCAGCGGGACCGCGGCTTCATGGATTCCATCTATCTGCACGACCCGAACGGGATGAAAGTCGAGCTGGCCTGCTACAAGTTCGAGCCGCCCGAGGGGGTCCGAGCGGTCGACGTGCTGATGAGAGCGCACGCTCTGCGCGTCAGCCGCGGGGACCACCATGTCACCGACGAGCATCTGGCCGATGCGATCGAAGAGCTGCTGGCGGAAAGGCCCAGGTTGGCTGCCGAAGCAGCGCAGTAGCGCCGCGGTCGGCTTTCCGACGGCACGAAACCTGATCCTGCGTGCTCGCGGGTGCCGCATGGCTGACGAGCTCGAGGAATGCAAGGACCGGAATCGGAAGCTCGAAGAGGAGAACGAGCTGCTGCGAGAGGCCGCCGAAACATTTGGCGACCTGGCAGATAGGCTGAGCGACCGCCTGCGCGACGTGCAGCCGCCGAACGCGGCGGGCGGCGCCACGTCTGAGCCCGAAAAGAAATAACACCCTCTCCCTGAGCAGACGGCCGTCTGCCGGCAGCCAGAATTCACACGATTGCGATTACGATCGCTGCATGGAGATCGTCGTGCGCCGGCTCAGCGAATCGGACCTGGCCGTCGCCGATAACATCTTCCGCGTCGCGTTCGGCACGTTTCTCCGCGTTCCCGATCCCGCGACGTTCATGGGCGACGCGGAGTACGTCCGCACGCGGTGGCGTGCGGATCCGTCCGCGGCATTCGGCGCGTTCGCCGGCGACGAACTTGCCGGATCCGTGTTCCTGGCGAACTGGGGCACCATCGGATTCTTCGGCCCGCTCACGATTCGGCCCGACCTCTGGGATCGCGGCATCGCGAAGCATCTGATGGAGGCCACGGTCGCGACGTTCGACGCGTGGGGCACGCGCGTGGCCGGGCTCTACACGTTTTCGAACAGCCAGAAGCACATCGGCCTGTATCAGCGGTTCGGCTTCTGGCCGCGCTTCCTGACGGCGTTCATGTCGAAGGACGTGGTGCGCGCCGGCGGCGGAGCTGATACGTGGACCAGGGTGTCGGAGGTGCCGCCGGACGAACGCGAGCGGATCACCGCGTCGTGTCGCGACGTCACGGCGGCGATCTACGAGGGACTCGACCTGTCGACCGAGATTCGCTCGGTCGCGGGACAGCATCTCGGCGAAACGATTCTCGTGTGGCGCGACGGCCGGCTGGCCGGTTTCGCCGTCTGCCATTGCGGCGCGGGCACCGAGGCCGGCAGCGGCACCTGCTACATCAAGTTCGCGGGCGTCCGACCCGGACCTCACGCACGCGATGATTTCGATCGTCTGCTGGACGCGTGCGAACAATTCGCGGCCGCCGCGGGCGCACACCAATTGAAAGCCGGCGTCAGCACCGGCCGCCACGAGGCGCACGTGCGCATGCTGGAGCGCGGGTTCCGCGCCGTCACGCACGGCGTGATCATGCACCGCCCCAATGAGGCGGCGTACGACCGGCCTGAGATCTACGCGCTGGACGACTGGAGATAGTAATTGGTCATACGATCAAGCACTCGGCGTCACACGACCACGTCCTGAGGATTGTCATGGCCAAGCCACCTCTCACCTTTACGTTCTATATTGCGGCTCCGATCGACACGGTGTGGAACGGGTTCGTGTCGAAGGAGATCAACCAGGTCATCTTCATGGGCGCGGATTTCGACATCGACCTGAGACCTGGCGGCGCGATGACATGGTCCGGGCCTGGCAAGGACGGCCTGCCTACGCGCTATGTGACCGGCGAGGTGATCCGCTCGGAGCCGCCGACGCTGCTCGAGTACAAGTTCGGCATGGGCGACGGCGCCACGATGTCGCACGTCACGATCGCGTTGACGCAGGAATCAGAGGCCGTCCAGGTCGTCGTCACGAACGATGGCTTTGCCGACGACGACCCTGCGTATCAGCAGAACGCCGGCGGCTGGCCGCGCATCCTGTCGCGGCTGAAGACGCTGCTGGAGACCGGGAAGACCTTCCGCCCGCATTAATCGTCCAGCGCGGCGTCCTGCGCGACCGAGCAATCTCGCACGCCACGGATGTCGAGCGGCCACCTCGAGCGTCGGCTTGGGCGTGTTATGATCTGGCGGATCGGCACTTCCTCTGACCGTCCCCATCGTCCAGAGGCCCAGGACGTGGCCCTTTCAAGGCCAAAACACGGGTTCGAATCCCGTTGGGGACGCCACATGTTGTATTTTCGGGCTCTCCTGCTTCCGT
>Ga0310810_10007695_pt1 | contig 12323 bp, 10 predicted proteins | sample NCmetagenome_FD_207641 | JGI IMG/M metagenome (GOLD analysis project Ga0310810, IMG submission 207641) | Soil microbial communities from experimental microcosm in Duke University, North Carolina, United States - NC | ecosystem: Engineered > Artificial ecosystem > Soil microcosm > Unclassified ... | reverse complement strand
CTCTGTCGGGCTGTCCGTCACGCTCGGGATGATGAACTTCGTCAACCTGGCGCATTGCGCGTTCGCGATGCTGGGCGGTTACGTAACCGTGACGTTGATGAACCGTCTTGATTGGCCGTTCTTCGCCACCCTCCCTTTTGCGTTTTTGGCGGCCGCACTTCTGAGCATTCTGTTCGAGCGCGTGCTGTACCGGCGGCTCTACCGTGCGAGCGAGCTCGACCAGGTGCTGCTCACCATCGGCATCGCCTTCGTGTCGGTTGCGGTCGCGGCCTACATCTACGGCACCGTCCAGCAGCCGGTGCAGATGCCGGCCTACCTGCGCGGCTCGATCACCATCCTCGGGCACACCTTCGGCGTTTACCGGCTGTTTCTGGTCGCGACCTCGCTGGTCATCACGGCGCTGCTGGTCGCAGCGCTCGAATACACCCGCTTCGGCGCGCAGGTGCGCGCCGCCGTCGATAACCAGCGCATGGCGCGCGGGCTGGGCATCAATGTGGACGGCGCGTTCGCGCTCACCTTCGCGCTCGGCTCGGGCCTTGCGGGGCTTGGCGGCGCGCTCGCGATCGACATCGTCGGACTCGATCCGGCCTTCGCCTTCACCTACCTGATTTACGTGCTGATCGTCGTCTCGGTCGGCGGGCTCGGCTCGATCGGCGGCTCATTCGTCGCCGCAACGCTGATCGGTATCAGCGACGTGGCCGGGAAATATTATGTGCCGCAGCTCGGCGCGTTCCTGATGTACCTCGTGATGATCGTGCTCTTGATGTGGCGGCCGGCCGGCCTGTTCGGACGGCGGTGATGTCCGTCGCCACGCTCACGCCGCAGGCCTATCTGCACGCCCAAGCGCGCTGGACGCCGGTCGAGATCGCGTTCTGGCTGGCGACCCTGCTTCCGTATTGGCTCTTCCCCGACTACCTGTCGCTTGCGAGCCAGATCGCGATCACGGCGCTGTTTGCGCTCTCGCTCGATCTGATCCTCGGCTATGCGGGTATTGTGTCGCTCGGACACGCGGCGTTCTTCGGGCTCGGCGCCTATACGGCGGGCCTCGTCTCCAAGCACATCTGGGGCGAGCCGACTTCCGGGCTGATCGCGGGCGCCCTCGTTGCCGGCTTCGTCGGCTATGCGGCAAGCTTCATCGTCGCGCGCTTTCGCCATCTCGCGCTGATCATGATCACGCTCGGCATGGGCCTGCTGCTCACCGAACTGGCCAACTCGATGCACTGGCTCACCGGCGGCAACGACGGCCTGCAGGGCGTGAAGATGTGGCCGATCTTCAACACGTTTCGCTTCGACCTGTTCGGCAAGACCGCCTACGGTTATGCGTTGATCGTGCTCTTTCTGTTGTTTGTGGTCGCCCGGCGGATCATCAATTCTCCTTTCGGGCTCTCGCTGCGCGGCATTCGTGAAAATGCGATCCGCATGCCGGCGCTCGGCGCGCGCAGCCGCGCGCACATCCGCACCATCTACACCATCTCCGCCGTGATGGCCGGGATCGCGGGCGCGCTGCTGGCACAGACCACCGAGACGGTGTCGCTCGAAGTGCTCGGCTTCCAGCGCTCGGCCGACGTGCTGGTGATCCTGATCCTCGGCGGGGCCGGGCGGCTCTACGGCGGGCTGGTCGGCGCGATCGTGTTCATGGTGGCGCGCGACCAGTTCTCCGGCAACACGCCGCAGTTCTGGTATTTCTGGATCGGCACGCTGCTGATCCTGGTCGTGATCTTCCTGCCGAACGGCATTCTGGGCGGGCTCGCGAAGCTCACCGCCTCATGGCGGCGCGCATGAGCGTGGCGCTTTCCACGCGCGGGCTCGACAAGCGCTTCGGCTCGCTGGTTGTCGCGCGCGAGATCGTCTTCGATCTGCCGCAGGGCGCGCGCTACGCGCTGATCGGGCCGAACGGCGCCGGCAAGACCACGCTGATCAACCTGATCACCGGCATGCTGCGGCCCGATGCGGGGGAGATCCGGCTCGGCGACGAGGACATCACGGCGTTGCCGCCCGAACGGCGCGTCGCGCGCGGACTGGTGCGCACCTTCCAGATCAATACGCTGTTCCCAAATCTCAGCGCGCTCGAAGCCGTGACGCTTGCGGTCTGCGAGCGTGACGGCATCGCGCGCAGCTTCTGGCAGCGGACCGCGAATTACCCTGAGGCCCTGGACGAAGCTTACGGCATCCTCGTTTCGCTGAGGCTTGGCAACGACTGTTACCGGCCGACGCGCGAATTGCCCTACGGCCGCCAGCGGCTTCTGGAGATCGCGTTGGCACTCGCCACGAAACCGAAAGTGCTGCTGCTCGACGAGCCGGCCGCCGGCGTGCCGCGCGACGAGAGCGCCGAGCTGTTCGAGGTCATCTCCAACCTGTCGCGCGACATCACGGTGCTGTTCATCGAGCACGACATGAACTTCGTGTTCCGCTTCGCAAGCCGCATCATCGTCATGGTCGGCGGGCGCATTCTGCTCGAGGGCACGCCCGACGAGGTCTCGGCCGACCCGCGCGTGCGCGAAGTCTATCTCGGCAAATCGGGTCATGGTGCGCGCCATGGCTGAGGCATTGCTCGCCTTGCACGACGTGCGCGCCGGGTACCGCGATTCGATCGTGCTGGACGGCGTCTCGCTCGAAGTACCGGAGAACGGCAGCCTCGCGGTGCTCGGCCGCAACGGCGTGGGTAAATCCACGCTGCTGCTGACCATCATGGGCGCGACGCAGGTTGCGCGCGGCACGGTGCGCTGGCGCGGCGCAGATATCACACGCATCGCGATGCACCGCCGCGCGCGCATGGGGCTCGGCTGGGTCGCGCAGGAACGCGAGATTTTTCCCTCGCTGAGGGTCGAAGAGAATCTCACCGTGGCGGCCCGTCCCGGCCGCTGGGATCTGGCGGCCGTCTATGGGCTTTTCCCGCGGCTTTCCGAGCGGCGCCGCAACATGGGCAACCAGCTTTCCGGAGGCGAGCAGCAGATGCTCGCGATCGCGCGCGCGCTGATGACCAACCCCGCGCTGCTGTTGCTCGACGAGCCGCTCGAGGGTCTTGCGCCGATCATCGTCGAGGAATTGACGGCCGCCATCAGCCGCATGATTGCGCAGCAGGGCACCGCCGTGATCCTGGTCGAGCAGCATGCCGAGACCGTGCTGACCCTGACGGAGCATGCCGTCGTGATGGAGCGCGGCGCGATCGTGCATCGCGCGCCGTCGCGCGAATTGCTCAACGATGCCGCGACTTTGGACCGGCTGATCGGGTTGAAGATCGAGGCCTAAATCGCCAGCCTGACCACTGCGCTGTCGTAATTCTTCGCGCCGAGATCGTTCCCTTCGAAGATGCCGCGCTCGCGGATCCAGTCGCGCGACTCCTCGAAGATGTCCTGCGAGTAGGGCTCGAACACGATGCGCTCGCCGGGGCCCCAGCGCCGCGTGTCCATCCTGGCGTGATAGCGCTTGGGGAATTCTTGTCTGTAGAAGTGCGTGTAGAGTTCCGGCCGCAGGTCGAGGTCGCGCTGCGCGCGCTTCAACGCACGGAAGAACTTGCGCACGTCCTCCGGGTCGGGCTCGCCGGTGATCATCGTCGCCATCATGAAGGTGCAGTCGATCACCTTGCGGAAGCCGAGCTGCTCGGCGAAGTAATATGGCCCCGAGAACAGCGTGCAGGCCGGGATCTTGCTTTCGAACAGCATGTCCATGCGGGCGAACAGCATGCCCTCCTTGAAGGAGAGGTTGATCTGGTCGAGCGGCATGTATTGCTCGAGCGCCTGGATCGTCGCGTAGTGGCTGCCCGACTGGTAACCGACCGAGATCGACACGCCGGCCAATTGCTCGGGCGAGGTGATTTTCGAATCCGGCGGCACGAACACGCCGCACGGCGAGACCGAATAGGCGTCGCCGTAAAGCTTGCCGTGACCCTTCGCGGCCGCGACGTTCACGGTCCAGTGGCAGGCGCACGAGATGTCCGACGTGCGGCCCTTCTCGAACGACTGCATCGCGCCGACCTTGTCGCCCTGCGCGTGAACCTTGCCGTCGGTCGACTGCACGGTTTCCTGGAAGTCGTACTCGAGGCCTTCCTCCTTGAAGTAGCCCTTCTCTTCGGCGATCCATTCGTGCAGGCGGAAGTGCGGCTGGATCAGGAATTTGTGTTCGGCCATGGCGTTTCTCCTTGGGGGTTTGGCTTCTTCCCTGAGCATGATCTTGTCCGAAAACCGGTACCCACTTTTCGGGATCATGCTCTAGCAGCAGTGATCGTTCTCATCCGCGTGCTCGGCGACGCGCCGCGCGCGAATCATCTTGACGTGGTCGTCCATCAGGCCGCGCGCGCCTGCGGCATCGCGCATCTCGATCAGGCCACTAAGTTCACGATGAACGGCGAGCACGCGCCGCGCGACGTCGGGCGTCAGCGTGCGGTTCTCGTTTGGCCAGGACACGTGCTGGAGCGAGACGAGTTGCGTCACCAGCACGCGGTTGTGCGACGCCTCGGCGACCGCAAGATGGAAATCGCGGCAGGAGCGGGTGTAGGCAGGCGTGTCGTCGATGATTGTCTCAGCCTCGGCAAGGAGGCCGTTGAGACGGGCGTGATCCGCAGCCGTCGCGTTCTCGGCCGCAAGCTCCGCGGCGAGCGTTTCGATCGCGCGCTGCGCGTCCATGATCTCGGCCGCCGAGACGCCGGTGAGGTCGAGCTGCACTGCAAGCGCTTCGGCGAACAGGCGCGGATTGCCGCGCGCGACCCGCGCCCCGCCGCCCTTGCCCATCTTGATGTCGGCGATGCCGAGCGCCTGCAGGGTGCGCAGCGCGTCGCGCGCCACGATGCGGCTCACGGAAAAACGCGCCGCGAGGTCCTTCTCGGTGCCGAGGAAATCGCCGGGCTTGAGCTTTTTCGCGAACAGCGCGTCGCGCACCTGCGCGACGATCTGGCCGGAGAGCGACGCCGAATGCCCGCCGATGAAGATCGGTGCGGAGTCGGCGCGCGTGCGTGGCGCAATCGCGGGGTGGACCGAGGACATCGGGGGTTTGTCCGGTGGGTCGATAGTAAAGATGATATCTTATGGGAGAGGATTGTCAACGTAACCGCAAGTACAAGGAGGGATTGGCTTTTCGGGAGAGATAGTAGCCGATGTCAATGAAAATTCCGCCCCTTGGGCATGACCCGTGCGGTCGCCGCGGCGGTGAGCTCATCCACCAAGGTCGGCGTTTCTTTAAGCGCGGTGACCAGCGAGTCCCCGGCGCGGGGATGATGGTGCCGCTCGACGATCGGACGCCGCGCCTGGTCGGCGTGTGCGCGGATGTCGATCGAGCCATGCTCCTCGGAGAGCCGCAGCAGCAGCGAGGTCAGGTCCTCGATGTGCTCCATCACCACATGGATCACGCCCGAGGCGCTTTGTAAGGGGCCCGTCACGGCGACGAGGCGCGCCCCGATGACCTGCGGGCGATAGGTTTCGAATGCGCGCGCCCACACGATGGTATTGGCGATGCCGGTTTCGTCCTCGAGCGTCATGAAGATCACGCCCTTGGCGGTGCCGGGCCGCTGGCGCACCAGGACCAGGCCGGCGACGGTGACGCGCGCGCCGTTATGGATTTCGGGCAGGCGTTCGTGAGGTGTGATGCCGCGCGCGGCAAACTCGCGCCGCAGGAACGAGCATGGATGCGCCTTGAGCGAAAGATGCAGGTGGCGATAGTCCTCGACCACCTGCTCGCCCGGCGGCATTGGCGGCAGATCGATATCGGGCTCGAGTTCCGGCATGGCCACGCGGCGGAACAGCGGCAGATCGTCCTTGTCGCCGGTACGCTGTAGCGCGCGCACAGCCCACAGTGCATCGCGGCGCGACAGGCCGAGCGAGCCGAACGCATCCGCATTGGCAAGCCGCTCCAGCACCGAGGGCGGGAGCCGCGTGCGCAGCCACAGATCGCGCACCGAGTCGAAGCCGCGCCCGCGGGACGATTCGATGCGCTTGGCGTGATCTTCGGAGAGCCCGCTGATCTGGCGGAAGCCGAGCCGCATCGCATGCGCGGTGCGGATGTGGGATTGCATGGAGATGTGACGGGGGTGGATTTTTCCACCCGCGCAGAGCGTGCCATTTTTGCCCTCTCCCCTTGTGGGAGAGGGCATCGCAGGTGCGTCAACAAACTCGGACGGGTGAGGGGTTAAGGACTTACCCCTCACCCAATCTTCCGTGTTGAGAGTCTGAGTAGCCCTCTCCCACAAGGGGAGAGGGCACAACAACGCCGACTGCTCCGCGGGGCCAGGAGAAGAAAGCCCCTCCAGCGTGCAATCCCAATCGGAGAAATTCACATCGACCGGCCGCAACTCCACGCCATGCTCGCGCGCATCGCGCACGATCTGCGCCGGCGCGTAAAAGCCCATCGGCTGGCTGTTCAGGAGCGCGGCCGCGAACACATCCGGGTAGTAGCATTTCATCCAGCACGAGACGTAGACGAGGTTGGCAAAGCTCGCCGCGTGGCTCTCGGGAAATCCGTATTCGCCAAAACCCTGGATCTGGGAAAAGCAGCGCGCCGCAAAGGCCATGTCATAACCCCGCACGACCATCCCGTTGATGAACTTCTCGTGGAAGAACTTGATCGTGCCGACGCGCTTGAAGGTCGCCATGGCGCGGCGCAGCTTGTCGGCCTCCGCGGCTTTGAACTTCGCCGCCACGATCGCAATGCGCATCGCCTGCTCCTGAAACAGCGGCACGCCCATGGTCTTGTGCAGAATCTGCTTCAACTCGTCGGGCGGCCCATGGTCAGGGGAGGGGGCCGGATAGGTCGGCTCGATGCCGGTCTCGCGGAATTTCTCGCGCGCCAGGAGATAGGGGTGCACCATGCGTCCCTGAATCGGGCCTGGGCGCACGATCGCGACCTCGACGACGAGATCATAGAATTTTTCCGGGCGCAGCCGCGGCAGCATTGACATCTGCGCGCGGCTTTCGATCTGGAAGGTGCCGAGCGTGTCGGCGCGCTGGATCATCCGGTAGACCGGCTTTGACTCATGCGTTCCTTCATCCATCAGGATCGAGGGAAGCGTCGGCGTCTCCCCGTAATGGATGCGCAGCAGGTCGAGCCCGCGCTTCAAACATGACAGCATGCCGAGCCCGAGCACATCGACCTTCAAGAGCCGCAGCGCTTCGAGATCGTCCTTGTCCCATTCGATGACGGTGCGGTCCTCCATCGCGGCGTTCTCGACCGGAACGACCTCGTCGATGCGCGACCGCGTGATCAGAAAACCACCGACGTGCTGCGAGAGGTGGCGCGGCGTATCGATCAGCTCCTCGGCAAGCCGCATCACGCAATTGAGCCGCGGATCGGACGGATCGAGGCCGGCCTTGCGCACCTCCTTCTCCTTCACGCCTTCGGCCGACCAGCCCCACAGCATGCCGGCGAGCGCGCCGACGGTGTCGTCGGAGAGGCCGAACGCCTTGCCGACCTCCCGGATCGCGCTACGCCCGCGATAGCAGATGACCGTGGCGGCGAGGTTCGCGTGGTGGCGGCCATATTTGTTGTAGATGTACTGGATCACCTCCTCGCGCCGCTCGTGCTCGAAATCGACGTCGATGTCGGGCGGCTCCTTGCGCTCCTCGGAGACGAAGCGCTCGAACAGCAGGTCGACCTTCTCGGGATCAACCTCGGTGATGCCGAGGCAGTAGCAGATCACCGAGTTAGCGGCCGAGCCGCGTCCCTGGCACAGGATGCCCTTGGACTTCGCGAAATTGACGATGTCGTAGACGGTGAGGAAATACTTCGCGTAACCAAGCTTCAGCGTCATGTCGAGCTCGCGGGTGAGCGCGAGCCGCACCTTCGGGTGCGCGCCGTTTGGATAGCGCCGCTGAAATCCTTGCTCTGACAGCGCGGCCAGTGCCTCCTGCGGACTGGCAAAGCCGATGCGGCTTTCGTCCGGGTATTCGGTGTTTTTCAATTCGCCGAGCGAGAAGTTGCAGCGATCGAGGAAGCGCAGCGTGCGGTCGATCGCGTCCGGAGCGCGGCGAAGCAGGCGCCCCATTTCCTGCGGCGACTTCAGGTGCCGCTCGGCATTCGCCTCGAGCAGGTGGCCGGCGGTATCGATGGTGACGTGCTCGCGGATGCAGGTCATCACGTCCTGCAGCTCCCGCCGCTCCGGCGCGTGATAGAGCACGTCATTCACCGCGATGAGCGGCACATTCGTGGTTTCGGAAATTGCCGCCAGTCTTTTTAGCCGCCGGCTGTCGTCGCCGCGATAGAGCATGCCGGCGCCGAGCCAGACATGGCGCGGGGCGGTGGCGGTGAGGCGGAAGAGAGTAGTTTCTAAGTCTTTATTGGATGGCGAGAGAGAAGCCGCGCGCTCGGTGCATCCCCTCCCCCCATTCGCAACGCGAATGGCGGGGAGGGTTAGGGTGGGGGGCTCTTTCTCGCGCGGACTGTGGATGCTCGCGCCCCCCACCCCCGACCCCTCCCCACCGCTTCGCGGGGGGAGGGGAGAAGCGCGCCGCGGCAATCGCGCCGGCGGCATCACGATCAAATTGAGCCCGGCGATGTGTTCCAGCAAATCCTCGAAAAACAGGATGCACTCGGCTTTCTCGCCGCGGCTCTTGCCGACGGTGAGCAGGCGCGTCAGGCGCCCCCAGGCAGCGCGATTCTGCGGATAGGCGAGGATGTCCGGCGTGCCGTCGGCGAAACATAGCCGCGCGCCGACCGCGAGCTTGAACGAAGACAGCGCGCCATCCGGCATCTCGTCGCGCAGGTGCTCGTTGAACTGTTCGAGTGCGCCGTAGGCGCGCACCACGCCGGCGACGCTGTTGCGGTCCGCGATGCCGATGCCGGAGAGCCCAAGCGTCATCGCCTGGCGCACGAGATCTTCCGGGGATGAGGCGCCACGCAGGAACGAGAAATGGGTGGTGACGGCAAGCTCCGCATAGGCGACCGGCGTACTCTCGCCAGCCGATGTGCCTTCGGGCTTCTCGAACGCGACGACATTGCTCATGCGAACACGCCATGCAGGAACCAGCGCGTCGGCTCGCCCAGGCGCACGAGGCCTTCGCGATAAAGCCAGACGCGCACACCCGCGCGGCTCTCGACCCGGAAATAGTCGCGGGTGAGCGCGCGGTTCTCTTCATCGCGCCACCATTCCATCGCAATGCGTTCCGGGCCTTCGGCATGCGCCACCTCGTGCAACACATGGCGCCAGCGAAACCGCACCGGCGGTCCGTCCGGCACTTCGGCGATGGCTTCCACCGGCTCCGGTCGTGCGAGGAGGCGGATGGGGCGGGTGGGGATGAGCGAGTCCTGCTGCAACTCCGCTCGTCCCCGTACTCGGGTCGAGCCTTCGGCTCGCCCGAGCACAGGCTCCAGCGGGGACCCAGTTCTTTGGCCAAGAGCTGGATACCCGCTTTCGCGGACATGAGCGGATACTGAAGCAGTCCCCACCGCCGCCATTGCAAACTCCGGAATATGCGTGTCCTGCTCGACGAAGCGCGTGACGCGGCGCATCCCGAAGCGCGTGCCGAGCCGGTCGATCAGATGCGCGATCTCCGCCGCATGGTCGGGCTGGGCGAGGCCGGTCTGAGCCGGCGTGGTGCGTTCGGTAACGAGCGCGGCGAGGCGCAGCATGTCGTAGCCGAAGCCCGGATCGACCTCGTCGCCAATCACGCCGAGCCGGTCGGCGAAGAGATGGCGGATGCGCGCTGCCTCGCGCAACGGCTCGCTCGTGCCGACCTCGATGCGAAACACCTTGCCGTCGGTGCGGAACAGTACGGCCTGCAACAGCCGCGCGCCTTCGCCGCGCCGCTCCAGCAGTGTGGAAAGCTTAGTGGCAAGCTTCTCGATGGTGCCGAGCACGTCGCGCTCCAGCGCGATCGGCTCGGCGAAGCGTTGTTCGGTGATCGCCGCCGGAATCGGCAGCCGCGGCGCGATCGGCTCGTCCTCGCGGCCGAGCGCCTGATCGAGGCGGCGCACGAATTGCTCACCGAAGCGTGCCGCAAGTGGCGCCCGCGGGCGGTCGAGCACGTCGGCGACGCGTTTGAGGCCAACGTGTGAGAGCGCCTCGATGATTTCGGCCGGAAGACGAAGAGCCGCGAGCGGGAGGGGCGTGATCGCATCTCGTTCTTCGCCGGACAGGACGGTCGATTCGTCCGAAAATCTTGCCATGCCCCACGCACATCCGACCGTATCGGCAACCGCAACCCGCGCCTGCAGACCTTGCCGCGAGAGCCGCCGCACCAGATCGGCCGTCAGCGCTGCCTCGCCGCCGAACAGATGCGCGCAGCCGGAAATATCGAGCGTCAAACCGTCGGGCGGATCGAGCCCGACCAAGGGTGTATAGCGGTCGCACCACTCGGCGATCGCTTCCAGCAGCGCAAAGTCTGCCGCCTCGTCGGCATCCGCGACGTTGAGCTTCGGATACATCGCGCGCGCGTCCGCCAGCGGCATGCCGGCGCGCAGGCCGAGCTTCGCCGCGGCGTCGTTCACGGCGGAGAGCCGCAACGCGCCCTTCACGGGTGCGGCGATGACCACCGCGTCAGGCGGAAAGCGCTGCGCGATCCGGTCGGTCGGCAGGCGCCGCAGCCACACCGACAGATAACGCCGAGAAGGTGTGCTCATGATGATCCCACGAAAGTGTCCAGGCGCCGCAGGGGCCGCGGCGGTTGCGCCTGAGCGAGAGGTGGAAGGCCGTGACTCCGAGGCCGCCGAACTCGTCCGGCACGCTTGGCGCGGCCGCCACCTGCCAGCGCGTGAAGGCGGCGCTCGGTGCGTCGCTTAGCTTGTGGCGCAGCAGCAACCCGAGCGCGCCGCCCTCGCGCGCCGCAAGGCCGAGGCGCCGCGTTGCGGTGAGATCAGCCTCGCCGGAAAGCTCCGCGACGACCGCCGAGAGCGCGCGACATTTGAGCGCCTCCTCGGCGGCGAACAACGCATCGATTGGGCGCGCCACGCGCACGACGATGAGCCGCTCGGTGGAAAGGCCGATCTGGTCGAGCCCGGGCCCATAGAGCGCGCCGGTCTCGAGCGTGCCGAAATCGGTCGCGATCCAGAGCGTTTGTTTCGCTTGCTCGGAGGCCACCGACGCAAGCGTGAGCGCAAAACCCGCCGCCGCGCCGAGGTGTACCGCCGTGGCGGTTAGCTCATGCAGGGCGGCGCGCGCAAAGCCGCCGCCGAGCACCGCATCGATCTCGGCCACGCCAAGTGCGAGCGGGTACACCTCCTCGGGCAGCGCCTCGCTTTTGGCGAGGGCGCGCCGCAGACGCGAAAGCTGCTCCATGTCGGCGGGGAGCATGGCAAAGACCATTGTTCATGATTTGTTCTATTGATTCCGCGAAGTCAGAGGGGAGTCAAGCGGATCGCTAAGTTATTGAATCTTATCAGAATCGGAAGCGGACCCCGCAGGCTGCTTCGCTGCGAGGAGTGCCAGAGTCAGAGCCCCGCCAAGGCCGCCGATGAGCGCGCCCAACGGCATAAAGGTGAAGAACACCAACATGCCGCTGCCGCCTTCGAAATCGCTCACGTTGAAAATCTTGACGCAGGCCATGCCGACGCCGACGCCGATCGCGGCGCCAAACAGGCCACCCAGAAACAGCCCAATGATCGCCAGGCATCCGACCTGCATCGCCTAGTCCGCCTGCACCGCCGTGACCTCGACCTCGACCTTGAATTCCGGCCTCGTAAAGCCCGACACGATCACCAGCGTGGAGGCGAAGGCATTGCCCGAGACATAGCGACTGCGCACCGCGCCATAGACCGGGAAATAGGCGCGGTCGGTTACATAGGCGGTGAAACGCACCACGTCCGCAAAGCTCATGCCGGCTTCGGCCAAAATCGCCTTGATGTTCTCGAAGCAGAGCACCGCCTGCGCCTCGGCATCCTCCGGCACCTTGTCGTCCGGCGATACGCCAAGCTGGCCCGAGGCGAACAGCATCCGTCCGGCCGGCACCTCGACGGCGTGACTGTATTGCGCGAACGGCGCACGGATCGAAGCGGGGTTGATGGAGTGTTTCATGGCTACCAGCCTGCCCAAGCGGGATGAACGGGACAAGCCCGGCCATCCCGCAGTAGAAGGGCTGAATGCCCTCTGACTTCCTCAACATCCCCCCACCGCTCACTCGCTTTCGGCTCGCGAATGCGCGCGTGCCGGTTTGTCTCGTCGCCAAGGCGGGGCAACTGACGGCTGACGCGGATGGTTTTGCATCCTGCGACATCATCATCGAGAACGATCATATCGCCGCCATCGACCTGCCTGCACCCGCAAACGACGGCCTGCCGCAGTTCGACCTCGACGGCGGCATCGTGCTGCCGCGCCTGGTCGATGTGCACACGCATATCGACAAGGGCCAGATCTGGCAGCGCGCGCAAAATCCCGACGGCACGCACGCGGGCGCGCGCATGGCCGT
>Ga0310810_10007693_pt1 | contig 12323 bp, 11 predicted proteins | sample NCmetagenome_FD_207641 | JGI IMG/M metagenome (GOLD analysis project Ga0310810, IMG submission 207641) | Soil microbial communities from experimental microcosm in Duke University, North Carolina, United States - NC | ecosystem: Engineered > Artificial ecosystem > Soil microcosm > Unclassified ... | reverse complement strand
GGCCTCTGTGCGATGGGGCGCGGACGGGGCGCCCCACGTCGCGCCGCAGGCGCCTCCCCCGTCATCAGTTTTTCCCGGCGCCGAGCACGACGTTCCGCGCTGGGGCCCCTCGCATCGCCACCGGTGTGATCTCCACTGGCGCCTTGAGGCGTTGGACGTTGCGAAGTTGTGTAGTTGACGCGCTGCTTCTATTCGACCTCTTCGTCTGGCGCCGCGCTCGATAGAGCGCCGGCGGCCTTCTTCATCAGATACGTCTTGATGAAGATGTCGATGTCGCCGTCGAGCACGCGGTTGACGTCGCCCACCTGCTCCTTCGTGCGGTGGTCCTTGATCATCTGATACGGATGCAGCACGTAGCTGCGGATCTGGCTGCCGAAGGCGATGTCGCGCTTTTCGCCCCCGAGCTTTTCGAGATTCGCCTGCTGTTCCTTCGTCTTCAGGTCGTAGAGCCGCGCCTTCAGGACCTTCATCGCCTGCGCGCGGTTCTTGTGCTGGGAGCGCTCGTTCTGGCACGAGACGACGATCCCGGTCGGCAGATGCGTGATGCGGACCGCCGAGTCCGTCACGTTGACGTGCTGCCCTCCGGCACCGCTCGAACGGTAAGTGTCGATGCGCAGGTCCTTCTCTTCGATGGCAATGTCGACGTCCTCCGGCAGCTCCGGCCAGACGTAAACCGACGCAAACGAGGTGTGGCGCCGCGCAGCCTGATCGAACGGCGAGATGCGCACGAGGCGATGGACGCCGGCCTCGGCGAGGAGCATGCCGTAGGCATAGTCGCCGTACACGGTGAACGTCGCGCTCTTGATGCCGGCTTCGTCGCCGGGCTGCACCTCGATGACGTCGCGCTTGAAGCCGCGGCGCTCCGTCCATCGCAGATACATGCGGAACAGCATCTCGGCCCAGTCCTGCGACTCGGTGCCGCCCGCGCCGGGATGAATCGTGACGATCGCGTTCTTGCGATCGTGCTCGCCGCCCAGCATCTTCTTGGTTTCCCCCGCGTCCACCTCGCGAGCGAGGTCCTCGAGTGCCGCCGCGAGATCGGCGCCGACCGGTTCCCCCGCCTCCGCCCATTCGGCGAGCACCGCGAGGTCGTCGACGCGACGCTTCAGCGATTCGCTTAGCGACTTGTCGTCTTCGAGGCGCCGGCGGCGCTGCAGCAGCTTCTGTGCAGCCGCCTGATCCTTCCAGAAGTCCGGGTCGGCGACACGCTGCTCGATTTTCGTCAGTTCGTCTGCGGGGCGGGCGGCGTCAAAGATAGCTCCGCAGATCGGCCGCGCGCTTGGCGAGGTCCTGATACTGACGGAGCTGCTCGTCGAGTTGCTGGGTAGTCATAGAGATCGATGGACAATGTTCGATGTTCGATGCACGATGTTCGATGGAGATCATAGCCGACGCCGGCGGCCGACCACCAAGAGGAGTCCAGTCACGGCTACGCCGAGCCAACCGGCCAAATCGCCAATGTAACTGTAAATCGTCCGTTCGTGGATGAATCGCAGTTCGTCAACCATCACGGCGCTCTGGAACATGTTCGACGCCTGCATCACGCGCCCGTAGGGATCGACGAAGCCGCTGATCCCGGTATTCGCGGCGCGAGCCAGATACCGGCCTTCCTCGATCGCCCGCATCGACGCCTGCTCCCAGTGCTGAAACGCCGCGGACGACCATCCGTACCACGCATCGTTGGTGATCGTGGTCAGCAACTCGCTCCCGTGCTCCACGAAATTGCGAATGAGGCTCGAGTAGATCACTTCGTAACAGATCGCGGTGCTCGCCAGATGCCCCGCGACGGGGAGCATGACGATGCTGTCGCCGGGCGTGAAGTCGGAGACGGCGTCGATGATCGGGCCGACGAAGTACAGGATGCGCTTCAACGGCACGTACTCGCCGAAGGGGACGAGATGAATCTTGCGGTAGATCGCCCCCGTCGTCCCGTCCGGCTGCACGAGATACGCGGCGTTGTAGTACCGCACCTCGGGCGCCTTCGAGTCGACTGCGCGCACGGGCTCGACCTGGTCGCTGCCGATGAGGAGCGTGATGTGGGACTGCTGAGCGATGCGGCGGATCGCGGCGCCGTCGGCGGGATCCTGCTCGTACGGCAGCGGCGTCGACGACTCGGGCCACAGCACGAATTGCGCTCCGCGGCCGACGGCTTCGCGCGTCATGTTGATGTACCGATCCATGATCAGCCCGCGCTGCGCCGGGTCCCACTTCTGCTCCTGCGGGATGTTGCCCTGCAGCACGGCGACGTGAATCGGCGTTCCAACCGTCGTCAGCCGGTGCGCGCGCACGCGAAACGCGCCCCAGACGCCAATCACGAGCACGATCAGCAGCGCCGATGCGAGCGGACGCCAGCGGGTGGACGACGAGCCGAGCGCGGCGTACGCCGCTGCCGCGCTGACGAAGGCGACGAGCGCGGAGAGCCCATACACCCCGACGATGCTGGCGATCTGCGCGACGGGAAGGACCGTTGCCTGGCTATATCCGAGGAGTTCCCATGGGAAGCCGTCCCAGATGTAGGTCCGGCCCATCTCGGTGGCCACCCACGACGCCGGAGCGAGCAGGACCGCGGCGCGCCCCCATCGATGCGCAAACGCCGCCTGGAACACGGCGAAAAAACCAGGGAACAAGGCCAGATAGGCCACGAGCAGCAGCGCGGCGAACGCGGACGTCAGGGTCGATAGCCCACCGAACGTCGCCATCGTCTGGACAAGCCAGTAGAGGGTGCCCCAGAAGTAGAACGCGCCGGTGGTGATGCCGAGCGCGAGCGCGCGGCGGGGAGACGGCGGACGCGACGTCACCGCGACGAGCAGCGGCGCCAGCGCGATCCAGGCAAACGCGGGATGGCCGAATTTCGGAAAGCTGGCGGCGAGGAGGACGCCCGACAGCGTGGCTAATGCGAAATCCAGGGCTTGAACTGCTCTTCTTTTTCGAGGCGGCGCGCCACCTGCTCGGCTTCCCGGCGGTCGTTGTAGCGGCCGACCTGCACGCGATAAATGGACGGCGCGCCGGCTGATGGACTGACGACGAATGCCGGATAGCCTTTCGCCGAGAGCCGCTGGACGACGGCGCTGGCGGCGCTGCGATCTTTCAGCGCAACGAGCTGCACGACCCACACGCCGGGGCGCGCGCCGGACGGCGCAGCGGCCTTCGCTGGCGCCGGGTGACTTTCGGGCGCGGGCGGATCCTGCGTGGTGTTCTGTGCGGCTTTCGGAGGCGCCGCATGATTCGCGGCAACTGCCGGCGCAGGCTGCGGCGCGTCCTCCGCGTTCGGCTTGAGCGTCTCAGGGAGCGGTTTGTCGCTTTCGAGGCGCTTCTGATAGGTGAACTTGTCGTTCGCCGCTGCTTTGTCGTTCCCCGCCGCGGGCTGTGCAGGAATGTCGGCAGGCGCGGTCGTGACCGGCGGCGCAGCGTTTGGCGGCGCGGCCGGCTGCTGATTCGGCGCCGGAGACGCGAGTGCAGACGTGTCGACGGGTTCCTCCGCACGCGCGGGCGTCTTCGCGTTGCGGCCCACCTGCACGCCGAGCAGGAAAATGAACACGGCGGCAGCGGTGGTCAGCATGAACGCGAAAACGACCTGTTTTCCGCTCAGCTGAATCTCGTGAAAACCGTCTTCCGCGTCGTTGTGCGTGAGTTCAGTCACAGCTCAGGACCTGCTAAAAAACGCAGCCGGTACCGCCCAATGCCCAATTCCCAACTCCCAAAGAAGACGGCGACTCGATATCGCGAATTGGGAATTGGGAGTGGGAATTTGGGAGTTGACTCATTTCACCTACGTCTTCTTGCGCCCGCTCATCAGGTCCGAGATGAACTCGATCGGCAGCGGGAACACAATGGTGGAATTCTTTTCGGACGCGATCTCGGTCAGCGTCTGCAGGTACCGGAGCGTGATCGTGACGGGTTCGGTGGCGATGACCGCGGCCGCCTGCGCCAGCTTCTCCGAAGCCTCCAACTCCCCAGCTGCGTGGATGATTTTAGCACGCTTCTCGCGCTCGGCCTCCGCCTGCCGCGCCATCGCGCGCTGCATATCCGGCGGCAGATCGACGTGCTTGACCTCCACGGCGGAGACCTTGATGCCCCACGGATCCGTGTGCAGATCCAGGATCTGCTGGAGCTGCTGGTTGAGGCGCTCGCGTTCGGACAGCAGGTCGTCGAGCTCCACCTGCCCGAGCACGCTTCGGAGCGTCGTCTGCGCGAGCTGGGACGTGGCGTAGTGGAAACTCTCGACTTCGACGATCGCGCGTCTCGGATCCATGACGCGGAAATAGACCACGGCGTTCACCTTCACCGAGACGTTGTCGCGGGTGATGACGTCCTGGGGCGGCACGTCCATGACGATCGTGCGGAGGCTCACGCGCACCATCCGGTCGATCGGGGCGAATACGAGGATCACGCCCGGACCCTTGGGCTGCGACAGCAGTTTGCCAAGCCGGAAGACCACCGCACGCTCGTACTCGTTCAGGATCTTGATCGAGCTGAACACGTACAAGGCGATGATGACGAGCACGATCAAGGCGGGTGAAATCATCTGATCCTCTTACTCTTCATTCGACATTACGCGCCTCGCGCCTCACGCCTCGCGCCTCGCTCACGTCAGAGCCGCCTCACCGTCAGCAACAGCCCCGTAACCGCCGTAATAATGACACGGTCGCCGGCGTGGACGGGGTCCTCCGACGTCGCGGTCCAGATTTCACCATGGGCGCTCACCCGGCCGACCCCGCCGGGCACGATCGAAGTCATCGCCTCTGCGACGGTATTCAGCATCCCGCTTGCGCCGGTGACCGACGGCTGGCGCTGCGCGCGTACCGCAAGCCGGACGAGAAACAGGATGATCCCGGCGAGGCCGAGCGTGACCGGGATGATGTAGTCGAGGCCGATCTGCATCTCCGGCAATGGGGAGTCGATGAGCATCAGCGAGCCGAAGAACAGGCTGGCGATGCCGCCGACGGCCAACAGCCCGTGGCTGGTGACCTTCACTTCGAGCACGAGCAGCAGGAACCCGAGGAGGATCAGGAGCACGCCGGAGTAGCTGACCGGGAGCACCTGCAGCGCAAAGAACGCGAGCAGCAGGCAAATGCCGCCCGCGACGCCCGGCAGAATCGCGCCCGGGCTCCAGAGCTCGATCGTGAGGCCGAGCGTCCCCAGCGTCAGCAGGAGGTAGGCGATCTGCGGGTGCGCGATCGCGCTGAGGACGCGCTGCGCGCGCGTCATCTCGATGGTGCGCAGCGTGGGGCTGGCCAGCTCCAGCGTCACCGTGTCGCCGTTGAAGCGGCGGACGGTGCGTCCGTCGAGCTTTCGAATCAAATCCGGGACGTCGTTGGCGATCACGTCGATGAGCGGCGGCGACGCATTCATCGCCTCCTGCTCGGTATACGAGCGGCTTTCCGTCACCGCCTGCTCCACGAGCTGGACGTTGCGGTGACGCTGGGCCGCAATTGTCCTCGCGTAAGCGGCGGCGTCGGACGCCATCTTCTTCGCCATCACGGGATCGACGGTTTCCCCGTTCCCGTTCACCGGATGCGCGGCGCCGATGTGCGTCCCAGGCGCCATCGCCGCGACGTCGGCCGCGATGGTGATGAGGAATCCGGCGGACGCGGCCCGATAGCCTGCCGGTCCGACGAATACGGCGACCGGGGTCTTCGCGCTGATGATCGCGTTGTTGATGTCGCGAGTGGCGTCGAGCAGGCCGCCCGGCGTGTGGAGCGTGAACACGATCAGCGCGGCCTTCTCGGCGTCCGCCCGCGCAATCGCGGAGCGCATGAATTCGGCGGTGACCGGCTGAATGATCGCGTCAACCGTCGCCGTTTCGACGATCGGAGCCGTCGATTGCGCACCCAGCCGGCTGGCGCCCGTCGCCAATACCGCGGCCAGGAGCACAAGGCGAACCTTCACTTATCCAGCTTACGGCAAACGGCGAACGGGGGGCGGCAAGCGGCCTCCGGCTTTGAGGCGTTCCTCCAGTTGGTGCGCTTCGGGAGACGCGGGGTCCATCGCCAGCGCGCGCTGGAGCTGCGTTCTGGCGGCCGCAAGGTCCTTGAGGCGAAGATAGGCGTCCCCGAGGGCTACGCGCGCAGCGACCGTGTCCTGACTCCACACGGAAATCTTCAGCGCGTCGACCGCCTCACGGGGACGGCCTCCGCGGAGGTAAATCCGCCCGATGAGCAGGTGGGCCTCCGCCTGGTAGGGTGAGAGGAATACCGCGCGCCGAAGCTCTGACAGCGCGTCGCGATCGTGCTCCTGCTCGAAGAGCCGCCGCCCGCGGTCGAGATGATACTGCGCGACGTCGCGCTGATCCTGCTGCGCGGTCGTGAAAAGTGCCTGATCCACCGCCGTGAAGCGCCGGTTCTCCAGATCGTAGCGCGTGCGCTCGAGGCCGCGGGGCAGCGCGTCCGATCGGCGTTCAGCGTACTTCGCGGACAATTGGCCGGCCAGCTCCCGCTCGCGACCGGCTTCGACGGTGTTCCCGGCCGCATCCAGCTCCGCCGCCAGCACGAAGTGCGCATCGGCATCCGTGGCATTACGGCGGACGGCTTCACGCAGCCAGTAAATGGCGGCCTGGGGATCTCTGTCGACCGCGTAGGCGTAGCCGAGATTGAACAGGAGATCCGTGTCGTCCGGCTCCGCGTCGGTGGCCTTCGTGAAGTAGTAGACCGGCTTCCCCGTTTCCGGCGTCGATCCGCGCCGGAGCTGCACGACGCCGAGGTTGTTCAGGACGGCCGCATCCGGCCGATCCTCGTAGAGCTGCTTGAACGTCGCAAACGCGTCGTCGTACTTGTTCAGCTCGAGTTGGGAGACGCCGGTGAGAAAACGCGCGCGCCGGGCGAGAGGCGACGCCGCATCGATGCCTTTGAGAGCCGCGAGCGCTGCCGCCGGATTGCCCTGCCCGTCCCGCACTTCCCACAACGCGAGCCGCGCAGCGTCGTATTGCGGATCCTTCTCGAGCGCCGATTCCAGAAACGTCGCCTGTGTTCCCGGCTGCTCGGCGATCAGGCCCTTCACGTATTGCTCGAACGCCTGAAGCGGCGGCGTATGCAGCGGCGCGGCGGCCGTCCCCCCGGGCACGACTTTGCGCGCGACGTTGCGCGCGATGACGAACAGATCCGACAACGCCCCCTGGTCGGAGACCTCGGGAGATGCCCGGCCAGCCTCCAACTGAATCGCGCGCGCCCGCAGCGTCAACGTGCCGTTGTCGACCTGCACCTTGCCGACGATCACCTGCGCGGCGCCGACGATCTGGCCCACCTTGATGACGGTCGCCTCGGTCAGCGCCGTATTCGGCGGCAGATGCAACTGATCGTAGGCGCGCGTCCGCGCCGCGCGCGAGATCGCGCCAAGCCCACGCGCATTCACGTCGTCGGCAATCAGGACGGCGGCCGCGTCGCCCAGCCAGTAGCTTCCGCCGTCGTTTGGCGGCGTGTCGAACGGCACCACGAGAATGCGCGCCGACGGCAGCGATGGAACCGGCCGAACGCGGGTGGCGGAGGTTGGTGGCTGCTGTGCGAGCAACCCGATCACGGCGACCCAGACCATCGTCATGCGGCGACGGCGTCCCCGGCCTCGCGACCCGACATGGAGACCGACAGCAGACAGGCGCGCTGACCCGGTGATTCGGCGCGGCACTGGCTCACGCGCACGTCTGCAGGGACGTCGAACAACTGCAGCGTGCGCTGTATCGCCGATGCGTAGAAGCCGCACAACGGAAGCGGCCGCGCCTCACGGACTTCACAGAACAGCGAGCCGCGGAGATCGATGCTGATCGACCCTTTTTTCATCCGGGTGATCGCGCGGGATCCCGGATACGTCGAGCGAACGAGCGTTCGTCCGGTGCGGAGCGCCATCCGCGTTCGCAGCGTCAAGGGCAGCGACCGCACGAATCGCCGCTCGAACGGGGGCACGTTGTCGAACGTCCACGCGGCCGCGTATTCGCCAGCGCGCATCGTGACGAGCCCGTACGCGTCCCCCTCGTTGCGGAGGAAACTCAGCACCGCCGACAGCGGCGCGAGCCCGATCGTCCCTTCGCGCAAGCCGGCCGGATTCAGCCAGTTCTCGTAGAACTCCAGGCGCGTCGGCAGCAGATCGGCAATCGACTGATGCAGACTCGCGACGAGCACGCGACCGATCCGGGCTTCACTCATCTCTGGATGTTTGCGACATAATGTCGAAAGTGTGTGCGACGGGCCGTGCCGTGACCGCGGCGATTCTCGCCGGCGGCCGTGCGAGCCGCTTCGATGGAAGGGATAAGTCGGCGCTCGTCATCGGCGGTTCGCGCATCATCGATCGCGAGCTCGAGGCCCTGTCGCCCGTCGCCAGCGAGATCCTGATCATCAGCAACGACGCAGCACGCTACGCTGGGCTCGGCATTCCGGTGGTCGGCGATCGGGTCGCGGGCGCGGGCCCTCTCGGCGGCATCTACAGTGCGCTGGTCTCGGCGCGGCACCCATGGGTGCTGATTGTCGCCTGCGACATGCCGTTCGTCTCGACGACGCTGTTCGAGACGCTCGTCGGCGCGATGGACGACGACGCCGACGCTGTCGTGCCGCGATCCGCGCGGGGGCTCGAGCCGCTGTGCGCGATATATGCGCAACGCGCCGCGCCGATCCTGAAGCGCAGGCTTGACGCCCACGCGTGGCGTGTCGGAGAGATGATCGCGGAATTGCGTGTGCGCGAAATCGCTGGCGCTGCACTCGCAGGCCTCGACGACGGTCGGCTGTTCGAAAACGTCAACACGCCGCATGACTACGCGCGCGCCCGGGGGAAGTGAAACAGAATCGATGAAACCGTCCGCCGATCGTATCACGGAACAATTGTGATTCTTCCCATTCATCAGCAGGTACGCACTCGAATTGCCGAGGCCGTGCAGCGCGTCTTCGACGTCGCCGCCGACGACCCGGTGCTCGTCGACATTCCGCTCGAGACGCCGCCGCGCCGCGCGTTGGGCGACATCGCCGTCCCGTTGGCGTTCTCGCTCGCCAGGCGGCTCCGAAAGGCGCCTCGGGCCATCGCGCAGGAGCTCGCGCCGGCCCTGGCAGGCGTGCCCGGTGTGAGCCGGGTGGAAGCGGCGCCCAACGGCTATCTCAACTTCTTTCTGGACCGCGTCCATTGGCTTCGCGAATGGACGGCGGCCGGGGACGAGCAGCCGGCGGGCAGCGGCGAGAAAGTCGTCGTCGAGCACACCGCGATCAATCCGAACAAGGCGGCGCACATCGGTCACCTTCGCAACGCCGCGCTCGGGGATGCGTTCGGCCGGCTGCTGCGGTTCCAGGGCGAGCGTGTCGAGATTCAAAACTACATCGACGATACGGGCGTCCAGGTCGCCGACGTCGTCGTCGGGTTCCGCGAGCTCGAGCACAAGACGCTCGATGACGTCCGCGCCCTGGCGGAGTCCACGCGGTTCGATTACTACTGCTGGGATTTGTACGCGCGCGTTACCGAGTGGTACGAAGCTGACAAGGACCGCCTGAAGATCCGGACCGCCACGCTGCACGCGATCGAGCACGGCGGGAACGAGGCCGCCATGATGGGCGCCTTCGTCGCCGATCGGATCGTCCGCTGTCACCTGGCGACGATGCGCCGGATGAACATCCGCTACGACCTGCTGACGTGGGAAGGCGACATCCTGCGGCTCCACTTCTGGGCGCATGCGTTCGACTTCCTGAAGCGGAGCGGCGAAGTGTTCCTGCAGAACGAAGGCAAGCTCGCGGGCTGCTGGGTGATGCGGATAGACGAGGATGCCGGCGAAACCGCGGCATCGTCCACCACGGACGAGAGCCAGGAGGAACAGCGGGAAAAAGTCATCGTCCGATCCGACGGGACCGTTACCTATGTCGGCAAGGACATGGCGAACCAGATGTGGAAGTTCGGCGTTCTCGGGAAAGACTTCTACTATCGTATTTTTGCGGACTACCCGGGCGAGACGCCGTTGTGGTCGACCACAGCGGACGGGGCAGCAGCCAGCCCGAACGCGCCTGAATTCGGGCACGCGTCGACGGTCTGTAACGTAATCGACACCCGTCAGTCGTACTTGCAGAAGCTGCTGAAGCAGGCCCTCTTCGCGCTCGGGTTTCAGGAGCAGGCACGGCGATCGATTCACTACTCGTACGAGATGGTGGCGCTGTCCCACGCCACCGCGCGCGAGTTCGGGTACGGACAAAACGCGGACAACACCAAGCCGTTCGTCGAGGTATCCGGGCGGAAGGGTCTTGGCGTGAAAGCGGACGACCTGCTCGACCGTCTGGCGGAAAAGGCCGCGCACGAAGTCACGCGCAGGAACCCTGAGTTCAGCGCCGCAGACATCAATCGCACAGCCTCGACGATCGCAACAGCCGCGGTCCGCTACTTCATGGTCAAGTTCTCACGTGGCAAGGTGATCGTGTTCGATGTGGACGAGGCGCTCAGCTTCGAAGGCGAGAGCGGCCCGTACCTGCAGTACGCGGCGGTGCGCGCGGCGAACATCTTCGCAAAGCTCAAAGAGCGTGAAGGGCTGACGCCGGAATCCGTGCGTGACGCGCTGGCAACGGCTGCGCCCGACGCGATCGCCGACGGGTCGGACGACGCGAACGAACTCTGGGCGCTGGTACTGGAAGCCGCGCGGCTCGACGAAATCGTCGATCAGGCGGTGCGCACGCTGGAACTCTCGGTGCTCGCAAAGTGGGCGTTCGCGCTCGCGCAGCAGTTCAACGGTTTCTATCATCGCTTTCCCGTGCTGGCGGAGGAGCGCAAAGACGTGCGCCTCTGGCGGGCGGCGGCAGTCGCGTATTACCGGCGGCAACTCACAGCCGCACTGGCGCTGATGGGATGCGCGGTTCCCGACCGGATGTAGCAGGCGAAGCTCAACCCTTCATATGGAATCGAAACCTCGAATCGGTATTACTCCCTGCTCGCGGATGGACGATTACGTGGAATCAGTGCGAGCCGCAGGCGGCGAGCCTGTTCTGCTGAGCAACGACGACGATCCCGCCGACGTGCTGCAGCGCGTCGACGGCATCCTGCTGACGGGCGGCGCCGATGTCGAGCCGGCGCTCTACGATCAGCCGAAGCACGTATCCACGGAGACCGACCCGAAACGTGATGCGTTCGAGGTGCCGCTCTCCCGCGCCGCCCTGGCGTCGGACGCGCCGCTGTTTGCGATCTGCCGCGGTGTCCAGGTGCTGAACGTCGCCGCCGGCGGGACGCTCGTGCAGGACATTCCCACCCAGGCGCCTACGACCATCGAGCACTCGGTCACGCATCAGCGCGATGCGCGCGCGCACGACGTGGAGGTGAAGCCGGGAACTCGACTCGCGTCGTTGCTGGCAGGATCTCAATCCCCCGAAACCTGCTCCGTAAACAGCCGCCATCACCAGGCGGTCGGCGCGGTCGCACCGTCCTTTGTCGTCTCGGCGGTCTCGCCAGATGGCATCGTCGAGGCGATCGAACGGCCGGATGCGCCGTTCTGCCTCGGCGTCCAATGGCACCCGGAAAATTTCTGGCGGACTGGCGAGTTCCTTCCACTCTTCCGCGAGTTCGTCGCGGCGGCAGCCAGGCGGAAGACGGCTGCGTAGGACGCCCTTTGCGAGGGCGAATGGCGGCCCCTTCAGCGGGTCAACCCATTGAAAACACGCCGACGGTTTCGACGTGAGCCGTGTTCGGGAAGAGATCGAACGCGCGGAGCGACTCGAGCGCGTAGCCGGCGTCGAACAGGCGGCGTGCGTCACGTGCGAGGGTCGGCGGATCGCAGGACACGTAGACGATTCGGGGCGGCGCTGCGCGAAGAACGCCTTCGAGCGCCGGCTTCGACATGCCCGACCGCGGCGGATCGACAATCAGCGCATCGATCCCGCCATTCGACTCCGACAGGTAGTCCTCGACGCTCAGCGACTTCGCGTGCACCCGCGGCGCGAACAGCCGCGCGTTCTGGCGCAGGTCGCGCGCGCTGCTGCGGTCGCCTTCGACGGCGGTCACTTCGGAATGACCGGCCGCGGCGAGCGCAAGAGAGAACAGCCCGACACCCGCATATAGATCGACGGTATGGCCGCCCGGGGACACGGCGGTCGTGACGGCGCGGACGAGGTCCGGGAGCAGATAGCGGTTTCCCTGGAAAAATGATTCGGCATGCCGCCGAATCTCCCCTTCCGCACCCGGCCCCGCCAACGTTCTCAGCGGATCCGTTACCGCCGGATCGCCGACGGTCAGCACGGCGCCACCTGACGTGCGTGCGCTGATTCCGCGGACGCCGGCATCGCGGCTCGCCTCTGCCAGCACACGTTCCTCCAGGCGTGCGTTGCTCGACAACTCGAGATGGGCGGCGCGTTCGTCCGCGGCGATGTTGTCCGCAATCGTGAGCGAGG
>Ga0310810_10007692_pt1 | contig 12323 bp, 9 predicted proteins | sample NCmetagenome_FD_207641 | JGI IMG/M metagenome (GOLD analysis project Ga0310810, IMG submission 207641) | Soil microbial communities from experimental microcosm in Duke University, North Carolina, United States - NC | ecosystem: Engineered > Artificial ecosystem > Soil microcosm > Unclassified ... | reverse complement strand
TACCAACTTTGGTTTCTGACTTTAGGTACCTCTCTATCCGCCGGGTTCTAATGAGTGCTTCCAAGACCTCAACAACGCTCTTGGCATCTGGTGAACCTTGGTCGTATTTCGACCCCTGCGTGTCAGCCCTTTCGCAAGTAAAACGTGACGACGGTTGAGCAAGAGTTCGCTTTCGCTGTCCATAGTCAGTTGCTAGAAGGCTCTCCAGTACCTTTGGGGAAAAACCCGTGATTTCTGATAGAATCCTCGAGAATACATTCCTAGAATCCTTATTGTGCAAGGATTCTAAATACGATAAGTTGAGCTTATCCCCATAAGTACGGGAGAGCCGGATTCAATCAATCGCTTGGCGTAAAAGTCCCCAAAGCGAATCCCAATATTGTACTTGTCAACATGTAGCGCAATTGTCTCGCTATGGGTTTCCTTGACCACAAAGGAGATTGTTGGAACTCGTGAAGCACGATTAGCTTTGGGTTGACCAATGATGCGAATATTGGGTTTGCTGGTGAGGTAATTCAGGAAGCGATCGCAAATTTCCTCAAACGCTTGCACCATCTGGTTTCTCAAATCAGCAGCCGTTTGCTCACCATAGGCATGTTGTGCCAGTTCGCTCAAGTAATCACATAGACCTAGCATTCCATAGCTCAGCTCAAAATTGACATTTCCTGGCTGGAATTTGTAAGGGATAGTGGCTTGGTTAATAAAGTAATGGTTGATTCCAGGTATTGCTAATAAATGCTCTTGTTTTCCATAAAGTAGAGCGTAATGGGAACCATAAACTTTGTAGAAGCTAAACGCATAGAAATCCACATCCGAATCCTGGACATCTACCAGGCGGTGAGGTGCATAGGCGACACCATCAATACACACCTTTGCTCCATAGCTATGGACAAGTTGGGTAATCTCTTTAATAGGATTGATTGTTCCTAAGACGTTAGAGGCGTGAGTGAAGGCAACAAGACGAGTTCGGTTGCTTAACAATGGCTCTAAATCTTCTAGATGTAACTGTAAAGTCTCAGGGTTAATCCGCCATACTTTAATCGTAATTCCCTGTTTTTCCAGGTCAACCCAAGGGCCAATATTTGCCTCATGGTCACAGTTGGTTACGATTACCTCATCACCCGGATTCCACGTCTTGCTAATACATAAGGATAGAATCCGTATCATCAACGTGGTGGATGAACCCATTACCACTTCGGAGGGTGACTTGGCATTAATTAAAGTTGCCATTCCTTGAGCCGCTTTTGCCACGCGATCGCCTGCTAGTTGTGAGATAGCATAAGAGGCTCCCAACTGAACATCGGAAGTCAGTAAATATTCGCTAATTCGCTCTACTACTTGCTTGAGAGTTTGTGAACCTCCAGCATTATCAAAAAACGTCCAATCACCAGCCAGAGAGGGAAACTGTTGGCGGACAAAGTTTATGGGAAAGGAGGATTGATGAGTTATCGTCGGATTCATAAAGAAGATACTCTAAGATACTCTTTCACAGATAGCTTTAAGGACTTGCAGCAGCTCGATAGAACGTTCCTGGTAAATTATATTCAAGTCTGGAAAGAGTTGATAGGTTGAAGGATTTCCTTTTTCGAGATAAACAAATTGGTAACTCATTCCATTGGTTGTTAATCCCCAGACGGATGCTTGATTTTCCAAACCTTTATAGGCATAAGTTAGCAACTGAGGTAAACCCTCAAAAGCATTAATCGTAACGTTCTTGGTTTCAATAACCAGAATCCAGAAGGGAGTTGCTGTTGGTGACCGAATCTTATTGACAGCTAAAATGTCCATCCTACCTTTAATTAGGGTATCTTCATCTTCGAGAAAAATATCAGAAATTCTTTCTTCTAAAGTGATTTTGATTTGAGGATTATAAAAACCAGCTAACCACATTAATGGAGCAATAGTTAAAAGTTTAATTTCTCCTTCAGAAATTTTCCCTTCGGTATAGTAGCCATAAAAATTTGTACAGATTTCATCGAGGTCTTGCTGCTCAAGTTCTGTCAAAGGAATTAAGGATAATAATGAGGTTAAGGAGTGATTTCCTTGCCGCTCTAGGTTCAAGAGGAGCTGAACATCTTTTAATGAAAGATTACTGGCTTCGAGAGTTTTTGTCATTAGATGTTGGATTTTGGATGCAAGGATTTTGGGATACACGCGGTCACGTTGTATTTATGTTAACGTCCCAAAAACCAGGGGAATAGTAGACCTCATGCATCAGGGACTTTCGCACTCTTGAGGGTAAAGAAATCTTTCTTCCCTTTCCCCTTCTCCTTTAAGCTTTTCCCTGACTTCTGTAAGCAGTCTATTCTCAACGGGTGCATCTGTTTTTGCAAATATAGCAATTCTCGCAGTCATGAGGTACAGGTTGAAAGCTGAAAGGTTTATAAATCAAAGACTCTGGTGTACCTCACACGAGTGGGAACTGCTATATCGCTCTTGTGTCACTCTAGGAAAAGAAAAATAGCAGCCAATCGATGAAAGCCCTACTTAATGGACAATCTAGCGATCTGCGCTTCGCAGCAGCGCTTCGCTATCGCAAACTGATAGTAACTCATGTCTTAAGCCTCTATGGTGAAAGTCTTGCAGTGTAAGGCTTTCAGGTTTTGCTCTAGCGAGAGTGACAAAAGAGCGATATACCTCCGTAGGGGATTCCCTGCCGTTTGCTGAAGAGCGCACCTTAGTGTAGCGGTAGCGACATAGGGAGCGTCTGCTACGCACATGCCCCTACAAGATTGGCTCTACAAAATTGGGATGCTGCCATTATCTACGGGAAACTCAGGGGCGAACTTGTCTCTCAACCGAGCGTCTGCTTTTGCTAAGCTTACCGAGGGTCATCAGTTAATAGGTGGTTGAGGAGTATGCCTAAATTATGAGACAAAGTGTTGGACTGGCTGTGGTAGGATTTGCGATAGCCTTTGGTGTCACTTTGCGTTTTGCCTCTCACGCGAAGGAAAATCAACCCCTTGCCACTTCTTCTACGTTGGCTCAGCAGCAAGTCTTTCCCAATCCCAATCAACTAAAGGTTAGTGATTTTCCCACAACAGATATTTTAGGCAACCCTTCAATTAGTCCATCCTCTGATAGCCAGACTCTATCAATGGGTAATACCAACTTGCCGTCAAAGGTAGTAATTAGGGGAGACAAGGAAAATAAGGAAGAGAAAGTACTATCTACGTTAGCGAAGCGGCTACCTAGGAGCAACGCAACTTCCTCTAAGCTTTACGCCCAAACCCCAAGCCCAGACATCCCTCAAACTAAAGATGGAGAACGTTTCCGGCGCGTTATGCAAGATGCGATCGCCCAAAAACTCGATCAGCGCCCTATGGGGGAAATTGTACAAGCGATCGCACAGCAATTTCTCGGTGCTGCCTATAAAGCCGATTTATTAGACCAATCCACAGAAGAAACCCTCGTTGTCAACCTCAATCAATTCGACTGCGTACTATTAGTTGAAACCGTACTAGCGATCGCACGGGGTGTAGCGGTACAGGATTATTCCTACGCAACGTTCATCAATCACCTTCGCGATCAACGTTATCGGGATGGTCAAATCAATGGCTATTGCAGCCGTCTGCATTACTTTATTGAATGGATTGATGACAATCAAAAACGGGGAACGGTGCGAAACATTGGGCAGAACTTAGGGGGTGTGTCACTCAATAAAACGTTGAACTATATGACTATCCATCGTCAAAGTTCCCCCCGCATGGCAAAGGATGATGTAGCTTACCAGTGTATGGTTGAGCAAGAAGCTCAGCTCAATCGTGTTGCGATCGAGTACATTCCTGCTAAAGAGATTCGTAGCATTTACCCGAAGCTGCAACCGGGAGATATTATCGCCGTTGCTACGAAGATTCCTGGTTTAGATGTAACCCACACGGGATTAGTCTACCGCCAACCCAACGGCAACATTGGGCTGATCCATGCCTCACCGGCTGGGCAAGTGACAATTGCGCGGGATCTGCATCGGTACGTCAGCCGAGTGGAAAATGCGATCGGTATCCTAGTAATTCGACCTCTTGACCCTCGGTAGACTCCAAATTCCTCCAACTGACATCTATCTAGAAAATAGAGGCTGAAACGACGTAAATTCGTTCAAAGCGAGAACTATTTTTATTATGAGCGTTGTGGACAATCGCCCGTGGAGGGCTGTCTTGAAAGAGGGGAGTAGGGAGTCGGGAGTGGGGAAAGAGTCTTTGATTGTTTATTGTGAGCGTCAGCTCATGGGGGTTTTGCACCTTTTTAATTGTTAAATTATTTGAGATTCATCTCCTCACTATTGAGCTGAAATACAAAGTAGAGAGTAACGCCTTTACTGATTACTCGCCCTCATTCGCTAAACGGCCCACTCCCTTCTTCAACCGTTGAAACCATAAGGTAAGATAATAGTAATTAATTAATCTGTTTTTCCAGGAGTAACCTTACTTTTATTTAAAATTCTTATATATTAATAATTAGGGTACTCTTGCCATGAGAATTCTCCTAGTAGAAGACGATGCCTATCTCGCTGAAGCCTTAACTGAAGCACTTGCCGACCAACGTTACGTCGTCGATCAAGCCACAGATGGAGAGATGGCTTGGGAGCAAATCAGAACTCTTGAGTATGACTTAATTTTGCTAGATGTGATGCTCCCCAAGCTAGATGGCATTAATTTATGTCATCGCTTGCGATCCTCTGGCTATTCTGTACCAATTTTAATGGTAACGGCTCGCGATATGAGTAATGAAAAAGTCATCGGCTTAGATGCTGGGGCTGATGACTACATGGTTAAACCTGTTGATTTACCCGAATTACTAGCGCGGGTACGTTCCTTGTTACGCCGAGGAAGTTCTTCATCATCTCCGATTCTTGAGTGGGGGGACTTACATCTCGATCCAGCCACCTACGAAGTTAGCTATGATCATCAATCTCTCCACTTGACTCCCAAAGAATACAGTATTCTAGAACTACTTCTACGCAACGGACGACGCATACTTAGTCGCGGCACCATCATCGAACACATTTGGTCTCTCGAAAATCCTCCCGAAGAAGATACAGTCAAGGCTCATATCAAAAGCTTGCGTCAGAAACTTAGAGCTGCCAAAGCTCCCGATGATTTGGTGGAAACAGTTCATGGCGTCGGTTATCGCCTTAAGACGCTTAGCTAAACAGAGAAACTAATCCCTGAGTCCCTAGATTCTGGTTGCCAAAAACAATTTTCTTTATTCCCGATTTATTCCCGATTTGTTCCCCAATTTTTTCACCTATAGCCTGTAATATTCTAACCTAGAATAGGTGATTAGCTGATTAGCAAGCTCTTGTGCTTTAAAGCGGTGATTGCTTGAATTTATTTTTCTAAAGCGGTTCACAAGTCTTACTAAATATCAGTATAACTGGCTACTGTTCTGGATAATTTTTTGACAATTGGGAAGCCCTATGAATACTTGTCCTTGTTGCTCCGAGCAGTTACTCCGTCATATTCGCCAAAACAGTATTTATTGGTTTTGCCCTCGCTGTAAACAAGAAATGCCAGCTCTTGAACTGATCAATGCCAAGCTGACGGCAAAAATTTCCCAAATCAATCTCCGCAAAACTTCGTCATCGAATCAAAACTGGATGACGGTCAAGTAAGAAGCTAATCAGCTTTTCTCACCCAATAATTTACAGCAAAAATTTTTACCTCTTACAAGACTTATACATTGACATGCTTACCCGGGTGTGATGCAAATCACTAACTTTTGTCAATGTCTAAGTCTTTTTCTATGATACGTTCCTTGTCGAAAGAGCAGAACGGTTCATCCACATGGCTTCAGATCCGAGTGGTGATGCGATCCACACAAGGGAAGTGTTGAGACGCTCTCAAGCTCAGATAGGTAAACTGAAGATATGTGGCTAACAATGGACAATTTACAACAGCGGCACAAACCTTCTTGATTTTCAGCTCGTACTAGCTCACACTCAACAAGGACAAGTGCTGCTGGAACTGACTCAATTGTGTTTACTAAGAGACGAGGCCAGGATAATTTTAGTTTAATGGGTGTAGACCATCCTGAACGAGGAACCATCATTGCCGAAGGGGTACAGATGGTATATCAGTCAGGGCACAGGCGTTTTCAGGCTCTTCAAGCGGTTGATTGGGAAATCAAAAGCGGCGATATTCAAATCTTAATGGGTCCGTCTGGGTCGGGGAAAACGACTCTCCTATCTATCCTGGCAGGGCTACTGACGCCCACAACTGGAAAGGTGTACTTATTGGGAGAAGAGATTACCCAAATGTCTCGCTCCAAGCTAGCTCGCTTTAGACGGCAGAACATCGGCTTTATTTTTCAGAATTTCAACTTGTTTCCCGCGTTGACGGCAGCTGAGAATGTTGAGGTTGTACTCAATATCAAAGGTATTCGAGGAAAAAAAGCTCGCTATCAGGCACAAGTGCTCTTAGAACAGGTTGGATTGGGTTTTCAAGCCAATCAAAAGCCTGCTGATTTGTCCGGAGGACAGAAGCAACGAGTTGCGATCGCACGAGCTTTAGCTGGGAACCCCCCGATTATCATGGCAGATGAACCAACAGCGGCTTTAGACTCCCATAGTGGACATACTGTGATTGAACTCCTGCGTCGGTTGGCCAAGGAAGGAGGCTGCACGGTACTGATGGTGACACACGACCCTCGAATTATCGATGTCGCCGATCACGTCACTTATCTAGAAGATGGATTTTTACGAGATAGGACAGCGTTGAACTAGTATCAAATTCGCGTCAACTAAGATTGAATTTAGCGGCTTCAACCCATTCTCTAATAATCTTTTTGTGGAGAATGTAGCTAGTGCCTAAAGTGGGATATCCGCTAAATATTTTTTTTATTGGGCGTAAAAAGGCGGACATTACACCATTCTGGATTTTAGATTTTGGATTGCACAAGCCTTCTAGAGGCAATGGTTTCAATTTATTATCTGTCGCATTCTCTATTTAAATTGGTATGATAAGTTCCCTCTCGCCAATCTAGAGAGGGGATCAAAGTGGTTGCTGAATCATTGAGCCCTCGAACAAGGCGTTGCATCAGCTCATGAGAGAACTCATCGGAGACTGCGATCGCCTTGCTAAAAACAGCCTCCGGATTCCCCCAGTATGCCTCAACTCCAAGGACATCGACTATGTAAAATAATGTAAATATATCAGTGTTTTCATCCTCGGTTTAACGCCCTTGTCTCAACCCAAATCACTATAGCCCAATATCTGTGGAGGCGTTTTTTCGCTCTGCAAACCCAAGCCAACAAGGTCACTATCGAATTTAGATATTTTCGGGGATCACCCTATAGCGGGATCTTTTGATCCCGCTTCTCTGTATACTGTATGACGGTTGATTAACCTGAGTGCCTTTATTTCAAGATTTAAAAGCTCATGCAGTTTTTCGGACTTGTTTGGGTGACTTCCTGGGTCAGCTACTTCCTGGCATCAAGCCAAGGTTTATTCAAAGTACCTGATTACCTAGTCAGTACTTTGCCTGCCAACATTTTTTCAGTTGTCAACAGCGCAACTGAAATACCAACACCTCGATTTCCCACGCCACTTAGTTCAGGACTCTGGTCTTCTAAATCCTCTGTTGCAACTTTACCTAACCTAGCTTTTCAGATGGGTGCAGGTAGTTTTCAGTTGGGACCCCAGCCCACCCATACGTCCGTTCGTCCTCCAGTCCGCCTCGATTCGCCACAAAATACGTTCTGTCGTCCCAAAGCAGAGCTAGAAAACGACTTCTTGCAAGTCGCCACCCTCTCATCAGCATCTACCTCATGGGAGGAAAGTAATACCCGAGAGGTCTCAAAAGCAACGTTCCCTGAGCAGATTTTTCAGGTCATACAGAATTTGCTGCCTTGGCGTCAGCGCCGTGAACCTGTCAAAACGCTGGCTTCCTCTGTTGTGGTTGTTAGTACCCACTCGTCCGAACCGATTGCGGACAAACAACAGAATGAGGGACAGCGTGTCAAACGAGGCTTTTGGCGGTATTCGCAACTCATAGCCAAGCGTGCGTTTGCAGCGCCTGCTAAACCGGAGCCAGAGAAGTTTCAAGTCTGGGTTAAGGAGCGCTTAATTGCGGAACTTCCCAGCCAGAAGCAGGCGGAACTGATGGCTGGGCGTTTGAAGGAATTCTTATCAAACCCATCTGACCCTTATTTAAATGCTTTACCCGTTCTACCTACGGTTGTTGAGGGTCAAGCAGCAGTAAAAGTAGGCGATCGCCTATTGTTTAAAATTGATGATGCCCTAGCCGCAGATTTAAACCGCAATCCACAACTGCTGGTGATTGAATGGGCGAACAATCTCCGCATGGCTTTAGGGAAAGTGTCTCTGAATCTGGCAGATGCCCAGAAGCAAATGTATAACGTGGTAGAAACGCCAAAAACGTTCAAGGGACAAGCTTCCTGGTACGGTGGACAGTTTCATGGACGCCTCACAGCTACTGGAGAAACCTATAATCAGCATGAACTGACAGCCGCTCATCCCTCCTTGCCGTTTGATACTTATCTCAAGGTCAAAAACCTGAACAATGGCGCGTCTGTAATTGTCCGGATTAACGATCGCGGCCCCTATGTCCATAACCGAGCTCTGGATTTATCGCTAGAAGCTGCTCGTTGCATTGATAGCGAGAAGGTGGGTGTCATACCTTTTGAAGCCGTCATCATGCAGCCGACTTCATTTAAAGCTAACCAGTACTTGACTAGGAATTAGGTTTTGAACAGGAATTCAGACCCCCCAAATTTGGTGGCAGGGGCACTTTTGCGCCAATCCTGACGACCCACTAATACACTCAGGCAGAAATGATTCTAAATCAGCTCTTGGTGCTGTCACGGGTAGGTAAGTTCGCGATCGCACTAGGAGAAGTGAGTAGGAACTGTTATTGTTTTTTGGGACAGTTTGCTGAATTGACATCCCTGGACTAGAGACTATGACCCGAAACGTGATTCATACTAACAACGCGCCTGCACCTGTTGGGCCCTATAATCAAGCGATCGCAGCTAGTGGTCAGCTAGTTTTTGTGGCTGGTCAAATTCCCCTTGACCCGAAGACGGGCGAGATCGTTGGTACTCACGATGTCGTCCAGCAAACTGAGCAAGTGATGATCAATCTTGAAGCTATCCTCACGGCGGCTGGTGCTAAAACTGAGGATGTCGTTAAAACAACAGTATTTCTAGCTGATATGAATGATTTTGCCGCGATGAACCAGGTTTATGCGCGGTACTTTGACGAGGCATCTGCCCCAGCGCGTGCTTGTGTCCAGGTTGCCCGTTTGCCCAAGGATGTTTTGGTAGAAATCGAATGTATTGCGGTTATCCCCTAATACCATTTTCGATTGAGGCTCTCGAATAAGGTGGGGTTGAAGCCCCATCGATACTCTTGCGTTGTGCCTCTTAACTCCTGACTAAAGCTTCAGTGCCTTCTTCACCTCTGGCAAGTTTAAATCCCAATGGTATTTGATTAAAGTTGTGGAACTGTTCAAGCCCATGAAATGAATCGGTTTCAAACATCTAAGTAATTCGGCATACTCCTTCTAGTAGGGGATAAATTCTAAAAATAATCTTACGGTTAGTAGTGGAGCTTGCTGTCCTGTCGGTAGGTTCTACCCCTGCTCCTCAAGAGCAGGGGTAACTCTATGACAAGAACTATTAAAAAAGCCCCTACCAATTAATCAGTAGAGGCTGAAAGCTTGATGTCCTGTCAGTAGCAATGTGCTGGGTAAATTAACACTTGCCATGTAGTTAGTCTATTACTGAAGTCAGAGTTGCTCCTCTATCTAAAGATATCGTTCTAAAGAATGAGTTGACAGTTGGCTATTCAATTTTAAGAAGTATTCTTCTTGAGAGAGAATATTTCCTTACAAGCCCAACTTGGTGAAGCAATGGCACATCATAACTGTTTTGACCATTCATTCGGTCGTTTTTTTAGGATTTCTTTCGGTAAAATTAAAAACCTTTTTCAACCCATCACTTCATCTATTGGTTAATGACTTTCTCGTGGATCAAGAGCGTCGCGTAACCCATCTCCCAAAAGGTTAAAGGCTAGAACAATCAGCGTAATCATCAAACCAGGAAAGAGTATCGTCCAAGGGGCAGAGAGCGAATAGCCATTTTTAAAGGAATCCGATAGCATTGTGCCTAACTCTGGAGTAGGAGGTTTCGCTCCTAAACCCAAAAACCCTAAACCCGCTGCTTCCAAAGTCGCTGTTCCAATCGATAGAGTTGCCTGTACCACGATGGGTGCAAGGCTAGCGGGTAAGATATGACGGAAAATGATTCGTGCGGGTGTCGCCCCAAACGCTATTACGGCTTGGACAAACTCTTGCTCACGTAGGGATAGCACCATGCTGCGCGTCAGCCGGATGAAAATTGGAACTTGCACGACACCGACTGCAATCATCACACTGGGTAAACTAGGGCCAGTGATGGTAACGACTGCGATCGCTAATAAAATTGAAGGAAAGGCTAAGAGGATATCCGTTAGCCAACCAATTCCAGTCTCTAACCATCCTCGGAAGTATCCAGCAACTAATCCGAGCAGCACCCCAATCGTTAATCCGAGCAGCACCGAGACTAAACCCACAGATAGCGAGGTGCGTAGCCCATACCATACCAGTATCAACACATCTCGCCCAAGACCATCCGTACCCCACCAATGTTGGGCGCTGGGCGGTTTCAACCGTGTTAGGTAGTTTCGATCGGTTGAGGGGTCATAGGGGTGCAAGACTGGAGCGAGTAACGCGAGGAGTATAATTGCGATCGCGAGGAACAAACCAATCTTTCCCGACGTGGATTGCAAAAACCGCCCAAGTGCATTCCGAGCATTGGCACTCCAATCCTTTAGCGTCATTCTCATCGATACTGAATCCTGGGGTCTAAAAAGCCATAGGAAAGATCAACCAAGAGATTAATCAGGACGAAGCTAATCGATACAAAAATGACCCCACCCTGCACTACTGGATAATCACGATTAAGAATACCATCGTAAATCCAGGAGCCAATTCCAGGCCAAGAAAAAATGGTTTCCGTCAGTATTGCCCCACTTAAAAGCGTCCCAAACTGCAAGCCAATAATCGTTACCACGGGCAAGAGAGCATTTTTTAAGGCGTGCCTAAAAATTACCCAGCGCTCTAAAACCCCCTTTGCCCTTGCCGTGCGGATGTAATCTTGTGATAGCACTTCTAGCATGGCACTGCGAGTAATTCGGGCAATAATTGCTAGGGGGATTGTACTTAAAGTTAAGGCTGGCAAAACCAAATGTGCAAGGACATCTTTCAGGGCATTCCAGTTCAACTGAAGTAATGCATCTAAAACATAAAAGCCAGTAATCGGCTTGAAGGCTAACGTCGCCTCCTGACTGATGCGTAAACCAGGGGGAAGCCATTGCAGATTGACGGCAAAGAGGTAAATCAGGAGCAATCCTAACCAAAATACGGGCATTGAAACACCGAGCAAAGAACCGCTCATCGTGAGATTATCCACCGCACTATTTTTTCGCACCGCTGCCAGCACTCCCGCCGGAATTCCCAGAATCAGTGCAATCAACATGGCAGCAACCGATAGTTCAAAGGTAGCAGGCCAGCGAGTCGTTATCTCTTGAATAATCGAAGCGCCACTCATCAGGCTATTGCCGAGGTTGAAGCGTAGCAGATTACCCAAAAACAGAAAGTACTGTACTGGTAATGGTTTGTTTAAACCCAACTGCTCTCGGATTGCCTCGACTGTTTCAGGCGTGGCTCGCTCCCCTGCTAATATCTGTGCTGGGTCACCTGGAATTAAGTGTAGGAGGATGAAAACTAATAGCGTAATCCCCAAGAGGACGGGAATTAAATTAAGCAGGCGTTTGAGGATATATCGACCCATGTCAATTGGAGAGCGTATTTATAAAGAAAAAGCAAAAGTAGCTGCCTTGACAGACACATTATAAATACGCTTAGAGTCATAATGCCTTGCCCTAGCCTAAACTCCAGTAAACCACAGCATATATCCTAGGGGGAATGTAATAAACCACAGCAGTCTCCCCAGGAATGAGTTGAGATTGGTAAATTGCTTGGCGATGCCAATCTTCAAATAAAAACAGTATCGACTATAGTTAATGGCATTGCGAATGAAGAACGAGGGAGAAAACTGAAAATAATCTATATCGGTGTCTAAAATACTTTTAGACATCAAAATGAAACCAAACGGATTTTTGCGAACCCAATTAGATTTAGTTAGCTGGTCTGCTCCACTGTCAACATAATAAATGCGCAAACATTCGTTCACACATCTAATCTTATACTTTTTGGCTACCCTAGACCAGACAATCATTTCTGCAACGTATAAATTTCGCCCT
>Ga0310810_10007691_pt1 | contig 12324 bp, 11 predicted proteins | sample NCmetagenome_FD_207641 | JGI IMG/M metagenome (GOLD analysis project Ga0310810, IMG submission 207641) | Soil microbial communities from experimental microcosm in Duke University, North Carolina, United States - NC | ecosystem: Engineered > Artificial ecosystem > Soil microcosm > Unclassified ... | reverse complement strand
AGCGCGAGCCCGAGCAGGCCAGCCGCCGTACTGAGCGTGAACGCCTCGGCGAGCAGCTCGCCGATCACCTGCCAGCGGCTCGCGCCCAGCGCGGAGCGGACGGCGAGCTCCTGCTGCCGGCCCTCGGCGCGCACCAGGAACAGGTTGGCGATGTTCGCGCACGCGACCAGCAGCACGATGCCGACCGCGCCGAGCAGCACCCACAGGATGTTGCCGATGTCGCCAACGACTTCACGCAGCAGCGGCTTCACATTCGGGGCGAGCTTGACCTCGTTGTACATCTCGCGGCTGAACCCGGGCGGCATCGGGAAATGGTCCGGGATGCCCGGAATGAGACGCGCGATGTCGGCGCTGGCCTGCTCGATGCTGCCACCGGGCTTGAGGCGCGCGAGCGCGTAGTAGCTGAAGTTACCGACGAAGAGCTCGGCTCGATTCAGCTGGAAGGGCAGCACCAGCGCCGGACGCTCGTTGAGGAAGCGGAAGCCCGCTGGAAGGATGCCGACTACCTGGGTCGGCGTGCCGTCGATCACCAGCGACTGCTGCAGCGCGTTCGGGTTGCCCCCGAATACCCGCTGCCAGTAGTCGTGGCCGAGGATCACCGTCGGCGCGCTGCCGTATGTGTCGTCTTCGGGCGTGAAGATGCGCCCGAACTCCGGCCGCACGCCAAGCAGGTCCAGGGTTCCCTGCGTGAGTCGCAGCGTGTCCACGCGCTCGGGTTCGCCGTGACCTGTCACCGACGCGGCTTCGTCGCGCCACATCCCGATGTCCTGGAAGACCTTCGCCTCGCGATAGGTCAAATAGGTAGATGGCGCCTGATTCAGGTCCCCTGCCATGATGCCGGGCGCGAAGTGCCACACCCCTACCAGCTGGTCGGGCGCGGCAAACGGCAGCGGCTTGAGCAGGACGCCGTTGACGACGCTGAAGATGAGCGCGTTGGCGCCAATCGCCACGCCCAACGTGATGAGCGCGGTGAGGGCGAAGACGGGGCTACCGACGAGGCGTCGAAAAGCGTGTCTCACGGGAGGGTAGACGTGGGCGCGCCCGAGGAAGTTCGCGGTCGGGAAGGCTTCAGGCTTCAGGCTCTGGGCTTTAGGCAGACAGCCGACTCCGAGGCAGACACGCGAGCGGAGGCGGAGACAGGCGCCTGTTTGAGCGGGTGCGAAGCCACGCGAGTTGCGCCAAGCGCTTGAAGGGGCCGGAGTGAGTATGACCGGCTGGCTCGGCCGGATTCCGGCCGGCGACAGCGCCTCCGGCGGGCGAACCGCCGCCTGCCCAAGCGGCTGCTAGACTGAAGAGATGCTTCCGGACTTTTTCGATTCCGTCGTGAACCTCATCGTCAAGACGTCCACCGACCTCCCGCCAGACGTGCGCGCGGCCATGCGCGGCGCCATCGGCCGGGAAGACGCCGGATCGCGGTCGTCGCAGGCGCTCGCCATCATCGGCCAGAACATCGACCAGGCCGCCACCGGCGAAGGGGCGATTTGCCAGGACACCGGCATGCCGACTTTCGAAATCAAAGTCCCTGTCGGCGCGAACCAGATCTGGATGAAGCAGCAGATCAAGGCGGCAGTCGCCGAGGCGACGAAGCGCGGCAAGCTGCGCCCCAACTCGGTGGACTCGATCACCGGTGAGAACACCGGCAACAACCTCGGTGCGGGCATGCCGGTGCTTCACTTCGAGCAGTGGGAGCGTGACGACATCGAAGTGAAGCTGCTGCTGAAGGGCGGCGGCTGCGAGAACATGAACATTCAGTACTCGGTCCCGACCGAGTTGCCGCACCTGGGCAGAGCCGACCGCACGCTCGAAGGCGTACGCAAGTGCATCCTGCACGCCGTCTGGCAGGCGCAGGGCAAGGGATGCGGTCCCGGCGCGATTGGCGTGTGTATCGGCGGTGACCGCACCAGCGGCTATGTCGAGGCCAAGCAGCAATTGTTCCGAACGCTTGACGACGTGAATCCCGACGAGCGTCTGGCGGCGCTCGAAGCCGACATCATGGGGACCGTCAATTCGCTCGGGATCGGTACGATGGGCTTCGGTGGCAAGACCTCCCTGATCGGCTGCAAGATCGGCGTGCTCAACCGCCTGCCGGCGAGCTTCTTCGTGTCCGTCGCCTACGACTGCTGGGCATTCCGCCGGCTGGGCGCACGCCTCGACGCGGCCACTGGCGCGATCACCGAGTGGCTGTACCGCGACCCGGCAGTGCCCACCCTCGCGATGATGGACCAGGCCGGGTTCCAGCGAACCGGGCGCGAGATCGTGCTGCAGGCGCCGCTCGACGAGGCTACCGTCAGGTCGTTGAAGGTCGGCGACGTGGTTCTGGTCTCCGGACCGGCCAACACCGGACGGGATGCCGTCCATCACCACCTGATGAGCCACCAGCCTCCAGTGGATCTGCGCGGGTCGGTCCTCTACCATTGCGGGCCGGTGGTGAAGAAGCGGGACGACGGCACCTGGACCGTCACGGCCGCCGGGCCGACTACGAGCATCCGGGAGGAGCCGTATCAGGCCGACATCATCGGCAAATACGGCATCCGGGCGGTCATCGGCAAGGGGGGCATGGGAGCGCGAACCCTGGCCGGACTCAAGCAGCACGGGGCTGTCTACCTGAACGCCATCGGCGGAGCGGCACAGTTCTACGCGAAGTGCATCGAAGGAGTAGAGGGCGTGTCGCTATTGGAGTTCGGGACGCCGGAGGCCATGTGGCACCTCCAGCTGAAGGATTTCCCGGCCATTGTGACGATGGACGCCCACGGGAACAGCCTCCACAAGGACGTGGAAGCAAGCTCGGCCGAAAATCTGGCGAAACTGGCATGAGGTTACAATACGAAGATGCAGACTGACATCCAGACCCCGACCCCGGCGGCGGTGCCTGTCCTCCCCGTCGTCATCACGGTGACCGAGGCGGCGGCGACGAAGATCAAGGAGCTGCTGAACGAAGAGGGCAAGTCCGACAGCGGCCTGCGCGTGTTCGTGCAGGGCGGCGGGTGCTCCGGCTTCCAGTACGGCTTGATGATCGAAGAAGGCGGCGCCGGCGTGGGCGACCAGGCGTTCGAATCGAACGGCGTGAGGCTGTTCGTCGACCCGGTCAGCATCAGCTATCTGAAGGGCGCCGAAGTGGACTTCGTGGACACCATCACCGGCGGCGGCTTCACCATCAAGAACCCGAACGCGACGTCAACCTGCGGTTGCGGCCAGTCGTTCAACGCGTAGCAGACACGCCAGGAGGGGAGCGGACGATGGCCACAGCGCCGGCCATTCCCGATCTCGACCGGCTTCGGCCGGCTGGCACCAAGCGCTCCGGAAAGCGCGACCTGATCGTCAACGTGTTCCTTCGCCAGGAGGGACACCTCAGCGCCGACGATCTCGTCGAGGTGATCAAGCGCGAGGACCAGCGGATCAGCCGTGCCACCGTCTACCGGACCCTGCAGTGGATGGTGGAAGCGGGCATCGCCCGCAAGGTCGATTTCGGCGAGGGACGGTTCCGGTTCGAGCATTCGTACCGGCACCCTCGCCATTTCCACCTGATCTGCAAGAGCTGTAACCGCTCGTACGAGTTCCTGTCCTCCGACATCGAAGCGCTCGTCGAAGAGGTTTCGGCCGCCCGCGGCTTCACCGCGCGCCAGAGCGTCGTCCAGATTTACGGAACCTGCGAAGCGTGCCGGACCGGCCGTCCGCCGGCCGAGGAAGGCTCGACCTCGGAGCTGCTGTTCGCGCGCGACGCGCTTCGCATCGCGATTGCCACCGAGCGCAGCGGCCTCGAGTTCTATTCACGGGCGGCGCGCATCACCAAGGATCCGCGCGGCAAGAAGATCTTCCACGAGCTGGCCGAGGAGGAGAAGCACCATCTGAGCACGCTGGAGGACCGATACCGTAAGCTGCTCGAGCAGGACCCGCAGCTCGAGTCGCGTCCGACGTTCCTTTTCTTCAAGGGCGCGGCCAACGGCCTCTTCGCGGCCGGCGCCGATCAGCTGCGCCGGGACGGGATGGACGATCTCGAAGCGCTCAGAATCGGCATCCGCTGTGAGCGCGGCTCGCACCGGTTCTTCAAGCGCTACGGCGAACGGTTCGAGGATTCGGAAGGCAAGCAGATCTTCCTGGAGTTCGCCGAGGAAGAGCGCCAGCACCTCGAGCTCCTGATTCGCGAGTACCGCCTCCTGCGCAAGCGGCATTCGGCGGCATCCGTGGCGCGCGCCCGTCGCACGACCGCGCGCTCGTAGCTGGCGCCTGTCCATTGCCGAATGAGGACTGACGATTGACGACTTATTGAGGATCCGCCGATTCTCAGCATTGCGTCATTCAATTGTGGCATTGGGTCAATGGACATTGAATCAATGCCTCAATACAGCAATGCCACAATCCCCAATCGAATGGCGCAATCCGGCAATCGACCAATCGTCGATAAGTCGTCATTCGTCAATCCGCAATCGTCAATGGACGCGGCCGCGTGATTGACCTGCACCTCCACACGACAGCCTCAGACGGCCGACTCACACCGGCCCAACTCGTACAGCGCGCGGCCGAAGCCAGTCTGACGGTGATGGCGGTGACCGATCACGACACGGTGCAGGCCGTGGACGAGGTCACCGCGGCCGCGGCGCCGCACGGAATTCGCGTGATTCCCGGGATCGAGGTCACAGCCGTTGAAGACGGGCGAGACGTGCACATGCTCGCCTACTTCGTGAATCAACACGACAGCGCGCTCACCCGGTTCCTCCTGCAACAGCGCGGGCGGCGCGAGGAGCGGGCGCGCGAAATCGGCCGGCGCCTGGCTGCCGCCGGCGTACCAATCGATCACGACGCGCTGATCGATCGGGCCCGTGCGATTCCAGGCAAATCGATTGCCCGTCCGTCCATCGCTCGCGCCCTGGTTCGGGCCGGCCATGCCGGATCCATCCAGGAAGCGTTCGATCGCTGGCTCGGGCGCGAACGGCCGGCATTCGTACCGCGGCTGGGACTCGCGCCCGTCGACGTGCTGCCGATTGTCCATGCCGCTCAGGGAATCGTGTCGCTCGCGCACCCCGGCGTCACGCGCAAGGATCACCTGATCGCACCGCTCGCCGCAGCCGGCCTCGATGCGCTGGAGATTCACCACTCCGATCACCTGCCCGAGGTCCGCGAACACTACCGCACGGTGGCGCGCGCGCTCGGACTTGCGACGAGCGGCGGTTCGGACTTCCATGGCTACGGCGAAACGCGCGCCACGTTGGGCGTCGTGCATCTGCCCCCAGACGAATTCGCTGCCCTCGAGGCTCGCGCCGAGGCGCGCCGGGCCGGCGTGTCTCCATGAGCGGCCCGCTCCTCGAGATTCGCGGCCTGGTGAAGAACTACCAGTCCCTGAGGCCGCTCCGGATCCGCGAACTGGTCGTGATGCCCGGGCAGGTGCTGCACCTCACCGGCTTCGATGCGGCGGCGGCCGAGATCTTCGTGCACCTCGTCACCGGCGCGTCCCTGCCCGACGAAGGCAACATCACGCTGTTCGGAACCAACACCCGGGAGATCGCCGATGCTGACGCGTGGCTGCGCTCGCTCGACGGGCTCGGCCTGGTCAGTCACCGGGCGGTCCTCATCGACGCGTTGTCAGTGCTGCAGAACCTGGCCATGCCGCTGACGCTCGACGTCGATCCGATCGATCCGGCGGTGCGCCCGGCGGTGGAAGCGCTCGCGCGCGAGGCCGGCGTCGACGAGGCGCAGTGGGACCGGCCGCTGGCCGCGACCGACCCCGAAACCAACGTCCGGGTCCGGCTGGGCCGCGCCGTAGCCCCGGCCCCGCGGTTGGTTATCGCCGAGCATCCTTCGGCGTCGTTGCCGAAGGACGCGGTGGCCAGCGTGGCCGCCGACGTCGCGCGCGTCGCGGCCACGCGTCAGGCCGCGCTCCTGACGCTCACCGCGGACGCCGCGTGGGTCGCGGCGATTGGCGGCGATGTGCTGACGCTGCAGCCCGGGAGCGGCGAACTGGCGTCGGGTGCGGGTTTCATGGAACGATTCAAGCGGCTCATCGGAGGCCGCTGAACATGCCTTACGGCAACATCGTTCGTCTCGACCCGCAACACGGCTTCGGCTTCATCCGCGACGACGGCGGGATGGACTGGTTCTTCGTCGCCGAGGGTGTGCGCAGCGGGGAGTTCGACAGTATCTGGGTGGACCAGCGTGTCGGCTTCACGCCCGAAGCTACCGAGAAGGGGCCGCGCGCGACTGACATCCATCACGAACAACTCGACTGATCGCGCGCGGCCCCGCGTCCATTGGCGATTGGTGACTGACGATTGACGACTTATTGACGATCCGGTGATCTCGGCATTGCGGCATTCAATTGATGATTGCGGCAATGCCACATTGATCCAATGCGCCAATGAGTCATTGCCACAATTCCCAATCGAATGGCGCAATCCGCCAATCGGCCGATCGTGAATAAATCGTCAGTCGCCAATCGGCAATCAACAATGGACGCGCGTGCCGTCCTGCTGTTGTTTGACATAGACGGCACGCTGATTTTGACAGGCCGTGCGGGTGTGCGGGCGATGACGCGGGCGTTCGAGGCGCTCTGGGGCGTCGCGGACGCATTCGCCGGCATCTCGATGGGTGGGCGTACCGACTCATGGTTGGTGTCCGAGGCGCTGGCGCGCGCCGAAGTCGCGGACACGCCCGACCATCACGCTCGCTTTCGCGATGCCTACGTTCCGCTTCTGGCCGAGGAGATTCAGCTGCCGGGTACCGGCCTCAAGGGCGTGATGCCCGGCGTGCGTGAGCTGCTCGACGCGGCTCGCCTGCAGCCGCATCTCCACCTGGCGCTGCTGACCGGTAACTACCAGGAAGCTGCCGCGATCAAGCTGCGGTATTTCGAGTTGTGGGACTACTTTGCCTTCGGCGCCTTTTCCGATGACGCCGCCGATCGGAATCATCTCGTGCCAATCGCTCGCGAGCGGGCGATCGGTCACGGCCTGCCGGAGGACGCCGGCGCACGGGTGGTGGTGATCGGCGACACACCGCACGACGTCGCGTGTGCCAGAGCCGGTGGCGCGCGCTCGATCGGCGTGGCCACCGGCGGTCACTCGCGCGACGAACTGATCCGCGCTGGCGCTGACGCCGCGCTCGATGATCTCTCCGACACCGAGGCCATCCTTCGGCTGCTGACCGCGCCGTAACCGCGCCGGACGTCGCCGCACGCGGCGCAGGTATGATCTTGCGTGGAAGCGACCGGGGCCCGGTGGCCCTCCCGGTCTTCAAAACCGGTTGCTGCCCCCTTGCGGGGCAGGCTGGGTTCGACTCCCAGGCGCTTCCGCCACACTCGCGTCGCTCGCGTGCCGCGAAGCGCCTGCGAGGCAGGCACGGCCGTCGCGCCCGTTGGTCGCGCCGGACCCGGCACGACTCCCACGTTCGTCCGCCACACTCGCGTCGCTCGCGTGCCGCGAAGCGCCTGCGAGGCAGGCACGGCCGTCGCGCCCGCTGGTCGCGCCGGACCCGGCACGACTCCCACGTTCGTCCGCCACACTCGCGTCGCTCGCGTGCCGCGAAGCGCCTGCGAGGCAGGCACGGCCGTCGCGCCGTTGGACGCGCCGGACCCGGCACGACTCCCGAGTCGCTCTGTGGACGCTCTTCCCTGCGCGCCCGAAGGCGCGCCTGCGGCGAAGCCGCCTGCCGAAGGCCTGCGGACGGCGACGAAACGATTCTTTGGCTCTGAGGAGCGGGACGCCCTGCAAGCGTCAGATGCCGGCCCCAAAACTCGGGGCCGGTCGGGAAGCAAACGACTTACAAAAGAAAGGTCAGACGTTGGCGCTTACTCGATCAGGCGGATGTTGCCCGCTCTCGGTCCCTTCTGGGAATCCTCTGGGTCGAACTCGACGCGCTGCCCCTCGCGGAGCAGTTCGAACACCGTTCCACGCACTGAGCTGCGATGGAAGAAGTGCTCGAGGCCGGATTCGTCCCGGATGAACCCGAACCCCTTGTCGATAAGGAGTCGTGCAATCGTTCCGGTCGGCATACCCGTATCCTCCGATCCCTAATTCCTGGGAACGTCCCAGGAACTGCCGCACCCGCAGATACCGGTGGTATCAGACAATGAGGCCAGGACGATGGCCGGCGCCGGGGAGCGAGGCTTGGAAGTAGGCCGCAAGTGTAGGCAGGGGACACTCCCAAGTCAAGCTTATGACGTGGTCGCCCCGCTTGCGAAAATATGCACAATCACGCTGACTTTGCGCCGTTAGCCACGCTGTAGATCACAGGTGCCAGATCGCGTGATTGCCGCACTCGTCCTCGCCGCCGGCGCATCGTCTCGGATGGGCCGCCCGAAGGCTGCACTTCCACTGGGCGCCGGCCTTGGCACCGTCCTGTCGCGGGGCGTCGCGGCCCTCCTGGACGCCGGCGTGCCTCGAGTCGTGGTCGTGGCCGGTGCCCATCCCGATGCCGTTCGCGATGCACTCGAGAAAACGGATGCACGGGTGTCGGTCGTGGACAACCCCGCGTGGGCCGACGGGCAACTGTCGTCGCTCATCTGCGGGTTGAACGCGGTGGACGATGGCCGGCTCGAAGCCGTGCTGATGACGCTCGTCGACGTGCCGCTGGTGGCGCCGGCGACCGTTCGCCGGCTGATCGACACGTGGCGCGACACACGCGCGCCGATCGTGCGGCCCGCCCGCGGTGACATGCACGGTCATCCGGTCCTGTTCGACCGCCGCATCTTTTCCGAGCTTCGCGCCGCGGACCCGACGAGCGGTGCCAAGCCGGTGGTGCACGCCCACGCGCACGAAGTCGTGAACGTCGCGGTAGACGACGAGGGCGCCTTCCTGGACCTCGACACGCCTGAGGACTACGCGCGCGCGCTGACACTGGCCGCGCGCCTGTCCATTGGTGATTGAGGACTGACGATTGGTGATTTATTGAAGATCCGGCGATTTCGCCATTGCGGCATTCGATTGGCGATTGCGGCAATGCCACATTGATCCATTGCGCCAATGGGCGATTGCCACAATTCTCAATTGAATGACGCAATCCCAAATCGGCGGTCTTCAATGATTCGTCAATCGGCAATCCTCAGTCGCCAATGGACGCGGTTGAGCGCGCTCACATCGTCGTGAAGGGCGCGCTCAACCTCGTCGAGCCCCAGTCGATGTGCAGTATGGCGCCCGCCTTCGTGTCGTCGATGCTGATGGTGAGCAGCTCGGCGGCGGCGGGAGCGCTGCCGGCGGTCATCGCGACGCGGCCAAGGTCTTCTCCCTTGGGATAGGGAGTGCCCCACTGCCCGGTCTTCTTGCTGACGATCAGCTGCCATTTGCCGTCGGACGGGATCGTGTAAAGCGTGTAGGTGCCGGGCGGCACGTGGAGCGCTCCGAACATCAGCGCCTTGTCGGTCTTGATGGTCGTTGCTTCGTCCGCGCCGGTTCGCCATTCCTGGCCCGGCGGCGCGACCACGGCAATCGGACGCCCCTTCACAAAGGGCCGGCCGTACTCGATCGAGATGTTGGCTCCATCCACGGTCCATTCGCTGCGAACGTGCGGGCTGCCGCCCTCACCGGGCTTGAGCTCGGTGGTCTTCTGGGCGACGAGCCCGGTCGAACTGAGCAGGGTCAGGGCCAGGGCGGTCGCCGGGACGAAAAATCGATGCATTCGTGCCTCCTATCGGCATTTTAGCGCTGGTTACATTCGATGACCGGCGGCGGCCGCCTCGCCGGATATCCTTGGCGGTCAGATGCGGATCGGAGCGTGGATGGCGGCCGTGGCCGCAACATGGAGTGTGGCCGTGGCCGGACAGGTCCCGCTGCCCGGGCTCCTGCACCAACACCCGGCGATTGGCTACCAGCCGATCGGGACCAGCCAGATCGTCGCCGACGCGACGCGCGCCCTTGAGCAACGCGCGGAGTACGACCAGCGTCGAGGCTACTTGCGGGCGGTCCTGGATGCGTTCGATGTCCCCGTCTCGTCGCAGATCCTTCTGTTCTCCAAGACGGGCGCCGAGCAGGCGCTCACCAGCCCCCAGAACCCGCGCGCGTTCTACTTCAACGACCGGGTGATCGTGTCGCACGTGCCTGGCGCGGTGCAGCTCGAGATCGCCGTCCAGGACCCGGAGGGTGGCGCCCACTTCTACACCGTGGCGCAGACCCGCACCTCTCCGCCCGCCTTCGTCGGCCACGCCGATTGCCTGCGCTGCCACATCACGCCCAACACCATGGAAGTGCCGGGCTTCATCGCGCGCAGCATCGTCACCGGCGGCGATGGCCGTCCGCACCCGGATCTCGGCAACTACAACGTCGACCACCGCCGCGATTACGCGGAGCGGTGGGGCGGCTGGCTGGTCACCGGCGCACCGGACTCGCTTCGGCATCTCGGCAACACGATCGTGGTCGATTTCGAGCGCAAGCCGGCGGCGACGGCGTCGGAGGTGCCGACCCTGGAGGGCCGCGTGCCCGTGGAGCGGTATCTGTCGCCGTTCAGCGATGTGACCGCGCTGGCCGTGTTCGATCATCAGATGCACGCGATGAACCTGCTGACCCGTCTGGGCTGGCAGGGGCGCGCGGCGGCCGCTGAGGGAACGCTTGACGTCAAGACCGGACCGGTCGCCGACCTGCTCCGCGAGACCGCCGACTACCTGCTCTTCGTGGACGAAGCGCAGCTCGACGGACCGATTGGCGGCGGCTCCGGCTTCGCGGAATCGTTCACCGCACGCGGGCCGAAGGACGCGAGCGGCCGCTCGCTGCGCGACTTCGATCGCACGTCACGCCTGTTCCGCTACCCGGTGAGCTACATGGTCTACGCGCCCGTGACCAGCGCGCTGCCGGACGAGGTCCGCCTCGCGCTGTTCGCACGCATGCGCTTGGTTCTCGACGGGCGCACAAACGAGGCGCGTTACGAACGCCTGTCGAAAGAGTCGCGGCAGGCGGCTCTCGAGATCCTGCGCGCGACGCATCCGGACTGGCGCTCTGCGGCGCTGAGCGCGCCGGCCGGCGCGCCCGTCGGCGTCCATTGACGAGTGGCGATTGACGACTGACGACTTACTGACGATTGGCGGATTTGGGGATTGCGCCATTCAATTGGAGATTGGTGCAATCGCCATTGATGCATTGGATCAATGCCGCATTGCGTCAATTTCAAATCGAATGATGCAATCTCGCAATCGTCGGATCTCCACTGAGTCGTCAATCATCAATCACTAATCATCAATGGACACGGGCGACGGTGAACAGGGCGCCGTAATACAGGCGCTGAGCGACCCGGCAACCTACCCCGAGCCCGCAGCCGTCGAGCGCATCGACACCCATAGCGCCCACATCTTCCTGGCTGGTTCGCGCGCCTACAAACTCAAGCGCGCGGTGCGCTATCCCTTTCTCGATTACTCGACGCTCGACCGGCGCCAGCACGCCTGCGAGGCAGAGGTCCGTCTGAACCGGCGGACGGCGCCGACCCTCTACGAGCGGACCGCAAAAGTCACGCGCGAGCCGTCTGGCTCGTTCGCTGTCGACGGGACTGGACCGGTCGTCGACTGGCTGGTGGTGATGCGGCGTTTCGATGACCAGGCGCTGCTCGATCGCGTTGCCGCAGACGGCGGCTTCACCCGCGAATTGGCGATTCGGCTCGCCGACGCGATTGCCTCGTTCCATGCCCATGCGATGCCGACGCCGCACCATGGCGGCACCGACGGCATGCGCGACGTGGTGGACGACAACGTCCGAGCGCTCGCCGCCGCACCGGCGGTTGTGCCGCCGGACCGAGTGCAGGCTCTGGCCGGCGCGTGGGCGCAGGCCCTCGCTCGACACGCTGATCTCCTCGAGACCCGCCGCGCCGGCGGCTTCGTGCGCCAATGCCACGGCGACCTCCACCTCCGGAACATCGTCCTGCTCGACGGCAGGCCGACCCTCTTCGATGCGATCGAGTTCAACGACTCATTCGCGTGCATCGACGTGTGGTACGACCTGGCGTTCCTGCTGATGGACATGGAGCGGCGGGGCCTCGCCCTCGAGGCGAACGCGCTCTTCAACCAGTACCTTCTGCGCACGAGTGACGTGGGCGGTCTCGCGCTGCTTCCGTTCTTCCAGGGATGCCGTGCGGCGATACGCGCGAAAACCAGCCTTGCGAGCGCCGCGCTCGAGACCGACCCCGCGCGCCGGCTCCAACACGAGTCGCGAGCGCGTGAGTACCTGGAACTGGCAGAGCGGAGCGGCGCTGAACCCCAGCCCGCCAGGCTCGTGGCGATCGGCGGCTACTCCGGTACCGGCAAGTCAACGGTCGCTGCCCGCCTTGCACCGCTGCTCGGAGCGATGCCGGGCGCCGTCGTGCTCCGCAGCGATGTCCTGCGCAAGATCCTGCGCCACCACGAGCCCGAGGAGCGTCTCGGCC
>Ga0310810_10007689_pt1 | contig 12325 bp, 9 predicted proteins | sample NCmetagenome_FD_207641 | JGI IMG/M metagenome (GOLD analysis project Ga0310810, IMG submission 207641) | Soil microbial communities from experimental microcosm in Duke University, North Carolina, United States - NC | ecosystem: Engineered > Artificial ecosystem > Soil microcosm > Unclassified ... | reverse complement strand
GCGACGGCAGGGACGTTGCCGTCGCGCCGCTTCCCTTCGACGTGCACCACGTATAAGCCCGGCGCGAAGTCCTTCAGCGCAATCTGCGCAGTGTAACCGTACCCGCCGGTCGCCCTGCCGCGCGCGGAGGGTGACGGTTCTCCACCCTGTAGTTCCGTCGACGAACGCTGTTCCGTGTTGTTGAACACCACGCGGCCCCCGTCGGCTCGGACTTCGGTCGTGAGGTCGACCATGTGCGGTTGCGCGTTCTGCTGGTTCTCGTACAGCTCTGCAAACAGCACGAGCTGATCGTCGCGCGTGAATTCGCGGGCTGTGGTGGGCGGCCGCATCAACAGCAGGCCAACCGGGTCATCCTTCACCTTCGCTGTCGGCGCGAGCAGTCCCGACGCGGACAATACGGACACGCCGCTCATCACGAGCGGCGTCTTGTAGAAATCCGGCACGACGAGGGTGCGGCCGACGCTCCCGGCAACGCCGGCGGCATCGGCAGCCGACACACGCAGCTGATAACGACCGGGAGGCAGGTTGATCGCCGTGGTGATGCGGAAACCCCGCTCACGCGCCCGTGCGTATGTCATGGGCATCAGCGTGAGATCCACCGTCGCCTTTTCGTTCACGCGCGTCTTGCCGTCCGCGTCGGTCACAAACGTCACGACGGTCACGGCGTTGTTATAGGTGCCGTTCTTCTCCGTGAACTTCAGCGCGTTGATATTCAGTTCGGCGGCGATCGCCACGGCGGCATTCGGCGCCGTGCCCTTGTACGGCGCCGCAAACAGCCGCATCGGAATGCCGAAGGTCGGCAGCGGACTCTCTATCGCCGCCTTCAGCGCCGTGTCGAGCGGATTGTTCGACGCGTTGGTCGTGGCGGCGGGACGCCCACGCGGTGCCACGTACCCGCGCCGTGCGCGGACGGTGATACCCGGCCGTGTCACGCGCACCTCAATTTTGCGAAACCGTCCGTCGCGCCGGTCGTTCGGGGCGTAGTAGCCAAGGACGTAATAACTGCTGTTCTCGGCAACGATGCGATCGAATGCCTCGTCCACGTTGTTGCGGTTCACGAACGCGAAGCCGCCGGTCTCATCGGACAGCTCGCGCAGGCTGTCCTGCGAGAGCCGCAATTCGTCCATCGAGGACTGCACGCCGAGTCCGAGGTTTGGTTCATCCGACGCGACGGCGGAGGTTTCGATCAGTTCGCTGCCCGGCGTCATCAGGCCGCGCGGATCGACCGAGTAGATGCTCACGTTGGCGCGCGTGGCGGCGGCAATCGCGTCGCGCGTGTAGGTGATGATGTCGGACGCGGCGGAATTGTTGTCGAAGAGGTTGTAAATGTCGTAGTCGATTCCTTCGCTTACAAGGACGAGCGCTTTCCGCCGGCCGTGCAACCCCGCCATGAAATCCGACAGCTTGCGCAGCGACTCCAGCATGCCGCGGGCGTTGTAGGCGCGCTCGAACGCCGCCGGATCGTTGACCGGATCGCCGGCGTTGCGCGTGCCCGCCGCGCGCTGACGGTTGTATTCGTCGAGACGATCGAGCGTCGGCGACCGCAGCTTGCGTCCCATGAATTTGTCGACGGCCGCCAGCAGCAGGCGCGGGTTGTTCGTGAACTCCTGACCATCGACCGCGCGTCCGCTGGTGTAGACGACCGCCGCCATATCGTTGGCGCCGAAGCTACGCTCGAAGAAGCGATGCAGCGCTTCTTTCACGCGCGGGCCTCGCGTCAGGTCGACGTGCATGTCGTCGAGAACGAACAAATAGATGCGGCCATCCATCCCGACGTTGGTGTCCACATCGGGTTCGATCGCGGTCGGCGTGAACAACGGCCGCTCCGCGCGTGCGATCGGCATGTTGACAAATGCGAACGCACTGACCATTTGGGGCTTCCCGTCCTCGAGAACCTGGAAGTCACTGGCCCGCAGATCGGTGACCGGCTTGCCCGTCGCGTCGCTGACGACCGCGTCGACTTCGACAAAGTTGGCCTCGACGCGGAACGTCAGCGGCGGTTGCCCTGTTTCCGTCGATGGGGGTGGGGCTGGGGCCTGCTGGGCTAGGGCGATCGAGCCGACGGACGCCGCAATCAGACCGCACAAAAGCTGGCGTTTCATACGCGCAATTATGCCTCCCACCTTCGCTCGAGGTCACACCGCGCGAGCGTCGGTGCGCGAGCCGACTATTGAACAGGTACGGGCGTCATACCGATACGAGGTTGCAGCGGGCCTGCCCGTCCTCTGCACCGGCACCCTGAATGATCGCCGTATACTCAGACGTTATGCCGCTCGACGTGGCCGCCGTGCAGGAGAACCTCCGCGCCGATGGCCTCGACGGGTGGCTGCTCTACGATTTCAACGGTTCGAACCCGATCGCCGCGCGCCTGGCGGGCCTCTCCAACGGCTCTCACATGACGACCCGCCGCTGGTATTACCTGATCCCCGCTTCCGGATCGCCGCGTGCCCTTGTGCACGCGATTGAGCGCCACAACCTCGATGGGCTTCCCGGCGAGAAGCAGACCTACGCGGGTCGCGAGCAGCTGGCCTCGGGGCTGGATCGTCTCCTGCGCGGAGTGCGTCGCATCGCGATGGAATATTCGCCGCAGGGTGCGATTCCGTATCTTTCGCGCGTTGACGCAGGCACCGCGGAACTGATCCGCGCACACGGCGTCGAGATCGTATCGTCCGGCGATCTCGTGCAGCGGTTCGAGGCGACGTGGACGCCTGCGCAGTACGCGCAGCACATGCGCGCGTCCGATGCGCTCTATCGCATCAAGGATCGCGCGTTCGATACGGTGCGCACCGCGCTTCAGCAGGGCAAGCGCATCACCGAGTACGACTTGCAGCAGCAGATGGTGCAGTGGTTCGAGGATGAGGGGCTCACCAGCGATTCGGCCCCCGACGTGGCGCTCGGATCAAATGCCGGCAACCCGCACTATCTGCCGTTACGTGAGAAGTCGGCCGTCATCGTGCCGGACCAGGTGCTGCTGCTGGACCTTTGGGGCAAGGTGCGCGAGCCAGGCGCAGTGTTTGCTGACATCACCTGGGTTGCCTTCACCGGAGCCCGTGTTGCCGACGAGGCCGCCCGCGCGTTCGATGTGATTGTTCGAGCCCGCGACGCGGCGCTGGCGCTGGTTGAAGAGGCGGCGATGACAGGACGAGAGCTGCACGGGTGGGAGGTCGACCGGGCGGCGCGAAACGTGCTCGAGCAGTCGGGATATGGCGCTCACATTCTCCACCGGACGGGGCATAGCCTCGGCGAAACGGTGCATGGAAACGGCGTCCATCTGGACGATTACGAAACGCACGACGACCGACGAATTCTGCCGGGCACAGGGTTCACCATCGAGCCCGGCCTTTATTTCGACACTTTTGGCGTCCGCACGGAAATCAATGTATTCCGGCGGGAACGCGATGCAATCGTCAGCGGGCCGCGACAAATGTCGCTGCTCGCGCTTGGCATATGAGGCATCCACACGCAAGTTTTCACAATTTCGTCAAAGGTAAATTCGTAGATTCGTAAAGACACGCCCGGCGGGAGACAATACCTCCAATGGCTGGGAAGCAGCATTAACGAGGATTCAGAGATGTCCAATCGCAAAACCACTTTCTTTTACGCATTGCTCATCGCTATTGCGTCGCTTGCAGTCGGGATGGTCATCGCCTCGCGTCTGGACCTGACGCCTCAGTCAGCTGCCCAGGCCGTCGGCACGGCCCCACCCTTTAACGGCGCGCCGATCACCGGTTCGATTTCGGCGACGACGTTTCGCGACGTGGCCAAGGCGGTTACCCCGGCCGTCGTGAACATCCGGACCGAGTCGCGCCAGCGCACGCAGGACTTGAGCGAGTTCTTCGGCGGCGGGGGCGGCGGCGGTGACGACCTGTTCAACCGGTTCTTCGGAGGCGGAGGCGGAGGCGGCCAGGCGCCGGAACGGCAGCGCCAGCCGCGCGATCAGGTTGTGCAGGCAGCAGGGACGGGCTTCATCATCGACAAGTCCGGTCTCATCCTGACGAACAACCACGTCGTTGACGGCGCCACGAAGATCGAAGTCTCGCTCTACGGTGAAGACTCGGATCAGGAATACGCGGCAAAGGTTGTCGGACGCGATCCGCTGACCGACAGCGCGTTGATTCAGCTCACCGAAAAGCCTGATCACACACTGCCAGAAATCAAATTCGGTGACTCGAGCCAGATGCAGCCCGGCGACTGGGTGATGGCCATCGGCAATCCGTTCGGCTTGGCGCACACCGTGAGTGTCGGCGTCATCAGCGCACTCGAGCGTCCGTTCCCGACGACCGAGGGACGGAGCACGCAGGTGCTGCAGACCGATGCGGCAATCAACCCGGGCAACTCCGGTGGGCCGCTGCTGAACATCCGTGGCGAGGTCATCGGGATCAACTCGGCCATCTACACCGACGCGCGGCAGGCCGGCAACATCGGCATCGGGTTCGCCATTCCGATCAATACCGTCCGCGAGCTGCTGCCGCAGCTGCGCACCGGCAAGATCACGCGCGGCATGATCGGCGTGCAGATCGGCGTGATTCCACAGAACGCGCTCGACACGCTCGGTCTCAAGAACCGCCAGGGCGCATTGGTCGCCTCCGTCGTCCCGAACGGGCCGTCCGCGAAGGCGGGCCTCGAACCGGGTGACGTAATCGTGCAGTTCAACGGCAAGCCCGTGAAGGATCGTGACGCGCTGGTGTCAATGGTGATCGCCACGCCTCCGAACACGACGGTGCCCGTGAGAGTGATCCGCGACAAGGAAGAAAAGACGCTGAACGTCAGAGTCGGCGAGCTGGATCTCGATGCCGAACAGCAGGCGCTCGGCAATGGGCGCGGTGGACGCGATACGACTCCGCAGCAAGAAGCGAGCAGCGGTTTCGGCATGTCGCTGAGCAACATCACGCCTGACGTCGCCCGCCGCCTGCGGCTCGACGCCGACACGCGCGGGGCGGTGGTCGTCGACGTCGATCAGGGAAGCCCTGCGGCGAAGGCGGGCATCATGGAAGGCGACGTCATTATCCGCGTCGGCCGCGCGAGCATCGGCAGCGTCGCGGACGCGAGCCGTGAGCTGGCGCGCGTGCCGTCCGGCGGCACGATCATCCTCCGCATCCTGCGCGGCGGGCAGGACACGGCGGTCGTCGTCACGAAGGAGTAGCCGACAGGCTCCGGGCTCAAGGGGCTACCGGCTTCAGACCTAAGGCTTAGGGCCGGGTTCGAGGTTCAGCGATTTTGCATGAACCTTGAGCCCTCAGCCCTGAGCCTTTTATTTTTTGTGATACAACCGACGCCTCTTCCTCCTTGGAGGCGCCGACGTGACGCTGATGATCGAGCGGGAAGTCAAACTCCGGTTTGCCACTCCAGAAGAAGCGCGTACGGCGATTCTGGCAACAGGCGCAACGCCGCTCCGGTCACGACGGCTGCAGGAAGACGCGCTGCTCGACACCGAAGATGAATCGCTCCGCCATCGCCGGTGCGTGCTGCGCATCAGGACTGAATCGGGCAAAAGCCTTCTCACATTCAAAGGCCCCGTGCTTCCCGGATCGATGAAAGTTCGGGACGAGTACGAAACCGTGATTGGCGACGGTGAGGTCGTGCAGCGCGTGCTCGAGGAAGTCGGCTTGCACGTCTGGTTTCGCTACGAGAAATACCGCGAGGAGTACGCGGCGGAAGATGTGACGATCGCCATCGACGAGACCCCGGTCGGAACCTTCGTAGAAATCGAGGGGGGCGAAGAGGGCATCCTCGCCATCGCCAAGGCGCTCGGACGTGCACCGTCGGATTTCCTGCTCGACTCCTATCGCGCCCTGTTCGTCAAGCATCGCGAGGAGTTCGGCCTGACGGGCACGAACATGGTCTTCAGCGAGGAATGATCCCGGCGCTCGTGCTGACCGCGGGTCTGGCGACTCGCCTCCGTCCTCTCTCGTTTGTTCGGGCCAAAGCAGCGCTTCCCATTGGCGATCTGGCGATCATCCAGCGCATCCTGCGATGGCTGGCGGGGCACGGCGTCGCTGACGCGGTCCTGAACCTTCACCACCTGCCGCACACCATCACGCGGATCGTCGGCGACGGCGCCGAGGAACAGGTGCGCGTTCGTTACTCGTGGGAAATGCCGGTGCTCGGCTCCGCCGGCGGCCCAAGGCGCGCACTCCCGCTCCTGGCCACCCCCACCTTTCTCATCGTCAACGGCGACACGCTGACCAACGTCGACGTGGGCCGTCTCGTCGACGCACACCGCAGATCGGGTGCGCTCGTCATGATGGCTGTCATTCCGAACACCGAACCCGCGAAGTACGGCGGCGTGGTGGTTGACAACCTCGGCACCGTTACGGGGTTCACCAGAGCGGGTTCAACCGAGCCGTCTTTTCACTTCATCGGCGTACAGGTCGTCGAGGGTGCAGCATTCGTCTCGCTGCCCGATAACACGCCAGCGGAGTCTGTGACGGACTTGTACCCCAGGTTGATCGCTGCGCGACCAGGTAACATTCGCGCGTTCATCACCGATGCCGAGTTCTTCGATATCGGCACGCCGCGGGATTATTTCGAGACGTGCATGCGCTTTCGCGCGAGAGAACCTGTCGGCTCGCGGCTTCGGTCTTCAGGCTCCCGTGTAGAAGATTCCATCGTGTGGGACGATGTGCACATGGATCCGCAAGCTCAACTGCGGCGTTGCATCGTGACCGACGGAGTGCGCGTGCCTAGCGGATCGTGGGAGAACATAATCATTCGTCATGCACACGGAGATGTAGCCGCCAATGAACAGCGTGTCGACGACCTCGCTATCGCATCAATCGATGGATCGCCGCTCGGCTGACGACGCCCGTGCGCGAATCGACGCATACCTGACGTCGAAGCCGAACGCGCGCGGCGCCAAGGTCGTCCCGCTGACGGGCGATGCGTCGGACCGCCGCTACTTCCGGATCCTCGTACGTGACGAAGCGGCGGAAGTGCTCGCTGTCCACCCCGGACCCATTGAATTCGAGGCGCTTCCGTTTGTGAACGTGGCGAAGCTCCTCAGCCAGATGCCGGTGCCCGTACCGCGCATTCTTGGCCACTCGAACGAGCTTGGCATCATCGCGCTCGAGGATCTTGGCGATGTCACGCTGCAGGCGCACCTGGGTGCGGCTTCTCCGGCGCAGCATGCGGCGCTCTACCGTCAGGCCGTGACCTTCATCGACACGCTCCAGCGTCGCGGTGCGGAGCTCGCATCGCCCTCTTACCTCCCATACGGCATCGCGTTCGACGTCGAGAAGCTGACATGGGAGCTGCAATTCTTCACGAAACATTTTCTGGAAGCGTATCGCGGCGCACAGATCACGACGGCTGCCCGTGAGGCGCTGGCGGCCGAGTACGCGTCGATTGCGGGAGAACTTGCCGGGGAGCCGCGCGTCCTCTGCCATCGGGACTACCACAGCCGCAACCTGATGCTTCACGGCGGCAGTTTGTACATCATCGACTTCCAGGATGCGCGCATGGGGCCGGACACCTACGACCTGGTGTCACTGCTGCGAGACTCGTACGTCGACTTCACCGAGGCGCAGGTCGATGCGCTGATGGCGTTCTTTCTTGCGCTTCGCGATGGCCGGCTGCCGGCCCCGTCGGATCCAGCCGAGTTCAGGCGCCGCTTCGACCTCATGGCGCTGCAGCGAAACCTGAAGGCGCTCGGTACGTTTGGCTTTCAAACAACCTCACGTCAAAACACGGTTTACATTCAGTACATTCCGCGAACGCTGACCTTCGCGCGCGCCAACCTGGTGCGCTACCCCCGGTTCGCGCGACTGCGGGAATTGTTGGCGGAGCATCTCGAGGAATTGCGATAGCCGGATCCGCGAGGGCGGACCCGCCACGATAGAATTGGTAGTTGTCTGATCACCGCTTCGGCGTCTCCACGCATCTCTTCCACGAAAGCCGGCTGACGCGCGAGCAGCTGGCCGATATCGCCGGTCACGGATTCGAAGCCGTAGAAGTCTTCGCGACTCGAGCACATTTCGATTACCGCGATCCGCGCGCGACGGCGGAATTGGCTGAATGGCTGTCGGACCTCCGGCTGTCGTTTCATTCGATGCATGCGCCGATTGTCGAGGCAATTCGAGCCGGGAAGTGGGTTGGCTCGTTCTCCATTGCCGCGAGCGATGAGACCCGTCGCAAGGCGGCGATCGCCGAAATCGCGGCGACGTTGAACGTGGCCACGACCGTCCCTTTCCAGTACCTGGTGCTGCATCTCGGCATTCCGGACGGTCAGCAAATGCCGGGGGGCGACAATCAGCGCGACGCCGCACGCCGCAGCGTGGAGGAAATCGCTGCGCGTGCCGCTGAAGTGAACGTCCGCGTCGCGCTCGAAGTGATGCCGAATTCGCTATCGAGCGCCGCGGCGATCTGCCACTTGATCGAGGACGAACTCGAAGGGCTCGACGTGGGCATCTGCCTCGATTACGGGCATGCACATCTCATGGGCGATCTGAGCGACGCGATCGAAACGGTCAGCGGCCATCTGTGGACGACGCACGTGCACGACAACGACGGGCGCACCGACGATCATCGTGTGCCGTTTGCGGGACGCATCGACTGGGACGCTGCGATGATGGAAACCCAGAAGATCGGCTACGACGGCGTGCTGATGTTCGAGGTGGCCAACACCGGCGATCCAATTGAGGTCCTGAAGCGGACCGTGAAGGCTCGCGAGCGGCTCGAGCACATGTTCGTCGCTTTCTAGGAAATCCCAAATCCCACGATCCACATCCCAACGTCGGTTCTTCACACGTAGGGTTTGGGATTTCGGATTTGGGATTTGCGACTTGGGATTTCCTAGAAGGCCGCGTTGCCTGGGGTCCTCGGGAACGGAATCACATCGCGAATATTCGCCATCCCCGTTGCATAGATGATCGTGCGCTCGAGGCCGAGGCCGAAGCCGGCGTGCGGCACAGTGCCGTAGCGCCGGAGATCCCGGTACCACCAGTAGTGACGCGGATCGAGTTGCAGTTCGGCAAGCCGCCGATCCAGGCAGTCCAGCCGCTCCTCACGCTGTGACCCGCCGATGATCTCGCCGATGCCTGGCGCCAGCACGTCCATCGCCGCCACGGTCTTCCCGTCGTCGTTCATGCGCATGTAGAAGGCCTTGATGTCCTTCGGGTAGTTCATGACGACGACCGGCGCCTTGACATGCTCCTCGGTCAGCCACCGCTCGTGCTCCGATTGCAGATCGATCCCCCAGTGCACTGGAAACTCAAATTTCTTGCCGCTTTGTTCGAGGGCTGCAATCGCATCGGTGTACGACATGCGTTCGAATGGGGAGGCGACGAACCTTTCCAGACGCGTCACGCTGTCCTTATCAACCCGCTCGGTAAAGAACTTCAGGTCGTCGCTCCGCTCATTCAGCAAAGCGGTGAAGATGTACTTGAGGAACGACTCGGCGAGGTCGGCATTGTCCGCCAGGTCGGCGAACGCGATTTCCGGCTCAATCATCCAGAATTCGGCCAGGTGCCGCGACGTGTTGCTGTTCTCGGCCCGGAATGTCGGCCCGAAGGTGTACACCTTCGAAAGCGCGAGGCAGTAGCTCTCCACATTCAATTGGCCGCTGACCGTGAGGAAGGCTTCCTTGCCGAAAAAGTCCTGGGCGAAATCAATCTTGCCATCGGGCGTACGTGGAGTCGCAGCCATGTTGACGAAGTCGAGCGTGCTGACGCGGAACATCTCGCCGGCACCCTCGGCGTCGCTGGCCGTGATGATTGGCGTATGCACCCAGAAAAATCCGCGCTCGTGAAAGTAGCGGTGCACGGCCATGCTCAGCGAGTGCCGCACGCGGGCGATTGCGCCCAACGTATTCGTCCTCGGGCGCAGATGCGCGACCTCGCGCAGGTATTCGAACGAGCTTTTCTTCGGTTGAATCGGATAGGTCTCGGGATCGTCGACCCACCCAACGACTTCCACTGATTCCGCCTGGATCTCGACAGCCTGTCCCTGGCCCTGGCTTGCGGTCAACGTGCCTGTGACGATCACCGAGCAACCTGACGTCAGCCGCTTTATTTCGGTCTCGTAATTGGGGAGCGTCGCAGGCGCGACCGCCTGGATCGGATCGAAACCCGAGCCGTCATGGACGTGAATGAACGAGAGCCCGGCCTTCGAATCGCGCCGCGTCCGGACCCAGCCTTTGACCGTCACACCGGTGCCCGTCGGCACCTTTCCTTTCAGTAACGAAGCGACATCCACGCCGAGATTATGCGTCACGCGTTATCCTTAGATCCTTCCCAATGAAAGTTGGAATGATTTCCCTCGGCTGCCCGAAGAACCTCGTCGATTCGGAGGTGATGCTCGGGCTCGCCCGGCAGTGCGGCCATCAGCTCACCCGCGAGGCGGCAGACGCGGAGGTGCTGATCGTGAACACCTGCGCGTTCATCGATAAGGCGAAACAGGAATCAATCGACACGATTCTCGAGATGGCCGAGTTGAAGAAGACGGGCAAGTGTCAGCGGCTGGTCGTGACCGGGTGCATGGCTGAGCGGTATCGCGACGAACTGCGCGAGCAGATTCCGGAGATCGATGCCGTTCTTGGAACGGGAGAAGTGCCGCAGATTGTGAAGGCCATCGGCGGGTCCGCCTCGCCAGGCATCAAACCTCGGCGGGACTCGGCCCACGTACCACTGTTGCGATCGAATGGGGAACTGGTGAATCTCGGACCCCGAATCCCGAATCCCGAACCTCGCGAGCTGCCGACATACCTGTACGACGCCGACACCCCTCGCCTGCTCGCAACGCCGCGCCACTACGCATACATAAAGATTGCGGAAGGCTGCGACTACAAGTGTGCGTTCTGCATCATCCCGACGCTGCGCGGGCACTATCGCAGCCGGCCTTCGGCTTCGATCGTCGACGAGGCGCGCGCACTGGCGTCGGGCGGGGTCAAGGAGCTGCTGCTCATTTCGCAGGACACAAGCTTCTACGGCAACGATCGCGGCGAGCGCGGAGCGCTGGCGCGGCTGCTGCGCGAGCTGAACGCGATCGACGGTCTCGAATGGATCCGGATGCTCTACCTGTACCCGACGACAATCGGCGAGGACGTCCTCGACGCCATCGCTGACAGCGAGAAAGTCTGCAAATACATCGATCTCCCGCTGCAACACGCGTCAGACGAGGTGCTGAAGCGGATGAAGCGGCCGGGCACTCGCGCAAGCTATGAACGTCTCCTGAGCCGCATCCGCACGCGGATTCCTGGCGTCTCCCTGCGCACGACATTCATCGTCGGCTTCCCCGGGGAGACGACTGAAGACTTTGCGGAGTTGCACGATTTTGTGGAGACCGTCGGCTTCGATCACGTCGGGGTATTTACGTACTCCCATGAGGAAGGGACCTCGGCGCACGGGCTTGCCGACGACGTGCCGGCCCGTGTCAAGAAGCAGCGGCAATCAGCCCTGATGAGTCTGCAGAAAAAGATCGTCAAAAAAGCCCAACAGTTACGGGCTGGGCAGCTCGTACGGCTGCTCATCGACGGCCCGTCGGCAGAGCACGAACTGGTGCTGCGGGGAAGACTCGAAGGGCAGGCGCCGGACATCGACCCGGTCGTCTATCTGACGGATTGCGACCCATCGGACTTCCACGCCGGCCAGTTCCTCCAGGCCGAAATCGTCGGCTGTCGCGACTACGACCTGCTGGCCCGCCCTGTGGCCGCGTGCTATTCTTAAGGGCTACTACGCGGAGAAAGTCTCCAAGTGGGCTCGTGCCCACTTTTTTTATTTGTGGCGGAGCCGCTGGAACAGATCCGGGCGATTGCTGAGCGCGTGGCACGGTCTCACGGTCTGGAGATCTGGGACATCGTGAGCCGTCGCGAGACGACGGGACAGATTGTGCGGGTCTTCATAGACCGTCCGGGGCCCGCGGCCACCGCGGAGGAGAGCGTCAGCATCGAGGATTGCGAGCAGGTCAGTCGCGAAATCGGAACGATTCTCGACGTCGAAGACCCGCTGCCGTTCACCTACACGCTGGAGGTTTCATCTCCGGGACTGGATCGGCCGCTGCGAGGCGAAGACGACTACCGCCGTTTTGCGGGACGGCTCGCCAAGATCGTGGTGAGCGAAGCGGTTGATAAGCAGACGGCGTTCGAGGGACGCCTTCGCGGCGTCGAGGATGGGACGGTACTGCTCGAAGGCCCCAAAGCACGGATGCACCGGTTGCCGGTGCGGCTGATTACGCGAGCACGTTTAGAAGTGGAGTTTTAGGAAATACGACGATGCAAAACCCGTTGATGCAGACGATCGAGGCGCTCGCCAAGGAAAAAGGGATCGAGCCCGACATGATCATCACGGCCATCGAAGACGCGGTGCTGACGGCCTCCCGCAAGTATTACAAG
>Ga0310810_10007688_pt1 | contig 12329 bp, 10 predicted proteins | sample NCmetagenome_FD_207641 | JGI IMG/M metagenome (GOLD analysis project Ga0310810, IMG submission 207641) | Soil microbial communities from experimental microcosm in Duke University, North Carolina, United States - NC | ecosystem: Engineered > Artificial ecosystem > Soil microcosm > Unclassified ... | reverse complement strand
CTCGAGCCGCATGATGATCGTGTCACCCTGCTTGGTGAAATCCATCGGCAGCGGAGAAATCATGATGAGCGGCGTGCCCTTCGTGCCGCACTTCAGCAGGACGTTGTTGCGCGGATTCCATTTCGCCAGCCCGGCCTTCCCGGCGGCGGTCAGCGGATAGCCCCCCTTGAACATCGGGAACGCAGCGGGGTCGCTCATGATTGTCGACCAGACGCGGAACAAGCCGTCGGCCTTGGCTTTCGCGGCCGCGACATCGCCGGCGACCTTCGCACTCCCGACCAGACGCCCGGCTTTCCCGGCGGCGAAGTAGGCATTGGGTGACCCGAAGGTGAACTCGTTTCCGCTTGGCAGCAACACGCTGCGCGCAAGGATCTCGGGGCGGGCGCGCACCGAAGGTGAGCCCGCGATCGTCACACGATCGCCGACGCGAATCGGGCCTCCGCTTACGTCGACCCCGCGATTCCGCAGGATGCTAATCGACGCTGTTTCGGCGTCCCAAATGGTCTCCACGCCCTTCTCATCCTTCACGGACAGGAGGATCTGTCCATGCGGGTTGCGCCACGACACGGACCTGACAACACCAGTGACTTCGATCGTCTTTCTCGAATCGAAGATACCCGCCTGACTGTGATGCGCTTGCGCAGAGTCGCCGAACACGGCGAGACCCAAGACCACGCTCACGATCCGGAAGAGCCGTCGCATGTTGTTGTCTCCTGTCTGGGCACGTCAACGATGTATCGACCTCTGACCTTCGAGCTCATGCCGGCGTTCGACCTGATGCCCTGGGCGGATGGTTCCATATCGACAGGTCTTGGCCTCGCGGTCGAAGCGCGAGTCTGGACCTGGGTCAGCGCCACACCGGACGCGATTCTACGCCGCCAGCGGTGCCATCCTACACGCCCTCCGAACTGGGCACAGCGAGAGCCTGCCCTTCAGACCAGCGCCGCTTCTGGCTTCGCGTTACCAGCTTGGCATGGACCACCTTCCCGGCGTAGAACATGGACGCGACGCCGAGAGGAGAAACGCGATGCTACGGCTTGTCACGTCTTGCGTCTTTGTTGTTCTGACATTGAGTTTGCTCGGGGCCTTCGCCACGACCGCGGAGAGGAGTGCGACACTCCTCGCGGCTCAGGCCGCGCCTCCAGGCCCGGTCGCTGCCGATCCCGCGCTATACGCCGTTCTACATGAAAACGACGTCGTCCTGATGATTCGGGCCACGTTTCCTGCGGGCGCCAAGTCGGTGATGCACAGTCACCCTGCCCGCTGCGTGATCTTCTACAAGGACGCGAAGCTCAAGACAACGTCGCCGACCGGCGAGGTTCGGGCACACGAGTTTCGCGCGGGCGACGTTACGTGCGGCGACGCACACAACCACCTCGTCGAAAACGTCGGAGTCGATACCGAGTTCGTTGAGCTCCATTTGAAGAACAGGAAGTCGTTCGATCATCTCCAGACGGGAAGAAGCCTCGTCTATCCTGCTCGAATCAACGCACCGGATCCAATCGACGCAGACCCATCTCACTACTTCGTCCAATTTGAGAATGATGCCGTGCGACTGGCCCGCATCAAGGTCCCCGGAGGCGTCAAGACCCCGATGCACGCGCATCTCGCCTACTGCATCGTAGAAATCCGCGACATGGAGACCGGAGTCAAGGCCGGAGACTCATCGTGCGGCGACGCAATGGCTCACGAGAGTCCGAACAACGCAAAGAGTGTGAATGAAGCCATCACGATCGAGTTCAAGAATCGTGACCGGTTCAGACCCTGACGGTCGCTGACCCTCATCGCCCGTGAAGCTGAATCCATTACGCTCGTTCTCGATCCCGTTCAGCCCCTTCCCTCTTCGACAGCACGTAGGTGCAGCACCGTACAGGCATTCGCCGACGGCGCCGGTCTACGCCTGGGGCGGTGCGGGGTTGAGGCCGTGGCGACGCATGATCTCCGCCATCTTCGCGCGATCCGGCGGCCCACCGGCCGCCGCGTCGATCACCTCGGCCGCCTCGCGAAAGAACTGCGGGCCGATCGCGGCCGGCGTGATCAAGCAGAGCGCCTTCACGTCCTGGCCACCGTTGTTGTCGAACCGGTGCACAGCGCCGCGCGGGATACAGAGCGCCTGCCCGGGCCCGACGTCGATGGGTGCCCCATCGACGGTCCAGGTCAGGACACCAGCGATGCCGTAGATCGTCTCTTCGTAGTGGTCGTGGCTGTGCGCGGGAGCCGCCAGCCGCTGGCCGGCCGGAACAACGATCTCAAAGGCCGCTACGGTGCCCAGCGAGTGATCGCCCGTGAGCAGGAAGCGTACGGCAAGCGGTCCGAGACGGATGGTCTCCTCCGAAGGGTTCACATGAAGGGCGGCTGACGGTGGCATGCTCGCTCCTGCAGTAAATTTGAACGGCGGCGCCGCGACAGAATAGAAAAACTAAGACGCCAGGACCCAGATAACGGGGGCCGCAGCGCAGCCCACCTCACTTCCGCCCGGGTTGATACTCCGGCGCGAGCTCCTTGCAGGCCTCGACTTTGAACGGCGCATCCGCCGGCAGGACACTATCTGAGGCCACGTATTTGTCCGCGAAGTAGACGGGATCTTCGGCGACGATGTCGCGGGTGAGCTCGAACGTTTTAGGATTCAGCGTGAAACGCTCGACGACGTGCAGCTTGCCGCTATGAGGGAGTGAGCCTGTCAGGGTGCCGGGCTCGAAGCCAATAGTGTCAACGACGAGCGTATCGCCGTCCCAGCGGCCGATCGAATGGCCGGCGCGGCTCGGCTTGATGTTAGCCGGGTGCGCGGTCATGTTCAGATTCACGGTTCGAGTCAGGCCAACGCCATACTCCATCTTGATGACCGTCGCGCTCTGCGTGATGCGGCCAATCGCGCCGTCGAACACCCAGTCGAACAGGATACTCGTGACCTGACAGGAGAGACGCGGGTTCTCCGACGTCGGGCGCTTGCGCAGCGCCTCTGCTGCCGCCTCTCCCGCTGCGGTCAACTTCACGGGTGGCGGGAACCAGCCGGCGGGACCGGCCGGCATTGGCAGTTTGCCTTCCCTGATCGCGGCGGCCTGGCTGATCGGCACGAGCCCGGTGCGGCCGCGCCCGGGGGGCGGCGTTGCCAGCACCTGTTGCTCCTGTGCCCACTCGCCGGCGAGGTTCGGCTTCCCGCTCGGCAACCGGGACGGTCGTTTCGTGCGATCGACGGGTTTCGCGCCGCTCAACTGCTGATAGCGTTCGAGCGTCGGCGTATTACCAAGCGTCATCGTGTCCACCGTGCACGCACTCGGATCCTCGCGATGCGGGTGGCCCTTCACCTTGATGGACGTGCCTCGCACGAACATCTCAGGCGACCAGCCCGAGCGACGGAGCACCGTGGCTCCCCGCGTCTCGCATTTCATCGCGATGACCTTGCCGTCGTTACCGACGACATCGAAATAGACATACGTATGCGGGTTGACGAAATCGACCCCCGTCACCTTGCCCTCGAGCTCGACGTTCTTCCTCATGTCGTAGAGGCCGGCGCCGTGGTGCGCGTAGGCGCGTTCCACGAGCACCGGCACCGTGAGCAGGGTGGCGACGAGTACCGCGTGTGTCACTCTTTTCATCTTGGTCCCCCCGAAGTCCCCGAACGGTCCGACCACGCGGCGACGATTGTCTCATTTCTCCGATGCCAACGAACTCCACACATTCGCCGACTTCGTATTCCAATCTTCGTCGTACCCTGTACCGTACGCATGCATCGACGCGCTGTCGTCGCTGGTGGAACCGGTTTGGTCGGAGGAGCGCTGCTGCAGCTCTTGGGAGAAAACGCGGGCTATCGTTCCGTGACGAGTCTCGTCCGTCGCGAGACTCCAGCGGTACCCGGCATCATCGTGCAGCGGGTGGATTTCGATCGGATCGAAGAGCTGGATTTGCCTGCCGTGAACGATGCGTTCTGTTGCCTCGGCACCACGAGGCGAGACGCCGGGTCCGACGCCGCGTTCAGACGGGTCGACCTTGACTACGTCGTGTCGTTCGCACGCCGCGTGAAGCATGCCGGGGCGCTGCGCTTCATGCTCGTGTCCTCCCTGGGAGCGTCACCAAGCTCCCCCTTTCTCTATCCCCGCACGAAAGGCGAATGCGAAGCGGCGATCTCCGCCATCGGATTCACGACGGTGGTGATTGTGCGGCCGTCCTTCCTGCTCGGCGCGCGCGCACAAAAACGCGCTGGGGAAGCAGTCGCGCTGCGTGTCGGTCAGCGGATTCGGCCTCTCCTCGTTGGCCCTCTTCGGAAGTACGCCCCCGTGGATGCCTTCGCGGTGGCGAGGACGCTGGTGAAAGCTGCGGCGACCGCTCCGGCTGGAATCACGATCATCGAGTCAGACGGCATTCGTTGAACCAGCGGGATCCAATACGCGCTGGTCAAAAAATTCACTGGCGAATACCGTGCCGGTGGGAAGTTTTGCTCAGCCGAGCTCGAATTCGCTGGAAGGGATGTCTCCCAATAGCGGCGGCACTTCGCTTGCTGTAAGAGACTCCTCAAAGAGCATCGCCGCAGGAGCAGCACGCTTCGGCATTTCACTTCTGTACGACACATGTCAATTCTGTTCGACGACGCACGATTGGGCACGCGCCCGCACGCCCGTTGGACCACCGGCCTGTGGCTCAGTGTCGGGTTGCACGCGATCGTCGTGGTCGTCCTGATCCTCGTCCCGATTCGGGCGTCCGAGAAACCGGCTGCGCCGAGCAAGCGATCGAGGATGGTGTTCGTCCGGCCGACGACCCAACTGGTGAAGTTGCCGCCGGTCCAGATCGTGGCGCCGCGTATCACCCCGCCGGCGGCACCGGCACCGCCGCGGCCGGTGCGCGAAGTCGTGAAAGCCGAAGTGCCAAAGCCGCGTCCGGTTGAGCCCATCGTCGCCAAAGCAGTCATGCCGGCTCCGTCGCCGATCGTCCCGGCAGCGACGCCCGTGATCGAACGGCCCATTGAAAGACAACTGCCGCCTCCTCAGACCGGCCTGTTCGAGCGGACGAACGCCGCGCGAACGAACCAGGTCGCAGCTGCCGTCACAACCGGTGGATTCGGAAGTCAGACAGCTTCGACGCGGGCCGCGAACGAGACCGCCGCCGTCACGACAGGTGGATTCAACAGCGGGGCGCGCGCACCGCGACCGACCGCCAACGCCGGCGAAGTGCAGACCGCGGGGTTCGATCAACGTGCACCCGCACAGCCTTCCGTGGCAGCCGTCACGAAGTCCGTCGATCGGCCGGTCGAGATCGTCTTCAAGCCTACGCCGGAGTACACCGACGAAGCGCGCAGCGCCCGCATCGAAGGCACCGTGTCGCTCGAGCTCGAGTTCACCGCCGCCGGCGACGTCCGCGTGCTTCGCGTCGTGCGCGGGCTCGGCCACGGTCTCGACGAAGCCGCCCAGCGTGCGGCACTCCGCATTCGTTTCAAGCCCGCGCAGTCGGACAGCGGGCCCGTCGATTCCCGCGCCACGGTTCTCATCACGTTCCGCTTGTCCTAGCCAGAGGCACCTATGCGACTTGCACGTCTTCCCCTGCTGCTCGCGGCACTGCTCGCCCCCGCCTTGACTGCGTCGATCGCCCACGCGCAGGCAAAGGATCAGAAAGGACAGACGCAAGCCGACGACATCATCGATCGCATGAGCAAGGCGGAGCGCGCGGTGATCGAGCGGTTGAGGACTGCCAATCCGTTGATGGAGGTGTACCTCCAGAATGTGGCGCCTGACGAGGCCCGCGGCTGGGTCCCCACCGACGATGACTACTTCCTCGGCCAACTCCAGTTCGATGACGGGCCCACGCTTCGTCCGATCGGACAACGAGAGGAGCGCGAACAGCGCGGGGTGAAGCTGCGCCTCACCTCGACCCCGCCCCGACTGGGTGATGCCTTTGCCGCGATGGTGGCGCCCGACTGGGGCGTGCTCGATCGAAAGCGATACGAATTCACATACGTCCGCCGCGAGTTCCTCGGCGAATCGCGCTGCTTCGTCTTCGACGTCAGACCGCTTCGCGACGGCAAGCAGGGCTTCGTCGGCCGGATCTGGATCGAGGATCGCGACTACAACCTCGTTCGCTTCAACGGCGCCAGCCGCACATCGGAAAGAATGCTGTCGGGCATGTTCAAGCGGACGCTGTCGTTCCATATGGACGGCTGGCGTGTGAACGTCGCGCCCGGTGTGTGGGTGCCGTCCTACATCTACTCGGAAGAGACGGATCTGAATAGCACCCCGCCTTCCAAGTCGTCCTCCAAGTCGAAGCCGCAAGTCCGGTTCAAGAGCCAGACGCGGATCTGGGGATACCAGGCTCAGACTGCCGACCGGACCGGCGCGTTGACGACGATCCGGATCGACGAGCCGAATGTCGCCGACACCGCCGACGGCGCCGCGCAGCTGTCGCCCGTGCTCAGCCAGCGCCGATGGGAGCAGGAGGCCGAGGCGAACGTCCTCGAAAGACTCGAGGCGATCGGCCTGCTCGCGCCGGTGGGGGAAGCGGACAAGGTCCTCGAGACCGTCCTCAACAACATTGTCGTCACCAACAAGTTGAACCTCGAACGGCCACTGCACTCCCGGATCCTGCTGACGTCACCGCTCGAGTCATTCACGGTCGGCCACACGATCGTCATGAGCCGCGGTCTCATCGACGTGCTGCCCGACGAAGCGAGCCTCGCGACGATGCTCGCGCACGAGTTGAGCCACGTGGCGCTCGGCCACCAGTTGATCGACACGAAGTTCTCGTTTGCCGATCGTCTGATGGTGTCCGATGCCGAGCTGCTGCAGGCGCTGACGTTCCGCCGCACGGCCAAAGAGGAGGCTGCGGCTGACGAGAAGGTCATCGAGTTGCTCGGCAAGTCGCCGTATCGCGACAAGCTCGCCGACGCCGGCTTGTTTCTTCGCACGCTCTCGGAGAACGCCAAACAGCTGCCGCGGCTGATCCAGCCGCACATCGGAGACTACATGGCCGCCAACGGGCAGATGACGCGGCTGGCCGATCTCATGAAACAGGCCCCGCCGCTGATGCCCGACAGCCTCGAACAGATCGCCGCGCTCCAGCTCGGCGCGCGGCTCGTCGTCGATGCCTGGAGCGGCAAGGTGACGCTCGATCGCTCGCCCGCCGTACCGCTGATGTCAGTTCGGGAGAAGATCCCGTTTGCCGTGACGCCGCTGATGCCCGTCATCAGGTATGCGGAGCCTCTGGACGTCGGCACGCTCGTGCGCACGGGCGACGAGTTGCGGTCTCGATGATTCGATTCGATCAGGGGAACCGACGCTTCAACTATCGAGTCGCAGGCGTAGCCATCCACAACGATTCAGTGCTCCTGCATCGCGCCGACCACGAATCATTCTGGACCCTGCCAGGCGGTCGAGCCGAGCACGGGGAAACGGCCGAGCAAACGATCACACGCGAGATGCGCGAGGAGCTCGAGACCGATGTTCACGTCGAGCGTTTGTTGTGGGTCGTCGAGAACTTCTTCGAGTACGACGGCCTGAGTTACCACGAGCTCGCGCTGTACTTTCTGATTCGCTTTCCGCCGGGAACCGCTCACCTTCACACGGACGCCTTCGATCGCATCGACGCTGGCGTCACGTTCCGATTCAGGTGGTTTCCCGTTCGGCGTCAGGAGCTCGAGACACTCACCCTGTTCCCCACGTTCCTCGCTCGCGGTCTCACCGATCTCCCACAGTCAGCGGTTCACATCGTCGAGCGCGAACACCCACACTGAGCCACCCTCGGGCACTTCCGGGAACTCGCCTGGACGAATCGCATTGAGCCGGCCCTGCATCCCGCGCGCGTCGATGCCCCATCCTGATTGCACCGCGATGTACTGACGTCCGTTGAGCGTGAACGACGACGCCTGACCGATGACGCCGGAGCTCGTGGGGTATTCCCACAAGACCTTTCCAGTGCGTGCATCGAAGGCGCGGAACATCCGGTCCGAGGTTCCACCGCCAAACACGAGCCCGCCACCGGTCGCGAGCAGCGGTCCCCAGTTCGACGACTTGGCGAAGGTGTGAGTCCAGACACGCGCGCCCGTGTCCACGTTCCACGCCTGCACTTCCCCGATGTGATCGGCGCCCGGCACGATCGACATCACGTTCCTCGCGCCGGTGAAGGCCGAACCGGGCGAGTACTTCACGGGCAGTCCTTCCATGGACGCGCACAGGTTCTCGTTCGCTGGCACGTAGACGAGACGCGTCTGCGGGCTGTAGGCAATCGGGGGCCAGTTCTTTCCTCCCCAATGCGAGGGGCAGAACTCCGCAACTTTGCCAGTACCAGGCTTGTGCGCAGGATCGAGGTCGGGCCTGCCGGTTACAGGATCGAGGGAACGAAACACCGTCTGCCGCACGTGCGGTACGCCCTGAACGAATTTGATCGGCCCGGTTCCACGCTCGAGAAACCACAAGTAGCCGTTGCGAGCCACGTCGACGAGTCCCTTTACCGTCCGGCCGTTGCGTTGGAAGTCCACGAGAATCGGCGGCGACACCTCGTCCCAATCGAACGACTCGTTGGGCGTGTACTGGAAGTGACCCTTGATCTGCCCCGATGTGACGTCAACGGCGATCGTCGACGAGGTGTAGAGGTTGTCACCAGGACGCTGGTCGCCCATCCACGGTCCGCCGTTGCCGGTGCCCCAATAGGCCAGGTTGGTCTCGGGATCGTAATTGCCCGCCACCCACACCGAGCCGCCGCCCGTCTTCCACTGCTCGCCCCCCTTGGGCCACGTCTCGCTTCCAGGCTCGCCTGGCGCCGGAACAGTGTATGTGCGCCACAACTCCTTGCCTGTATCCGGGTCGAAGGCGGCGATGAACCCACGGACTCCGAGCTCTCCGCCGGATGTGCCTACGAGCACTTTGCCATTCGCGACGAGCGGCGCGAGGCTCATGTAGTGACCGGCGCGATTGTCGGCGACGGTCGTGGTCCACACCGTGCGTCCTGTTCGCGCGTCCAGGGCCATCAGCACCGCGTCGCTGGCCGCCAGAAAGACCTTGTCCCCCAGAAGGCCGACGCCGCGCGTCGTCGGATGCCGGTTGATGACCGCCGGACCGAGCGGTCGACGATAGCGCCACAGCACCGTGCCTGTGGCTGCCTCGATCGCAATCACCTGGCTGCCCGGTGTCGCGACGAACATGACGCCGTCGTGCACGATGGGGGCAGCCTCGTGCCCGTTGATCGCACCCGTGGAAATCGACCACACGGGCTTCAGCCGGGCAGCGTTGGCCGCCGTGATCTGAGTGAGGGGGCTATAGCCCCAGCCGTCGTACGTCCGACGATTCATCATCCAATCGCCGTCGTTCGGATTCCGCAGCCGCGACTCCGTGACCGGCGTGTAGTTGCGGAGCACAGCGGGCATGGGCGTGGGCCCGGACGGCGCTTGCGGCGGGAGCAACGGCGGCGGGGACTCTTGTGCCCACAACACGGCCGCAGCGACGAGAGTAAGTGCGAGCGAAGCGGGAGCGAGGACCCTCATGGCGGCCGGATGGTACCACGCAGCCGAGAGCCGACGAGTGCGGAGATACGACGCGTTGTCTACGTGTCGAAAGCAGAATGTTGAATACACGGCGACACGTCAGCGGAAGAATCTACTATGGAAAAACCGCAAACTGCTCGGTTGCATTTGATGTCAGAAAGACAACCTCTCAGAGCGGATTTCGCGGCGTTCGAGAACCTAAAGTCCCGCATTAGGCCGACTCTTTGAAAACTTCCGTTCTTGCCGCAACTGGCGACTCACGACTTAAGTCATGCCAATCCAGCAGGTTATCCATTCCGATGTTGACGCAAATCAAAGAGGGGCCCAGTTTTGCTTAGTCATCCACAACTCCACGAGTGAAGACTTCACTTGAGGCGAACGAGAGGGATCGAATGCGTACTTTTCGAAGCGTAGCAATTGCCTTGACCGTGCTGTTCAGTGTGGCCTCGGCCGAGGCGTCCCCTATCACGGGAGCCTTCTCGATCGTCGGCAATTTCAGGCCGGTAAACGGTCAGACTGGAGCGTCGGCCACACTGGGGCTTGCTACGGGACTGAACTTCCTGAACCTGTTGCCAGGCGGACCTGCATCTGGCCCTGGCCTGCCAGGCTCGATGCTGGTGACGCAGGCCAATGGGAACTTGGCCGCTCTGACGGGTACTTATGGCCTGATCCGGGACTTCTCGTTCGCGGGCGCCGGCAGCACCAACTACCCGAACCTCTCAGTTCCGCTCGTTTCGTTCCAGAGCATCGGCGGTCTGACGTTCACGCTGACCTCGGTGGCCGTCCAGCAGCAGAGCAACTCTGTTCTGACGCTCCTCGGTCAGGGAATGCTCAACATGGCGGGCTACACCAGCACAGCCGGCACGTTTAACTTCACCGGCAACAGTGCGGGCGGGACGTTCTCCTTCTCATCGTCACAGGCGACGGTTCCCGAGCCGGCGTCGCTGGCCTTGCTCGGTGGTGGACTTCTGGTCTGCGCCGCCGTCCTCGGCCGTCGTCGTCGCACCAGCCCGACCCGATAATCACCGCGACCACACTCGAATCCGGCGGGATGAAGGTCCCGTCGGACTCGTTTCCTCCAGGTTTCAAATCCCCCCACAACTCAACCCTCTTCGCCATCACGCCACTCGTGTCGGTCCATCATGCTTGCGTCGAGACCAGCGGTCGCTGAGAATCGACCCCAACATGAGGGCACCGTGGGCGGAAGTCTGAAAACGCATCTCCTTCTTGCAGCCGGCCTGTTCGGCGCGATCGTCGCTGCACCCGCATCGCTCCTGGGGCAATGGCCGTCATACCCCACGGCGGGAGTGCCGCGAACCACCGACGGCAAACCTGACCTCTCGGCTCCGGCGCCTCGTACTCCGGACGGCAAACCCGATCTGACAGGTGTGTGGAACTACGCCGGTGTGCTGGGATTCCGGGGGGGACCACCACCGTCACCTCCGGGCACTCCACCCGAGGCGACGTTCTGGAACATTGAGGCAGGAATCAAGGAAGGCCTGCCCTTCCAGCCCTGGGCGGCCGAGTTGCGCAAGCAGCGTATGGCCGTCGAGAGCAAAGACAACCCGGACGCCGCGTGCCTCCCGCTTGGTCACATGCAGCTGCACACGCACTCTCAGCCTCGGAAGATGATTCAGACCAAAGATCTCATCGTGATCCTGTACGAAGCCAACGCTGGTGTACGTCAGATCTTCCTGGACGGCCGACCGGCTCCCAATAACGACCCACAACCATGGTGGTTCGGGTACTCGCGTGGCTGGTGGGAGGGCGACACGCTCGTCGTCGAGAGCACCCACTTCAAAGATCTCGGATGGCTCGACGTCAACGGCGCGCCGCTCACATCTGAAGGCAAAATCATCGAGCGATTCCGCCGGCCGAACTTCGGGCGACTCGAGATCGATGTCACGATCGACGATCCCAAGGCCTACACGAAGCCCTGGACCGTCCGCGTCAACCAGCGGCTGCTGGTCGACACCGACCTGATCGAGTTCGTGTGCCTCGAGAACGAGAAGTTCAGCAGCCAATTCCGCAACTAAGGCAAGACAATCGTCGGCGCGCTATGATTCGGCCATGCGCGCTTTCGTGAGATTTCTTGTCTTCCTGCTGGTGCTCGCCATCATCGTCGGCGGCGGCGCCTGGTTCTGGGCCGGCCGCTCCGCGGGCCCGACCATTACGATCCGTCAGCCGGGGAAATTCGTTGGACAGAATTCTTCCCTCGAGTTGGTGGCCGAAGCGCCCGAGGGGAAGTTCACGGCGATCGACGTCACAGTCGAGCAATCAGGAAAAACCCTCCCGGTATTTACGTTGGATCAGCCGCAGGGCAACATCCGGCAAGAATCGGCGGAACGTCTCTACGTGATGCGACCGGTCGGCAAGCGCGCGCTGCCCGATCTTCAGTCAGGTCCCGCACGGATCGTCGTCAAGGCGTCACGACCCGTGCTCTTCGGGCTCCGCACGGTCAGCTCCACGACCACGCATGACGTGACGGTGCGGCTCGAGCCACCGCAGGTGAGCGTGCTGTCGACGTTTCACTACGTCAACCACGGCGGAAGCGAGTTCGTCGTGTATCGCGCGACGCCGCCCGACGTCGAATCAGGCGTGCGCGTCGGCAACATCGAGTACGCAGGCTTTCCAGCAACCGCCGTCGGCATCAATTCCGATCCGGCACTGCGCGTCGCCTTCTTTGCGCTCTTGTACGATCAGGACCTCAACACGGATTTCAATGTCTTCGCACGCGATCCGGCAGGGAACGAGGCGCTTGCCGCCCTCGATCATCAGGTCTTCCCGAAGCCGTACTCGAAGAGCCGCATCGAGATCGACGATCGCTTCATCGGCCGCGTCGTACCAGCCATCGCGAGCAACTCACCGC
>Ga0310810_10007687_pt1 | contig 12332 bp, 13 predicted proteins | sample NCmetagenome_FD_207641 | JGI IMG/M metagenome (GOLD analysis project Ga0310810, IMG submission 207641) | Soil microbial communities from experimental microcosm in Duke University, North Carolina, United States - NC | ecosystem: Engineered > Artificial ecosystem > Soil microcosm > Unclassified ... | reverse complement strand
AAGGTGGCCGAGGTGCGCGCCGCCGAGGACCACGAGCTGCGCCGGCGCTTCGACGCGTTCGCCGCCGGCTTCGTGCAGCGTCTGAAGAGCGATCCCGGGCTGCGCGCGCGAGTGCATGCGCTGCGCGACGAGGCGCTGGCGAGCCCGGCGCTCGGCCGCTACGTCGGCGGCCTGTGGCTCGAGCTGCGCGACTGGCTGAAGACCGACCTGGCGCGCGATCCCTCGATCGTGCGCGACCGGTCGGCGCGCGCGGTGCGCTCGCTCGCGCGCAGCCTCGAGGCCGACGAAGCCATGCAGCGCTGGATCGACGAGCGCATCGTCGCGGCCGTGCCGCCGCTCATCGAGGAGCACCGGGCCGGCATCGGCCGCTTCATCGAGGAGCAGATCCTGTCGTGGCAGGAGCGGCGCCTGGTGGGCGAGCTCGAGCGCCATCTCGGCGCCGACCTGCAGTACATCCGCGTGAACGGCACCGTGGTCGGCGCGCTCGCCGGCCTGGCGATCGCCGCCGTCACCGACCTGGTGAAGATCCTGCTGGCGTGAATATTGCGAGGCGCTCCGGGTTTGCCGGTCCAAGGAGAACCAAGATGGCAGGTTTTACACCCGAGCGTCGCGTCGCCGCCAATCCCGCGCTGATTCCGCCCACCGGTGACCGGCGCCGCAAGCCGCGCATCGCCTGCGACCCGGCGCGCGAGGAGGCGTACTGGCGCGAGAGCTACAAGCGCGAGCCGTATTTCGAGCGCGGCTACACGTTCGAGGATTATTTGCCGGCCTACCGGACCGGCTGGGAGGCACGCGTGACTTACGTCGAGGTGCACAGCTTCGACGAGATCGAGCGCGAGCTGGAGCGCCACTACCGGCGCAACCGCGGCGCCTCGCGCCTCGGCTGGGAGAAAAACCGACACGCGGCGCGCGCCGCGTGGGAGCGCTTCGACGACCCGAGCCTCTGGATCGACGCCAGCCAGTAGCCGTAGTCCGGCGCCGGCACGCAACTTTCAGATTTTGAGGAACAAGGTCACCAGCGCGTGCGGCCCGCGCTGCGCGCTCCAATGGCCGTGCACCTTGGCGTCGAAAGCGGCGCCCTCGGGCAGCGTGTCGGCGGAGAAGAAGTGCTCGCCGGCGCGGAACACGCGCGTCGTGCCGTCGCGCAGGCCGATCGCCATCTCGCCCTCGAGCACGAAGAGCCATTGCGGCTTCGGCGTGCAGTGCCATTCGCTGCGGAAGCCGACCGGGCTGCGGCGCAGCTGGTAGCCGGTCGCCGGCAGGATATTCGAGAGCATCGTCTGCGGCGTGCCCTCGTCGAGCGGGATGCGCTCTTCCCGGAAACGCGCTTTCCCATCGGTGTCAGTGAAGAGGACGACCTTGGTGAAGGTGTTCATGAGTTCGGGCTCCGTCCCCGAATCATTTGCCGTCTCATTTCGCGTACTTGTCGATCGCGCCGCGGGCGAGCGAGATGCCGTGGCCGGGCCGGTCCGGGATGCGCAGGAAGCCGTCCTTGCAGGCGGGCAGCTCCTCGAACAGGTCGGGCGGCGCCCAGTCCATGTACTCGACGAGGAAGCCGTTCGAGCAGGCGCCGACCACGTGGATCGAGATCTCGTGGATGAGGTGCGGCGTCACTTGCACGCCGTGCGCCGCCGCGAGGCGCGCGATGCGCAGCGTCTCCGAGAAGCCGTTGGCGCGGCACACGTCGGGCATGGCGTAGGCGATGGCGCGCCGCTCGAGGAGCTCCTTGAATTCCCAGCGGGTGTAGTGGTTCTCGCCCGCGGCGACCGGGATGCGGATGCGCCGCGCCACCTCGGCCATGCCCGCGTAGTCGTCGGCGAGCACCGGCTCCTCGTACCAGACGAGGTCGAACTCCTCGAGCGCCGCCGCCTGGCGCACGTTGCCGAGCACGTCGCGGTTCTGGTTCACGTCGACCATCATGCGCACGCCCGGGCCGAGCGCCTTCTTCACCGCGGCGACGCGCTCGCGGTTCACCTTCTCGTCGGGATGGTGGATCTTCATCTTGTAGTACTTGCAGCCGAGGCCGGCGTATTTCTCGGCCTCGCGCACCAGCTCGTCGATGCCGTACTTCGCCCAGCCGCCGCTGCCGTACGCGCCGACGCGATCGCTCGCCGCGCCCCACAGCTTGTAGAGCGGCTGCCCGGCGCTCTTGCCGACGATGTCCCACAGGCCGATGTCGAGGGCCGAGAGCGCATAGCCCGCGACGCCGAGCTTCCTCACGCCCATGTCGGCGCGAAACATCTTCTCCCACAGCCGCTCGACCTGCGTGGGATCCTCGCCGAGCAGCGCCGGCTTGAGGCGCGTCTCGAGGTACGCCGCCACCGCTTCCGCGCCGCCGCCGTTGAAGACCAGGCTGTAGCCCAGCCCGCGCAGCCCCTGGTCCGTAAGGATCTGGGCGACGACCAGCTTGTGCTCGGGATATTGCAGCGCCATCGGCCGCGGCGTCGGGACGGCGAGGAGGGCGGTGTCGATCGCGGTGATCTTCATGGTCATGGCCTGATGCTTGCTCCTGGGGCGGGTACCACGTTCATAGGAGGATTCATGAAACTACTCGCCATTCTCGCAGCCTCCCTCGCCCTTGCGCTCGCCGGATGCGACCGCGGCAACAACGCCGGCGCCGGCGGGACCAGCGGCATGAGCAAGAGCCCGTCTTCGGCGTCGGGCAGCTCCTCGGGGTCGACCTCGGGCGGCGCGGCCTCCGGGTCGAGCAGCTCGCCGAGCGGCAGCCCCGGCTCCTCGTCCTCGCCGAAGGCCCCGAGCAGCAACGGCAAGTAAGCGCCACCGGAAGCGTCCGCACGCGTCGGCATGGCCCGACGTGTGCGGAACCGGCGCGCCTGTCGTGCTAATCCCTACGCCAAAATCGGCGCGCAGCCACGTGCCTTCCGCGTATAAAGGAAGGCATGAAAAGCTGCGAGATTTTTCACGTTCCTTACCGCAAGAGCTTCCGCTGGAAATGGCGCCATACCGGCGCCGACGGCCACGCCGTCGAGTCCAAGGAAAGCTACGCGCTCTATTACGAGTGCATCAGCGCCGCCCGCGAAGCGGGGTATGAGCCCCGCATGCAGCGCGCGCCCGAAGCCGCCTAAGAAACCCCCAGCTCGCGGCGCACGATCGCCGCACCCCTGACGAGAGACACGAGCTTGCCGAACGCGGCGGCGCGCGGCAGGTATTTCATGCCGCAGTCGGGCGCGACGACGAGCTTCTCGGCCGGCACGTGCGGCAGCGCCGCGCGGATCCGCGCGGCGACCGTCTCGGGGGTCTCGACCTCGCTCGTGCCGAGGTCGATCACGCCGACCATCACGCTCTTCGGCGCGAGCTCGCGCGCGATCGCCAGGTCGAGCCGCGGCTGCGCCGCCTCGATCGAGATCTGCGAGGCGCGCGTGCCGGCGAGCTGCGCGAGGAACGAGTAGCCCGAGGGCTTTTCCTTCACCGCCGCGGCGTAGCCGAAGCACAGGTGCACGACCGTCGTGCCCTCGATGCCCTCGAGCGCGCGGTTGATCGCGCGCACGCCGTAGCGCGCGGCGCGATCGGCGCGCGCCTGCAGCCACGGCTCGTCGAGCTGCACCACGTCGGCGCCGGCGCGCTTGAGCTCGCGCAGCTCCTCGTTCACCGCGGCGGCATAGGCCATCGCCAGCGCCTCCTCGTCGCGGTAGTACTCGTCCTGCGCCTGCTGCGCCATGGTGAACGGGCCGGGCAGGGTGATCTTGATGCGCTTCGCGGTGCTCGCGCGCAGGAACTCGACGTCGCGCACCTCGATCGCCCGGGTTCTCCTGATCGGTGCGACGATCCTCGGCACGACCGAGCGGCCGCCGCTGCGGTTGGTCGTGGAGCCGGGATGCTCGATGTCGACGCCCTCGAGCGCCGTGGCGAAGCGGTTCGAGTAGCTCTCGCGCCGCATCTCGCCGTCGCTGACGATGTCGATGCCGGCGAGCTCCATGTCGCGGATCGCGAGGCGCGTCGCGTCGTCCTGCGCTTCCTCGAGATACTCCTTCGCCACGCGCCAGATCTCCGGCGCCCGCACGCGCGGCACCTTGTCGCCGAGCTTCGCGCGGTCGATCAGCCAGGCCGGCTGGGGATAGCTGCCGACGACGGTGGTCTCGATCATGGGCGGCGGATGGTACCGCGGCACGGCTGTTGCACGAAAATCGCCGTGCAAACCCTTGCGCTGGGCGGCGGCGCACGACCGACGTCGCCGCGACGCCGGCTGGTCCGGTAAGCCCAGCGGACCCGTTACTTGCACGTAACACTTGGATGATTAAGTGACGAGCCGTCGGGCCCGAAGCTTGCTCAACCACCCAAAGCAACCCAACCACGGAGGCCTCATGAGAGTATCCACTCTAGCTGTTGCCGTTTCCCTGGCGCTTGGCGCCAGCCTGCTGACCGCTTGCGATCGCGCGGGCAGCGACCGCGCCGCCACCGGCTCCTCGTCCACCACGACCAGCCCGTCCAGCTCGCCGTCGGGCTCCTCGTCTTCCAGCGGCGCGACCACGCCGACGAGCCCGTCGGGCTCCGCGTCCGGCTCGTCCAGCATGAGCTCCTCGCCCTCGAGCAGCACGCCGCCGTCGAGCTCGTCCTCGTCCTCGAGCTCCGACGCGGAGAAGACCCCGTCGAGCGGCGGCGCGACCTCGTCCAGCCCGGGCGGCTCGTCGAGCGACTCGAGCAGCAACGCGGGCAGCGGCGCGACCTCGTCCAGCCCCTCGTCGGATCAGCAGAAGTCCGACACGACGACCAAGTAACCCCCTCTCGGGGCCAGGAAAGGCCGCTGCGGGAAGCCGCAGCGGCTTTTTCTTTGGCGTAGCCGGCCGGCGACACCGCATCGCGGGGTTCGGCGACAGCGCGCAGATTGCAATGTAAGGCGCGCGCCGTAATAGTAAAGGCGGGACTCTCGGAGGAGAGGAGAACCGCCATGACTGCCATCATCGGCTTCACGATCGGCCTTGCCTGCGGCGCGGTGCTGTGCTGGATCCTGCTGACGCTGGCGCATCGCGAGCCGGGGCCGCCGGCGCAGCTGCGACCCTAGCCCGGCAAATCGGGCAACATGTCGCCTTTTTCAGCGAGGCGGCATGAAGCTTTGCGTATTCGGCGCCGGCGCGGTCGGCGGCCACCTGGCGGCGAAGCTCGCCGCCACCGGGCACGAGGTGTCGGTGGTGGCGCGCGGCGCGCACCTGGCGGCGATGCAGAAGAACGGCATCCGGCTCCTGCACGGCGGGCGGACCATTGTCGGGCGGGTGCGCGCGGCGGCGCGCGCCGCCGAGCTCGGCGCGCAGGACGCGGTGCTCGTCACGCTCAAGGCCAACATGCTCGACGCCTTCGCCGAGCAGTGCGCGCCGCTGCTCGGCGCGGACACCGCGGTGGTGTTCGTGCAGAACGGCATTCCCTGGTGGTACGACGACCGCCTCACCCGCCTCGATCCCCAGGGGAAGCTGCACCGGTCCATCGACCGGAAGCACGTCCTCGGCGGCGTGGCGTATTCCGCCAACGAGGTGATCGAGCCCGGCGTGATCGACAACCACGTGCCGGGCAACAACATGGTGGTGATCGGCGAGATCGACAACCGGCAGACGCCGCGCGTCGCGGCGCTGCGCGCGGCGCTCGAGGCGGCCGACGTGTCCTCGCCGGCGGTGCAGGACGTCCGGCAGTCGATCTGGAGCAAGCTCGCGCAGATCCTGCCCAACTCCACCGTGTGCACGATCACCGGCGCCACCGTCGCGGCAGCGCGCGCCGACGCCGGGCTCGGCAAATTGTTAAAGACTGCGGGCGATGAAGTGCGCGCCGTGGCGAACGCGCTGGGGGTGCGGGTGGAGCAGGCGCCGCAGCGGCCGGGCGGCGGGCACTCGTCGAACGCCGCCGCGCACAAGCCGTCGATGCTGCAGGACTACGAGCGCGGCCGGCCGATGGAGATCGAGGCGCAGCTGCAGGCGCCGCTCGCGCTCGCCCGCGGCGCGCGCGTCGCGACGCCGACGCTCGACGTGCTGGTGACGCTCGCCGCGCACAAAGCCGCAGCCAAGGGGCTGTACGTGGCATAGAATCGCCTGCGTATGCCCGAGGCGAAGCGCAGACGCGAGCCCGGGAGGGAGGCGTCACAAGAATCGGCGCTTGAGGCGGCTTTCAAGCTCGTGGCATCTCTCCCGGTGCCGGTGTTCTTCAAGAGCCGCGACGGACGCTATCTCGGCGTCAACCGCGCCTGGGAGCAGTTCTTCGGCTTGAGCGGCGCCGAGTTCGTCGGCCGCCGGGTCGCCGAGCTCTACCCGCAGGACCCGGCGATCGGCGAGCGCCACGCGCGCATGGACGAAGAGCTGTACGCGCGCGGCGGCGGGCAGAGCTACGAGATCGAGCTGCGCACGCGCCGCGGCGAGCCGCGCACCGCGATCTACTACAAGTCGACCATCGACGGCCCGGACGGCCGGCCGACCGGCCTGGTCGGCACGATCGTCGACATCACCGACCGCAAGCGCGCCGAGGTGGCGCTGCGCGAGAGCGAGGCGCGCTACCGCAGCACCTTCGAGCTCGCCGGCTCGGGGGTGGCGCACATCGGCCTCGACCGGCGCTTCATCCGCGTCAACCGGCGGCTGTGCGAGATCCTCGGCTACACCGAGGCGGAGCTGCTCCGGCTCACCGGGCGCGACATCTCGCACCCCGACGACCTCGATATCATCAACCAGCAGCGCCCGGCGCTCTACGCCGGGAAGATCGACCGGGTGCACGTCGAGAAGCGCTACGTGCGCAAGGACGGCAGCGCGGTGTGGGTGGTGTTCAGCATGGTGGTCGAGCGCGACGCCGCGGGCCAGCCGCTGTACGAGATCGGCATCTACGACGACATCACCGCGCGCAAGGGCGCCGAGGCGGCGCTGCGCGAGAGCGAGGAGCGCTTCCGCCAGACCTTCGAGCTGGCCGGCTCGGGCATGGCGCACGTCGGCCTCGACGGGCGCTTCGCGCGCGTCAACCGGCGCCTCTGCGAGATCCTCGGCTACCGCGCCGAGGAGCTGATCGGCAAGTCGGTGAAGGAGATCTCGCATCCCGAGGACCGCAACCTCACCGACGCGGCGCGCGACCGGGTTCGCGCCGGCGCGCTCGAGGTCGCCGACTTCGAGAAGCGCTACGTGCACCGCGACGGCCACACCGTCTGGGTCGACCTGACCGTGGCGCTGGCGCGCGACGCGCAGGGCGCGCCGCTCTACGAGATCGCGGTGTTCGACGACATCACCGAGAGGAAGCACGCCGAGGCGGCGCTGCACGCGGCGCACGAGGAGCTGAAGCGCTCGAACGCCGAGCTCGAGCAGTTCGCCTACGTCGCCTCGCACGACCTGCAGGAGCCGCTGCGCATGGTGTCGTCGTACACCCAGCTCATCCAGCGCCGCTACGGCGACAAGCTCGACGGCGACGCGAAGGAGTTCATGCACTACGTGGTCGACGGCGCGGCGCGCATGAAGCAGCTGATCGAGGACCTGCTCGCCTACTCGCGGGTCGGCACCAAGGGCAAGGAGTTCCGCGACATCGAGCTCGAGGCGGCGCTCAAGCGGGCGGTGACCAACCTGCGCGCCGCTATCGAGGAGGCCGGCGCCGCCGTCACCTGGGACCCGCTGCCGCGCGTGCGCGGCGACGACGGCCAGCTCGCGCAGCTGTTCCAGAACCTGATCGGCAACGCGCTCAAGTTCCGCGGCGCGGGCGTGCCCCGGGTGCACGTTTCAGCCGCGGAACAGGAGCAGGAATGGGAAATCTCGGTGCGCGACAACGGCATCGGCATCGAGCCGCAGTACTTCGAGCGCATCTTCATGGTGTTCCAGCGGCTGCATACCAAGGGCGAGTATCCCGGCACCGGCATCGGCCTGGCGATCTGCAAGAAGGTCGTCGAGCGCCACGGCGGCGCGATCTGGGTCACCTCGCAGCCGGGCGCCGGAAGCGAGTTCCATTTCACGCTGCCCAAGAAAAACCAAGGTGACGATAAATGAGGGAGGACGCATGACCGACGGCCGATCGCCCGTGGAGATCCTGCTCGTCGAGGACAACCCCGGCGACGAGCGCCTGACGCGCGAGGCGCTGAAGGAGGGCAAGGTCTACAACAACCTGCACTGGGTCAAGGACGGCGTCGAGGCGATGGAGTTCCTGAACCGGCGCGGCAAGTACCGCGACGCGCCGCGCCCGGACATCATCCTGCTCGACCTCAACCTGCCGAAGAAGGACGGCCGCGAGGTGCTGCAGGAGATCAAGGGCGACGAGGCGCTGAAGCGCATCCCGGTGGTCGTGCTCACCACCTCGAAGGCCGAGGAGGACGTGCTGAAGACCTACAACCTGCACGCCAACTGCTACGTGACCAAGCCGGTGGACCTGGAGAAGTTCATCGTCGTGGTGCGCTCGATCGACGTGTTCTGGCTCACCGTGGTGACCCTGCCGCCGAATGGGCATTGATACCTTGGGGGGCTGTTTCTGCCCACCCCCTGACAAGGGGGTCGTGAGCGCCGAAGGCGCGAGCGGGGGGTTTTGCTTTCCTGAAAACCAAACCCCCCGCTCGCCTGCGGCTCGCGACCCCCTTGTCAGGGGGTGGGCCGAGGCACCGCACGTTCGTGGATAACGTCCTCCTCATCGAGGACAACCCCGGCGACGCGCGGCTCATCCGCGAGATGATCGGCGACGACCCGGAGGCGCCGTTCGTGGTGCACGTCGCCGATCGCCTCGCCGCCGGCCTCGAGCGCCTGTCGGGTCACGATACGGCGCTGGTGATCCTCGACCTCTCGCTGCCCGACAGCTTCGGCTTCGAGACCTTCGCCAAGGTGTACGCGCACTCGCCCGCGGTGCCGATCATCGTGCTCACCGGCAACGACGACGACCAGCTCGCGCTGTCCGCGGTGAAGCACGGCGCGCAGGACTACCTGGTGAAGAACCGCCTCGAGCGCGAGCTGCTGATTCGCTCGATGCGCTACTCGATCGAGCGCAAGCGCTACCAGGTGCAGCTCGAGCACCAGGCCAACTACGACGCGCTGACCGGGCTGCCGAACCGCAACCTGCTGCACGACCGGCTGCGCCAGGCGGTGCACGCGCAGAGGAACCAGCGCAACATCGCCGTGGTGTTCATGGACCTCGACCACTTCAAGCTGGTGAACGACTCGCTCGGCCACGGCACCGGCGACCGCCTGCTCAAGGGCATGGCCGAGCGGCTGCGCGCGGTGCTGCGCGAGGGCGACACGGTGGGCCGCGTCGGCGGCGACGAGTTCGTGCTCATTCTCGATGACCAGGCGAACGAGGAGATGGTGTTCCGCGCCATGCAGCGCATTGCCGCCAAGGTGGCCGAGCCGATCGTCGTCGACGGCAAGGAGCTCTACGTCACCTGCAGCGCCGGCATCAGCCTGTTCCCGCAGGACGGCCGCGACGTCGACACGCTGCTGCGCAACGCCGACGCGGCGATGTACCGCGCCAAGGAGCACGGCCGGGCCAACTTCCAGTTCTACACCTCCGAGATGAACGAGCGGGTGAGCGATCGCCTGGCGCTCGAGAGCGCGCTGCGCCGCGCGCTCGAGCGCCAGGAGTTCCTGCTGCACTACCAGCAGAAGGTCGACCTGCGCTCGGGCGAGATCATCGGCGCCGAGGCGCTGGTGCGCTGGCTGCATCCGGATTGGGGCCTGGTGCGCCCGGCGCGCTTCATCCCGATCGCCGAGGAGACCGGCCTGATCGTGCCGCTCGGCGAGTGGGTGGTGCACGAGGCGGCGCGCCAGGCGCGCGCCTGGCTCGACGCCGGCCTCGAGCCCGGCGTGGTCTCGGTCAACCTGTCGGCGCGCCAGTTCCGCCAGGAAGGCCTGGTGCGCACCGTGTCGCGCGTGCTCGAGGAGACCGGGCTCGACCCGGCGGCGCTCGAGATGGAGCTCACCGAGAGCATGGTGATGCACAACGTCGACAGCGCGATCGCCACGCTGCAGGGCCTGAAGTCGCTCGGCGTCGCGCTCTCGGTGGACGACTTCGGCACCGGCTACTCGAGCCTCTCCTACCTCAAGGACCTGCCGATCGACACGCTGAAGATCGACCGCGCGTTCGTGCGCGACATCGGCACCGGCTCGGAGGCCGACGACGGCGTGCTCGCGCAGGCGATCATCTCGCTCGGCCACGCGATGAACCTCAAGGTGATCGCCGAGGGCGTCGAGACCGACGCGCAGGTGCACTTCCTCAAGCGCCACGGCTGCGACCAGGTGCAGGGCTTCCTCTACGGCGAGCCGGTGCCGCCGGGCGACTTCGCGCGGCTGCTCGAGCGCTCGCGCCGCCGCGGGAAGCGCGCCTCGTGAGCGAAGCGCAGCGGCCGCGCATCCTCGCCGTCGACGACGACGAGGAGCTGCTGCGGCTGATGGCCAAGGCGCTGAAGGAATACGAGGTCGACACGGCGAGCGATCCCGGCACGGCGATCGAGAAGGCCTTCGCGACGCCGCACCCCGACCTGATCCTGCTCGACGTCGAGATGCCGGAGGTTTCCGGGTTCGAGGTCTGCCGCGCGCTGAAGGCGGAGGCGCTGACCGGCGACATCCCGGTGATCTTCCTCACCGGCAAGACCGAGGCCGAGGCGCAGGTCGAGGGCCTGGAGGCCGGCGCGGTGGACTACATCACCAAGCCGATCAACGTCCGGGTGCTGAGGCTGCGCGTGCGCATGCAGCTCGCGCTCGTCGACCGGCGCCACGAGCTCGAGCACCTGGTGCAGGAGCGCACCGCGCAGCTCGAGCAGACGCGCGCCGAGCTGATCCGCCGGCTCGCGCGCGCCATGGAGCTGCACGAGAGCGCCGCGGTCGGCAACCGCGTGCTGCGGCTCGGCCACTACGCCAAGCTGATCGCGCAGGCGGCGGGCGCCAAGCCGAACGTGTGCGAGATGATGATGCTGGCGGCGCCGCTGCACGACGTCGGCAAGCTCGGCGTGCCGGCGGAGATCCTGCGCAAGAAGGAGAAGCTCTCGGCGCCCGACTGGGAGCGCGTGCGGCGCCATCCGCAGCTCGGCGCCGAGATCATCGGCGAGCACGAGGACGGGCTGCTCAAGCTGGCGCGCCAGCTCGCGCTCACGCACCACGAGCGCTGGGACGGCAGCGGCTATCCGCAGGGGCTGAAGGGCGAGGCGATCCCCTGGCCGGGGCGCGTCATGGCGGTGGTCGACGCCTTCGAGTCCATGACCACGACGCAGTTCTACCGCGAGCCGAAGAGCGTCGACGACGCGGCGCTCGAGATCGAGGCCGGCGCGGGCAAGAAGTACGATGCCAAGGTGGTCGAGGCGTTCAAGAAAGCCCTGCCGGCCTTGAAGAAAGTGCGCGAGACGTTCTCCGATGCGCTCGGCGACCTGATCAACCTCGACTTCGCCAAGGGGGCGCCGGCCGCCGCCGCCCCCGCGGCCCCTGCCGCCGCTGCGGCTGCGCCGGCCGCGCCGGCGCCCAAGCCCGCGCCGCCGCGCAAGCCGGCGGTCGATGTCGCCGCGCTCGCCCGGGCCGCGGCGGCCAAGGCGAAGAAATGAGCAAGCTGATCGACCAGCTGCAGGGCGCCGAGCGCGAGCGCATCGAGCGCGAGAAGAGCGCCGAGCAGGTCGCCACGATGCGGGTCGCGGAGGAGAAGCGCGGCCTCGACCTCGCGCGCGAGCGCCAGGCGGCCGAGGTCGAGCTGCGCCGGCTCGCGCACGCGCGCGCCGAGGCCGAGGCGAAGATGGCGCGCCTGGTCGCCGAGCGCGAGCGCGCCGAGGCGCACGCGCTCGCCGAAGCGCGCAACCGCGAGGAAGCCGAGAAGAAGGCCACCGCGCTCGCCGAGGAGCGCCGGCGCAAGGAAGAGGAGGCGGCGGCCGCGGCGCGCGAGCGCGCCGAATCGCAGGCGCAGGCGGCCGCGGCGATGAAGGAGCGCGCGGCGGCCGAGGAGCAGGCGCGCCGCGCCGTGCGCGAGCGGGTGCAGGCCGAGGCGCGTGCGCTCGAGGCGGCGCGCGAGCGCAAGAGCGCCGAGGAGAGGCTGCGCCAGGACGCGCAGGCGCGCGTCGAGGCCGAGAGCGAGGCCGGGCGGCTCGCCGGCGAGCGCGCGCAGACCGAGCGCGCCATGCTCGCCGAGGCGCAGGCACGCACGGAAGCCGAGCAGCGCGCGAAGCAGCTCGCCGAGGAGCGCACGCGCGCGGAAGGCGAGGCGGCGGCGCTCGCGCGCGAGCGCGCGCATGCCGAGGAGCAGGCGAGGATCACCGCCGAGGCGCGCGCCGCCGCCGAGCGGAAAGCGCTGGCCGCGGCGGGCGAGCGCGCCGCGGGCGACGAGAAGCTCGCGCGCGACGCGGAGGCCCGGGCCGCGGCCGAGGCGCAGGCCGCCGCCGCGGCACGCGAGCGCCTGCAGGCCGAAGAGCGCGCCCG